>Ga0334890_1002542_pt1 | contig 20749 bp, 36 predicted proteins | sample GraSluR1_MG_3_FD_207220 | JGI IMG/M metagenome (GOLD analysis project Ga0334890, IMG submission 207220) | Sludge microbial communities from methane-producing bioreactor in Wageningen University, Netherlands - Granular Sludge_31_08-R1 | ecosystem: Engineered > Bioreactor > Anaerobic >... | reverse complement strand
TTACCTCCTGATATTTTGGTTTAGTTTTTCGTGTATCCTACTCCCTGGTTTTGGTCCGGTACTGGAGCAGTCCCGGAAAAAGGTAGGGGGTTTTTTAGGGTTAGATCCCGCTGTCGTAGAGCGCGGCGTAGGGTTCAGTCACGACGACTTTATCCTCAACCCAGAACCGGAGTATCTGGTCATGTGAAGACCGCTCTTCCCACGTATCGAAATGGAACCCGATATTGTCAGCAGTTACCCGCTTGCGCTGGCCGTCAACCACAGTGTCATACTGGACGTTGACCGTGCTGAATTTCGGGTCGATGTAGTAGTGGAGCTCGGCGCTCGGGTTGTTCCGGTCAAGACCAAGAGCATACCCTTCAGACAGGCCGGACTTACATTTCAGCACGTCCGCGTCGATTACCGGGATACGCATCCGGTCCTTCGTCACGACAGGCACGCCGTAGATGTCACGCTGTTTGGTGCCGTCGATATCCACACCGGTGAGATACTTCTTCAGCTCGTACCAGTTGGTCTTGTGGACCAGCACGTCGGTGAGCGCGTAGGTGTATCCTTCACGTTCCATCTGCTCTTCAAGCGCGACCAGGTCATCCACGGGTGTCGCGGATGCGCTGTCCCACGTATCCGTCGGTGTCCAGGTGGGGGTTGTCGCCCCGGCAGTGATCACGGTGATGATATCGGTGTGGACCCAATAGGCCATCCAGTATCCGGCGAAGTCGTAGGCACGCTGGATCTCGCTGACACCTTTCGGCTCGTCCCGGATCGTCTTCCGCTTGATCCTGATCTGGAACCCGCGGCTTTCGGTCATGCCGGTGGTGTAGTTCGGTCGGCTGAGATCGACTTCGGGGAAGTCACCGCCAATGCTTGCATGGGCTGGCGTCTCGCGTTTCGTGTCGCTGGCTTTCCCGGTGCTGTCGTAGCTGTAGGTGAACGCGTCCTTATCGTCCTTCACCGGTCGGACGAACTGTGTCGCCCACAGGTAAGGTTCGGCCTTCTCGTAGAGCAGCCGGAGTGCAGTACCCTGTCTCAGGTAGAAATCTGTAGTTCCTTCAAGTGGCATAAGTCATCAGGCCCCCGTGACGGCGTATAATAGTCCTGTGAGCAGAACCAACGCGGAATAGGTGTTCCCGTTACTTCCTGCCGCCACGTAATGCAGCGGGATACCGCCAACACCGTTAGCCGAATCGGAATCGAAGTAGTACCCACGGTTGCCGGACGTGTATGCCGACGCCATGTTGAAGTTCAGCGTGGTCATGACACCAGGCACACAGGCATTACTCCCGTTCTGCATGATCTGGGCTTTCACGACCCTGCCAGGGATATGGATCTCGACAAGAGCCGTCCGGTAATAGTGACCGGTCAACCGCTCTGCAAGAGTGTCACAGTCTGCATCCGTAGCAGACGCGAACTTGTGAAGTTTCGGTGTGCTCACGATCTGCCCGATAACGAGTGTTTCACCGTTGGACGCCCGTTCGACTACAGGCATACCTTCAGTTGCAGAGTAGGTGCAGGCGGTATCGTTGGATAGCGCGACTACCTGGCCTTCTTCAAGCGGTGTCGCGAAGACAAACGTCTTGTGCGTCAGGCCGTCAGGCGTGTAGGTGGTGGCCGTGTAGGTGGTCGCCCCTTCGTCAAGGATACATTCGATTATCGGGCCGCTGCCTTGATACGACCCGGCGATTGTGCTGTCATAGCTGGTCATTTTCTATTTACCTCCTTCCCCTCTCAATGGAGTCTCCCCGGAATGTTCCGGCCACGGTCTTTCTCAAGGACCATATCGATCTCTTTCTGTTCACGGACCTCTTTGTCCGGACCGCTCACATGGGACTCGCCCTCTTCTTTGAACTGGTCCGTCGCCCGATACTCCTGGATCTTGAGGTTGAACGCCAACGGGTCTTCTTTCGAGAGTTTCCGCAGGTCCATCTCGTCAGCCTCTTCTTTCACCAGACCTTTCGGGATGACTTCGGCTTTCAGTTTCGCCCAGTTCGCGTCCTCTTTGTTCTTCTTTGCCTCTTCCTGTGCCGTTTTCAGCTCGGCAAACTCTTTCTGGAGCTGGGCGATCATCTCGTCCTTCTCAGCAAGCGCAGCATCGTAAACGGACTTGTCAACGGTCTCGATCTCTGCCGTTGAAGTTACATCTTCGTCTGTCATTTTGACCTCCTGGTTCAATTTGCTCTGTTTCGTGCCGGGTTCGGATTGTTTTTTGATCTCGTTCATGTGGTTCTCAAGGTGAGCTACCACGGCGTCTTTCTTCCCCCCAAGGTCCATCGGTGAACCTGACCGGGCGCCACCGATAGCCTGTAACGCCGCTCTCACGCAGTTTGGCCGAAGCGTGCCGTCTACACTGTGGTGTGGGAGTTTCAACCCGGTGAACGTCTCACCACCCGAATCGAACGCAAACCGTTTCCGGACCTCGGAGAACGCCATATCGCCAAACTGCGATTCTGTCAGTTTACAGTCAGCCGCGTTGTCGCCCACCTTGTACCCTGACGGGTTGGGCGGTACTGACGGTGTGGCGGCGTTGGTCTTTGTCGTGTCAGCGGTCCCGGAAATGTCGTTGAAGAAATCGGTGATAGCGTCAAGAATGGTCTTCAACCGCCCCTGGTTCTTGCCGGACATGACCTTCCCGATATTAGTCTTACCGGGATCGGTGCCGGTATCATCTTCGTCTGTTTCAGTATCGATCACATTGTTACCCTCCGATCGCTTGTTCAGGATCACCGACATCCGGTCTTTCGGCTGGTCGATATCCGTCTCTTCAAAATCAAGGATATGGTTGGGAGTCACTACGCCGGTCAACTGAACGCCGTCGTCAGGACAGATGAACCCGGAAGAGTGTGACAACCTGCCGGACTGCCACAAATCTAACGCCTGGTTGATTGCGGCTTTTGACCGGTTCAATTGCTCTTCGGTGATCAGTCCTTCATTAAACAGCCGTTCAGCGGTTTCAGCGGTATAGTTCTTCTTCAGCATCAGTTTAGGATGGCCTGCAAGCTCGATCCGGGAATGGCTGGTCTCCCCAATGATCGCCCCATTGATCAGGTCAAGCTGTTCAGCAATCCCGGCACCTTTGAACACCCGGGGGTCCGGGTGAGACGGTGCGTAAACTATCGGTATCCCGTCCCATGCCCCGATTGTCGGTTCAAACGGTCCACGCCCGAAAAACAGGTTGCCAACCTGCCGATCAAGACCGTGAAGAATAGCGTCGTGAGATTGCGTCTCGGCTTTCTGCAAGTGGATTGCAGGCCCTAACCTGCATTTCCCGCCCGGACAAGGATCGGACTTGTTCAGGTGTGGCGTGCCGACAGCAAAATCATCCAGAGTTAACTGGGGCATTAAATATATTAGTGTTTTTAGTTAATATATAGCATCGACAAGAATATATAGAGAAGTATGATATTGGGTGGCATACTTGATATAAGTGGAAAAAGGTGAACTAAAAAATATCTCAATCGAACTATTTTATATCTCAACGCAGGCAGGGTGGCGCGTGGGCGTGTCTCCTGTAACCAGGATCAGTCGGTACCATAAGATACCCTGGCCGCGGTATAGGGTAATGAGAATACAACGTTGCCTGCCGTTCGTGCTTCGGTCTGACGACTTGCATCATGGTTCTCTATAGTTAACAGTGTTAACATAGATATTATTTAAAGGTTTGTGAGAAAAGGGGGGTTAAATAGGGAGAATGGTGTTATCAAATGTCGGTCTGTGTGCAAGCTCTTTAATGAGATTCTCGCCGGGATGCCACTTTCCATCATCATCGGTCCAGCCTGCTGTCACCATTCTATCGCGGATTTTCAAATATTTCGATTCTACTATTTTTATGGCGTCTTCACGCGAATCAGTGATAACGTAGTATTTTCGATAGTTGTCATTGCCCTGGCAGTTGAACGATTCGAAAATCTCTAATTTCCACAGTTTCATTATGCTCTCGCGAAATCACGCATGATTATTTCTTCTTCACCTTCAGGTAGAAGTTCAATACAGTTTGATAATTCAGGGTCGAGCCATGCCTCTATACCCTCGTCACCAGATCCGGAAACGGCGTAATCTCCAATAAGGTGTCGGGCTGCATCTTCCGTTTCCGCTCTTACTACGAACCCAAATGCCTTATCATACCACGGGTCCCACGGCCCGCCCGGGGCATCTTCATTTATTGGTTTAAGTAACCACAGTTTCATTCTTTTGCCTCCCAATCGTCACAGACAGTATTGAAATCTGTGTCCTGTCCGCGTTTCAGTTTGTATTTCCCACACTCTGATTCCCAATCATAATCAAATTCAATGTGTGCGCAGTTGTAACATGATTTAACTTCGATATATCGAAAGTTTGGCGGTGCTGTCATTTTACCTCCTATCGAAGGGATGTCAATGTTTTTTGTAATAGGCATAATGCCTCCTGCAGTTCTTCTGGAGGAAGATCGTTGAGTGCATCAACCAAATCTGAAATCATTAATTCAATATCTGGCTCTTCTTTTGGAAACGTCCGTGAAAAACAATAGGGACACACTTCAAGATCATCAATTATATATTCTCCGCATTTCGGGCATCGCATAGTTCCCATCTTTACCCCCTATCGAACCCTAATAAGGGTTGATTTTCTTTCGTTCTTTTTGCCATCTTTCTATACCCTTTTGGATGAGCTTTTGCATGGCAATCATGACACAGCGTGATTAGGTTTGATAATTCGTTTGTCCCGCCATTAACCACAGGGATAATATGGTGGCATTCTAACCTTTTTTTAGAGCCGCATTGTTGGCAAGTATGATTATCTCGCGCGAAACACTCTGATTTAAATGTCTCCCAAAAGAGTGGCCGTCCGTTTGATGTGCGTTCATTTTCCTTTATACGATCCCATTTCTTCGCATTACAAATGGGCGAGCAAGTTGTAATCCCTCTTAATTTTCTACCTTTTGAGATTTCTCCCCCGCAAATATCACATATTTCAAAATATAGATCCTTGTGTCTAATACAAGATTCCAAAACTGGTCTAGTAATATCCCAGAGAGGATCGTTATCATTCCACTTGAGTTTCGTGCCTTTGACTGGAATATTAAATCCAAAATATATCTTCATGTTTACGTTTTATCGAATCTTACCAATGATATGTAGTCTTGCATTTCTGGCATTGGATCTCATCGAGTGCCTGATCTGCATGTTCAAATGTCACCCGTTGATGTGTGGATAGTCCGCACACCGGACAAACAGGTTTTTCGCCGTAACAATCTTTTTTTGGTGCTTTCCCAATTCTTGATTCCATACTTTACCTCACCCATACCTAACAATCACTTCATTACTATATTCATGATAAAACATCCCTGATAGTTCCCTGAACCAATCGAGATATTTAAGTGTCAGGTCGGTTTCGAACCAGCCAGCAAACGCGGATATCCCATAATTCCAGATACCACGTTTAGTCCATTTTTCAAGGATGTATTGGGCACGTTTTTCATCAATTGATGTGTTTACTATGACTTTCCCCACGTATGTATGGGGTGTGGCGGTCCACAGTAATTGGAATAACTGTTTCTCGTCGTCGTGGATCATATCTCACCCACACCGCCGCCGGTAATCTTTGAGCTCTCGTAATAGCCGTTCTAAAATATCGCTGTATGTTTCCCCACGCAGCCCTTCTTTATCCAGCATATCTTTTTGATATTGTTTCAGGGCTATTGTGGTGGTTTTATTATTTTCAGTCATGATATCCCTCGCAACTTCCTGATTGAATCTGCCTGCTGTTTAACAAAACAGTTCTTGTTCGTGTGCTCCTGGCAAGCCTGACAGATCTCGTATGATATCTCTGATATGTGGTATCCCCGGGCACACGTTTCATTATTCAAGTCAAACCGGCCTTTATGTTCAACGAAGTCCGGCGCTTCGATTGCGGTGATCTTACCATACTTCTTATCAAAATAAGCCCAACAGGATTTCCCTTCAAGCTGTTCCCAATAGTTTACGCCAACTGCTCGAAGGATACTTTTTATTACGGTGTCTGCTGTGCCATCAAGGCCATATCCCCCGAAGCCCTGGACCGATCCACCGAAATCAAACATGAGTACGAAGGTTAGAACGCCATGCTCGAAGCCAAGAGTGGTGTTTATTATTTTGCCGAGCTCTTTTACTTCTTCAGTCATGGCCTGCAGATCTCCTCGCCTTCGGTTTCCGGAACTAGTTTGGTGACGGCAACATAATCCTTACCGGATTTACTGACATAATTATATTCATGACCGCATCTCCGACACCTGCAGTGAACCATTAGATAGTTTATCCCGACCCCAACAGCCCCCCAATGTTCAGGTGTGTGATACCCGCATTTCGGGCAGTAGTCAAACTCGTTGGGTTCAAGGATTTCAATCGTCTTCATACCCTTATATTGTCTATAAATGTTATAATGGTTGGTATTGGTTCACGAAAATAAAATTAACTTGATTCACGTTTCAGGAATCCGTAGACGCCACGGGCTTTACGAGTGCCTTTGTTGTATTGTTTCAAAAAGAAGTTTAGCCAGTATGCGATCTCCGAATAACTGAAATCGCGGGCTTGTTTCGCCGGGGTGTGATCGTCTTCGTGCGAGAGTATCCGGATAACCCGTTCTTCACTCTCGTTGTAGGGTTTGTGGAACATCTTCGATAGTAAGCTTCTTGATCGGGTTCGGGGTGGTAAAAAGACGGTATGGGATTAAATCGTTAATCTCGGCTTCACGGATAATGGGTGCATAACAATTGTCACTATCGTGCCCCCTTAAAACCAGATTGTATTGGTCCCACTTGTCATCATTAATCAGTAGTGTTTCGCCGTTCTGTAACTCAAGCGTGATTTTAAATCTTGATTTCATTCTGGACCCGATTCCTGAAGGTGTTTCAGATACTCGATACTCTCGTCCATACCTGTTTTGAACACTTCAACCACTTCATCATAGAACTGGCCCCAGACCTGCCAGTAAGGACAGATCGTAACGTCCAGGTATAGATCGAATACGTTGTTACCACGGCCTGACGCATGGAACGGGTAGATCCTGCAGGTAACAGGCCGGTGGTCCACGTCAGGTATTAAGCACCCTTGTTCAGAGTAGGCAGGGCACCGGCCTTTGAACTGTATCCAGCCGTTCTGCATGTCTTCCGGTTCGGCCTGGTCGACCAGATCGGTGCCTAACTCCGATACAAGGTAATCAAATTCTTTCTTCGTTACATACGGGTGTGTTAAGCAGCATTTACCGCCGCATTTCTTACATAGTTCGGGTAGTTGCATTTTCATTCTCCTTTTAATGTTATATCTTCTGCTTTGTGGATAATCTCAACAAAAATATTCTTCTCTTTGCGTGCAATTGCTGATTTTAACCGTCTATGGCCATTGAATAATCTGTATTTCCCATCAGGTAGGATTGATACATCAACGGGTGGAGCTTGCGTTCCGCGATTTTTATATATCGGTATCTTATCCAGCATATTTTCTGACGTTACAGCGATATCTTTTATGGGAACCTCTTTTAATTCGTGGATGTATGTTCTGGTTAGCCCGTGGGTTCTCCGAGAAATATAATGCTTTCCAATCAAATATGTGGCGTCGGTGCCCTCCTCATAATCTTCTGCAAGTTTGACGTTTTCCCATAACTCCTTCCGCGTGGTTTCAGATAGTGGTTTGGCCGTGGGGCGTTCCGTTTTTAATTTGTCTTTTATTGATGTTCTAACCATGTTATCCGATCGATATTTTTATACCATATTCCTCAGCCATACGCCTATATTTTTCAAGAACTTTATCAGCATATTTGTGTGGTTGTATCTTAATTTCTGCTATATCTGATAACCTTATCCCTCCATGAATGTGTGCTTCAACATATCTTATTTTCCCCATTCTATCCTTGATGCGGTTTGTTTTGGTAATTTTCGCAGGGTCAAACAACTCTAAAGAAATTGACCTTATATTTGGATCAGATAATTTTGATGGGGCAAGAACTGGGCGGGTTATTGGGTTAAGCCCCCCGCCACGGGTCTGATCTATTGAGTCACCTAAATTGAAGGTAACACGCCCCCTTTCTGAATCTTTTAATTTTACCACAATATCCCCATATTGTGATAGTGTCGATACGTCTTTTTCTGGAGTGGTCCCTTTCGGAGTTAAATACCCATAAATGGGCCTCTCAATATCTGGAGTGTCTCTTGGATAACCAAAATATTTGTTTTCAAATTCTAATCTCATTTCCCTATTTTGGATACCGGATGAGGTTCCAGACTCAAATTGTGTTTTTATTCTGCCGCTTTCAAAAACTTTTTCAAGCGTTTTATTATGTATCCGCACTTTAACATCGCTGTTATCCACGGCATCTTTTAATTTTTTGTTCACCTTATTTTTATAGTCGTTTATATCTTCAGGATCGAAAGATCCATATTTCTCTAAAACTTCTTGATCAATTTTGGATCTTTGTTCTTTGTCAACGCGTTTGTTCCATTCATCTGATACTTTTGCTCCTTTCTTCTTCTCCTTCGGTGGTGTTACCTTCTCACCGTCCCAACCTTCGACTTCACTCCAATCCGGATCGGGGACAGGTGATAGCGTGCACCGGCAGCGCGGATGTTTGGGGATGGGCGGCGTTTTGTCAATGGGGAACAGTTTGCCGTTTAATGCCTTGCACTCTTCACACGTCCGGCCCGGCTGGATCGTTGCCAACCACCTTACTACTTCAATACCTGCAGACCGGTACTTGTCTTTCACGCCCACATTGACGGCTTTCATGGTCTCCGTGCGGGCGATCATGTCTGCTCGTGTTTTCCCAATCGTGTCCACCTGGTCGCGGATATCTTTGGATATCTGTTTGACCGTCCGCTCGTTGGTGATCCCGTCAGCGATTACACGGCGGACGTTCTTCGCCACGTCGTCTGTCAGTCCTTTAAAGTTAGATTGCGCTTCGATTACGTGACCGCCGACTTTCTTCCAGGTGGCACGCTGGATATCGTCTTCTGAATGGCCTAACCGGATCGCGGCATACATTTGACCGTGTTCATACGATTGGCTCATGTGCGGGCCGATAATGTCTTTCCCGTCAAGGTTGACGGTCTTGAATACGCCGTCAACTTGGTCTAGCTGTTGCTGCAGGAGTGGTTTCGTGCTGGTCTTCGTCTCACCGGGATCTATGATCTTCACAAGGTCTTTTTTCGCCCGGTCAAACAGGTTGTTGAGCTTGTCCAATAGGTCCAGGACCAGCCAGTCGGATTGGGTTGGGTCTTCGGGGATGTCAGGCATTTCTTATGTGCTCTCTTCGTCCTTCAAATTGCCGCCATTTGCGGGCGCTATAGATTGCTCATTCCGGGCGATCTGAGTAGGGGGTGTATGATTGGTCATGCTATTCCCCCTCCTCGATACCTAATGTTGCCTGGTAGAGTTTCCGGGCCTTATCGGTGCCAGCCTTCCCTAAGACATACGTCGGGTCTAACTTGTTCGCGCCGAACGCATCTTTGATCGCGTTGAGTTTCGCCATCTGTGCGGTCACGGCCTGCGGGTTGGACTTCATGTTGTATGCGTCAAGTTCGGCCAGCCCGGTATCATCAAGGTCGGATATGTCGATACCTGCGGATTGGGGTAACGACGCTCGTAACAGTGCCCGTTTCTCGTTCGGTAGTAAGCTGCCACGGTCACTGCCGCTGTCATGGATCTTGATATAGGTCTCTGACCGGTCGATCGTGGGTTCGGGGATGTCAACGACGATCCGAAACCCTTTCTCCTGGTATCCGTTATAGACAAGCCAGGGTTTTAGGAGCCGGTGCGCGAACGATTCTAACCACCGGTGCGTCCCGGCAATGAAACTCGTATACAGTTCGAACTCCGGACCGCTTGACCCGCCTATCAAGGTGTTCCCGCCTTCTTTCTGGATCAGGCCTGCCGGGGTGAAGAACTGCCGGATCTCCATGCCTAACTGGGTGATTGTTTCCAACGCGGACCCGCTCTCCGTCACGCCAAGGTTCTCAACCGACATGTTAGGCCGGAGTTGATACCGGTTGGTAGAACTGACGTTGTTGACAAGGTTCTGCGCGAACTTTTTATCGTCACCTGTCGGGTCGTCAACTTTCAGGAACCAGATACCCCCTGACCCGTAGATGTTCACTTTCTGCATCTGGCGCATCCACGAATGGGTCAACATTTTGACGTAAGGGAATACCGGCAGGATCGATGGTGAACCGCCTAACTGCGCTTTCACGGGGTCGGTCAGCATTTCGACGTTGGTAAGCTGGTGCATGATCCCTTTACTGTCACGCTGCCAATATTCTACCTGCCCCGTCTTGTCGTTGATGCTGATACCCGGCAGAATCCTGTTGTAGACGTAGGTTACTGTCGGACCTAAATCGGCGAAACTTTCAGGCGGTAATCGTTTCAGTTTCAGTAACCGGAACTCTGACCCTTCGTAGTCCCAGACGGGGTTGATCAGTGCCGGGCCCCATTCTGCGGTGTCACGCCAGGCGCGTTGTAACGCGAAGTCTATCGACACGTCGGCGGTCATGTCTTCCAGTGCGGCGGTCAGGTCGGCGTCAACTTCTTTCTTTTTCGTGTCGAACACCGAAACTTTCACGTCGTGCTGGAACAGGATACGTTGCTGTTTGGTCAGACCTTCGTCTATCACCTTGTTCTCAATGATCTTCGCGATCTCGTCAGCGTTGATCTTCGGTGACTTGTATTCAAACCCACCGGGCGCGAAGTAGTATGTCACCCCTTCTTCGGGTTTGTCGGATTTTCTCTTACGTTCTGTTGCCATTGTAGTATGATCCCCCTTTTTTCTCTCTCTACCAGATATCCCCTAAATCGTTGTCAGGTTCACCAAAGAAGTTAGTATGGTCGTCTTCTACTACGGATACCACCGCTTCGTCTGCTGTCGGTTCGTTGGTGGCGTTCCTTAACGTGCTTGCCAGATCGTTGAACGCCCCTGATAGAGCGTCAACTATATCATCGTGTTTACCGTCGGGGAACGCTTCGATCTCTGCAAAGAAGGCGTCGTTCCACGGTGCCCGCACGACTTTGATCAGTCCGTTATAGGCGGCGCGTGACGCGGGGACCGCCCGGGCTTCTTTCGACCCGCTCCCGGGAACCCCGAGATAGTCATACCCTCTAAACTGGTCCCGGGCTGCCAGGAATATCGCGGTCTTACCGCTCGCACCGCCTTCCTGCTCTTCACGGACCTTAACTGTTGGGCCGTCCTGGTTCGTGATCATCGCTCGTGCTGCTTCTATTGCGCCCGGATTATCACGGATTCTAAACAAGTCCAGCACGTAGTATATGCCACCGGTAATGCCCATTTTCAATCCGGCGGTGTAATCAGGGTCAGCACTTTTCTTGCTCTTCTTTGTGCTTGCCATATCCCAGAACCGGACGATCTTTGTCAACCCCGGCGGCGTCCGGTCAATGACTTCGAACCATTCACGGTTGAACACTTTCTTGCCTTCTGCCCGGATCTTCCAGTTGCCATGCAGGAGCCGTTCCTGTTCGATAAACGATAACGCCTGCAGGTTGCCCCTATACTCGGGGTTGACCTGTTCGAGTATCGGGTTGTCTGACAGTTTCGCCGGGATGAAGGTTGCACTCTTGGCCTGCCGGTTGTATTTCTCTTCGAGTTCTTCCTGGGTATCAGTCCACACCAACTGCGAGCCGTCACGGATGAACCATCGCAGGACGCCTCCCCGTTCTTCTATAGGATACCCGGTGTCCTGGTCGATCCACCATGATATGAACCTGGCTAACCACGAATCGGCGTCCGGGTTGGCGGTCGCCCTGATACATGGTCTGATACCACACGTTGACCTGTTCCTGGAAAGCATATAGAAGAACTGGTACTCGCTGAAATGTTCGAGCTGGTCAAACCCGATATAACAGATTTGAGCGCCGTCGTAACCGGTAACCGTCTTATCGTATTGCAGATGATCAAAATGGATCCGGTTGTTATATGGCGGGAACGACCAATCGATCTTGGGTGATTCCCGGACTATACCGCCCTGGGAATAATAGATCTCTTTCGATTCGTCCAGCAGCCCGCCTTCGTTGGTGATCTGCGGGGTCTCGCGCCTGAAGATTACCGCCCCATACCCTTTCACGGTTTTGATATACCGGAGCGGGTCCAGTAACAGGCCGAACGTTTTTCCTGACCCTGCGGATCCGCCGTAGATCACTATGTCAGCAGGTGAAGATAGGAACCTCTCTTGCGGGCCGGGCTGTGGCCGGATCTCTTTTTTGATCGGGGTTTTCTCGTTCTTTTGGATCATGGTTCTTTTTTATTAGGGGGGTGCGGATCGCGGTTGTTGTCGGGGATATAGATCACGACACTCTCTATCGGCCCGCCGTCTTTGCCGGTGATCTCTTCCTGCCGTTTCTCAACATACCCCCGGTCTTTGCCGATGGTTCTCAACGTGAACTCTATCGCCCGCATGTCGCCGTCTAATATACGGTTGTAAAGCGCGGATTCTGCGATATCTAAAATAGATGCTCTTTCTTCGTGGATGATGTCTTGTAACTTTTTCGAACTTGCTGCACGTATGCGAATAGTTTCTCTGTTGCAGCCGATCATTTCCGCGGCTAATTTTAAATTGCCGTGGGATTTCCGTAAGGCTTTCGCCATTGTTTCATTCGTGATTCTAACTGTCATACCATGCCAACATCTCCAAATGGTTTCAAGGTGGACCCCCTTGATTATTGTTGAATTTTCTCATCATGTTCTCAACAGTTTTACCGTATTTCAGGCCTTTCTCGTCGCAAATCTGTTTGAACTTATGATAAACGTCAGAAGAAATAGTGAGGTTGGCATAGACATTCTTTTCAGTCATGCCATACACCTTACCAGGTCTTTTTTGATGTAGTAGTTGTTACCGTATGATTCAAGCAGGTCGGTTACATCGTGACCAAACTTGTTCCAATCGACTGATTTTGCTTCCTGGAGGTAGTTGAGTTTGCCTACTTTATACAGGTCCACAAATCCTTGTGTTCGGTGGATGAGTTCGACGGTTTGGTATGGATCGAATACGGGTTCAAGTGATACCCAGGTCCTGATCCCCATACGGTGTGCTTTTTCCAGAACTTCGATCCGTTCTTGCGTGGGGGTGGCGTTTGGTTCGTAGTGCCGTCTGTGGTCTTCATCGACAAACACTAACGTGCAGGCATACGTGCCGAGGTCGGGTCTTGTTGCGATAAGGTCCAGGTCTGGTTCACTTCGTTTGCCGCCTTTTGTCAGGATCGTATAGTGGATGTTGTTGTCGTTGAACAGTTGGATCGCTTGCCTGGTCAGGTGGTGCTCTGTTTCAATGTGTTGGTAGGGGTCGCACGTGAAACAAAGGAGGACGTTTCGTTGATCATTGTTCCGGCTCATCTCAGCAACGTCAGCGGCAAGTTTGCGGATTACGTTGTCCCTGGGCTTACTGATGACAAACGCCTCTTTGGTTTTCCGGAGTGCCGCCGGGGCATAGCAGTAGGTGCAACCATGATCACAACCGGAATAGAGGTTGGCCGCAAGCTCTGAATACTCGCGGGCTTTTCCTCGTGGTTCGTATATGATGTTCATGCGTTCTGCTCCTCTGAAAGCTCGTCCCGGATCTGCTGAAGGTAGTCAAAGATGTCACCATACAAGACTACATCGTCGTTCTTTGCTTCTGACTCGATAATGTTGGCGATTTCCTGGAGACGGGCGTCTGTGGTATCTGGGGTGATTCCATACTCTTTAGCTGTCGGGAAATTTCCAAGCCAGTCTGTGATATGGTATAAGCCGCCTTCATCGGATATTGTGGGGATGGACCCCATGCCTGCACATTCAATCTCAAAGAAATGAAGAAAATCATAGAGATCGGTTTCCTGGATTTCGTCAGGCCATCGTCCGACCCAGTTTGATCCGTTCCAGACAGATTCAAATTTGGTGGCGAGTTTTTCAACGCGGGGGACGACTTCTTTTTCCACCCACTCTGCCAGTTGGTCCGCACGCGTATTGTTGGGCAGCTCATATACTGTTGCCAGCCCGTACCATTCTCTTGCTGGCGTTCCACCGATGTTATAGTCGCGAGTGAAGGCCGTGATCTCCTGGCGTTCCCAATCAATCTCCAGGTAGATCGGCATCTGTTCGGGGAAGTTTCCAGGGTAGTTCGGTTCGATGAGATCGAGCGGGTTCTCGTAGTTGATCTTCACTTCGAACTTTGTTTCTTTTACATCCATTTTTCTCCTCTCCTTGTAGTTCTTACTACAATATACTATACGTTGTGAGAACCCTTAATGGTTTCGTCAGGAATGGGCGTCATTCTGAACCCCAAATAGTTCATGTTACCCGTATCGCTGTTTATCATTTTTGCGTCTTCAATCTGGTAGTTCCATTTGCGGGCGATCATTAGCAAGATCCAACCGATAATTTCATCATAAAATTTATATAATCCAGGTATTGGGATGTTGGATTTATTGTTCATCGCCAATTGCATAACTTTCGTTGCGTGGTGGACATGACCATATTTCAAAAATGATGTTTCCGTGGCACAAATAACGAAGGATTGGGCGTTATTCCGTCTGAAATAAGCGATATTTGCGATTATTTCAAAAGGACTGCCGTAAGCGTCTAAATCAAAGAAATCGAACTGATTTGCATGTTTAGGGATGTATTTTTTTGCGTCTATTTTTTTAGCACCTTGTATTAGTTTGAGGTCAAGTGCAACACTACCCGGAATTTTTGAATATAACGCTCGGAAAATCGTTTGTTCTTCGCCGGTGAAACAGTCAAGTATTTTTGGGGGGGAATCTTCAGGATATTGGTCAAGGTAATATTTGCGTAACGCGATCTTTGCTTCCGGGTTGGTTGAATCGGTCATTCTGAAGACTCCAATCGTGCATTGTATTTTTTTATGATTTTTTCGAGAGCTGATCTCAATTCGGTGTATTGTTCCTGGTCCCCTCGAATGACAAACCAGCAGGGCGTTTCAACTTCAGGAAAAATGAAATCTTCAAGGACGAATTCTTTTTGTTTCACTTCTTTTTCGTCAAGCGATTTGATCAAGTTCTGGATCGCTGCATTATCTGATGTTGTTTTTTCAAGGAGTGAGGATAGTTGTTTTTTATCTGCTTCGGCCATGGCTGATATCGGATCGAGTGTTAACAGTGCGAGCGCTTCTTCTTCTGACAGGTCTACCATTACGACAGGGATCTTATGTTCGCCGCGTTTCTTTGCGAGTTCTACACGGAGATGACCGTCAAGCAGTTTGCCGGTGCGTTCGTTCACGATCACATCCTGTATCCAACCGATATCTTCTAACGCACCTTCAAGGGCTTTCTCCTGGAGTTTAGGGTGGGTGCGCCAGTTCTTTGGGTTGGGGATCAGCTCGTGCGGGTCCATCTCGCCGTGACCTATGATCCTGCTCTCCCAGGTCATTTCATAGACTCCGTAATTCCAGTTCTGCGATCCGGTGTTTTAGCTGCTGGATCTGTTTCTCCAGAAAGACCATTCGTTTCTCAAGGTCCACAACTTCTGGTTTGATCTTGCCAAATCCGGAATAATAGTCTGCTGTGCTGTAAGTTTCGTATTCCATTTCTTTCAGTCCCTCGCAAGTTTTGGGATAAATTGGCGGCAACGCCCACTTTCATCCAATTCGATAAATTTCAGGTTACATTCGGCCTTTCCGATATGCATTAAATTGAATTTGCAATCCATAACCGGGCATAATCGCATCCTTGTTTGGGTTAAGTCAGTATACACTTCAAGATCCAATTTCATTATCATTCCCTCCCTTCTGCCGAGATATTCCGCTGATTATATGCGGGCGTTCCATCCCAACACCATGATGATACAGGCATGATCGGGAACCCTTCATTGCTCGGGTGGTTCCGGCGACATTCTACCTTGCATTGTCCACCGCACTCAAAACAAGGCCCGGAATACCTGCATGTTTCACAGGTCCATTCTGGAATGTCCATTATCATTCCCTCCCTTCTATCGTGTCGTAACATCCGGTATACGCTCGCCATTCTTCACGACCGCAGATCACGCAGACGAACAGATCATATGCTTTCCCGGCGTTCTCTCTCACGCCTCTGTAGTGCAGGTCACACACGTGATCTTTCATGGTTGGTTTATCTCCTGCACGATGATCCTTACAGGTGTAGGTGCGCCGCCATGCCTTACGAGAATGTTTGCTAACGTCTGCTGTAACACGAGATCATACTGTGGGGGTTGCCCGTCTTCTCCTAACTTCACGTGGGCTATTGTGACGTCGCCGTTCGTCTCATCGTCTTCAACGTCCCACATGAGCAGGCCGTCTATTGTGTGATAGTTCATGTGCCATCTCCTTGTTTCAGTTGTCTATCCAATGCCGCCCGACGCAACACGGCTGCTGACTGGTCTTCTTCAGTGTTCTTTTTCAGTCTGTCACGACATTCCGAGCATAACGTGATACACCCGTTACACCAATCATGATCGTCAAAGTCCATGAACAGGCCATTGAACGCAAACGCGATCTCTTTCTTGTAGAGCGCGATACCGCAGAAATGACATTTTTCTGTCAGTTTGTCGGTGATGGTTATGCTTTCTGGCGGCATTGTTCGTTCACCATATAGGGGAAAGCTATTTGCATGATGTTGGCAACGGTGTCGTTGTAGTCAGATGTGGAGTTCGGCGGCGCGTGGGCGTCTGCGATGTAATAAGCACCATAGAGCAGGATGTATTTCTTTTCGAGCTGAGAATACCAGTATGGCGGGACGAAGGCATGTGTCAATCGAACTCACCATCTTCGAGTTTTTGTTTGATGAGCGTGATCGCGACGGCATACCCGGCGTTCATACCGCCTTTGTATAGGTCTTGTTTTGCCAGTTCGCGCATCTGTATGTCGATCCAGAAGATGAGTTTGTCTTTTGTGGTGCGGAGTGTCATTGTATCGCCTGGCACATCCCTTTTTTTAGGCAGTCAATATCTTCTTTCACACGGGCGGCCATTTCTGAAAGTAGTTCGTCTACTGTTTCAGCACTATATGAGTGTCCTAAGAATACAATTGACCCGATTTGTAATATTGTGGGGTATGTCCTTCCATACCACCAATCGCCATAATACGTGACTTCAACCATGACCGTATCGCGTTCAAACGGTACATTACAATGTTCGTCTAAAATCTCAACGACTTTGATGAGATCGTTGTAAATGGATTCGATACGGTCTTTCATGGTTCCATCTCATCCCATGTATCGCCAGGAACCATTCTAACGCGGCGTAGTTGTATCCTTGCGACTGCTGATTGTGTGTCCGTCTTCTCGATCACAGGCTCAATGGCGATTCCTAACCCACGGTGTTTTGATAGGGCGAGCAGGCCGTCAACTACCTTGATGTCTTCGTCTGGTTTGAACTGGTGGAATGATCCTTCGTCGTATCCGGCATCTTCATACGCATTTGAGATTCGGGCGTAGTTCATGAGTTCCTTGCCGGTGATCGGGTCGTCTATCTTTATGGATCGTTCTGGTTCGGGGGATTCGTCAACGTCTGGCAACGGGCGCCAGTTAGGGATACAGCATCTTTCACCGTCACCCTCAGCCATTATGAAGTCACCACACAAATAATCGCGATTATAAGATAGATCAGCCCAACACCAATTTCGACACCGCCGCGACGTGTTCGGTATTCAATCTCTGTTTGGAATATTCCTGCAAGGACATTCGCAAAGCCCATTACAAACAGGCCGATAAGAAGCCACCATAACAGGAAATCTTTGTTAAACCCAAGCTCAATTATCAATTCAAATCCTCCTTGTCAATAACTTCATGAAATGTGTGAACCGTCCACGTTTTTGCCTGGTAATTTGTGGGGGTCATCTCTCACCCACCTCGATCTGTCTGATGATCTGTTGCCGGTCTTCGTCAGGCAACTGGTAATTAATGCCTAGATTCCGGGCGGTTGTCTGGACGGCGGCAACACTCCGTTTCAGGTATTTCGCGATGTATTCTGTCTCTTTCTTGCCGTAATAGGTGGCGACTATGAGTTTATCGTCCTGGCTCCAGTATACACGGTTCGGGGTGGGGGCGTCTTCGAGTTCGGGGATGTTGATTATGCGGGTCATTTTCGATCTCTCCCAACTATTTTGCACGGTCGTTGCAGGTGCGTGATGCCGTTTCTGTCAATGGCGATATGGCGGCGGTTGTCGATGTTGAGCGTGACCCATCCGATATCCGGGGGTGAGACGATACCTTTCTTCACGGCATACGGGGTCTTGGTCTGCCAGCAGGGGGTAACAAGTGCCATCCCCGATACATAACATGCTGCCACGAACGAGTGTCTATGACTGAATACCGCTACGTCAATTGCACCGTATTTGTCAGCGCTCTTGTTGAGGTATAAGAGCATATGGTCTCGGGCCGGGGCAGTTGTCATGTACTGCCATGTCGATTGTGACGCTCCGATATGGTGACGGCAGAATAGCCGGATACCGCACTCTTCTACTATAAGCTCGTCACCAAACTGTCCGTCGAAATCGTCTGCTATTGCTTTTTCTACAGGTCTGCCGTCTTCAAGTTCATGGTATCCTGTCCCCTGTGTGAAATACATCGGGCATTTTGGCAGGGTGTCTAACACTGCGATACAGGCTTCTATCTGCCAGCTCAAGTTAGGCGTCACTAACCCTCTACCCCGTTCACGCCATTGCAGGCCGTCAATAAGGTCGCCGTTCAAAATGATGCAGTCAGGGTTGACGGAATTGATCATCTTCTGCCAGTGTTTCCACAGGTTCTTCTGCGTGGTGTTGAGTGTGAACTTTACAGCGTCACCAAACCGATCATCAATCGTCTCGAACCCCGGTGGCCATAACCCCCACAGGCTGCCTACATGCAGGTCTGATAAGAGTAGGATCTGTTTGGTCAATCCCATTCCTCCGGGTGGATCGGTTCGCCTTTGACCGCACGATACGCCAGCTCGTAATCCCGTTCGGGGATTGCTGTTTGGCCGTCAGGTAATACAATGCCGGTGACGCAATCCAGGTATCCGGTCTTCCCCATCTTTTTCAGCATGGCCAGTCCGTATTTCTCAACCGCCTCGGCGTCAGTCAGCCAGCCCGGTCGTGTCATTCGCCGCCCCGGATCGCCGCCTGGACCCAATTGATCATCTCCTCCGTCTCGCGTTTGAACTCGCAGAGCTTCGCAGGAAACGCACATTTGCCGGTGGCGTTGATATACGCGCAGTCGTGGCAGGTTATATTCTCCGTGACGGCAGGGTGATCGGTTTCAACTTCGTCAACCATCTGGATCAGGAAAGGGCAGTCATCTACTTTCTTTTCCAGGCGGTTCTCTATGATTTGCATGTTATCATCTCAAATATGCCGGGAGGCGAGCTGACCGCCATACAAGCTATTGGTATATATTCTGCTGAGGGTTTCGTGCTGGATGTAGTGTACAGGATCAACCTGTTCCAATGCTGGTGCTGTATTATCCCGGCCTCTTGTGTGTGTTGTTGAAGGGAGAGAGTAGAATAGATCAGGGACTTCTGGTTGGTTACGGTTTGATCCCCTCTGTGATGGTGGTGGCAATGTCTCTCTCCCAATGCCCCCAGGGCGGGTATGAGCCGCATCAGTTTGTCCGTCTTTGGGCCTGGAGGCACGAATAGTCATCTACTATCTCTTTCCGGTGATCGCCCGGTACAGTCCACGGATACCGTTCTCAATCAAGGCGGTGAAACCCATTGTCGTGCCTATCATCAGGCCGTTCTGGATCGCGCTGTCTGTTACCTGAACGCCGGTATTCGCGAGGGCTATCCCGACACCCATACCGATGATCACGGTACCGCCGAACTTTACCATGTCGAACGGTTCGGGGTTTTCGCCTTCACGTTTCTTGAAATAGGCTGCACCACCGTATATCGCCCCGGCTGCCGCGCCTATCGCTATGTCTGCAAGTATGATCTCTGTCATTGTGTTTCACGTCCGGACGGTTCATAGCTCGAGCTAATCATTACCGTCTCCATTTCGCGAGCATCTCTGCTATCTTCTTGAGCAGTTCAACAAGCCAGCCGGGTTGCGTTGGGGCTGGGCCGGCGAACTCGAAGTCTACCCGAACCTCATCAACGTCACTGCCAACCTCAATTATCTGGTTAATCGTTTTTCCGGTGGATTTCTCCATCGCACCGACGGCATACCCCATGTCCTTCTCGACCATTGCGGTTGCCGGTTGGCCTGCAAGATCATCTCCGTCAAGCCAGAACGTCGCCGGGACGTTGGCGTCAAGTATGATCCGTGCGTATTTCTCACGGGCGATCTTGACTTCTGACTTATCCAGGCTGACGAACCCCGGTCCGGCGTTCTCCCGGTAGTATGCTTCGTCTATCCACGTTATTTGCGGGACTGCGTCGCCCCAGGAGTTCCAGCACCCGATCCACCTCCGGTCCCAATCGACGGCGATCCACGGTAATGCATGACTGCCAGCCTTCGCTCTTCCCGGGTGAACACGCCATAAGCCGTCAGATGTGGGGTTCATGTAGTCGTATTCCACGTTGATCGGCATCAGAACGCAATGGGCGTGGTTCTGGTCGATGGCGTCCATGACACTCTGAAAAGTCGTAACGGTGGCATACCCATCGATCTTATGATCTGCTGCCAGTGGTTCCAGCTCTTCCTGTGTGAGCGGGTAAAACTTCGGTGCACAGAATACTGATTTGGATGTGAGACAGCGTTCCCAGGTGACGGCTCCCCACTTTTTGAGTGCTTTTACGGCGGCAGAACAGAACGAACCCGATGGATAGGTGACGTTCCCGATGATGCGAGAAGTCTCATAGATATATTGCGGGCTGA
>Ga0334890_1002537_pt1 | contig 20789 bp, 17 predicted proteins | sample GraSluR1_MG_3_FD_207220 | JGI IMG/M metagenome (GOLD analysis project Ga0334890, IMG submission 207220) | Sludge microbial communities from methane-producing bioreactor in Wageningen University, Netherlands - Granular Sludge_31_08-R1 | ecosystem: Engineered > Bioreactor > Anaerobic >... | reverse complement strand
TATTCCCGGGATGGTTCCTGCCGCTGATGTCCCCTTTGCTGGCAGCTTTTGAACGACTGCGTTAAAATTTGATTCTGGTATAATCCGGTTTTCATAAAATTATGATCTGAACCCACACTGGAAAGGTTGAGAAGGTATGGACCTCGAACAAATCATTACACGGTTGGAATGGCTGGACGACGAACGACGAAAAGACAAAGCCCTGATTGCTGCCCTGGAGCAGAAAGTGGATGGTCTGGAAGGGCAGCTTCCCAAGCAGCAAAAACAGGTGAAGGATCTGTCCAGTGATGTGGCGCATGTTTCCGGCCAGTTGGGCCAGTTTGCCCACTTGGAAGAAGGAATAAAAAATCTGCGGGTTGAGTTGACGCGGATTATCGACAGTAATGAAAAGCAGCGGACAGACAAGGATCGGGATCAGGAGAGTGCCCGGCGCGGCGAGATCGACGCATTAAAAAAATCTGTTGCCGATCTGCGAAAGTCGGTTGCGTTGATACCCGGTCTGGATACCAGGATCGAGGCCAGGGTAGAAGAAGAATATCGGCTCAATCGCCTGATTCAGGAAACCCAGAAACAGGTGGATGAAAACCTGCACATGGATGAAGAATACCGCCGGGCACAGCGCATGATCAGTGAAAGCCAACGGCAGGACTCCAAACGGCTGACCGATCTCCAGGCGGAGTTTGCCGGTATTCGCAAGCGCGTGGATGAACAGCGCAGCCGGATGGATCTGGCAACTGACAGCCTCTCCAAACTGGAGCTGCGCTTCAATGATTTGCAAATGTTGGAAACTGAGCGACGGCAGGAACAAAGTGCTTTTGTAGAAAAAATGAATCTGGCGAATCTGGATCGTGACCAGGCCTGGAAAGAATGGGAAGAACGGTTTGAGGCCATTCAAGCCCAGTCGGTCAATCTGGATGCAAAGCTGCAAGCGCTGGATACCTTGCAGCGCGATGTGCGCCGCGCCCAGGATGGGTTTGGCGACATTCAACAGCGCTTTGAGCGCCGGGTGAACGAGATCACCGAAATGCAGCGTCTGGGTGAAGAACGCTTCCGCCAGGAATGGGTCAATTTCAAGGCGGATGACCAGAAGCGCTGGACGAACTATACTCTGGCTCAGGAAGAACAGCAGCGTGAAACGGCGCGCCATTTTGACAAGCTGGACGACCGACTGGGCAATCTGGAAGACCTGTCCCAGGAGATGAATGATGTGCTCAATCAGATCACGGAAGACACGCAGACCCATTTGCAGGGGATAATGGCTTTCGTCAGTGACTGGCTGGAGCAGTATCAGCGCACCCTGGGCAGCCGGTCCTGATGATTTTGCACAGGACGCGGGGCGAGGGGTGAAGGCATGCGGGTAATTGGCACAGCCGGTCATGTGGATCATGGCAAGTCAACGCTCGTGGCGGCCTTGACGGGTATTAACCCCGATCGACTCAAACAGGAACAAGAACGGGAAATGACGATTGAACTCGGTTTTGCCTGGCTGAGTTTACCGGGCGGCGAGGATATTGGCATTGTGGATGTACCCGGCCACCGTGATTTCATTGAAAACATGCTGGCCGGTGTGGGGGGAATTGATGCTACTCTGTTCGTTGTGGCAGCAGATGAAGGCGTGATGCCGCAGACGCGCGAGCATCTCGCCATTCTGGATCTGTTGCAAATTGACAGCGGCGTGATTGCGATCACCAAGACCGATCTGGTGGATGATTCTGAATGGCTCGACCTGGTCGAGATGGACGTGCGCGAGGTGGTGTCGGCCACCGCCCTGGCGGATGCCCCGGTGGTGCGCGTCTCTGCCCGGGGCGGTTCCGGCCTGGATGAATTGAAAAAGCACCTTGAGGAGATCCTGGCAGAGCGCCCGCCGCGGGCAGACATTGGCCGGCCGCGCCTGCCGATTGACCGCGTGTTCACCATCGCCGGGTTTGGCACGGTAGTGACCGGCACCCTGGTGGACGGCAGTTTCCACAGCGGCGAGGAAGTGGTGGTGTTGCCAGGCGGCGCGCGTGGACGTATCCGCGGGTTACAAAATCACAAGAAGAAAATGCAGCACGCCGAGCCGGGCAGCCGGACAGCGGTCAATATCAGCGGACTGGATGTTGAGCAGGTCAACCGCGGCGATGTGCTGTGCCTGCCCGGACAATATGAGCCCACCCGCCGACTGGATGTGCAGTTTCGCCTGCTGGCGGATGCAAGCTCCTCTGTGACCCATGATATGCAGGTCAAGCTGTTTGTGGGGGCCACCGAGGTACTGGCGCGGGTACGATTGCTGGGCGCGAAGGAACTGCTGCCCGGCGAGACCGGTTGGCTGCAACTGGAGCCCGAGGAAGCAGTGACCGTGGTACGCGGCGACCGCTACATCCTGCGCCGACCGTCACCTGGAGAGACGCTGGGGGGCGGGATCGTGCTGGATGCCCATCCGCCATACCGCCACAAGCGCTTTGCTGAAACCGTGCTGGAAAACCTGGATTCGCTGTACCAGGGTTCGGACGCTGACCTGGTGTACCAGGCCAGCCTGGCCGCCGGCGTGGCAGCGTTGAAGGATGTGATCGAACAGGCACATTTGAGCGAGGAAGGCGGGGCTGCCGCCGCGCAGGAATTGATCGATGCGGGCCGGCTGGTGGTGCTGGAGCCGGAGAAGCAGAATCCGCTGGTGGCTGCGGTGGACACCTGGCAGAAGATGACCGACAAGGCCATGCAGTTGGTGAGCGGTTTTCATGACAAGCAGCCGCTGCGCAAGGGCATCCCCCGCGAGGAATTAAAGAGCCGTCTCAAGCTCAAACCGCCGGTGTTCAATGCGGCGATGGACGCCCTGGTGCAGGGCGGGCAGCTTGCCCAGCAGGCGGCGCTGGTCTTCCTCCCCGGGCATGAGGTGCGCTTCAGTGCAGCCCAGCAGGCAAAAGTGGATGCGCTGATGGAACAGTATGCGGCGGACCCGTACAAACCGCCTTCGATCATCGATGCGCAGGAAGTAGTAGGGGAGGACGTGTATTTTGCTCTGGTGGACCTGGACAGACTGGTGCCGGTCTCCAAGACGGTCGCTTTCCGCCGCGAGGACTATGACCACATGCTGACCGAGATACGCGCGCATTTTGCCGCACCGGAAGGCTTCTCGCTGGGCGATTTCCGCGACCATTTCGACACCAGCCGGAAGTATGCGCTGGCTTTTCTGGAGCATCTGGATGATCTGGGAATCACGAGGCGGGGGGAAGATGTTCGATATCTCAATGGATAAAACCCCGTCAATCAGTTACTTGGTTGATCAGTCAATCAGGGACTCGGGATTAGGTAATTAGGGATTTCGGGCATATTTCACCACTGAACGCGATTTCACTATTAAACAAACTCAAAAAATGTAGGGGCGAATGGCATTCGCCCGCCGAGTCTGCAAACTCAACTCTTTTCCAATCAAAATCAATAGGTCTGGACTGTTTTTTTTCTACGTTCGGTATAGAATAAAGAGGGGAAACCTTTTTTCGCTGCCCACTACTATCACAACCGCGGGGAGAATATGAACAAGAGAACGGGATTTGTCCTCATCATCTTGACCACCATCCTGGCTGCCTGCACGGCGCAGGCCGCACCCGTACCCACCAGCCCTGCCGCCTACACGGACCGCGCGTCCCACGGCCGTGCCCACGGTGACAGCGACGCCCTTGTCCCCCGATGCGCAGGCGTTGAAGGATATCGTGTTCTCGGACTGCATCCCGGTGGAGGAAGGTCTGCCGGAGGAGATGGAGATTCTGTGGAATTTGTTGGTGATGCAAGACGGGGATTTGAACATCCTAAATTTTAAGGCTGGCACAAAAGTAAAGGTTCCAGATTTTAATGAAAGAAGGAACGCGGATTACTATTTTCATGTTTCTCCAGATGGGAAATGGTTGGCTTATCCAGGTATTTCTGGATCAAAACTTATTGTTGAGCCAGCAAATACTTTAATGACCAATACAGACGTAGATCGCATTGTTTGGGACAGGGAGGATTGGTTCTATTTGGAACGATGGGTGGATAATGATACCGTACTTGTCTTGTATCCACCACTTGAGGAAGCTGTTTTTTACCAAACAGTTTTTTTCAATCCATTTTCCGGCGAAGAGCATATCTTCTTACTGGAGGAAATGCCAGATTATCTTAATACCCATTTGGTTGGCGTAATATTAGCACATTACCCACAAGGTGGTGAACTGGTTCCTGATCCAACAATGAAAAGACTGATATACCCAGAGAGTGGGGATCATGGTCTTAATAATACGTTTGTGGGATGTGGAAAATGAAGAGCTTTTGGCACGGTTGAAGTATTGGATAACTAACGATCCATTATGGTCGCAGGATGGCAGTGATGTTTTGTTGATCAGCCCTAACCAGGATAAAGGGGTAGATTGGTTTCTGATGACAGCCAATGGCGTCATCAGGCAGGTTACTCAGTTCGGGGAAATTTTTCAAGATCAATATTACGAATTCTTCACCCCCAGTCGTTCGTGGGATGGACGGTTCCTGGTTTTCCGACTCACATATAATGAACCAGACAAGACTGCAAAATATATTCAGTTGGATTTAAGAACAAGCCCTTTTGAAGGAAACTGCATTTTTTCGCATGGTGAAACTACTAGTGGGTCAGTTGGCATGAAACTTGCCATGAAGTCAGGAAGAAAAACCACTTAAAAAAGGCAGGTACCGGGCAATGACAGGACGCAAGAAAGACCCATTGAGGAAACTAACCGAAGAAGAACAGAAATGGCTGGAGCGGATCAGCCGGTCGCGCAGTGAACCGGCCAGCCATGTTCTGCGAGCGAAAGAAATCTTAGCGGTGGCAGAAGGATGCAGCTACACCCAGGCGGCGGAACGGGTTGGGCGGAAATGCGGAGACCCGGTTTCGCAGATGGTGGAGCGTTTTAATCGGGAAGGACTGGCAGCGATCCAGCCAAAACACGGCGGTGGGCCAAAACCGAAGTACACTGCTGAGAAACGAGATCGTGTCTTACAAGAAGTGCGACGGCAGCCCAGCGCAGAGCAAGATGGCACGAATACTTGGTCACTGACTACCTTACAGCAAACGCTGCGGAAAGCAGCGGATGGCTTACCGGAGATCAGTACAGAACGGATTTGGGTGATTTTGCAAGAGGCGGGGTTCCGCTGGCAGAAGTCACGCACCTGGTGTGAAACAGGGCAAGTGGCCCGGAAGCGAAAACGGGGCATTGTAAACGTCACCGATCCCGATGCGGGTCAAAAAAAGAATTGATCGAAACGGCGTATCGGGAAGGCGAAAAAATGGGGTTGGCGGTGTGGGTAGAAGATGAAGCAGGACCGTACCAAACGGTTCCCTATGCGGGGGAAAGCTGGCAACCGGAATGCCAGCCAGTGCATCAGCCGCATGAGTATATCCGCAATGGAACCGCCAAAATGCTGACCCTGTTTCATCCGACCAGCGGAGAAGTGCGGGTCAAAGGCGTCACCCAATCGACCAATGCCATTTTGCATCCCTGGATCAAACAACAGGTGGAAGACATCCTCAAAACGCTCCCTGAAAAGCCCATTCTGGATGAAGAAACCAACCGCCAGGCGTGGAAAACCTGGCAGTGCGGTTTATCGGTGCGGATTACGCTGCCGGAGCAACTGCCACCCTTACGGATGCTGTTGATTTGGGACAACCTGCGAGGCCACTACACCCCCGAACTGCTCTTGTGGTTGTTTGAACACGGTGTGATGGTTTTATATACCCCGTTGGGTGGTTCCTGGTTGAATATGGCTGAGTCGATCCAACGCATTTTGGTTCGCCGAGCGTTATCCGGACAAAATCCGCAGGCACCTGAACAAATTATTGCCTGGTTAGAGGCGGTGGCCAGTGCCTGGAACCAAAATCCAACATCGTTTCACTGGGGTGGTGCGAGAGCTGCACGGCGGAAACGCAGTCGCCAGCGCCACTCGGCCTTAGGTGGTTCGGGTGCTTGTGTACATCGTTCCCTTCGCCCGAAACTGAACCTCATCCAACAATGGCATCATTCATGCCAACTGACCCACTAGTGCCCGCCCTGCCCCTTGCTCCTGCAAATTCTGCGGGCGTTTTCATCAATCAATCTAATGCAGTAAAATATATGAAAACTATCAATTCAAGGGATGGAAAACATGCCAATCAAAAATTTAAGCCAGGATGTGCTCGACAAGCTGTTCTTCCTGCAAAAAGACGAGATCACCAGCTATCACACCTACCATCGTTTGGCGAAATCGATCAAGGACGACGACAACAGCCGGGTGCTGAACCGCATCGCTGAAGAAGAACGCCGCCATTACGAGGTCTGGAAAAGCTACACTGGACGGGAGGCGAAGCCAAACAAACTCAAAATCACTTTCTTCTTCTGGCTGTCACGCATCTTCGGCCTGACTTTCGGCATCAAGCTCATGGAGAAAGGCGAAGAGAAAGCCCAGGAAGTCTACGCCGCCCTGCCCCAGGATATCCCCGAAATAAAACAAATCATGGCCGAAGAAGAAATGCACGAAAACGAATTACTGGACAGACTGGATGAAGAAAGTCTGAAATATGCCGGGTCAATGGTGCTGGGGCTGAACGACGCCCTGGTTGAATTAACCGGCGCCCTGGCCGGTTTCACCCTCGCTTTCCAGAATACGCGCATCATCGCGCTGGCTGGCCTGATCACCGGCATCTCCGCCTCTTTTTCTATGGCGGCCTCAGAATATCTCTCTACTAAATCAGAGGACGGTGATCAACACCCGCTCAAGGCCGCCGTATATACCGGCATTGCCTACCTGCTTACCGTTATTCTGCTTATCCTGCCATTCTTCCTGTTCAACAGTTACCTGGTCAGCATGGGCATGACCATCGTCAACGCCATCCTGATCATTGCCATCTTTAATTACTACATCTCCGTTGCCAAAGACCTTTCCTTCAAAAAACGTTTTTTCGAGATGGCCGCCATCAGCCTCGGCGTGGCCGTGTTCTCCTTCATCCTCGGCGACGTCATCCGCCGCGTCTTGAAGATCAATATATAATGAAAACTACTCATAAGCCAATACTTCCCGAATCGTCATACGGGAGGCACTGCGCGCCGGGATGATGCTCGCCACCACCGACAGCACCAGGATCAACCCCAGCCAGATCACAAACCCCTGCCAGGTAAAAGCAAACTGGGCCGGCGCATTGAAGATCGCCAGTGAGACCACATTCGAAAGCAACCCCGTGATCGGAAAAGACAGCACCACCGACAGCCCAAAACTGATCATGCTGATCAGCAGCCCCTCAATAATCACCAGCCGAATGATGATCTTGTCATAAGCGCCGATGGCACGCATCACACCAATCTCGCGCGTGCGCTCCATCACGTTCATGCTCAACGTCCCCGCCAGACCAATGCTGCCCACCAGCGCCGTCAAAATCGCCAGCAGCAGCAGAAAAACGACCAGGATATTAATTAAGGAAAAGATGGATTCATTCAGCACATTGCCAGCTTCCACCTTGCTCACCAGAAAATCCCGTTTACGAAAAACCTCATCCACCCGCCGCGAAACCGCCTCCTGAAAAACGGTATCATGCTCCGTGGTCACAATCCGAAAAGTAGTTGCCTCATTGGTGTAATTCATTTCCCGCGCCAGAATGGGATAATTCGTGTAAGCAAACAACTCATCCATGCCGGTATACTGCAAAATACCCACGACCAACCAGTCCCGTTCGCGGCCATTGATCTTCAGGCGCAGCGTATCCCCGGCGTGCAGGTCAGGATACAGACTCCAAATCGCCTCGTTGATCGCCAGGACATGCTCATCTTCCGGCTCCAGCCAGCGTCCTTCCAGCAGGATCGGCTCAATCAAGGATGTGCCAATGGGCGGACCAAAAATGGTCAGGTTATCTTCCACCGTATTATTAGCCGTCAACAGCTCCCCGCTGGTAATTGCCCAGCCTTCAATATGTTCTACGCCCGGCACACGCGCCATCATCGACTCAACCGTAGTAAGCCGATAAGGCGTTTTGAAACTCAGGTTGACATCTGCCTGGAAATATTTGGTCGTCTCTTCAATCTTCTTGTTCAAGGACACCTGCACATTAAATACGGAGATAAAGATCGCTCCGCCCAGCATCAGGTTGAACAAAGTCAGGAAGAGGCGTCCTTTCTGTCGGAAAGTATTGCGCAGCGAAACCATCAACGGGCGGGAAATGCCCTTAATGCTTTCCAGCCGGCGGTCTATCCAGCCCTTCTTGTCCGTGTTCTGCGCCTGGCCGGAACCGCTGACCGCCTCTTGCACCGTCTTACCAGCGCCTTTCAACACAGGCGAGATACCCGCCAGCAGCGGCACGGTAATCGCAATCACCACCTGCAGAATGATCGCCAGCGGAACGATGGTATACTGCCGCAATTCCGCATTCAGCAAATTGGCCGCCAAACGGGCGGTGGCCAACGCTGCCCAACTGCCGGTAGGAATCGAGATGACCAGAGCAATCATCGAAAAACTAAGGATCAGCAGCATATACAGGCTGATTACCTGCCTTCGGCTGGCCCCCACCAGTTTCATCACCCCAATCTGGCGCAGATGCTGGCCCATCAAAGCCGAGAGCGTATTGGTGATCAACGATCCGCTCAGAAACATGACCAGCACCCCCAGGATGAGCAGAATGCCAATCAATGCCTTGATGATCGAAGACAAAGGATGGATATTGGTCTGCGCCAGTTCCACGCGGTAGACTTCATAATTGCTGCGGTTGAGATACGACTCAACCTTTTCTGCCACACTCTTGAGATGCGTTCTATCGTCAGGAAAATCAGAAACCGTGATGTACATCTTGTTGTAATACACTTGCTCATGCAGCCAGTCCAGCGACTCTTCCTGGATATAGGCCGTGCGGTCGCCCATGAAGGCGCCATAGCCGAGCGTGCGGTCCATCGCCGAACCCGCCACCTTCACTTCCAGGTCACTGCCGTCGGCCAGCTCAATCTTCAAGGTATCGCCCACTTCAGCACCCAGAGACTCCAGGGCCTTGATCTCGAAAATGGCTTCCTTCTTCGCCGGAACCCGCTCCCCTTCTATCGGCAGCAGCACGTCAATCGCCGCATCTTCAAAATCCGGCACCACGCGCAACACCAAAACATCCCACTCTCCGGAGGGCTTTTGAACGCGTACGCTTACATCACGCCGCGCTTCGGCAGCCGCCACCCCATCCACGCGGGCGACCGCATTGATATAGTCCTCGTCAAATGGCCGGGTGATAATTTCAATATTGGCCGGATTGGCTGCCGCATAGCTCAAATCCAGATCCTGCGAGATGATCACATATGCCCCCGCAATCATCCCCACGGCAAACACGCCAATCGCAATCGAAAGTACGACCAGCAAGGTACGGGACTTGTTCTCCCACAGGTCAGCCAGCACTTTACGCCAGCGGGGTTTTAACGCCATTTTTCCGTCAAACCACTAGGATTCGCTGCGAGCAGCTGCATTTTCCCTTTTACGGGATGAAACCACGCGGCTGATGGATTCATACAGCCCTTTAACCTCTTGCAGCATATCTGTGATAGCAGCCTGCTTCAGTGACAGCAGTTCCACCGGCGCTTCCAGGGCAGTGCGCACCGTGGCAATCGCCCAATCTTCCTCCAGCAGTTCCACCTCGCCAAAATACTCGCCCGGGCTCAGGCGGGTGACCACCTTGTCCTCGCCGCGCTGGTCCTTGACCGCCACTTCCACCTCGCCGCGGGTGAGGATATACAGCGATTCAGCTTCATCCCCTTCCCGGATGATGGTCTCCCCCGGTTCATACTGCATCGTTTCCAGGTTATGGGTCAGCTTCAACATCTGCTGGTGTGACAGCATGGGAAATGCCTTGCGCACCCACTCATTGATGATCTCGCCATCTGAAATCACCACCTGGCGGGACATACGGTCTGCCAAGGAAGGGTCATGCGTAATCATAATGACCGTCTTCCCGTCACGGCTCAACTGCATGAACAGGTCAAAAATATGCCCGGCCGTGCGCGAGTCCAGGTTGCCGGTCGGCTCATCAGCAATCAAGTATTGGGGATCATTCGCCAGGGCGCGGGCGATGGCCGCTGCCTGCTGCTGCCCGCCGGACACAGCCGCGGGCATCTTGTGAGCATAATCCGCCAGGCCAACCATATCCAGCAGCTCCAAGGCACGGCTTTCTCGTTCAGACGGTGCATAGCGGTCGGCAAAATCCATCGGCAGCATCACATTTTCCACCAGGCTGAGCATTGGCAGCAGTTGATAAAACTGGAAAACGATTCCCAAATTCTGGCCGCGCCAGCGGGCCATCTCACTTTCGCCCAGGCTGTGAAGTAAGGTATCCCCTACCTGCACCTCTCCTGATGTGGGGCGGTCAATTCCGGTGATCATGTTCACCAAAGTCGATTTGCCGCTGCCGGATTTCCCGGTCACCCCCACAAACTCGCCAGGTTGAAAATCCATATCAATGCCGCGCAAGGCCGTAAAATCACCGGCGCTGGTCTTGAAGGTCTTTACAATCTTGCGCATCTGAATAGCCGTGTCGCCATAGGAAGCAGCCGGCAAGAATTGCGTCGCTTCCTGTTTTTCTCGTTGCAGCCATTTCAACCCTGACATTAATTTTCCTCCAAAGCCGTGAAGATTTCTCCATCGGTAATCCGCAACACCCGGTCAAAACGCTTCGCCAGACTGCGGTCATGTGTCACCATAATAATGGTCTTGCCCTGCTGAACCAGCTTTTCGAACATCTCAAAGACAATCTCCGATGTAGCTGTATCCAGGTTGCCGGTCGGCTCATCCGCTACGATCAGGGCGGGATCATTTGCCAATGCGCGGGCAATCGCCGCGCGCTGCTTTTGACCGCCGGAGATGGTACTGGGAACCTTGTGATGCTGATCATCCATCTCTACCATGCGCAGCAGCTCCATCGCGCGTTCCTGGCTCTCACCGTTCACATACAGGCCGCAAAAATCCATCGGCAGCATCACATTGTCAAGGATCGAAAGTGTCGGCATCAACTCAAATGACTGGTAAATCACACCCACATTCTTGCCGCGCCACAGGGCCATCTCATCTTCATTCAATGTATGTACCGGTACGCCGTCTATCCAAATTTCTCCAGAGGTCAGGTGATCGACACCGGTGATCATATTCACCAGGGTTGATTTTCCTGCGCCCGACTTGCCAACGATCCCCAAAAACTCGCCGCGCTTCACCTCAATATTAATTTCATTCAAGGCCGTAAAATCACCGGCGGCGGTGGAATATATCTTATCCAAATCCTTTATTTCCACCAGCGAATCATGGACGTGTCCTTCCTGTGTAATCGTGCCAGATGGCGCTGCTTTTTGCCACAGGGGCATCATTTTCTGTAATTTATCGATCAAAACCATTATGCTCTACCCATACCTTAAATTAAACACAAAACATCCTGCATACCGGCCTGAATGCTAACCCCGGCAGGACAAATCCCCTATATCCATGCAGTTCAGACAATTGGGAGACAATTCCAACCCCGGTGCTCCATGCATCGGGGGAGAAAAAATCGATGGGACAGTCGTCTTCTTGCTTCTCAACACTTCTTGACCTCGGCAGTCTTGTGATTTGCGATTGCGTTGACAAAAATAATCAAAATGAACCATAGCTTATGAGGCAAATCAGTCAATTCTGCTGCGGGTCTTATCGAATAATAAACTGATTATACCACAAAACCATATATATAAATTATATATACTCGCCATTTTTACAAATTATTAATACAGAGGAACAAAATACAATATAATACATGTATGGCCGTACAACATATACTCCTCGGAATGCTCAGCCTCACCCCCAGCACAGGCTATGACCTGAAAAAGATGTTCGATGCGGGTGACCGTCTCGCCCGCCCGCATATCCCGCTCAGCCGTATCTATCCTGTCCTCAAATCATTGGTGGAACAAAAGATGGTCACCTTTGAAGAAGTCCCCCGCTCAAGCAGCCCCAACATCAAAATCTATACCATCACCCCCCGGGGGATGGAATTCTTCCTGGAATGGCTGCGGGAACCCATTTCCGGTGACCGTTACCGCTTCATCCACTTCCTCGAAAAGATTTCCTTCTCACCCCTGCTTGAAACAGAAAAAATACTGGCAATGATCGATGAAGAACTCGCTTTCCGCCGCGAACAGATCAAAAACGCCCAGGGAACAACCATCGTACCGATAGAAGAATTCGAGCCGAAAAACATCCCCCAGTTTGAACGCTTTGCCCAAATCACCACCTTCCTCGAAGACTTTGGCAATGCCAACCTGGAAAGCTACATTCATTGGCTCGAACGCACCCGTCAGCATATCGAAAAGGAGTGGTAATCTGTAGGGACAGGTCTCACCCTTCGGGTACGCTGCCTGACCTGTCCGCCCCTGCCTGAAACATGGAGAGCAGGATCAAAATCAAAAACAAGTCCAGCCTTTCTTTGCGGCTTCGCGCCTTTGCGTGCATCTATATTTCTTCCTCACGCCAAATCGCCAGGGCGTAAAGAAAACAACATCCACAAGGAGCAATCTTTAAATGCTCCTCTAAAACCAAATCGATCCACATAGTAAGGAGCCCTACACATGAAAACCGTTGGCTATATTGGCCTGGGACTAATGGGCAAACCCATGGCCCGCAATATCATGAAAGCCGGATACCCGGTCGTCGTGCATAACCGCAGCCGCGGCAAGGTACAGGAATTGGTCGCCGAAGGCGCCACCGAGGCCTTCACCCCCGCTGAGGTCGCCGCCCAATGCGATGTCGTTTTCACCAACCTGCCCGATTCGCCGGACGTGGAGCTGGTCGCCCTGGGGGCAGATGGCATCATTGAAGGCGCACACGAAGGATTGATCTTTGTCGATAACTCCACCATCAAACCCGCCACCGCACGCATGATCGCCGAGAAACTGGCCGAGAAAGGCGTGCGCAGCCTCGACGCCCCGGTCAGCGGCGGCGACATCGGCGCGATCAAGGGCACCCTCTCGATCATGGTCGGCGGACCCGCCGATGCGCTGGAAGAAATCATGCCTATTCTGCAAGCGATGGGCAAAACCATCACCCACGTCGGCGACAGCGGTGCCGGGCAGATCGCCAAAGCCGCCAACCAGATCATGGTCGCCGCGCAGATGGTTGCCCTGGGCGAACTGCTCATCCTCGCCCAGAAAGCCGGTGCAGACCCGCAAAAAGTGGTGCAGGCCATTCAGGGCGGCGCCGCCCAATGCTGGACCCTGGACAACAAACCCCAGCGTCTCTTCGCTGGCAACCGCCAACCGGGTTTCAAAGCCTACATGCAGGCCAAAGACCTCAACATCGTCATGGAAACCGCCCGCACCTACGGCGTGCCCGTCCCCGGCACAGCCGTCAACACCCAGCTCTTCAACGCCATGCTGGAAAACGGCATGGAAGAATATGATAATTCCGCCGTCGTCGCCATTATCGAAATGCTGGCAGGCACCAGACTGCAAGAAACAGCCGAATAAAACCGCCCGGCATTACAGGGTCGCAATGTATGACCTGAACCATAGGAGAAGCAGTGCAACGAGCCTTCCGCTGGTACGACAGCCTCACCATTAACAGTTTCTGGTTTGCCCTCACCGCCCGTTCCCACATGCTCAGCGCACTGCTCATCCCCTTGCTGGTGCAGCAATTCATGGGGGAAGCCGCCAAAGGCGCCTATCTGGGCCAGATGCGTCTGTGGGCCTTGATGACCGCCCTGCTGGCCCAGGCCGTGATGGGCATGCTCTCGGACCGCAGCACCGCGCGCTGGGGCCGCCGCCGTCCTTTCATCGTTGCTGGCGCCCTGGGGGAATCACTGGTGCTGGTCTTGATGGGCTTTGCCGTCGGCATGCAGGGACTCAACGGCTACATCTTCCTGTTCATCTTGTACATTCTTGCCAGCATCTTCTCCAACACCGCCCAAAGTGCCGTACAGGCCTTGATCCCGGACGTCGTCCCGCATGACAAACGCGGCATCGTATCCGGCGTAAAAGCCCTGTTTGAAGTCCCCCTGCCGATGATCTTTGTCTCCCTGGTGATTGGCAAAATGGTCAGCCGGGGAAATATTAACGGGGCCATCGCCGCCATCATCGCCACCCTGATCGGGTGTATGCTGGTCACCCTGCTGGTCAAGGAAACCCCGCTCGAAAGAAAACCGGAACCCTTTGACTGGCAGCCTGTCCTGCGCCTGCTCGTCATGACCGGCGTCTTCACCCTGATCATCATCGGCACCGGCACCCTGGTCAAAAAGGCCAGCCTGATCGAGCATTCATTCTCCACTCTGCCAAAAAACGCCGTCATCGCTGTCACCGCCATCCTGGGAATGACAACAGCCATTGTGCTGGGCGTATGGGCCAGCGTGCGCATCAGTGTCGGCAAGGAAATTCCGCAGCGCAAAGCCTTCACCTGGTGGGTCACCAACCGGCTGGCCTTTCTGGTGGGCGCAACCAACCTGGCCGGGTTCATCCTCTACTTCCTGCAGGAGCGCTTTCCCGAACTGCAAGGCGAAAAAGCCGCCGGTCCCGCCTCCACCCTGATCATGTTCGTCGGTTTCACCATCCTGCTCTCGGCCCTGCCCAGCGGCTGGCTGAGTGACCGTGTTGGCAGAAAGAACGTCCTCGTGATCAGCGCGCTGCTGGCCGCCGCCGGTACGGCCATCGTCATCACTGGCCCAACCCTGACCGCCTTCTATATCGGCGGCGCATTGGCCGGGATTGGCATCGGCTTTTTCTATTCTGCCAACTGGGCGCTCGGCACCGAGATCGTCCCGCAGGAAGAAGCCGGGCGCTTTTTGGGCCTCTCCAACCTGGCCGGGGCAGGCGCGGGCGCCATCGGCGCCTACATCGGCGGCCCCATCGGCGACCAGCTTGGCTACGGCTTCCTGCTGGGCATCTACGGCACCATGTTCCTGCTCTCCCTGCTGGCCCTGAAAGGCATCCCGGGCAATGGTTATCAATCGGTAAAGAAATTAAAGACCTGAGCGCGCCCCTCCCGCAGGTTGGACTTCTCAAACCTTGCTATGCCTGCACAGTCAATCGAAACTTCCCCGCTCACCACGAACTTCCCTGCGGGAGGTTCCTCCGTAGCTGACCACGAACATTCCCACTCATCCCTGTTTGACGAATGACCTGCCTGACTTTTGCACCCTTCCTTGCAATTCTCCCCCCGTCCTCCTATAATCAACTCCATGATCTATTTTGACAACGCCGCCACATCCTGGCCCAAACCGCCGGTGGTCAGCGAAGCGATGACCCGCTTCCTGACCGAGGCAGGCGCCAACCCGGGCCGCTCAGGGCACCGCCTGTCTGTGGGTGCGGCACGTGTGATTTATCACACCCGCCAGGCGGTGGCAAAATTTTTCAATGCTCCCGACCCGATGCGCGTCGTCTTCGGACACAACGTCACCGAAGCACTCAACCTGGCCCTGCGTGGTTTGCTGCAAAGCGGCGACCACGTCATCACCAGCAGCATGGAACACAATTCCGTCATGCGCCCCCTGCGCTGGCTGGAAGGGCAAGGCGTTGCGCTCACTGTTGTACCCTGCTCACCGCAAGGCTTCCTTGACCCGGCCGATGTGGAAAAAGCCATCCGCCCTGCCACAAAACTGATCGTCCTCAACCATGCCTCCAATATCGTCGGCACCCTCCTGCCGGTAGCCGAAGCCGGGCGCATTGCCCGCCAGCACGGCATCCTCCTGCTGGTGGATACCGCCCAGACGGCGGGCGCATACCCGGTCGACATGCAGCAGGACAATATCGACCTGCTGGCCTTCACCGGGCACAAATCCCTCCTCGGGCCAACCGGCACCGGCGGGTTGATCCTCGGGGAGCGCGTGTCGGACGATACTATCCAGCCGCTCATCCTGGGCGGCACCGGCAGCCGTTCGGAAGAAGAAATGCAGCCAGAATTTCTGCCCGACCGTTTTGAAAGCGGCACCCCCAATGCGGTCGGGCTGGCGGGTCTATCCGCTTCCCTGCAATGGCTATACGAAAGAAACATAAACACCATCCGCCAGCACGAGATTTCCCTCACCCGGAAATTGCTCAGCGGCCTGGATACCATCGCCGGCGTAACGGTCTATGGCAGCAAAGATGCCGAACGGCAAACCGCGACGGTTTCCTTCAACATTGATCCACTCCAGCCTTCCACAGTCGGCTTGCGCCTGGATGAAGAATATGGTATCCTTTGCCGGGTGGGGCTGCACTGCGCCCCCACTGCCCACCGCACATTGGGCACCTTCCCGGCCGGAACCGTGCGCTTCGGGATGGGTATATTCAATACCGCTGAGGAAGTTGATCAAGCTGTGCAGGCTGTCGCACAACTTGCCAGTGAGGAAGCATGAAACAATTTACCGTGATCCTGGTCCATTCCAGCAGTCATGCCATGCGCATTGAACATATGCTCAACCAGAAAGGGATTGCCTGCAAATTGATCCCCGTACCGCGCCACCTCAGCTCAAACTGCGGTCTGTGTGTGCAAATCGATAAAAGCGACCAGCCCGCCGCCGAAGAAGTGGTGAAGGTCTCCAGACTGGACATCCAGGGATTTTTTGATACCTACGCTTAACAACATACACAAAAGAGAGATTCCTTTTTTGTTCCCCTGACTTTAATCCGCGAAGGGGAAAGGGAGAATAACCAGATTTATAGCAATTATTGTAGTAACGACTTTAGTCGTTATAGATACCTGGGAAATTCATATTTTGACGAATGACTTCGTCACTATAATTGGTGCTCTTTCCTTGCCCGCAACTCGGGTTAGAATACAATTAAGCATGCTGCGCGGACGCAAACCTTCCAGTAAAACACCGGATATGATGCGCTCTACATTGTGGATTTTTTGAAAAATTATTTTTATTCTACAGATAAACTATTTACGAGAGCCTAAATAAAATCATGACAATCAACCCCACCAACCTCCCTCCCGACAAGGAACTGCGTCTGACCGCCCTGGCCTCCTGTTCTGGCTGAGCGTCGAAATTCAGCGCAGAAGCGCTGGCGCAGGTTCTGCGCCCTGTAAAAGACATCTTCAACAGCGAGGATTACCCCAATCTGCTGTCCGGACTGGCCGAGCCGGACGATGCCGCTGTATGGCAGCTCGACGAAGACCGCGCCCTCGTGGTCACCACTGATTTCTTCACCCCGGTGGTCGATGACCCCTACCTGTACGGCGCGATCTCCGCTGCCAACAGCCTTTCAGACATCTATGCCATGGGCGGCCAGCCTTTCCTGGCGCTCAATATCGCCGCCCTGCCGCCCAACCTCCCGCCAGAAATAAATGGTGAGATCCTGCGCGGCGGAGCCGAGGTCGCCAAACAGGCCGGCGTGGTCATCGCCGGCGGGCATACCGTCCAGGACAAGGAACCCAAATACGGTCTGGTCGTGATCGGCTTCTGTAACCCCACCCGGATGCTCACCAAATCCGGCGCCCGTCCGGGTGACATCCTCCTCTACAGCAAACCACTTGGCTTTGGCGTACTCACCACAGCTATCAAGGCCGGTAAAGCCACCGAAGCGGAAATCAAGGAAGTGACAGACTGGATGCTGCGCCTTAACAAGACTGCCGGTGAACTGGCGGTCAAGCACGGCGTCCGCGCCGCCACTGATGTCACTGGTTTCAGCTTCCTGGGGCACGCCTGGGAAGTTGCCGAGGCCTCGCAGGTCAAACTGTGCTTCCATCTAAAGCTGATCCCTTTCATCAACGGCGCCGAGCGCCTGGCAGCGGAATGGGTCTTCCCTGGCGGCGCCTATAATAATCAGCAATATTTTGGGAAACACATAACGCTTGATAAAGAAATCCCCGAAGAATCGCGGATGCTGCTGTATGACCCCCAAACCAGCGGCGGCCTGCTCATGGCCGTCCCGCCGGAAAATGTGGAGGCCATGCAGGCAGAAGCCAAAACATTGGACCAGCCTTTGTGGATTGTCGGTGAAGTGATGGAGGGAGAAGGGATTGAAATTAAGCTGTGATTTTCCTCCCGCAAGTTGGAACTTTGTAATCGTTCCCATGCCTAAATAAATACTCGTTTCATCACCTGCACACAACTACCTTCCCTGCGGGAGGAAAACAAACAAGAATCAAAAAAGCACCCTCTCTCTACAAAAGGTGCTTTTTCTATCCTTCAATTTCAGGCGAACCCGCCACAGGAGCCTGAAACGCCGGGAAGAGAAGAGATGGGGTGGAAAGCACTGGCATGGCGTAACACACGACAGCGCCTGATTGAAAATCCTGCCCCACATGATTGTGTACAGCTATAGTATAGAGAAATACCTCCTCTCCGTCATCCGGCAAGTGACGGGACTGAAAACTGACCAATGGTTGCATCTCTCCCCTGGTCATCTGGCGGGTCGCAAAACCTCATCTGCGGTACAATACTTGCACAACAATTCCTTATGAAAACCGCTGATTTCAACACCAGAACAGGGAGAGATGCCGCTTGACAGGCAGTCCAATTTCCTGTCATTTGATCCGATATTGGTATTTGAAATGAACTGGAGGAAAATGACCGCACATCCACTCCGTAAATGGATCCTCATGGCCGCTTTGCTGACTCTGCTGGTCAGCAGCAATGCGCCCGTCACCGCCGCCAGCAGCATCGTCAACCCATCCTCCGCTCCGGCTGCTCCGGCAGGCTGGCTTCTTTTCCAAAACAATACCTGGCAATACAGCATCCACTACCCGCCCAACTGGACAGCCGCCGCTGTGCTGACCAACAGCAGCGCCAGCGCGATGAACGTCATCCGCCAGCGCGATGAACTGACCGGCCTGGCAGGAGCGTTTGTTTCCATTGATGTCTGGCAAAAATCCCCGGCTACGAATTTGATAAGCTGGGTCAACAACAACCAGGGCCAAATGCTGGCCTTTGCTGAAGTAACCATCCCGGCCGCCACCAACGCCGTCATCAGCGGACAGCCAGCCCTGATCATCGCCCAGCCCGAAAGCGGCATGTCCCCCGGTCTGATGATGGCCTATATCGACGCCGCCGACCGCGTCCTGCTGGTGCAATACATCGCTGGCGACCGGGGCAGTGCCCTGAACGTTTTCGAGACCATGCTGGACAGCGTCACCATCACGCCCCTCTCCGCAGCGCTGCAAAACCTGCCCAAATCCATCCCCCCCTTGACCATGCCGCCCACCGATGCCGGTCACAAAGGCGGAAGCTGTGTGCTGGCCCCCAACGGGGACGGCTGCTGCGGTCATCCGCAGATCACCCATTGGCGCTGCGCCGCCGACAGCATCACTGGCGAGCACAAAGGCAACTGCGTCTACTGGGCCGCCCTGATGCGCCCGGATGTAGGGAGAGCGGTCGGCTCCGGCAACGCCAATCAGTGGGCGAAGAAAGCCGTAACCGCCGGCCTGGACGTGGACACCACCCCACGCCTCGGTGACATTATGGTCGATGAAGGCCTGTCGGTCTACGGCCATGTCGCCTATGTCATCTCGGTCAGCAGCACGACCGTCACCGTCACCGAAATGAACTGGTGCTCCACCTGCCCGGAACGCAGCAAAGTCTATTCAATCAGCGGCAAAAAATTCATCCATGGCGACTATATCGGCGGGCCAAACCTGATCGCCCCCACCGGCCAGACGACGATCACCCAGCCCATCTACTCCTGGAATGATGTGGAAGATACCGAAGACTACCTGCTGAATATCTTTTCCTCCAGCGGGGATCTGATCTACGAAAAGCTTTACGACGAACAGAACATCTGCAATCAGGGGCTGTGCAGTGTTACCCCGCCGATGCTGCTGGTCAACGACACCTATGTCTGGAAAGTACAGGCCCATCGCACCGACAGCACCCGCCCCTGGAGCCAGCCAATGGCCTTCTCCGTCGGACGGGCAGCCAACCTCACCGCCCCCAGCGGTACGGTCTATACCGCCCAACCGGCCTTCACCTGGGAAAATGTCCCCGGCGCAGCCAGCTACAATTTACAGATCAACCTGCCGGATGAAATCCTCTTTGAAAAAGAATATCCTGCAGCGGATATTTGCTCCGGCAGTGCCTGTTCGGTGATTCCCGAATCGCTGCAACTGGCCGCTGGCGTTTACACCTGGCGGGTGGAAACCCTCGACAGCAACGGCATCGGCCCCTGGAGCGAAGACATGGCCTTCCAGGTGCTGGTCACTACCGGTGAAACCGCCATCCTTACCGGCAGCCTGACCCTGCCCGGCCGTCCACAGCCGCCCGACCCCAGCTGGTCAACCGCACTGACCCTAAAACTAACACCTGCCGGCGACAGCAACCCCATGAAAACTGAAATATTTGAGCGAACCACAGATGCAAACGGGCAAATCGTCATCCCCAACCTTACCCCCGGGGCCTATACCCTGCTGATCAAACCAGCCGGCGCCCTGCAAAAAAGCTTTAGGGCGGTTGAGCTAATCGCCGGTAATAACCAGATCGATTTCGGAAAATTTGCTCTTGGCGATGCCAACAATGATAACTACGTCAACGCCACCGACTTCTCTCTGCTCAGTGCGGCATACAGCGCATGCAAGAACAAGCCGCTTTTCAACCCGACCGTGGACTTCAACAACGATGGCTGTGTTACCGCCACAGATTTCTCCCTTCTGGCTGGCAACTATGGCCTCGGCGGAGAGGAATGACCTGCCACTGAAACACAAAACTGCGCACCCTCCGGCAAACCCGGTGTGCGCGGTTTCATTAAACGAAAAATGGAGCAGCCCCTCTCCTGCTCCATTTTTCTTGAGAGCTCCCCTGCAGCTCTCTCGAAAGACATTACCTGTCTCCCAGGGAAGATGTCGGTAATCATGAATTACTATTAATAATATAGGTTGTTTACCGATTTGAATCA
>Ga0334890_1002533_pt1 | contig 20810 bp, 17 predicted proteins | sample GraSluR1_MG_3_FD_207220 | JGI IMG/M metagenome (GOLD analysis project Ga0334890, IMG submission 207220) | Sludge microbial communities from methane-producing bioreactor in Wageningen University, Netherlands - Granular Sludge_31_08-R1 | ecosystem: Engineered > Bioreactor > Anaerobic >... | reverse complement strand
ACGGCTCGGCCCATGAGGAATCCCAGCGCGGCCGAGGGGAGGTTCATCCGGCCAGTCACTCGGGACAACTCGCGAAGTCCTCCGATGAGTTTGAACGGTCGCGGCTTCTTGTCCGGCGACATCCTTCGAACCACCGCCCAGGATTTTCCATTGTGCCCTTCGCCCGCTATTCTACAACCGGCGTAATGAGGGATTTGTCACATCTTGCATTCACATGCTGCGAGTTTCCGACAGCGAGTATTGGTTAGCAGGTGTACGTGGAGGCAATAATAGGGCTTTAAGGATGGTTGTGGGGTAGCGAAGCGGATGAAGGCACACAAGGGATCTCCAGTGACACTCTTGCGGAGACTGGTGGAGTGGTTGAATAGGGAACCACCCCCCATTTTCTCTCTCGACCCGGCTTACCCACCTGTGGAGACCAGGAATAGGGCACAATCCGGCTCGGACAGTCGTGGGCGGGGCGCTCCGGGGGACAGTGCTCGGGAGTGCGGTCCCGGGGCGGTGGACTACTCCCGCGGGATCGGGCGTGGGATAGGGGTGTCCGGAGACCTGGATAGCAACCTGTCCCTGCTCGGAAAGGCGCTGCACATCCAGGAATCCGCGGATGTTGTGGTCAGGGAATTCTCCATCGGCGGACGCCTTCGCGCCGCTCTAGTATTCATAGAAGGGATGGTGGATAGGCGGACCGTCAACGCCGACATTCTCCAACCGCTCCTGGATCCCGCCTCCCGGGCGATGATCGCTCGGAAGCCGATAGTGGAGAGGTTCCAGAAGGCCTTTCCCGCGGCGCTGGCCAGGCCCGAGGGCAACCTGCGCAGGGTCGTTTCAGGCGTTATGAACGGCAGCGCCGCCGTTCTGATTGACGGTATGGATTGCGCGCTGCTCGTCGACGCCACGGGCGTCCTGCATCGCCCGGTGGCCGAACCCTCAACCGAGAGGGTAGTGCTCGGGCCTCACGAAGCGTTCGTCGAATCGCTGAAAGTGAACGTCCCCCTCGTGAGAAAGATCCTTAAGACCCCCGATCTCGTCTGCAGCAAGTTCGAGATCGGCGATATCACAAAGACCCAGGTGATCGTGTTCCACATAGAGGGGATCGCGAACCCGCGGCTCGTGCGCGAGGTGAAAAGGCGAATATCATCCATCAAGGTGGACTACATGGGGGAAACGGGCTTATTGGACCAGCTGATAGACGTCCCGAGGTTCGGGCTCGTCCCGCACGCCCTGTACACTGAAAGGCCGGACAGGTTGGCGGCCCACCTGGCCGAGGGGTACGTAGGCATCATAGTGGACCATTCCCCCTACGGATTGATCGTTCCGGCGACCATACTGACCTTCTTCCACAGCGCCGAGGATTACTACGTGAGATGGCCGGCCGGAACGCTCCTAAGGCTCATCAGAATGCTCGCGTTGTTCACCACTATTATGCTTCCGGGGCTATACGTCTCAGTCGTGAACTATCACCACGAGATGCTCCCTACCACGATAGCGTGGGCGTTCGCGGCGAGCCGGGAATCCGTCCCGATCCCCTCGGTCGGGGAGGTACTGATCGCGGAGATCGCCCTGGACTTCATTCGCGAGGCGGGGGTGCGGGTACCCTCGCCCGTGGGACCGACAATCGGCATCGTCGGGGCTCTTCTCATCGGCGAGGCGGCGGTGAACGCTTCCCTGCTTACACCCGAAGTAATAATAGTGGTAGCCATCACGGCAATATGCAACTTCATAATCCCGAACCAGGATGCGGCCTTTTTCGAGCGGATACTCAGATACTTATTCGCGTTCGCCGCAAGCCTAATGGGGTTCCTGGGTCTCGCGGCGGCCTTCTTCGTCATAGGCGTGTATCTCTGTTCTTTGAGGAGCTTCGGTGTTCCATTCATGGCCCCCCTTCTTCCGTTCAAGATGAGACCGGATACCCTGGTGAGAGGGCCGCTGCAAACCATGGAGACGAGACCGGATTTTCTGCGGCCGGCGACTCGCACACGCCAGCTCCCGTTCTCTCGCCGGTGGGCACGCCAGCGTTGGAGCCCGGGCGGATGGAGACGTCGGGGAGGGGGCGGGCGGGACGACAATGAATAGCCGGCTAATCCTCCCCCCCGGCCACCGGATTGGGTACATCGAGGGGCTCGCGCTCCTGACGGTATACATGATGGGAAAGGTATTCACCTCGTGCCCCAGCCAGATGATATACCTGGAGTCGACCTCGGGCTGGATAACCACCGCCCTTGCCGCGATACCCGCCGGCCTGGGTATGGCCGCCAATTACTACTTCGTGTCACGGTTCCACGGCCTGGAATACCAGCGCTGCCTGGAACTTACGATCGGCAGGGTCGCGGGAAAGGCTGTAGGGGCATTGCTGGTAGCGTTCACGATCGGGCTGAACGCCATCCCGCTCAGGGAAGTATCGGGCGGGCTCAAAACGGCGATCCTCCAGGAAACGCCGCTGGGGGTAATCGCCTTCGTGGCGATGCTCGTCTCCGCCTGGTCCGCCGCATTAGGCCCCGAACCGGTCGGCAGGTTCGCGGCCCTCACCATATTCCCTATGTCGATACTGCTCCTCTTTGCCCTATTCGGGAGCCTTCGCGAGGAGTTCTGTCTCGCCGAACTATTCCCGCTATGGGGCACCGGCATCGGGAAGACGATCGCGGGCGCGATACCATGTTCTTCGATATACTCAGAGGGATTCGCCATCGGGGTCCTCATGCCGCACATAAGAGAGGCCGCGCCGCGGCAGGGCCTGCGCCTCGCCTTGACCTCCCTTCTGCTGGCGGCATTGGCGCTGAGCCTGACGATCATGATAACGACGGCGATTTTCACCGCGCCCGTGGGAGCTCAGACTCTATATCCAGCGCTCCAAATCGCCAGGCTGATAGTATTCAGTATATTCATCGAACGCATGGAGGCGCTGTTCGTTTTCGCGGGGATCATTCTGACGGCGATCAAATTCGCCGTCGGACTTCTCGTCGGTTCCTTCCTGCTGGCGGGGGTTCTGGGGGTGAGACGCTGGGACATAATCGTCTGGCCGCTCGCGGCCTTGACGTATTTCGCGTGTTTCCGACCGGAGACCCTAATAGATGTCTTCTACCTGCAAATCACGCTCTTCCGCTCATGCGGATGGATCATCGCGTTCGTGCTTCCCTCGGTTCTACTTTTTATCGCCCACGTCAGGAAGGTGCCGGGCGACAGGAGTGAGGCCTACCGCAGGGATGACAGCTAAAGTGCGTACTGCTTTTGTGACCGTAATGGTACTGTTTTCCCTCAGCCTGTGCGGCTGCTGGGGACGCACGGAGCTGGAGAACATCGCGTTCCTGGCCCTGGTGGGCCTCGACACGGTGCAAGGCCCCGCCGGTGAGGATCTGCCGGCGGGCGATGCGGGCCTTCAAGTGACGGCGAGCATCGCCAGCCCCCATGCGTCCTCTCCGGGAGACAGTGGAGGGGGGCCCAGCCGGAGGTTCATGTCGACCGTCAGCGTGGCCGCACCGAACGTATCGACCGCGATGCAGGCGGTGGAGATGTCGGTGGGAAGGGCTCTGACCGCTATCCACCTGCAGGCGATAATTATAGGCGAGGGCCTCGCGCGCCAGGGCCTGGAAGATGTGCTCGACTCGATGCTTAGATTCCGCAACCTGAGACACTCAGTAATCGTGATCATCGCTGATGGCAGGGCGAGGGACATCCTGGAAAAACTCTCCCCTACGGTGGAAGCGCAAGCCTCGGTCTTTCTGCGTAAACTGATCGCCGTAGCGGCGGACGGCCGGGTCACCCGACAGGTGCACCTGCACGATCTTTTGGTATCGAGCGCCTCGCAGTCGAAAGACGCGGTTCTGCCCCTCATCCGCCTGTGGCGGGAAATCACCCCCGGAGACGGCGGCTCCGGCGCGTGGAGCGCCACGCTTGCCGGGGGGGCCGTGTTCAAGGACGCGTCAATGGTGGGAAAAATTAATATTATCGAGGCGTTTCACGCGCTAACATTGCGCGGTGGCATCCGGAGGTTGTCCCAGGCATACCCGGTCACGCCCCCTCCGGGTTCCCCGGCGACTGAAACGGCCGGCACGCAGGGAATCGTGGAAGTTGAATGGGAGAAGGGGTTGGCGCGACGAAAGATAAGCATCGAGGAGAAAGCAGGCACGCACGCCCCGCGCGTCCGGATCGATGTCAGTGTCGAACTTACGGGCACCATCGTGGAGTTGCCCGCTCACATTGACATAACCAGGCCGGAGGGCCTACGACGACTTCAGAGCGACGTCGAAAAAGGCGCTTTATTTCACCTCCGACGGGTCATCTCCAAGGCGCAACTGGAATTCGGAGGCGCGGACATATTCTTCTTCGGCGACGCCGTAAGGCGGCAGTTCGCCACCTGGGGTGAATGGACGTCGTTCGACTGGCCGGAACGGTTCCGCGAGGCGACCGTCGATGTAAAGGCGACGGTCCACCTCCGGCGTCCCGGCCTCACCGTCCGTAACGTTTGGCACCTTGAGTGAGCGCCCGATCAGGAGGGAATCATAATCGCGAGGGGGTGTATCGGGTGTTCATGGGCACACTGATGGGATTCAAGAAGATCCGCCGCGCGATGGCGGCGTGGATGATGTTCTGGGTGGCGATCTCAGTGCTGTTCGCGTTCTGGACCTACAGTATCCAGGATTCCCTGGGCCGCATCGCCGACTACTTCGATCTCAAATCCAAGAAGTACCACGAGGATTGAGTGGTTTTCCTTAAAGGGCCATCCCAAATTGCCCTTTTGGGACGGCCCCCCATTCATCTACAGTCTTATTTCACTATAGTTTTATTATCCCCAACCCGTTGAGCAAGACGACGAACACGAGAAGAGGGGTAACGAACTTGACGACCGCGTAGAACGCGCCGATAACGGCATCATTATTGAGAGAGCCTTCGTTCGACGCGGTGCGCCTGATGTTCTCCAGTCCCCACCTCCAGCCGATGAATAGGCACAGGAACAGGCCGCCCAGGGGCAGAAGCACGTTCGACGTCGAGTAGTCGAGCAGATCGAACATCGTCATGCCAAGCAGTTTGAAGTCAGCCATCGTGCTGTTGGAGAGCGCGGCGGTGGACCCAAGGAGCACCAGCCCGGCGAGGGTCACGAGCGTCGCGGTCGTTCTAGACCACCCTAGTCTCCCCGAAATGAACGCCACGGGCACTTCCATGAGCGAAAGCATGGCGCCAGTCGCGGCAATCGCCGTAAGCATGAAGAATATAACCATGAATACCCCGCCCAGCGGCATCGAGCTGAAAACGGCGGGTATGGTTATGAATAGGAGCTTCGGCCCGGCCCCCGGCTCGAACCCGAACGCGAACACCGCCGGGAATATGGCGAGACCCGCCAATATCGAGACGGCCACATCGGCCAGCATGACCCTGGCGGCGGTCCCGGGGATATTCTGATCGTCCCTGAAGTAGCTACCGTATGTTATCATCGTGCCCATGCCCACGGACAGCTTGAAGAATGACAGCCCCATGGCGGTCAGCACTGTCGCCCAGGTCACTTTCGAGAAATCGGGCTTGAACAGGAATCCTAACCCCTCCGCCGCGCCCGGCAGCGTGAGGCTCCTGGCGCACACCAGCAGTAGGAGTAGGAATAGGCACGGCACCAGGCGCTTGGTCATCGCTTCTATGCCCTTGGATACCCCGGCGATGATGATAACGCTTATGAAGGCAAGAACAATCCATTGCCATACCAGCGATTGCACGGGGTTGGTGATCATGTTCGCGAATGCCTGTGATGTCACCTCAGGATCAGTGCTCGCCAACACCCCGCTCGCCGCCTTGAATATATACGCGAAGACCCAACAGGCGACCTCGCTGTAGAAGGCCAGGATGAGAAACGCCGCGACAACACCCGAGACCCCGACCAGATACCACGGCTGTCGTGGCTCGAGTTTCTGCAGGGAGGTGATGGCGTCAGCCCTCGCCCGTCGCCCGATGATGAGTTCGGTGATCATTACCGGAAGCCCGACAAGCAGTGTGCATAGAAGGTAGATGATGATGAAAGCGGCGCCGCCATTGACACCTGTAAGATACGGGAACTTCCATATGTTGCCCAGTCCGACCGCGGAACCCAGGGTCGCGGCAATTACCCCCAGATTCGTAGTGAAGCCATCGCGAAAGCCTTTCCCTGGTGCTTGCTGCATTTTCATTCTGCTGACTCCCTTCTACCGTGGTGTCCGTTCTAGTGGAATACGGCCAAACAAAAAGAACCGCTCGGGCATCGATACCGGCGGTCCAGCGAAACCGTTCAGCCCATATCCGACCTGCTATATCCGCCATTATGATAAGGCAGGCATTGCCTCGTGTCAAGCACGTCACGGTCTGCAGTTCGCCGCCGGCCCCGGTAGACCCGTGCGCCACCACACATGTAGATCCGATCCGGTGTGTGGGAGCGGCATGTTCCGGGCGGACCCACGGGCGTTGCTGAATGCTATCAGGGGCCGCCTGGATAGATCCGTCGGCATATCTCTCACTGGCGGCAATAGCCTGTGGCTGAAGGCCACACCGCCAAACACTGCTGGGACCCGGCACCCTCCGGGTTATGTAGCCGTTTCCCGGGCGGCGCATAGAATGGACCATCATTACCGTCGGAGGTGTTGATTCATGGAAAAGAAGGAATGCGGCTGGGGCAATTTCGGATTCATCCTCTTCCTGATTCTCATTCTGCTCTTCTTCGGCCAGGGCTGTGGATGGTAGGCGGGACGGAAGGTCCAGCCGTCCGGACTGGAGGCCCTCCACCGAGAGGGTCTCCGGCTTCAACGGAGCACAATGACCGCCTGAGCGCGACGTTCACCACAATTATCACCGTTCGATGATACTCAGGCCGACTCGTCGAGGCCGACGGGGTGAAATCAATGACATGCTACGCGCAGGCTTGCGACTTATACGCGCCGCTCGAGGCACAGATCCGGGACTACCTGCGGCGCGACTCCGCTAGATGGGGCATTCACTTCCTTGATCTCGGATCGAGAGCAGCGTTCGGGGTGAACCCACAACTCCCGATCCCGCAGGCCAGCACCGTTAAGGTCCCGATCGTCCTATACGTCAACTGCCTGGTAGCCTGGGGGCGATTGCGGTGGACAGATCGCGTGGCCTATGACCCTGAAACGGATTACAGGGGAGGGGCTGGCGCCCTACAGTTCTCCGCCAGGGAGGGCAGCAAGTACTCCCTGAGGTTGCTGACGAACCTGGCCATAACGCTGAGCGACAACGTGGCCAAGGCGATGTTGGTCAGGTATCTGGGAGCGGACAATATCATCGCGTTCATAGCCGGCCTGGGCGCCTCCGAGCCGCACGTGGCTGGGGATGACCCAACGACTGCGGCGGACATGACTCTGTACCTCGATGCCCTGCTGAAGTTCCAGCAGCAATGCCCGGGGCTGGGGTGCAGAATGCTAGACGACCTTGCGAACACCATGTGGAACGAGGGTTTGCCCGCTCGTCTCCCGCCCGACATCGTCGTCGCCCACAAGGAAGGGGATATCACCGGGGTATCGGACGACGTGGGCATCGTGTTCGCTAGTCATCCCTATATACTTTCGATACTCTCAGAGGGCCAGGAGGATATCGAGGCGGGTTTCGGCAGAATAGCCGATATATCCAGACTGGTCTATTATCACCAGGAGTCCGTATCCTGTTACCTGCGCTAGGCCAGATCTAACACACTCAGAAAATGGCGTAGCCTGGGCGTTTCCTTAACGAGCCGAAGGCCGCGTATCTGAGCGGGGTTTCTCAACACGGATGCCATTGAATCCGCGACGGCGTCCATGTGACGATCCGTGTACACCCTCCTGGGTATCGCGAGGCGCAGAAGTTCAAGATCGGGCGGCATCCAGTCACCCGTCGCGGCGTCCTTCTTTCCAAAAGCCAGCGTGCCGAGTCCGACAGTCCTGACCCCCGAATCCAGGTATAGAGCCACCCCAAGAGCGTCGGCGGGGAACTGATCCATCCCCAGGTGCGGCACCGTCTTCTTGCAGTCCACGTACACGGCGTGCCCTCCTGCGGGCTTGACCACCCTCGCACCGGCGGCTTCCAGTTCTCCGGCCAGGTACGCCACCTGCCCGATCCTATCCTCCAGGTATGGTCCTGCCAGGCCCTCGCGGAGGCCCCTCGACATCGCCTCCAGGTCCCGACCCGCAAGGCCGCCGTACGTGGCATACCCCTCGAACAACACGAGGTACTCGAGGCATCTATCATACAGATCCCTGCTATTCAGCGCGAGAAACCCACCGATGTTCACCAGGGCGCACTTCTTGGCGCTGCATGTGGCTCCGTCGCCGTACGAGAACATCTCGCGGGCGATCTCCGGTAGGCTCTTGTCCTGGTAACCGGGCTCGCGCTTCTTTATGAAATAGCAGTTCTCCGTGAATCTCGCCGAGTCGAAGAACAGGGGGATTCCGTGTCTCCTGGCGACGGCGCTCACCTCGCGGATGTTCCGCATCGAAACCGGCTGGCCACCGTTATTGTTGCACGTCACCGTGATGATAATCATGCTCACGCTGTCCGCGCCGCGCATCTTGATGAAATCCTCCATGCGTTGCACGTCGACGTTCCCCTTGAACGGATGCGCGCTCCCGGTGTCCAGGCCCTCGGGGATCATGAACTCTTCGCCAAGGCACTGCTTGTGTTCGATGTGAGCCACGGTGGTATCGAAGAACATATTGCCCAGGACATAACTGCCGGGTTTTGTCTGGGCCAGCATGAGGATGTTCTCAGCCGCGCGGCCCTGGTGAGTGGGGATCACGTACCGGTAGCCATATATGTCCCTGACCGTCTCCTCGAGATGGAAAAAACTCCTGGAGCCGGCGTACGCCTCGTCGCCCATCATGACGCCGGCCCACTGGCTATCGCTCATGGCGCCGGTGCCGCTGTCCGTCATGAGATCGATGTATACGTACTCGCTGGGGATCCTGAACTGCAGGTACCCCGCTCTCTTCAGTATCTCTTCCCTCTGTTCCCTCGTGGTGATGCCAACCAGTTCCACGGCCTTGATCTTGAACGGCTCAGCGCCGGATCTCCTGGACACCACACAACCAGCCCCCTTTCCAGGACGTCCCGGATTCAGTATTCCATACCCGGTGCGGCGGCTCCTGTAAGCGGGCAAACCCCGGGGGCAGGTAGCTCCCGGCTGGAGGGGAGCAGCCGTCACCAGCGAGCGCGTCCGTCCCCGCAGGCGCGGTCGCTCTAAGTGGGAGCGGTCACCCTCAGCGGGCGCAGTCGCTCCCGGCCGGACGGCCAAGGCTGGAGCGAAGCAGCGTGACGGCTTCCCGGGGGAACTTCAGCCCCAGCACACCGCATGCTGCCAGGATGTACTCCTTGTCTATCAGCACCTCCGCGGAGCGGGGATACAGCGCGTCGCGGAAGCCCCCGCCCGAGATCTCGCGCAGGATCGAGGGGCCGGCCGGTAACCGCGTGAGCGCGCCGCCCGTTCCCACGATCCACTTGACCCGAGTAAGGTCCTTCCCGTCGGCCACGGTCATGCGACCGGAAGGCCCGTAGAGATGGCGGATCCTTCCGGCGTGCCGGGACACGGCCGTCAAGACGCACTCGCGCGTCAGCCGCTCCAGAAAGACCGTCTCCTCCCTGCTGCGCGGGAACGGCCTCGCCTCCGCCACCATCCTCTTCAGCACGGAGGCCGCGTCGAAGCCCAATTCGGACGATAGGGTGCCCCAACCGATGCGCTCAGCGACATTAGCGGCGTTCACGAACACGCCGAGATCGCCCTCGACCGTCCTCTTGGACAGCGGCTCCGGGTTGATCAGGATCCTATTGATCTCCTCGGACCCGCCGGTGACCGAGTGTACATCGGTCGTCGCGCCCCCGACGTCGAGCACCATCAGGTCCTCCATCTCCCGGTACAGGAGCGTGGCGGCCTCCATCGCCGCGCCCGGCGTCGGCACGATGGGGCCGTCCACCATCTCGCGGATCTTCTCCATCCCCGGGGCCGAGACTATGTGCTGCTCGAAGACTCGCTGGATAGCGGCCCTGGCCGGTCCGACGTTGAGATCGTCTATTCTCGGGTAGACGTTCTCGACGGAGATGACCTTCAGGCCGCAGCGCCCCAGTATCCCCTCGACCTCATCCCGAGCCGCGACATTGCCCGCAAAGAGAATGGGGGCCGCGAGCCCGTCTCCGCCGGTCGACGCCAGCGACGCTATCCGCTCCGCATTGTGAACGCAGGTAGCCCGTTCGCCGTAGTCCACCCCGCCGGCCAGGAGGATGATGTTCGGGCGCAGCCGCCGGATCTGATCCAGGTCGGAGTCCCCCAACTTTCCGGCGGTGATCATCTTGACGATGGCGCCCGCACCAAGGGCCGCCTCCTTGGCCGCGCGTACGGTCATGTCGTAGACCAGCCCGTGCACCGTCATCTTCAAACCGCCCGCCGCCGAGGACGACGCGAGCATGGTGTCGTATTCCACGGCGCCGACGCCCAGGCTCGTCGCGAGCGAGGACAGCGCGTCCCTGAGGCCGATGGTGACATCGCCGTCGAGTACGGTCGTCCTCCCGTGACCATGGGCAAGGAGGCGGGGGCTACCCGCCTCCTTGCCCAGGCTGAATGCGTTGATCTTGGTGGTCGTGCTGCCTATCTCGGCTACTAACGCGTCTATCCTCATCCGGTTCACCGTTCAGCGCCTCTCCCGCCTCGTCTTTATCAGGAAGCTCGCCACATCGGCGCCCTTCGCGCCGCGCCCGAACCCGCCGTCCAACCCCGATTCCACCGCCATGTCCCTGGTGATCTGCGTTCCGCCCGCCACCAGGATCACCTTGTCGCGGATGCCCTTTTCGACGCACAGATCGCTCAAGCGCTTCATGTTCTTCCTGTGCACATCCGCGTGGGTGATAATGGTGGAGACGAGAATGGCCTCTGCGTCCACCTCGATGGCCGCGTCCACGACCTTCTCGACGGGAACCGATGTCCCGAGGTAGTGGCACTCGATGCCGTACTTCTCCAGGCCGCCGTGCTTGATGTCGATGATCTCCCGCATCCCCACGGAATGCTCGTCCTCTCCCACGGTGGCCGCGACGATCCTCATCGGATGGGCCTTAACGTCGGCCCGCATCTCATCCTCGGGCAGGTTCTCCACCTTCGGGGGTATGACAAGCGTTCCCGGATCTACGTCGATCTCAAGGATGCCCTTCACCTCGACGACCGTGCCCTCCGACGGGTGGGCCGCCAGCTTGTGAATTACCTCCGCGTCCTTCATGCCGATCTTTTTGGCTATTTCCAGGGCTGCGTACTGGGCCGTGCGCTCGTCGGTCGGCAGGAAGATCGTCATCGCGACGTATCCGTCCGCGTACCACTGCACCTCGGGCCTGAGCAATCCAGCCTTCCGGTGTTCCGCGAACTTGCCGAGGCGCACGTTGACGTTGTCCTCCTCGTCCAGCTCGTCGATGAACTGGATCTTTGAGGGATCGCACAGCGTACAACCCCCGATCAGATCGCACGGCTTGCCGGCGCCTCCGCCGGATGCTCCCGGCAGATTATTGTAGCCGAAGTGCTCGCAGACGGGAGCCAGGTAGTCGGGATCCCTGGGCACGATCGTCCCGGCGCCGACGCCACCGTTCGGAGCCCTCACGATCCCGTCGCCGTTTCTCTCGGGGTACTCGCCGGAATCGACGAAGAATCCCCTGGAAACCGCCTCGAAGTACCCGCCGATCTCCACCATCTCTCTAAGGAAGAGCACGGCCCGCTCCTTGATCTCGCGTACCTTCTTCCCGAGCGGCCCGTCCATCTTGAGATCGACCATTTCCCTGAGGCCATCCATCGCGACCAGGGCCTGCTTCGCGGTGTCCACGGCGGCGATGTTATTGTAATGCCAGGGGACGTTTCGCCCCTCGTCGGGGGTAATGGTGCTCTGGATGTCGGCTGAGGTCAGCCTGCTCATCAGCAAGTTGAGTACGTGGGTGACGGTGGCCTCGCGCGCGTCCGATTCCACGTATCTCGTGTTCATCTGCGCCCTGAACTTGAATTCCCTGAACAGCTGCCTCAGCGCGACCGCGTAGGGCAGATCGAGCCTCATGCACGGCGCCGGCGACGACGTGGGCGGGACCGTCGACAGGCAGATGCTGCCTCGGGGCATGCCGGCTCTCACCGAGAACGCGCAGTTGATCGCGTGTTGCACGAGCAGCTCCGGCATTACCTTCCAGGCCTCGCGCGCCGTGGCGTTGGCGTTGTGCGCACCGTCGATCTGGGCTATCCCCTGGGATCCTATGATCCTCTTGGCGACGGCCGCGTCCACGAAGGACCTCATCATGTTCACGTTGCGATACAAGATGTTGTACTGGGGATCCTGGTGAGCCCCGTTCACTCCCTCTTCGGCGAAGAGGACCGCTATCTCCGGTCCGGCCACGCCCGACACGTAGGAGTGGAAGTTGATGGGGCGTCCCACCTCGTCCTCTATCATATCGAGGGCCTTCCGGGTGGCGCGGACCTGCTTCCTCGTCACTGGAATACCGCCCACGCCCTCGGGGGTCCCTTCGATCAGCCCGTCGAAGTGGCTTTGCCCGGCCGTGCGTATTACCATCATGTGATCGGCGCCGTGCCAGGCCGCCATCCTCATCCTGCGGATATCGTCCTCGAACCGGCCCGAGGCTATTTCCGTCGTAATCACGCAATCGGGCTGCGGATCGATGCCGCCGAAGTACTTGGCCGCCGGAAGAGGGATGTCCCTTTCAAGGGGTTCGCTCGTCTCGTTGTACTGGAAAGGACCCGCTTTGCGGGGTGTGTTCGCGCCTTCCCGCCAGTGCCATCCCTTTCTCCTTGGTCGATAGTCCTCCAGCCCTTCCAGAACAGCCTCCACGCTGATCCTCTTCGTAGGATCCAGGTTCTCGGGACCAAGGCCCGCCTCGCGATCTCGCTCGACGCTCACGCCTCCGCGCCCCCTCTCACCGGCTTGCCCCTAAAAGACTGTTCGACTTCGTCCCATCCATCGCCGGCAGCCAGATTGAGACCCGCTTCCCTGGTCCCGCAGCCTCGCATTTTAGACAGCCTGTACACGCAGTTGCCCGCGCCCTTCCCCAGCAGGCCCCTCTCCAGGCACTTATCCACTATCCCCTTGGCTTCGAGGCTCGAGAATCCCATGCGCAGCAGGACCGACCTCTCGATGGACGGCGAGGTGTGCGTCCTGGCCAGTTCCACGAGGGGATCGACCACCTTCCCGGCCAGATCCCAAAATTCCTTGTGCAGATCCTCGTCGGTCAGGCGCGCCACCGCCGCGCGCCTCTCCCGGTAATCGTCAGCGCGTTGCATCGTGGCACTACCCCCTTATAGTCACGCCCAACCGTGTCAGACCGTCCACTACGAATGCCTCCGTCTCGCGGGTCTCCTCCGCCAGGAACCGGACGTCTTCGGGAGCGACCTCCTTGACCCCTGTGTTGTTGACGGTGTTTCTGATCAGCGAATTCCGCGTCTCGGTCAAGTCGAAATCCTTCACCGTCACCTGGGACGGGTGTTCCGGAATCACGATCGCCTTGCCCGGCACGTTCTCCCTCGGATCCCCGCGCCTGACCTCCACGCCGTTCTCGCGCGCGAACGTGAGCTGCGCGGTCGGGTGCTTGCCCGCGCCGGTGTACTCGGTCTCCTGCACCACGAGTATCTGGTCCCTGTCCATATCCCTGGCTATGGCGATGGCTCCGGCCAGAGAGGTATTCCCCGCGGGACCCCTCTCCAGGCCCTCGATCTGGGCCAGCATCTCTGTCACATAGAAGACCTCGCCCTGCGTGACGGTGACGTACCTGTCCATGTACCTGAGCGGCCTCGCGGCGTTGCGCGGGACATCGGCCCTGTCAGGCCACGTCGCAAACGGAATGCCGAACCCCGTGTGGCCGGTCGTGAACGATTTTCTGTTGAAATCCCTGTCCGAGGCCATGTGGAGGCCCGATAGGTCGACGCTCACCCCGATGACCTTGGTCCGCGTGGCGCCCGTCTTGATCAGTCCTCTAGCGGTCCCGGTCACGTTTCCGCCGCCCGCGTGCGTGACGCACACCGCGTCGGGGTCCTTGCCGAATCTCTCGCGGACCTGGGCCACGAGCTCCGAGCCCAGCGTCTCGATCCCCGCGATCCCAAAGGGCGTGTACAGCGAGGCGTTGAAATACCCCGTCTCCTCGAGCAGCCTGAGGAAGACGTAGAAGAGTTCAGGCCCAACGGTGAGCTGGACCACCTCGGCCCCGTAGGCCTCGCACGCCCTCCCCTTCTCCACGATCTCCGGTTGCCCGAGGCCCCTGCTGTCGTGCACCTCCTGTACCACGATGCACTTCAGGCCCCTTATCGCGGCCTGGGAGGCGACGGCGGCCCCGTAGTTGCCGCTGGTGGCGGATATTACCCCCTTGTACCCGAGCTTCTTGGCGTGGTATACGGACACGCTGGCCCGCCTGGCCTTGAAACTGCCGGAGGGGTTACACGCCTCGTCCTTTATCAGGATCCTGGCGCCCTTGCCCCGCGGGGATATCCTCCTGACGATCTCGGTAATGTTTTTGAGTTCAATCAAAGGCGTGTTGCCTATGTTCGTCTCACTCTGGATGCGCTCGATCTCGTCCAGGCTGTACGCGGCATCCCTCATCATGCCCTCGTAGTCAAAGGAGATCTTACCGCGGGCGAACTTGTTATAGTCGAGTCCCACGGACCTGAGCATTATCTCCGGCCGCCTCGCCATGACCGCCTGGTAGCTGTGATCAGACCGGTCGCGAACCTCTCCGTTCACGCCTCATCACCCCCGCCCTGCAGCATGGCCCTGAGTTCCAAGCCCACCTTCGCGAGTTCGGGCACGGGTCTGCCGAAATCATGCTCGTGAGCGGGGTTGACGGCCACCAGCTTGCCGCTCACGAGTCTCCCCGTAAGCGTCTCGATCGTGACTTCCTCCCCCACCTGCGCGTCCTGCTGGATGAAGCCCTTTATCCTCATTTCGAGCGGTACCTTGTGTGTATCTTCCGGTACCTGGGGGGCCCGCTCCTCGGGTTTCAACACAACACCGTAGACCTGCACCCAATCGCCCTTCTTCGCCCGCTCGATCTTACCGGCTGTTTCCGCAGCCGAGAATCCCAACACGCTCACTCCCTTTCGACAAGTTCCCTCAAGTCGCACATCCAGGCCCTCGGAACCGGCAGGTCGTTCATGGTGACGAGACCTGGAGCGGCGTTGAGGACGGACGGTATCATGTTCACGGCGATCGCGATCGTGCCGATTCCGCCGGGTATCTCCGGTCTGATGCTCAGGTTGATGTTCGGCTCGCCCTCGATCCATATGTAGTCGCCTGTCTCGACCCCTTCGGCCTCGGGCCTAATCTGCTGCGGATGCTCGAGTGTAATGACCTCTTTGCCGTTCGCGAATCCCCTGCCGATGTGCCTGCAGCCCGCGACCATCCCGGGCTCGACCTTGACGTGGGGCGTTTCCCTGTGCGTCTTAGATATGATCGGTTCCCTGCTCTGCTTCACCTCATCCAATTTCCAGCCGAGCGCCTTTGCGATAAGCATCATGGACTCCGGGAAACCTATGTGGCCGACTACGCTGCCGTCCTGCAGCCCTGCCTTGAACCCCTCGGGCGTTGTCCCCACGCCCTGAGTCCTCATGACCGTCGGACCGAATGGGGACAGGTCGTTGATTCGGGCCGCCCGCACCTTCGTCACCTTCGTGCATACGCCGGTGAGAGAGATTATGAGGGTGTCCAGGACGAACCCCGGGTTGATCCCGGTGCCGAGGACCGTAACCCCGTGCTTCTTCGCGGATTGGTCGATCTTCCCGGACAGTTCGGGGCTGCCAGCCCACGGATACGCCATTTCCTCGGCTATGGAGATGACGTCGAGCTTGGCCTTCATGCAGTCCTCCAGCTGGTCATATACTTCCTTCACGCACGAAGCCGTCGAATGAAGCACTATGTCCGCCTCGACCTTGCCGATCACGTCCGCCGGATTCGCGGTCACGGTGACCCCGGTTTTCTTGCCTGTGCCCAGGGCCTCTCCCAGATCCACCCCCGCTTTCTTGGGGTTCGACCGTATCGCCCCGACTATCTCCACTCCAGGCCGGTTCAGGAGCACTTTACCCATACCGCCGCCCATCGCGCCGAGACCCCATAGAATCACTCTCACATTGCGCATGAACCGCTCCTCCTTTTGTCGGGCGCCCCGTGTCGGGGGCCCCTCTATCATGATCAGAAGCACACGCAATTACCGTGCCACAGGGGACGACCCCGGCATTCCCAAACCATGAATATCCCAAGCGCTGCTAGAAGATATAGGGCCCCGCACCGAACGGTCTCTCGCGACCTTCCGGGCAGGGTCCTCAGCCTCGCAAGAAGCAAATTATTTTGCTTTTGCGCCAATTACCATGCAGGCGGCCCGCAGACTACACGAGCACCTTTTCGACATACGCCGATGTCATGAGTCTCAGCGCCGCCGGGTAATTCAGCCTGAACCCGATCTTATCCCCGACGCGAACAGGCTTCTCCGCCGAAGTGACGTCCAGTATGAGATGGTCGCTGGACGCGCCCGCGATCTCGATGCCCTGATCGACCGGGGTGACCCCTGCCACCTCGACATCCTGTTTCCCAATCGCCGCGATGGCCCTGCGCCTCATGCCCCTGTCGATGAACACCGGCTTGCCGCCGAATGAATCGTAGCCGATGATCCCTTCGGGCATGGACGGCCTATCCCGGACCTCTACCGCCTCGGCCACAAGGGTGAACGTATCCTGCACAGCGCCGGGGATGGGCCTGCTATAGGAGATGTCCGTCCCGAGGAGGATGCCCTCGCCTATCCTCAACTCCGTGACGCCGGTGGGCATCTCGCCCTTCTCGAACAGAATAGTCGTGGCTGTGCTGCCCCCCGAAACCCCGACCTCCTGCCCGATCTCCCGCCCCACATCCCTCGCCAGGTCGACTAGAATCTGAACGTTCTCCCGCGTAGGCAATACGCCGTTGAAGCACGCCACGTTAGTGCCCAGGGCCTCCAGCCTGACCCCTTTCATCCGGACTATCTCCTTGCACGTCCGCAATACCTCGTCGGGGGGAATGCCCTCCCGCCGCTCGCCGACGTCCACCATCAGGATTATGCCGTGCGTCCTGCCGAGAGCGCTCGCAGCCTCTCCCAGGGCCCTGATTATCTCGACCTCCGAGTTCAGACTCGCGGCGGCCAGCAGAGGAACGCGCGCAGCCTCCGAAAGCATCGGGATTCTAATCAGTACCAAATCCGTTGCGACGCCCGCGTCCTTGAGGCGCTCCAGGTTGAGGAGCCTGGAGTCTCCGAGCCGGGTGACGCCCCCTTTCAACATGGAGCGGGCCACATCCGGGTGACCGCAAGCCCCCTTCGTAACACCTGTGATTTCAGCGCCGAATTTTTTGCACTTACCGACCAGGTTCCGCGCGTTGTGCTCTATTCCAGCCAGGCGAATCTCGACCCTCGGGTAACCACTCACAACACCCATCTCGATCACCCCTCGCGCCGGCCATCAGCCGGCATACTCGGCCGTCTCAGGCCGTGCTTCTTCATCTTGTACTGCAGGAGCTGCCTGTTGATCCGCAATCTCGCCGCGGCACGGGAGACTGTTCCCCCTGACGCTTCCAGAGCCTTCACGATCATCTCTCGTTCCACGGCGTTGAGAACGGCGGGAAGACCATCGAGGAGTCCCGCCTCGCTGGCAACCTCGCCGACCATCTCGCCGGACCGCCCCCTGGCGGTAGTCCCGTCACCGGGCGGGCTCCACGAATCAGACACTAGCGCGGGCGGAAGGTGTTCCAGGCCTATGATCTTATCGTCACCGATGACGTTGAAGGCCGCTTCAACCGCATTCTCCAGCTCGCGCACATTGCCGGGCCACCGGTATCGCTCGAACACCGACAACGCAGCAGGTGTAATGTCCTTCACTCGCCTGCGGAACAGGGCATTGTACTTGCGTATGAAGCCCTCCACCAGGAGTGGTATATCCCCGCCGCGCTCGCGCAACGGGGGCAAGTGAATATTGATCACCGACACGCGGTAGTACAGGTCAGCCCTGATAACCCCCGTTGCCAGGGCGGACTCCGGATTCATGTTCATGGTCGCGATAATGCGGGGGGATGCCGCCCTCTCGTGGGTGTCCCCGACCCGCCTCACGGAGCCCTCTTCCAGGACCCTCAAGATCTTGGCCTGCAACTGAATGGGCATTGAGTTCAACTCGTCGAGCAGGAGCGTGCCCGCCGAGGCCTGCTCGAATAGTCCCGGCCTATCGACGGCCCCCGTGAAAGCGCCCTTACGCGTTCCAAACAACAACCCCTCGAGCAGGCTCTCAGGCAGCGCCGCGCAGTTCTGCCCGATGAAAGGGCCGGATGATATGTCGCTCTCGTTGTGAATGGCCTGCGCCACAAGCTCCTTGCCTGTACCGGTTTCACCGAATATCAGGACGGGCGAACGACTCCTGGCCGCTTTCTGGGCACTTGCAACCGCCGCCACGAACGCGCTTTCCGCCCCGACTAGATCCGAGAAGCCGAATCGCGTCAGGTTCGCCTTCCGCCACGGTCCTCCCTGCACCCTGGCCTCCCGCCTCACGGGGATCGCCTGGGACGAGATCATGTGTTGCAGGTCCACGATCTCCTCGGAAAGCTGTCGCAGCCTGGTCACATCCTTGGCGATTTCAACCGCTCCAACTATTCGTCCATCGCGCTTGAGCGGGGCAGTGAGGTTAACCGTCGTGATCCTCTGGCCCTTGTAATTGGTGTACGTCTGCATCGTTTCCTCGACGGGCAGGCCGGTCCCCAGCGCCCGCATGAGAGTGCTCGTCTCGGGCAAGAGCGAGGGGAATACGTCGAGCACGTTGCGGCCCATCACCGCTTCGGGCTCCAGTCCCTCTATCCGGCCCATGGCATTGTTGTAGACGATAGTATCGCCGTTCTCGTCCACGGCGTGGACGCCCTCGTCCACCCTGTGCAAGAGGGCTTCTAGTACTTGCCAGGCCAACCGCTCGTCAGACCCCGCCAAGACCCCTCCCGCCTTTCCCCCGGACCCCCGAGTATTTCGCGTGTGATCTTCGCCTATACAGTCGTGTATCCTCTTTGATGTAACCGAGCGACAGACCTTGTGGGGGGGCGCCCGATCGGACATAATTTGGATGGGGGGATGATGATAATGAGCGAAAACCCGATTGACCGGGTGTCGTTTCGCGTTCCGGACATGATGTGCGACCACTGTAAGATGGCGATATCGAGGGCCTTGAGCGGCGCCCCGGGGGTTCGCGGTACGACTATCGACCTGCGGAACAAGACCGTCACTATCGAGTTCGAGCGCGGGAAGACGACCGCCGGCGATATCGAGAGGGCCATCGCGGACGCGGGCTACACGCCGGAAGGCACCTGAGATTGAGTACCGGCGATCATAATGAGCAACGAGAAGTCAATCGTCTCAAAGGGCTCTATAGTCTATTCTGGTGTCCCGCTTTTGCCTTGTCTCGCGTCGCTCGATGAGGCCCGCCGCCAGAGCGGTCAAAGGTATCGTGAATACGATGCCTATGCTTCCCGCCAGCGCTCTCAAGACCTCAGAAGCAATAGCATCCCAGTTGATGATCTCGGCGAATGAAGTCTTGTACGCCATGAAGAGCAGCATGAGATGGAGAGAGCCTCCTGTATACGCTAGTATAAGGGTATTTGACATCGTTGCCATAGTATCCCTGCCGACATTCATTCCCGCCCTGATCAAGTCCCGGGTTTTCATTGCCGGGTTATTGCTCTTGATCTCATGCATGGCCGACGCGATAGCCATCCCCACATCCATGGTGGCCCCCATTGCGCCGATGATGATCCCCGAAAACAACAGCCCCCTGAAGTCGAACTGTACGTTCTGTATGTACATGAGCATCTGGGATTCCTCAGTGCCGAATCCGGTCAGCTTCGCCAGGGATCCCACGAGTAACGCAGTGATACCCGCAACCACCATACCGCCCGTGGTGCCCACGACGGCAGAAAGGGTCTTTTTGTTGAAACCGCTGATAATCAACAGTGTAGTGCAGATCGCGGCGACGCATATGCCGACCGATACCATTATCGGATTCCATCCCCTGAGGATCGCTGGAAGGAGTATCTTCAATACGGCGAGCACAGTAAGGCCCAACGATACAATCGCTTTTAAACCCGCAATCCCGCCGACGAGCACAAGCATTACGGCGAAACCAACGGCCAGGTAAGCCAAATACCTGTCTCTGGCGATCTCCGCCACGTAGGCGCTTCTTACGCTGCCGTCCTTGTTTTCCTCCAGGCTAAGAAGAACTTCATCGCCCTTGCCCAAGCGAACGGACTTGTATTTGTCATTGAGGTAGAAATTCAATTAGAAGGGGGTCCCCTCTCCTTCATCCCCTTCCGCGGGGGCATCGCGCCCCTCGGGCGATTCCCCGGCATTGATCTCATCCTTCGACCCCGGGGTTTGAGACGCTTTCTCGCCGAAACATAATGATGGCAAAGAAAAGGAGACCAGAAGGAGGGTTGCCAGTATGAGCACAGGTACCAGTATCTTTGCCTGTCTCACATGCCCGACCTCCGCATCACTTAGTTTACGCCACCTCCGCTAACATCTGGGTCAAGAGATATCATGGGGACACCACTAAGTCAATCGCATACGGATCTTGGGCAACTTTTGCAGCATGTGGGATTGGCGGATGATCTCGCTTGATGGGATGACAAAGTTCGCGTACGCCTACCGTGTGCAACTCGCCGCAGTGTCGCCTTGTGCCTTGATGGGTGCAACAACGGCAATGAGAGCGGGCGCGAGAAGCACCACCGCCGAGATGCTCAGGGCGGTCTCAAGGCTGTACACGTCGGCGAGGTAGCCGCTGACCGCAACCAGTAGGCCGCCGATGGCCT
>Ga0334890_1002532_pt1 | contig 20813 bp, 19 predicted proteins | sample GraSluR1_MG_3_FD_207220 | JGI IMG/M metagenome (GOLD analysis project Ga0334890, IMG submission 207220) | Sludge microbial communities from methane-producing bioreactor in Wageningen University, Netherlands - Granular Sludge_31_08-R1 | ecosystem: Engineered > Bioreactor > Anaerobic >... | reverse complement strand
TGCAGCATGACGTTGAAATCGCTGTGGTGCATCCCCGCGATCTCGACCACGACGATCAGCCGGTCCTCTTGCTCGAAGACATCCGTCGGCGGACGCCAGACGGTCGCGTGGCGCACGACGACCCAGCGCCGCACGACGCCCTCAGCCATTTCAAGGCTCACGTCGAGGGTGGGATCGTCTGGCTGGTCGAAGGAAGGGGTATCGTCTGGCATGGGCACTCCAGGCCGTGCGCCCGGCGATCTGCCTCATCGCGCCGAACTGCTACGGTTTACGGCGATGATACCACAGCCCTGCACGACCCTCAATAAGAGAAACAGTAGAATGTGACCGGGCCGGTAAGACGGGGGTGAGGTCTGGGCGCGACGCCCCTCCCCGGCAGCGCCTTCAGGGGCGGATGGCAGCGTGGGAAGCGTGAGGGTGGCGTCTTGTTGACCTCACCCCCAGCCTCGCTGCGCTCGGCTTGCCCCCTCCCTGGCCGGGGAGGGGCCAGGGGGAGGGGCCTTCTGCCGCACTAGACTTCCGAAGTCTGTGCCCACACCGCAACGCCAGCCCAGGGTGACGTTCCACACGACTTGCAGCGCCACCTGTCATTGCGCACTTGACATCCGGCTGACAATAATTGAGAATTGTTCGCAATTGAGAATATTCTCGATATGCTGTGAGCTTAAGGTGTCCTATGCCCCCTGCCTTCCGCCGTCACCATCACCGGCATCACCGCCATCACGGCGCTGATGCTACCCTGCCGCTGAGCATGGTCGCCGCTGGCCAGACGGTGGAACTGGTTCAGATTGAGGAGGGTCGCCGCCTGCGCAAGCGGCTGGCCGACCTAGGCCTCAACGTGGGCCTGACCGTGCGCGTCGTGCAGAACAGCTTCGCCGGGCCGCTGATCCTGGCCGTGCGCGAGGACTCGCGGCTGGCCATCGGGCGTGGCATGGCGCACCGCATTCGCGTCGCCCCGCGCAACTCCGCGCCGCAGGACGAGGGCTGATCGCCGATGCCGACTCCTCAAACCATCGCCCTGGCCGGCAACCCCAATGTCGGAAAGAGCACCCTGTTCAACGCGCTGACCGGCGAGCGCCAGCATGTGGGCAACTGGCCGGGCAAGACCGTCGAGAAGATGGCTGGTATCGCGCAGATCGGCGGGCGCACCTTCACGGTGATTGACCTGCCGGGCACCTACAGCCTCAACGCCTATTCTAGCGAAGAGATCATCGCCCGCGACTTTATCATCAACGAACATCCCAGTGCCATCGTCGCCGTAGCTGACGCGGCCAACCTGGAACGCACCCTCTACCTGGCTGTGCAGGTGCTGGAACTGGGCGTGCCGGTCGTGCTGGCGCTCAACATGGCCGATACCGCTCAGCAGCGCGGCATTACGATTGACACGGCGGCGCTCTCCGCCCGGCTGAACGGGCTGCCCGTTGTCGCGACGGTAGGCAGCCGGGCGGTGGGCCTCGACTCGCTCAAGAAAGCCATCTGCACCCAGACCGACGGGACGCCCCGCCTGCTGCCCACGCCGGTGGATTACGGCCAACCGCTCGAAAGCGAGATCGCCGCGCTGCAGGTGCAGATCGAAGCCGACCCGATCCTCAGTCACCAGTTCCGCCCGCGCTGGCTGGCAATCAAACTGCTCGAAAACGACGAAGACCTGCACGCGCGCCTGTCCGGGGCAGGCTACCACGCGCTGATCGAGGCAGCGCGCGCGGCGATGGCCCGCATCGCCGCGCAGACCGGCGAAGATGCCGAGACGCTGATCACCGACCGGCGCTACCAGGTGATCGCCGGGCTGCTGCGCGGGATCGTGACGCGGCCCGACGGCGACGGCGAGACGCGCTCCGACCGGGCCGACCGCATTATCACCCATCCCATCTGGGGCGTGCCCATCTTTCTGCTGCTGATGTGGATCGTCTTCCAGTTCACGGCCTACGTCAGCGCGCCCTTCCTGGACTGGATTGATGCGCTGGTCGGCGGGCCGCTGACGCGCTGGGCGCTGGCCGCGCTGGATGCTGTTCGCCTGGGCGACACCTGGCTGGCGGCACTGGTCGTGGACGGGATAATCGCCGGCGTGGGCGGCGTGCTCGTCTTCGTGCCGGTGCTGATCTTTCTCTATCTGGCACTGGCCGTGCTGGAGGATTCCGGCTACATGGCGCGCTCGGCGTTTGTGATGGATCGCGTCATGCGCAGCATCGGGCTGCACGGCAAGAGCTTCTTGCCGTTGATCGTTGGCTTCGGCTGCACGGTGCCGGCCATCTACGCCACGCGCACCCTCGAAGACGAGGACGACCGCAAGCTGACTGCCTTCATCACCACCTTCATGAGCTGCGGGGCGCGCCTGCCGGTGTACGTCGTCTTTGGCGCAGCGTTCTTCGGCGCTAAGTCCGGCAACCTGATCTTCGGGCTATACCTGCTAGGGATTGTCATCGCCCTGCTGACCGGCTTCGCCATGAAACGTACCGTCTATCGCCACAAGCCGCCTCAGCCCTTCGTGCTGGAGTTGCCGCCCTATCACATACCGATTATGCGCAACGTCTGGCGGCAAGCCTGGCAGCGCACGCAGCAGTTCCTGCGCAACGCGGCAACCATCATCCTGGCCGCAACCATCATCATCTGGTTCATGCTGGCGCTGCCCGTGCGCGGCGAAGGGACGTTCAACGACGTGCCCACCGGCGACAGCCTGTTCGGGTCCGTCAGCCGGGCGCTCGCGCCGGCCTTCGCACCTGCCGGATTCGGCAGTTGGGAGGCCGCCGGCTCGCTGATCACCGGCTTTGTGGCCAAAGAAGCCGTCGTCAGCACGATGAGCCAGATTTACGTGGAGGAAGTAGGCGAAGGCACAAGCGCCGAAGATGAGGCGGACTCGCCTGGCTTTGTGGACGACCTGCGCGAGATCGCACGGTCGTTCGGCGAAGCGGCCATCCTCACCGTCCAGGAGACGGCGAACATCGCCCCGCGCACGGCGAACCTGCTGCCTGTCGTGAACGTCGGCCTGGGCGACTGGCTGGATCGCGGGGAGGACGCTGAAGAGTTGACCTCCCTGCAGAGCGCGCTGACCACTTCCTTCGCGCGCACCGCTTGCTCCGCCGAGCGGGGCAAGCTGGCGGCGGTGGCCTTCAACGTCTTCGTGCTGCTCTACGTGCCGTGCATGGCGACGGTCGCCGCGATGCGCCACGAGTTCGGCGGGCGCTGGGTCTTCTACCAGGTGACCTACACCCTGTTGGTGGCCTGGCTGGCGGCAACCGTCGTCTACCAGGGCGGCCTGCTGCTGGGGATAGGGTGACGGCGGTGCCCACCACTCTGCGCCAGGTTCTGCAAGCGTTTGAAGAAGCCCGCGCGCCGTGCACGCTGAGCCAGCTTGCCCACGAACTGGACATCCCGCCCGGCATGTTGGAGGGGATGATCGATCACTGGGTGCGCAAGGGCAGGCTGCGCGAGACGGGCAGCAGCCCGGCCTGCACCACCTGCGGGCAGGGCGCAAGCTGCCCCTTCATCGCCAAAATGCCGCGCAGCTTTGAACTGGTCACGGACGACGAGGACGCCCCGCCGCCGTGCCGCTGCTGCGGGTAGGGGGCGGCCTCGCTGCGCAGAGTCCACGAGCGAGATAATACTGGTGGCGACATGATTCCGTAGGGGCGTATCGCCATATGCCCCCTATGCGTCACCTTAAGCCTGGCTGTGCGGGCCTCACCCCCTCAATCCCCCTCTCTAGCTCTGCTGGAGAGGGGGACTTTGACCGCTGGTTGAGGCGTTTTCCACCTCCCTGGCTTGGCCGGGGAGGGGGCCAGGGGGAGGGGCATTCTGCCGCACTAGTACATCAGAGCGGAAATAGGCGCGCGGTTTGGCCTGATTGACCCCTATCCCCCCAGCCCCCTTTCCCCGCCAGCGGAGAAAGGGGGAGCAGACTCAAGTCCCTCCCTGCTGGCGGGGAGGGATTTAGGGTGGGGTAAACCATCGAACAGCCGCTGGTGAACTTCCGCCAACATGCACTAGACTTCCGAAGTCTCCGAAGACTTCGGAAGTCGGGCGTATCGCCATATGCCCCTACGCCGCCGCAGCGCCTCACCCGGCGAACAGGCTCACCACTTCGAACTTCTCCACATCCACCAGGCCGGCGTCGGTCAGCTTGAGGCTGGGGATCACCTCCAGGGCCATGAAGCTCATGGCCATGAAGGGGTCGTGCAGCGGCGAGCCAAGCTCGCGCCCGGCCACGTCCAGCAGGCGATCCAGCGCGGCGCGCACCTCGCCGATGGGCCGCTCGCTCATCAGCCCGCCGACCGGCAGCGGTAGCTCGGCCAGCACCTGCTCGCCCTTGACGGCCACCAGTCCGCCGCCCATGCGCTCGACAGCGCGCGCGGCGGTCTTCATGCTGGCGTCGTCCGCGCCGATGACCACCAGGTTGTGGTGATCGTGGGCGACCGTCCCGGCGATGGCCCCGCGCTTCAGACCGATGCCGTGAATGAAGCCCTTGCCCATGCCGCCGGAGGCGTGATGCCGCTCGATGACGGCCATCTTCAGCAGGTCACGGGCTGGATCGGCGACGGCGCAGCCGTCCACGATGGTCGCGTCCTCGACGCGGTGCTCGGTGAGCAACTGGTTCTCCAGGCTGCCGATGACGCGCACCCGCCGCCCGCTGGCGGGGATGGCGAAATCCACCGTGTCCCAGGCGATGTGCATCGAGCGCGGCAGCGGCGCAACCTGCGGCGCGGGGAGGTCCACGGCCAGCGCCCCGTCGCGCGCCACCAGCCGCCCCCCGGCGAAGACCAGCTCGACGCGCGGTGCGTCCAGTACGGAGAAGACGAACAAATCGGCGCGGCGGCCCGGCGCGATGGCTCCCCGGTCATACAGGCGGAAGTACTCCGCCGTGTTGAGCGTGCCCATGCGGATGGCCGTCACCGGATCAAGCCCGCCCTCGGCGATGGCCACGCGGATCATGTGGTCAATCGAACCGTCGTCGAGCAGGTCGGCGGGCTGGCGGTCGTCGGTGCACCAGCAGATGCGGCGGCTGTTCTCCGGCGTGACCAGCGGCAGCAGTGGGCGCAGGTTCTGGGCGTTGGTCGCCTCGCGGATGAAGACCACCATGCCCTTCTGCAGCTTCTCGCGCGCCTCTTCGACCGTCGTGCATTCGTGGTCGCTGGCGATACCGGCGGCGATATAGGCGTTCAGGTCGCGCCCGCGCAGGCCGGGGCAGTGCCCGTCCAGGACGCGCCCGCTGTAAGCTGCGATCTTGTCCAACACCCCCGCATCGGCGAAGACGACGCCGGGGTAGTTCATCATCTCGGCCAGGCCCAGCACCCAGGGATGGTCGCGCAGGGTCGTCAGGTCGGCGGCGTCGAGGGCCGCGCCCGCCGTCTCCATGTGCGTGGCCGGGACGCAACTCGACGCCATGACGAACATGCTCAGCGGGTTGCCCTGCGCCGCGTCGAGCATGTAGCGGATGCCGTCCAGCCCGTGCACGTTGGCGATCTCGTGCGGATCGGTGACGACGCTGGTCACGCCATGCGTCAGCGCGGCCACGCTGAACTGGGGCGGAGCGCACAGGCTGCTCTCGATGTGCACGTGGGCGTCAATCAGGCCGGGGGCCACGTAGCGCCCGCCCAGGTCGAGCGTCTCGGCGGCACTGTAGCCTTCGCCCACGCCGACGATCAGCCCGTTCTTGATGGCGATCTCGGTCGGGTAGATTTCGCCGGTGAAGACGTTGACCAGCTTGAGGTTGGTCAGCAGCAGGTCGGCGGGGGTCTGGCCGCGCGCGGCGGCGATGCGTTGGGTTAAGTCCATGAGACGAACTCCTTTGGTGATCAGTGGTCAGTTGTCAGTGATCGGTGGCCGGTAGGGGCGCTGTCCGGCGGCATCCCCGCGCCGTCTGATTCCCAGACGGGTGCGTGCAGCGCCAGCCGTAGGGGCGTATGGCCATACGCCCCTACAAGGCCTCGCCCCCAGCCTCGCTGCGCTCGGCCCGCAACCAGACTTCCGAAGTTTTCGGAAACTTCGGAAGTCTCTCGGCACGCCGCCTCTACGAGTCTCTTTCGCCCACGCGGGTCTTCTCGCTCTTGCCCGGCTCCAGCGCGCGGTTGGGGGCGAAGGCGGTGATGAACTCGTCCGGGATGCGGATCGGGCGTCCGCTCGCCAGGTCCACCCACACCCAGACGGCGCGCGCGCGGGCGATCAGCGCGCCGTCGCGGGGGCGGGTAATCGTGTAGTGGCGGATGGCGCTGGATCGTCTGGCGTCGGAGTACCACGTCGCCACGGTCAGCTCATCGCCGAACAGGGCGGGCTGCTGGTACTCGATGCGATAGCGCCGCGCGACAATGCCGAATCCGGCGGCGATCATGCGTGCCGGGGGCCAGCCATACGCTTCCGCCACGCGCACGCCACATTCTTCCAGGTAAGCCATGTAGTTGGCATTGTTGACGTGCCCGGCGGTGTCCAGGTCGCGCCAGGCGACGCGCGTCTGGAGGGTGAATACGCCCGGCGGCGGGGGCGGCGGCGTGGGGAACGGCTCGCGGCGGTCGCCGCTGGTGGGCATCCCCTCCGGGAAGAACGCGGCGATCATCTCCGGCGGGACGGACGTGGGGCGCTCGGTCGCTGCATCGAGGAAAACCCAGTCGGTGGTCGCCTGGGCGACGAGCGTGCTCGTCGCCGCCAGGCGCAGTTCGTAGGCGCGGCGGGAGCGCACGCGCCGGAAGTCCTGCACCCAGGTCTTGACGATCACCGTGTCGCCGTAGCGCAGTGGATGCAGGTAGCTGATGTCCGTCTCGCGGACGAACCACAGCCGCCCCAATTCCTCGTAGCGGGCGACGCCATACCCTGCCGCTGCCGAAGCGTCCATCGCGGCTTCCTGCATGTAGCGCAGGTAGTTGACGTGGTTGACGTGCCCGTAAGCGTCGCACTCGTAGTGGCGCACACGGAAGGCGCGCTCGTGAACTCGCGGCATACGCCTCGCCTCAATGTGTTGTCCTGACCAGCGGCCTCCGGTTATAGCACGGCCCTGCCCGCGCGGCAAAGGGACAGCGCGCAGGGTAGGGGCGCTGCTCTGCTGCGCCCTGGCCCGCAACCAGACTTCCGAAGTTTTCAAAACTTCGGAAGTCTGAGAGTCTGCGTTCGTAGGGGCGGCTTTTGAAGGCCGCCTCTACAGGAACGCCCCCAACCGTCCAACCTATTTCCTTTGGCGGGCAAAGTGCCCCATAATAGGGTACCGGTTTAGGTCAATGAATCAGGAGGTTTTGTTGATGTCTGACCGCAAGAAAATTACGCTGCCCTATCTTTACGAGAAGTACCAGCGCGGCGAGCCGATTACCATGCTCACCTGCTACGACTTCCCCACCGCCACCTTCCAGGAGCAGGCGGGCGTGGAGATGATCCTCATCGGCGACAGCCTGGGCATGACCATCCTCGGCTATGAGAGCACGCTGCCGGTGACAATGGCCGACATGATCCGCCACGCCCAGGCCGTGCGACGCGGCGCGCCGACCGCCTGGCTGATCGGCGACATGCCCTATATGACCTACCAGACGTCAGTCGAGGACGCCATCCGCAACGCCGGGCGCTTCATGGCCGAGGCAAGCTGCGACGCGGTGAAGCTGGAAGGCGGGCGCGAGATGGCCGACCGCGTGGCGGGCATCGTCGCTGCTGGCATCCCCTGTATGGGCCACCTGGGGCTGACCCCGCAGAGCGCCTCCAGCCTGGGCGGGTTCAAGGTGCAGGGGCGCGACGCCGGGCGCGCGCTGCGCATCATCGAGGACGCGGCCATCCTGGAAGAGGCGGGCGCGTACTCGATCCTGCTGGAGATGGTGCCGGACCGCGTCTGCCAGATCATCACCGAGCGGGCCAGCATCCCGATCATCAGCCTCGGCTCCGGCCCCCACGCCAGCGGTCAATTGCTGATCTTCCACGACATGTTCGGGCTGTACCCGCGCTTCCGGCCCAAGATGGCCAAAGTCTATGGCAACGCTGGCGAGGTCATCCTCAACGGCCTGAAGCAGTATGTGGCCGAGGTGCAGGACAAAACGTTCCCGCAGCCGGAGCACTGGTTCGGCCTCAAAGATGACACCTTCGCCGAGCTTGTGGCGCTGCTGAAAGAGAAAGAAGAGGACTGAGCGGCCTCGCGCCCGCTCTGAGAGTGCGCACGGGGGGTGGCTATGGCATGGCAGGATCAACTCAACGGCGACTCGCTGACATGGCTGCTGGAGCCGGAGTCGCCCGGCGTTCGCTACCTGGCACTGCGCGACCTGCTCGACCGCCCGCCGGACGACCCTGAACTGCGCGCGGCTCAGGCCGAGGCGCACGTGCAGGGGCCAATTGCCGCCGTTCTGGACGGCATGAGCGACGAAGGCTATTGGGTCGAGCCGGGTCCCGGCTACAACCCCAAGTATCGCTCCACGGTCTGGGCGATCATCCTGCTCGCCCAGTTGGGCGCGTCCGCCCGGCTGGATGAGCGCATCGCCCGCGGCTGCGCCTACCTGCTCGATCACGCCCTGACGACGGGCGGGCAGTTCACCATCAGCGGGACGCCTTCCACCACAGTGGACTGCCTGCAAGGTAACCTGTGCGCCGCCTTGCTCGACCTGGGCTACGACGATCCGCGCCTGGAAGGGGCCCTCGACTGGATGGCGCGCACCGTCACCGGCGAGGGCATCGCGCCTGCCGACGATCGGCGGGCCGCCGTGCGCTACTACGCGGGCAAGTGCGGGCCCGGCTTCGCCTGCGGCGCCAACAACAAGCTGCCCTGCGCGTGGGGAGCCGTCAAGGTGATGCTGGCCTTCGGCAGACTGCCGATGGAGCGCCGCACGCCCGCCATCGAGCGGGCCATCGCCCAGGGCGCGGCCTTTCTATTGGGCACCGATCCGGCGCGGGCCAAGTACCCCACCGGCTACAGCGATAAGCCCAGCGGCAACTGGTGGAAGTTCGGCTTCCCGGTGTTCTACGTCACCGACCTGCTGCAGAATGTCGAGGCGCTGGTCGGCCTGGGCTACCAGGACGACCCGCGACTCGCCGACGCCCTGGCCCTCATCCGCGCCAAACAGGACGCCCAGGGCCGCTGGACGCTGGACTACGACTATACTGGCAAGACCTGGGTGGACTTCGGCGGCAAGAAGCAGCCCAACAAATGGGTGACGCTGCGCGTGCTGCGCGTGCTGAAGGAGGTGGGAGGAGACTAGCGCCCGCCAGCGGGCCGGGCAGTTATCCGGCTGAGCAACGCCAGGAGGCGACCGGGGCACCGAAGCGTTCGTGCAACTGCTCGATCAGCGGGCAGTAGCGTTCCTGCAACAGCGCCAGGCATTGCGGCGGAATCTCCGTGCGGGGATTGACGTTGAATTCCAGTTCGGCGGGAAACGCGGCCCAGTCAACGTCTTGCCGGACGCCGATGTGCGCGAACACGTCCTGCAGCAGCGCGCGCGGCTCCGCCCGGATGCGCTCGTAGAAGGTGACGAAAAGCTGTTCGGGCGGAAACACACTGAGCCAGTTGTCGAGGTTAGTCAGGTATCCGGAGCGCCGCACGACCGCTTCGCTGTTGAGCGTGGCGATGATCTCGTCTGGCGGAACCTGCTCAAGCTGGCGCTTGTGATCCTTGCGCAGCAGGTTGTGCATGGTTTCAGACCAGGTGCGCTCGATCGGGTTGCGCAGGATGTAGATCAGGCGCACGTCGGGCATGATGCGGCGGATGAAGCGAATCCGCTCAACAGGCAGGATGCTGTAGGCAGGTGTGATGTCGCCCTTGACCTTGCCTCGTCCGCGCCGGTAGCGCGACCCATAAAGGAGCAGGCTGGCGTCGTAGTGCCGATCGAAGTAATGTTGCTCCTTGTAGCGCGGGAAGTAAATGTCCGGATGGGCGAGCAGATTCCGGTACAACCATGTCGTCCCCGCCTTCGGCGCGCCGATGCCCAGGAAGTCGGGCAGGGGCAGGCGCTCGGCGGGCAGGGCGTGGCGCAGAATCAGCCACTTCTCCAGGGCCGCGTAGCGGGCGTGAAGGTAGCGAACGGGCCAGACATGGGCATGTAGATCGCGCAGGAGTTGCTGCATGGCATGAGATTCTCTCAGTGGGCCGGCTATCAGCGCCCATTGTAGGGGCAAGCGTTCGTTGGGGCAATGGACTCGTTGCCCTGCCAGTTCGAACTTAGGCAACTGACTATTTGAGGAGAAAGCTTGAGGAGAAAGCACTTATGCGAAACTTACACGACGTGCGCGCCATGATGGAAGCGGTCGGCATCCCTGGCCGCGACGCCTATCACCTGCCGACTTCGGGCCGCGTCTTCCCCGACGGCGGCCACTACCGCATGGAGATCTCCGGCATCGAGCGGCCCCAGGTGCTGGCGGCTCTCATTGACGAGATGCACAAACGCCAGATTCCCATTCACCGCCTGATCTCGGTGGTTATGGGGTCGTCGCTGCTGGACGACGCCGAGCTGCGCGACTTCGCCCAGATGGCCGCCGCCGCCCAGCTTGAAGTGATCATGACGCCCGGCCCGCGCTCCGGCTGGGATGTGGGCCGCCAGCTTGTCACGCCCGAAGGCGGGCTGTCCGGGCTGCGCTTTCGCGGCTCGGACCAGCTCAGCTACGTCATCGCCGAGATTCTGCGCCTGGTGGACCTGGGCTTCCGCGGCTTCCTGGCGATTGACGAGGGGCTGCTGTGGCTGCTCAACGAGCTACGCAAACGCGGTCACCTGCCCGCCGACGTGACGATTAAAGTCAGCATCTTCGCCGGGCACGGCTCGGCGGCGGGGGGGCGCGTGCTGCAATCGCTCGGCGCGGGCACCTTCAACCCGCTCGGCGACCTGTCGCTGCCCCAGCTTGCCAGCATCCGCCAGGCGGTAGACCTGCCGCTCGACCTGCACATCATGCTCTCGGACTCGTTTGGCGGCTTCAATCGCTTCTACGAAGGGGCGGAGATGGCGCGGGTCTGCTCGCCGTGCTACTTCAAGATCGAGCCGGGGCCGGCACTGGTGGCCGGGCCGGGGGCCATGTACAAGCCCTGGGTGGGCGCGGACTCGCTGGCTCAGTTCGCCCGCGAGAAGGTCAAGTACGCGCAGATCATCCACGAGCTGATCCAGGCGACGCAGCCCGACCTCAAGCTCTCGCCAGTTGGCTCGCCCGACCTGGCGATCCCCAAACCGTAAGGGGGTCAGGGGCGAGCAGGTCGCGTCCGGTTTGCCTCACCCCCTGGCCTCGCTGCGCTCGGCCTTTCCCCCTCTCCGCTGGCGGAGAGGGGGAGGTGAGGCGCGTCAGCGCCGAGCGGGGGTGAGGTAAAGCGGCACTAACGGCTGCTCAAGAACTCGATGACCGCTTCGCGCTCTTCCGGGGTGAGTTTCGCGCCGTTGCCGATCATGCGGTCTACGGTCGCTTCCCAACCGGCGCGGTCTTTGCTGGCGTTGTCAATGCGCTCGCGGGTGTGGCAGACGGTGCACCGCTCAGCAACCAACGCTGCTCCGTCCAGGGCTGCGGCCATGCTTTCCTCGCCCATGCTCGCCGCGCCCGCACTCTCCGGCGGGACGACGAACCACACTTCGCCGACGTTCTGGCCCGTCGCATCACCGGGCACCACATCCCTGATCCAGTAGTAGAGCGGCATGTCGTTGTAGGTCACCTGGTAGGTGCCGTCCTGTCGCTCGGTGATGCCCAGGCTGCCGGTGACGCCTTCCCCGGCGGTTGGCTGCTGGCCCTCCGGGACCAACAGCGGCGGCCAGCGCACGGCGCACTCATCGTAGCAGTTGCTCACGCCCGGCGTGTCCTTTGTGTAGAGGTAGAGGGTCATGCCGTCCGGCCCCACCAGGAACGGGCCTAACTCGTCGTTGCCACCCACGCTGACTGTCGGGGGCTGGATGACGAACCACACTTCGCCGACGTTCTGGCCCGTCGCGTCGCCCGGCTGCGCGTCGTTGACCCAGTAGTACAGCGGCATGTCATTGAAGGTCACCTGGAAGGTGCCATCTTCGCGCGCGATGGTGCCCAACGTCCCCGCCAGGCCCGGCTGCAACGTTGGCTGCTGGCCTTCGGCGACGAGCAAGGGCGGCCAGTTGGCCAGGCAGTCGCCGGAGCAGTTGCTCACACCCGGCGTGTCTTTGGTGAAGAGGTAGAGCGTCATACCGTTGGGGCCGACCAGGAACGGGCCAAGCTCAGTGTTGCCGCCCAGCGACACATCCGCCGGCCTGGCGACAAACCACACGTCGCGCACATTGTGGCCCGTCGCGTCGCCCGGCTGAGCATCGTTGACCCAGTAGTAGAGCGGCATCCCGTTGAAGACCACCTGGAAGGTGCCGTCATCCGGTCGCTGGATGACGCCCAGCCTGCCAGGGATGCCCGCCGCCAGCGTGGCCTGTTGGCCTTCGGCGACCAACAGAGGAGGCCAGTTGGCCAGGCAGTCGCCGGAGCAGTTGCTCACGCCCGGCGTGTCATTGGCGAAGATATAGAGCGTCATCCCCTGGGCATCTACCAGGAAGGGGCCGAGGTCTGCGTTGCCGCCCAACTGCACGGTCGCGCCCGTTTCCTGCGCCCCGGCTGCGGACAGCCCGATCACGATGGCAATCAGTACCAGGGCTGACGCGATGACCAAAACCACAGGTGCAAACTTCCGAGACATGGTGTTTTCCTCCACATACTTGTCGAATACTCACTCTTACAGCGGCTACCCCTTCATACGCGCGGCGCAGGGCGTTTGGATCTGCGCGCGGCCAATTTCTTCAAAAATGGTTGGAATAATCGAGGGCGCTCACTATCCTGGCTAGGCGCACCGTGCTATAGTCTTGGCAGGGAGCGGTGCATCCCAGAATTGTGGTGAGTCTGATGTGCGTAGGGGCGCTGCTCTGCTCCGCTCGCTGTAGGGGCGTATCGCCATACGCCCTTACGAACAAGGTTCCACAGAAGTGGGATGCACCCGACAGGCAGCGCGACCGTGCGCGCCGCCAGCAAGGTCATTGAGCGATGAGCCAGCCCGCTGAGCTTGAATTGCTCCAGCGAATCCAACAGGGCGACGAGGAGGCTCTCGTGGCGCTGCACGCGCGCTACGCGGGCCTGGTTTATTCGGTTGCCCTGCGCGTGCTCAATGACACGATGGCCGCCGAAGAGGTGACGCAGGACGCCTTCATGCGGCTGTGGCACCGCGCCGAAACGTTCGACCCGGCGCGGGGTACCTTCGTGCCCTGGCTGCTGACCATCACGCGGCGGCTGGCGATTGACACCCAGCGCCGGCAGAAGCGCGATCCTCTCAGCGCTCCCGTCTTGATAGATGATGATCCCGAAGCCTGGGAAAACGTGCTGCCGGTAGACGAGCGGGAGACCGCCGACCGGCGGCTGCTGTTGGAGGCTGTCGCCGCACTGCCGGACGAGCAGCGCCAGCCCATCGCCCTGGCCTATTTCTACGGCATGTCGCACAGCCAGATCGCCGAGCATCTCAGCCTGCCTCTGGGCACGGTCAAGACGCGCCTGCGCCTGGGCATGACCAAGCTGCGCGCGGCGTGGCTGGGCGAGCCGCTGACAGATCTGCAGGGCGGGGAATGATCGTATGGAATTAGTAGAAGATGGTGAAAAAGGGATCGAATGGGGGACGAAGCGGGGCAACGCATGGACGCAGTGAGCCGTGACGAGCTGCTGGGGATGATCCCCGCTTATGCTCTGAACGCCCTCGATCCAGACGAGGCCAGGGCGCTTGAGACGTGGCTGCCCACCGACCCGGAGGGCCAGGCGCTGCTGGCCGAGTACCGGGCGCTGGCCGGCCAGCTTTACGTGCTGGCCTCGGCTTACCCTGCGCCAGCGCATCTGGGGGCAGACCTGCGGGCGCGTCTGGCCGCCGGGCGCGAGCAGCGGGCACAGCCGGCGAGCAGGGCTTTCGTCTGGCGGCGTGCGGCGCGCCTGTGGCTGGCGGCGGCGGCAGTGCTGGCCGTGGTGGTGGCGGCGCTGCTCGTGCTGCGCCCGTTCGAGGAGTCACGGCCCGCGCCCGAAGACCCCGCCCAGCTTTACGCCCACATCGCCGCCCAGGCTGGCGCGCAGCGTTTCGCCCTCGAAGCGTCCGAGGATCAGCCCGCGTTGCGCGGAGAACTGGTCGCAACGCCTGCCGGTGACCGGGCGGTGATCCGGGTGGAGCAGCTTCCAGTGCTGGCCGCAAACCAGACGTTCCAGCTTTGGCTGCTGGATCGTGAAGGCGCGCTACGCAGTGGGGGCATCTTCACCGCAGCGGGCGATCCCATGTACATCCTCGTGCCGTTGGAACGACCGCTGCCGGCCTACGAGCGGTTTGGTGTGTCCATCGAGCCAGCGGGCGGCAGCCCCTACGCAGACCGGCCCACCGGCCCGCCGGTGTTCCGGGTGTATGTCCACTCCTAACTGGCGCGCGGGGGCGGGCGGCTGGTAGTGTTCTCGTAGGGACGTATGGCAATACGTCCCGCCAGACTTCCGAAGTTGTCGAAAACTTCGGAAGTCTCTTCGAGGGCTGGCCGCTGCTCTGCTGCGCCCCGGTTATTAGCTCAACCCCCCCGGCCTCGCTGCGCCCGGTCTTTCCTCCCTCGTATTCAGAGCGCGTTTGGTACGTCGTCTTGTTCCCCTCATCCCCCGCCCCCTTCTCCCTCCAGGGGGAGAAGGGGAGCAAGGCACAGGGTTTCCCCTCGCCCCGTTGAGGGAGAGAGGTGCAGGGGTGAGGGGGCTACACACGCTCTCAGAAGCCGAGCGACGCTCCCCCGTCAATGAGGATCGTCTGGCCCCGGATCATGAAGGCATCCGGCGAGCACAGAAAGGCGACCACGCCAGCCACGTCGTCTGGCTCTAGAACCTGTCCGGCGGGCGTGCGCGCCAGGGCGTAGGCGAAGCGTTCCTCGAAGTGCTCGCGCATCCCAGGGAAGTGCCGCAGGGCGTCGGTGCGCACCATGCCCGCCGATACCGCGTTGACCACGATGCGCAGCGGGGCCAATTCCACCGCCAGGTAGCGCGTCAGGGCTTCCAGCGCCGCCTTCGACGCGCCGACCACCACGTACTCCGGCAGCACGCGCTGCGCCCCGATGCTCGACACGTTGACGATGGCCCCGCCGCCACGTCCGGCCAGGATGGGAGCGGCGCGCTGGGCCAGGAAGAGCGCCGCCCGTGCGTTGATGTTCAGCGTCCAGTCCCAGCCCTTGACGCGCTGCTCCATGACAGGGCGGTTGTAGCCCGACGCGGCGTTATGGACGAGAATATCCAGCCCGCCCAACGCCTCTGCCGCCTCGTCCACCAGCCGGGTGATGTCGTCCGGCTGGCCGACATCGGCGCGGGCCACGTGCACGCGGCGGCCCAGGGCGCGAATCGCCTCGGCGGTCTCCTCGGCGGGGGCGCGGTTGCGGAAGTAGTTGAGGGCGATGTCCGCGCCCTCGCTCGCCAGGCGCAGCGCGATGGTCTTGCCGATGCCGCGCCCGCTGCCGGTGACCAGCGCGATCTTGCCCGCAAAGCGTGCGGACTGCTGCATGGTGCGTGACCTCTCAACTGATTCGGCGGTGGGCGGGTCTGTGACCCGCCAGGGCGCAGCAGAGGAGCGCCCCTATCGTGCTACAACAACACCCGGTGGCGATAGGCTGCTGCGGTTCTCAGGTTCTCAAAGCGGCTCCAGGACGATGCGGTCGAGCGCCAGCCACTGGCGCTCCGTCGTAGCCAGCAGGCCGAAGCGGAAGCGCCCCGCCGGGGTGACGATGGCGTACTGGTTATCCATCCAGGCGATGAATCCCAGCGGGCCGCGTGGCGCATACGGCGCGACGTGCACAGTCTGCCCATCCACAGCGAAGCGGACGGAGTTCGCGCGCCACTCCAGCGTGTAGGTCTGCGGCACGGAGAGGTCGGCGGGCAGGCGCGCTTCTGAGACGCCGATGGCCCATTGCGCGACCGGCCACAGCGCGCGGTAGAGCGCCGGGACGCGCATCGCCAGGAAGCCAGCCGGTGCCAGCGGAGCCAGCGCCAGGAACGCGGGGCGCGCCGCGTCAATGGTAGCCGCCTTCCAACCCCAGCCGGGCACGTCGCGGGCCAGGGCCATATTGCCCGGCGGGGAGGCGAAGAAGAACCACGCCGCGCGCGGCAGGCGCGGCAGTCCCCGCCTGCCGAAGACGAACGGCTCGTTCCACAGGCCGAACCCGGCGGTGCCGCGCAGCGCGTCCGCGCCGTGCGAGGCGCAGGCGCGGACAGTCAGGCGCAGCGGGGGCCACCAGGGGAAAGCGCGGCGCGGCAGCCCGGCGTAGTCGCTGATCTGCGCGTCGCTGTAGTGCTGGATGTCTGCCAGGTCGAGCGTACAGCGCAGGACGCCGCCCTGCAGGGCCAGCGAGCCGCTGCCTGCTGTCCAGGGGTGCCAGCGCGGGGCGAGCGCGTCACCGGCAAAGGTCTCGACGACGGCGGCGGGGCGTGGAGCGGCGCTCATGGTGTGACGCTGGCGGCCTGCAGGTGATCCCATAACGTCTGGCGGAAGGCGTCCGGCTGCTCGCGGTGAATGGGATGGCCGCCGTCGAACATAACCAGCCGCCCGCGCGGAGTCCGCGCGACGAACTGGCGAGCCACATGCTCCGGGTTGAGCGCGTCCTGGCGGCCCAACATGAGTAGCAGCGGGCAGGTGATGCGATTTGCCTGGCTCAGGCTGATGTCGCCGCCGCTGTCAATGATCTGCTTCATGGCCGTGACCCAGCCCAGCACCGTGCGCTCGATGTGCTCAGCGCCGTGCAGGGCGCGTAGCTCGTCGTCTACCCAGGTGGGCGGCCACTTCTGCTGGACGAGCGGGCGCAGTTCCGGCGGGAAGAAGCCGACCGCTCCCCACGCCGCCACCGAGCGCACCAGGTCGGGGCGCAGGATGGGCAGCAACAGCGCCACTTCACCCCCATCGCTGAAGCCGACGATGTGCGCGTCGCGCACGCCCAGCGCGTCCAGCCAGGCGGCGAGGTCCTCGGCGTCGCGGCGGTAGAAGTCGCGGGGGTAGGTGCGCGGCTTGGGGCCGGAGCGCCCGTAGCCGCGCCGGCTGGGGGCCAGCACGCGGTAATGGGGCCACAGCCAGGCGATCTCCGGGCCAAACGTGTGATCCCACGCGCCGAGCCAGCCGTGAATCAGCACAACCACAGGCTTCTCGCCGCCTGTGTCGCCGTAGTCCAGCGTCGCGCCGTTCACGTTCAGGATGGGCATGAGTCTCCTCCGTAGCGGAGATAGGCGAAGCTGCCGGTGATTCGTCTGTCTCCGGCACTTAGCCTCACCCCCAGCCCCGCTGCGCCTGGCTTGCCCCCTCTCCACGACGTGGAGAGGGGGCGGCGAGGTCCGTATCAGCAGGCCGCGCGGGGGTGAGGCCAGGGCGTGCCCCTACGCAAGCGTGCCATCCAGGTAGGGCTTGAGGTCGTCGCGCAGGTTCGTCTCTGGGCGAAACAGGATGGCGTGCAGGCCCACTGCCTGCGCGCCGCGCACGTGGGCCAGCGAATCGTCCACCAAGACGGCTTCGCGGGGGGCCACATGCAGGTCTTGCAGGACGACGCGGTAGGCCGTCGGGTCAGGTTTCATCACGCCGATCAAGGCCGAGACGATCACCGGCTCGAACAGGTCGCGGATGCCCAACTCGCACAGCCGGTCTTCAAAGCGCAGCGACTCGTTGCACAGCAAGGCGACGGCATAGCCCGCCCCGCGCAATTCGCGGATGTAGTCCAGCAGCCGGTAGTTGAGCCGGTCGCCACGAAAGTAGTCGCGGCGTAGCTCGTTGATGTCAATGCCGCGCATGTACAGCAATTCGGCCACGCCGCGCCAATAGGCTGTGTCGCTGATGCGCCCCAACTGCGCCTGAATCCACAGGTCGCTGTGCTGGACGGCGCGCTCGACGCTGCCGGTGGGCAACCCCAACCGCTCATCCCAGGCATGGCGGGGGCCATAATCCTCGGTGCGAACGATCACGCCCTCAAAGTCGAAGATAAGCGCCTTAATCACAGCGTTCTGTGTTAGAATCCCCATAAGCAGTTGGCAAGCGAGCAAGAGACCACACCCGCCACAAGCATAGCGAACCAGGACGCGAATTACCAGTGACGACACGAACTGCCGACACCTATCGCCCGGCTCACCGCACGCGCGGGCTGCGCTTCTACGAGCGGTGGTGGGTTCTGGCCAACACCATGACCGATGGCCTGCTCCAGCACCTGTGGTGGGCGATTGACCGCTTTGGGAAGCATGGCACGCGCGAATCGGCGGCCCTGTCGTATTACGCCATTTTCTCGTTGTTCCCGCTGCTCATCCTGCTGATCATCATCATCGGCTCGTGGCTGGGGCCTGCCGCCGCGCGCAACCAGATTGACGGAGTGCTGCGCGTGTTCCTGCCCCCCTCGACGGCGAACTTCCTGCAAGACAGCATCGCCGAGACGCTCGACCAGCGCGGGTCGTTCGGCCTGGTGGCGGGCGTCACCCTGCTGTGGTCGTCGCTGGGCTTCTTCTCCAGCCTGTCCTCGGCGCTCAGCCGCACCTTCCGCGACGAGAAGGGCTACAACACCTGGAGTTCGCGGCTGATGGGCCTGGGCATGATGGTCGCCCTCGGCGTGTTGCTGGCTGCGTCGCTGGCGACAACGCTGGTCTTCAACCTGATGGACCTGATCATCTTCGGCACCATGTCGTGGCTGACGACCGCTGCCCTGGTGGTGCCGTTCAGCCTGAGCGTGGCCATCTTCGCCTTCCTCTACCGCTTCATCCCGCGCCGCCGCGTGCGCTGGGACGCCATCTGGGTCGCCGCTTTCCTGGGCGGCGGGGCGTGGGAGACGGCCAAGCGCCTGTTCACCTGGTACCTGGACAACCTGGCTTCCTACAGCCTGGTCTATGGCTCGGTCGCCACCATGATCGTGCTCATGCTGTGGGTTTACCTGACCGGCATCATCATCCTGCTCGGCGGGGAAATCTGCGTGGCGATTGATGACTGGATGAGCAAGCGCTCGGTGCATGGTCAGGAACTGGCTTACGCCGAGCGGGGCGGAGATTAGGGCGTGTTATGCACTTTTCAACTCCTATCCCCCGGCCCCTTTCCCCGCAAGCAGGGAAAGGGGAGCCTCCCCGCCAGCGGGGAGGGACTAGCGAAAGCTGCGCCAGTTGTCGGGCAAGCAGCGGAGCCTCCCCGCCAGCGGGGAGGGACTTCCGCGCATTGCGCCGGGCGTCTTTGTGCAGTCGGAGCCTCCCCGCCAGCGGGGAGGGACTACAGGGTGGGGTCAGGGCGCTACCCATGCGCTGTGCCCTGCACGCTACGCCGAGTGTGCGGAGTTCATAACACGCCCTAACGGCGAGAGCCTCACCGCGCCGGGCAGCGACAGCGGCACGCCCGCGCCCGGCTTACACCCTCATTGGCACAGAATCGTAACTCACAACAGGCAGGTAGCACATCAATGTCTTCGGTCACGTCCGCGCAAACTTCAAGCGTCCGTCTGAAAGCTGTCGCCCTGCCGCCGGAGCACGGCGCGTGGGGCTTTCTGCTGGAGCCGATCATCGCCGGGCTGGGAGTCGCCGGGTCGTGGGCCGGGCTGCTGTTGGGCCTCGGCGTGCTGGGCGGCTTCCTGCTGCGCCATCCGCTCAAAATCATCACGCAAGATCGCGGGCGCGGCAGACGCTACGCGCGCACGGCCCTGGCCGAGCGCGTCGCTCTGGCCTACGCGATCCTTGCCGTTGTGGGGTTGCTTGGCGGGCTGCTGCTGGCCGGGCCGCAGGTACTGCTGCCCGTGCCGCTGGCCGCGCCGCTGGCCATTCTGCTGCTGATCAGCTACGCGCAGAATCGCGGGCGCGACCTGTGGCCGCAGATCGCCGGGGCGGGCGCGCTGGCTGGCACGGCAACCGCCGTCGCGCTGGCCGGCGGCGCAGCGACCGGGACGGCGCTGGCGCTGTGGGCGATTATGGTGGGGCGCAGCATCCCGTCCATCCTCTACGTCCGCGCCCGGCTGCGCCTGGAGAAGGGCAAGCCGTTCGCCCTGGCCCCCGTCGCCGCTGCCAGCGCGCTGGCGGTGACTGGGGTGGGCGCGCTGGCCGTCATGGGGCTGGCCCCGGCCCTGGCGGTGGTGGCGCTGGCGATCCTGCTGGTGCGCGCCCTGCATGGCCTCTCGTCCCGGCGCTGGCAAGTGCGCGTGCAGACCCTCGGCTTTCTGGAACTGGGCTACGGGGCGCTGACCGTGCTGCTGACCGCCATCGGGTACGCGCTGGGGGTGTAGTGAACGCATCGCCCCCGGTGTAGGGAGCGCCTCGTCAGAATGCAGACTTCGGAAGTCTCCGCAGACTTCCGAAGTCTGATTTACTTCGCTCGCGTTTTCCCCGCTTGAGACTTTGCCGCGCGCCGCTATAATCTGGGCGTTGCCGTCCACACAGGAGATGCGCCCATGTATATCGTCCACGTCTTCTGCCACGTCAAGCCGGAGTTCGTCGAGCCGTTCAAGGCCGCCTGCCTGGACAACGCCCGTCACAGCGTCGAGGAGCCGGGCATTGCCCGCTTCGATGTGATCCAGCAGGCCGACGACCCGACGCGCTTCGTGCTGGTCGAGGTCTACCGCACACCCGACGATCCCCCGCGTCACCGCGAGACGGCGCACTACGCGCGCTGGGCGGAGGCCGTTGGCGACTGGCTGGCCGAGCCGCGCAGCAAGATCGTCTACGCCAACGTCTTCCCCGATGACGAGGGATGGGGGTAGCTCATGCGCTTCGAGTTCGCCACCGCCACACGGATCATCTTCGGCGAGGGGACGCTGGCCGAGGTCGGCACGCTGGCCGCCGGCCTGGGACGCTGCGCCCTGGTCGTCACCGGGCGCTCGGCGGAGCGGGCCGCGCCGCTGCTGGCTCGCCTGGACGCGGCGGGCGTCGCCTGCCAGACCTTCGCCGTCGCCTATGAGCCGACCGTTGACCTGGCC
>Ga0334890_1002530_pt1 | contig 20823 bp, 17 predicted proteins | sample GraSluR1_MG_3_FD_207220 | JGI IMG/M metagenome (GOLD analysis project Ga0334890, IMG submission 207220) | Sludge microbial communities from methane-producing bioreactor in Wageningen University, Netherlands - Granular Sludge_31_08-R1 | ecosystem: Engineered > Bioreactor > Anaerobic >... | reverse complement strand
AAGCCATTCCAGCCACGGTACCCATACAAGCCATAGTAATCATAATACTCATGCAAGTCATGATACCCACTCCAGCCATTCCAGTCACGATACTCATACAAGCCATATCACTCACACCACTCATGGTAGTCATGACACTCATTCAAGCCATACAAGCCACGGTACTCATACAAGCCATATAACTCATGCTACTCATGCTAGCCATGACACACATACAAGTCATAGTAGTCATGATACGCATACAAGTCATATTACTCACACCACTCATGGTAGCCATGATACCCATTCCAGCCATACCAGTCATGATACGCATACAAGTCATATTACTCACACCACTCACGGTAGCCACGACACACACTCCAGTCACACAAGCCATGATACTCATACCAGTCATATCACTCACACTACTCATGGAAGCCATGATACCCACTCCAGTCACACAAGCCATGATACTCATACCAGTCATATCACTCACACCACTCATGGTAGCCATGATACCCACTCCAGTCATACCAGTCATGGTACACATACAAGTCATGTAACTCATTTGACCCACTCAAGCCATTCTACTCATACAAGCCATAATTCACATTCAACTCATACAACGCATTGTAATGGGGTTCCAGATATAGAATTATCATAAAAATATTTTAAAAATGAGATCAATAAGAGAAATTAAGTTGGAAAAATGTTGCCATTAATAAAAAAGAAATTATCTGAATTTTTGAATTCAGAGAAGGGAACTGTATCGCGTTTTGGTATAACAAACGCTGGAATAATAATAGGTGGTATGGGGCTTGGTTTGATTTCCTTAGGAAGCCTTGGATATTCTTATACTACTGCTACTGCAAAACATTATCACCATTCAACGCATGGGAGCCATGATAGTCACTCTACCCACTCGACTCATAGCTCCCATGCAAATCACAACACCCATGCAACTCATACAACTCATACTAGTCATACAACGCATAGCACTCATACAAGTCATATCACCCATGCTACTCATGCAAGCCATACTACTCATACTAGTCACAGCAGTCATGATACTCATTCCAGTCATATCACCCATGCTACTCATGCAAGCCATACTACTCATACTAGTCACAGCAGTCATGATACTCATTCTAGTCATATCACTCATGCTACTCATGCAAGCCATACTACTCATACCAGCCATAGCAGTCATGATACTCATTCTAGTCATATCACTCATGCTACTCATGCAAGCCATACTACCCATTCCAGTCACACAAGCCATAGCACCCATACAAGCCATATAACTCACACCACTCATGGTAGTCATGATACCCATTCCAGTCACTCTAGTCATGATACTCATACCAGTCATATCACTCATGCTACTCATGCAAGCCATGATACCCATTCAAGTCATACAAGTCATGGTACACATACAAGCCACAGTAACCATAGTACTCATGCAAGTCATACTACTCATACTAGTCATAGTAGTCATGATACTCATTCTAGTCATATCACTCACGCTACTCATGCAAGCCATAGTACTCATACAAGCCACTCAACCCATGGTACTCACACAAGCCATAGTAACCATAATACTCATGCAAGCCATGATACTCACTCAAGCCATAGTAGCCACGATACTCATGCAAGTCATGTTACTCACATAACTCATGGAAGTCATTCAACCCATACAAGCCACTCAACCCATGGCACTCATACAAGCCATAGTAACCATAATACTCATGCAAGTCATTCAACCCATACAAGCCATAGTAGTCATGATACTCATGCAAGTCATGTTACTCACATAACTCATGGAAGTCATTCAACCCATACAAGCCACTCAACCCATGGTACTCACACAAGCCATAGTAACCATAATACTCATGCAAGCCATGATACTCACTCAAGCCATAGTAGCCATGATACCCATTCAACTCATGTTACTCACATAACTCATGGAAGTCATTCAACCCATACAAGTCATACCAGCCATGGTACTCACACCAGCCATACCAACCATGGCACTCATGGAAGTCATTCAACCCATACCAGCCATACCTCACATTCAACTCATTCCAGTCATTCTTCATGTTGTGTCAATTGCTACAGAATTGATACTAGTGCACATTTTTATTATGGTTTTGATTATGGACCGGGTAGTTTTCCTGTTAATGCTGGAGGAAAATGTAGTAATGCTGGTACATACTGTATTCTGATTTATGCATGTAAAGCGGCTTATTTTTCAGGATATGATGCTGATTGTTATGGTACCTATTATTACTGTAGTAGGGATTATTTCGAAGGCGATGCTTATTGTGAAGCCTCTGATTACGATATTCCTATATTACGTTGTGGTTGTAATTTAAATAAGTGTAATTTTTATTTAGAATCTGGAAAATATTGTGAGACAAGTAAAGCCTATTGTCAAGATGGGGTACATTATGGCGTAGATTATCACTGTGGAGGAACGTGGATTTGTTAATTATGATTAACTTGTATTAACTCATTTAAAAGATTCGCATATAATAAATGCTAATTTAAATAAATGCTAAAATACCAAATAATTAGAGTATAATAAATATATAAAACAGAAAGACTAAGATCACTAACACAATTCATCTTACACTAAATTTAACACAAAATAATACTACTTTAGAAATTAGTCTTTGTAAAATAATAAATAATCTCACATGATTTGATTAATAGAAAAGTATACTTCGTGTTTCAACACGAGGACTCGGTACGCTTTTTTGTAACCAACAACCTCGCTTTAATACAGCGTATGCTTTTATATTACCAACACACCTTGCCCTTTAGGGCGAGGTTGTTGATCTTTAAGGTTTTTATTAAGAATAGATGATTTCACTTAAGGAAAGACCCTCAACACTCAAACTAGATGCCTAAAGTATTTATGCTTTAAAGATTTATTACTCAGAACTGAGTGTAACATAAAACCTTGGGTCTAAGGTCGTTAAAAAACAAATAGATCATTACTTATGATTTATATTTATAATTTAAGCGAAAATATTTTAAATGATTTAAAGAAATTAATTTTAATATTAAACAATAGCAATGTCTTATATTTGTATTAATTGTACATTTTTAAAGCTTAAATATGCTTGGCTATTTTCAACAGATGAAAGGTAAACAAAATGAAACAACCAAAATGGTTTAAAAAAAATAAGAAATATATCCTTGCTTTTCTAATTACATTCGCATTAATTTCTCTAGCTATCTTAACGCAAAATACTAATGAAGAAGTTGTCTTAGAAGAAACAATTTTTAGTACTCAAACATTAAACACCCCAAAACAAGCAGACTTAGAAGATTATACTCCACCTACTATAGCTCCAAATAAAATACATTTCAGGACAATTAATGCAATGTGTGACAAAAGTGACCCTAATTGTTATTACTTTAGCCTTCCTTTTAATTATCAGCTTAATCCAAATGATGATAAAATAAGAATCTTACAAATAAGAATCGAAGAATCTGACTTAAAATCACCTGAAATTGTGTATTATGAACACGTTGAAAATCTAACCCCTTCCCAAAAACCCGAAAAAAAAGTGTTGGATTCAGTTCGTTTCTCAAAGATTGAGTATCCAATAATTGGTGATAAAGGGAATCTATTCTTTGAATTGTTATTAGAGCAAAACAAAGTCTATTGCTTTCAAATTATTGATGGAGAAAAGAAAAGTGATATCTGGTGTCAAAATTTAAGTATAGAATTTCTAAGTGAGGACTTAATAAATTTTATGGTCGTCAAATTAGATGATAATACTACTGGTCAAATTCACCTTGTTGTTGATTTTTCAGATTTTAATATAAAAGCAATAAAAGAAACATTAGGAAATGCAACACTAGACTTAGAATTTCCAAGAGGATATAATCTAGAAGCAATAAATTTCTCAGGAAAAGACCTATTAAATAATTATTTTTTGTGTGATGATGTTCATAATTTAGTTCTATTAAATATTTCTTTAGAGCTAGAAACAATAGATAGTTTATTATATGAAGCAAAAGATGACGATGAAAATTTAGAAAGCTATTCTAATCCTTTTGTGGTTACTTTAAAACACAAGTTTACAATCACAAAAAATACTTCTCTTTCAACAAGGTGCGATGCACAAAAGATTTGCTTTAATATGACAAAAATAGAATAAATAGCTTACAGAATTTGTTAGTCCCTTTCATCGGATTTATCCATTAATATCTTTCTAAAACTTGATGAGAGAAAATTGCCTTTTTTATCAGTCATAATCATTTTTGCAATATTTTCTCTGATTGTGTTTATTATAATTCCTTTTGCTCCACTCTCTTTAGCTTTTGAAGACGCATCTTCAAAGCAAATCATTATCAAATCATCTACAAAATCATCAGGCAATTGATCAATATCTTCTAGATAGATTCCATTAAATAGTGCTTCGTCTCTTTCTTCTGAAAAATGGTATTCGTAAAACCCTATTCTTTCATTAGCCTTTAAAATCCAAAAAAAATGCCTAAAATCAGGTATCTCTCCTGAAACCATAGCTAACGCATTAGAATCCCCTATATCAAACAGATATTCTCTAATGTCATCAATATTTGCATCCTCAAATGTTAAATCTTCTTTTTTTACCATTTTAAATTCTAAACCATCTCTCTTGTATATAAGACAATCAGAAACTACTACTTTTATTTATTTCTTTCTAAGACTCTTTTTAAGGAATTTACGTTGTATTTTGCCACTTTTTTAAAAGAGTTGAAATAAAAAGATGAAAAACCTCGGCATAAATGCTGAGTTATTTCGCTAATATTCGAGGTTAATCGTTATGTGAATCCTTCTATTCAAACTTTCGGCTTGAAAAATCAACAACCTCACCCTAAAGGGCGAGGTATGTTGGTAATATAAAAGCATGCGCCAAATTCGGCGAGGTTGTTGATTACAAAAAAGCGTACCGAATCCTCTTTTTGGGACACGAGGTATGCTTTTCTATTAACCAAAGTATGCGAAATGATGCAGGATTTCACGAAATCAAGTATTCTCGTTTAATAAATGACTTAATTGTCTTCTTATTGCATTTATATTATCTTCTGTAATCACAACCGCACTTGCCTTGGCATATATGGAGCTTGTTTCATTAGCATTTGATAAATCTCTTCCGAAATAAATTTATCAGTATAATATTGCGAATCAATCCTTGCAATAAAACCTTTTTCAATGAGGGCAAGTTCCTCATCTAAAAAATACTCTTTTAAAAAAACCTTGGCAAACTCAATTGTGCATGTGTGAATCGTTGATTTAACCCCCATTTTCATTAGTATTGAATATAATGATAAATACATTGAATAATACATGCAAGTGATTTTCCAATCTCTGCTTTTAGCTAATTGTGCAGTCTCAATAGCTTCTTTAGTTTTTTGTAGGTATGCTTTCCTAAGATTTTCGCTGGGTTCTACTATTTTTATCCCATTTTCTTTTCTAAAGCACCATGTCAATCTATCCATTTTACTGCACTATCTACAAAAGATTCAAAGCCTTTTATGATAATATGATTCTTTACAATCTCCTTAAGCAAGTAATCATTATCAATTTTTTCCCTAAAGATCTCATAAGGATAAAACTTAGTGTTTATTTCAATATCAAAGACTTTACCAATTTCTTTTATTTTTGAATCGATCCCCTTTTCTAGCGTAAAAATATCAAGATCAGACCCCTTTTTTTGTAATCCTTTTGAGTAACTCCCAAAAATTACAAGAAAATTAGGTGATAATTCCTTATATACCTCAATGATTACTCTTTCAATTAAGATGTTATTTTTAAGAAATTTAATTTTCTTGTAGACCTCGGCAAGAATCACATAATCTCTTGCAATCTGGGACCTATTTAAAAAATACAGCTTAGTTTTACCCCTTTTTTTTGATGAAACAATGTTATACTGCTCAAGTTTAGAAAGGGTATTTAAGGCGCTTTTTGAACTAATGTTTAAGATAGTGCTAACTTCTCTGATGTAGTAATCATTGTCAAAGCCTTTGGTAAATAAAGCAATTACCCTTAAATCCATATCGTTTACTTTTATCATCTTATGTTTACTTTAGTAAACTGAGGTATTTAAAACTTTCTATTCTTGTTATATCAAACCAACTATTTATACAACTTTCAAAGAATTCAATCAATTGCATTTGGAAAACTCCATTTGCAAAAATAAGGTCACACTTCATCTACAATCACAAAATTCTTAATTCTGATATTTTTGTTGTTATGAGGCATAATCCAGCAAAAGCCTTCCTTAGATAAAGAGCTAAAATCCTTATCTATAAATTCATCTTTATCAATCTTATAAAACAAAACAAGGTAATCTCCTTTAGGCACAATTTCATCTTTAACAAATCTTATTTCCTTAAAATCAGTATCATACACCAAAAAGGGTTTATCTAAAAGCCTTAGCTCTTTTGTATTCTTAATTTTTATAAATTTCTTGGCATTTATTTTAACATCATGTTCTGCAAATTGTCCATAAACACTTATCTTTCTAGGAATAATTCTAGCCTTTAGTTTAGAAAACAACCTAACGCTTAAAGGGTTGAAATTTTGTAAAAAATCACTAAATATGAAATCAAAATCCTCAAAAAAATCCTTTTTCTTGCTAAAAAGCAATTTTTCTTTTTCAATAGTTTTTAAAATTTTCTTACCTTCTGCTAATATAAGCCCTTTTTTGAGGTCTGATGAATTTATTTTCTCAATAATCCCCTTGTAATATTCCTTATAAAAATAATCCTCTCTTTCTTGATACCTTACAATGCTTCTTGAAAGGCAAGAGCCAGTGCAAACCTCTTTAATAGCGTATCTACAAGTATAGCATCTATCCATTGGGTATATCCCATGAAAAAAATAAGAATACTTTTCATTAAAATAATCCTGAATATCTTTTAAGTCCTTGAATTCATCAAGAGTTTTATTAAAATACTTTGATAAAGGAAAACATCTCCAAACCCTTAAATCAATACCTACATCAATTGCTCCGCCCTCTTTACACACTTGAAAGAGCCCCCTTGCATATGAGCTTAGCACTTTTTTTCTTGATTCTTCATCAAACATACAATATACACTTGCTCCACAATCTGCGCTAATACTTATATTATGCAATCTTGCCTTATCAGCAAAATTAGCAATCTTTTCGCCCATTAACTGATACATTTCTAAAGGTATTGTTTTATTTTTCTCATATACAATAGGATGTGCAATATCCCATCTAATTTTTTGTATATTGTACTTTCTGGCAATCTCAATAATGTATTCATAATCCTGTTCTAAGTAAAAAAAGTTAATCCCGATGTTAATGGTATTTGAAAAGCCAATACTTAACTCCTTTAAATTATAATGCAGGATTTCAAGCTCCTCTTTTTTATAGAATTTGGGTTCATTAATATTAAATAAAACTCCAATAGAATTTCTCTCTGATATTTTATTTTGTAAAAACTCCAAAATATCTCTACCAAAAATCCCGTTTGAGAATATTGTAATATGATATCCATAATTCAAAAACAAATCAATAATCTCCTTAAATTGAGGGTGAAGGGTTGGCTCTCCTCCTAAAAGTCCAATCTGCCTTTCTTTTCTGAAAAACTTGGCTACCTTTTGTGCATTCTCAAGTGTAATCTGCTCATCTTTTAGACCATCAATTTTATCTAGCTCCACCTTTTGTTTAGCAAAACAATATGGGCATCCTCTATTACAGTAATTGGTTAAAAGCAGGTTTACCATTTTTTTCATAAAAAAGAATAGTTAATCAATTAAAAATCTTTGTTTTTTATACTATATTAAACAACACCTACTTGAACTGAAGGTATGAATAAGGTAAATTTTGAATTCCATCTTTTTCAAATGTAGATAAATTATATAAAATCAAGTGGTTTATATCAATATTGAATTTCTTAATAATATCAAGGCATTCAGCTCTTACAATCCTAACTATCTCTAAGTCATCTAAATTTCTTTCTTGAACAATATGCTTGGCAAAATCTATTGGAATTAAGCTGTTAATATTATCATTTTTATTGTAGCATTCTTTAACAAATACAAAAAACTCTTCTAAAATTTCACTAGGTGCAATATTGTGCTGTTCATATAGATATAATAATGTTTTTCTTAACAATTGATTGTTGTATATTGTTAGCACTCCAAAAACTAAAAAAGAAACATTTTTATTATACTCTTCATCTTCTCTTATTACATAATAAGGCGAATTTTTTTCATAATCCAAAGAAAGTTTTTTAGAATCCTTCCACAGAACTGTTCCGGGAATCACACTCAACTTGAATAATGATATTGATGATGGTTGTAACGATATTGCATAATCCACGCTATTTTTTAGGTCATTATAACCTTCAAATGGAAGTGAATATATAATACTAATCAAAAAATTTCTTTTTTGTTCATATCTTTTAAGAAGTTTTAAATTTTCCTTAAATCTGTTTGAATCAAAATGTCTATTAATTAATTTAAGTGTTTTAGAATTTATAGTCTGAAGACCTATCTCTATAGCAACTGAATTTGCTTTATCCAACAGAAAAATCATTTCCTCATCTAATAGCTCTGCTTTTAATTCCACATGAAGCTTTGTATTTTTATTATATTTTATAAACAATCTGAGAATCTCTTTAGCCCTTTTTGTATTTGCATTAAATGTTGGATCCATAATGTATAAGAATTTAGGAGCTCTTTTTAAAATAAATTTAAATTCATCCTCAATCCTTCTAAGACTATGATATCTCATACCTTCGTAGTCCTTATAATCATAACAAAAAGCACATTTAAAAGGGCAACCTCTCATTGTTTCTAAACAGGCCGTCTTTTCAAAGTATTTTGATTGGGTAATAACACCTTCCAGATATGGTGAAGGAATATCATCTAAATCTTTTATGACAGTTCTTTTTGAATTGATAAAAATAGTTCCTTCTTGATTGTAGCTTAATCCTGATACGCAGGACATGCATTTTTTTTCAATGATGCATTCAACAAGTTCCTTAAAGCTTTCTTCCCCTTCTCCTCTAATTATGTAATCAATAAATTTATTCTTAGAAAGAATTTCTTCATCTTGTGGACTAACCTCTGGACCTCCTAAAACTATTTCAATACCCTTGTGATTCTCTTTGATTAACTTAGAAACCTCAAGAATTATATTTATGTTCCACATATAACAAGAAAAGCCAATCAAGTTTGGATTTGTTTCTAAAATTTTTTGGATAATAACTTCTTTTTTTGTATTCTTTGAAAATTGTAGTATTTGAATTTCCACAAAACTTTTATAGCTTGAATATTTCAAAAAGAAGGCTTTTAGTAGATGCATAGCTAATTCAGGTGTCCCCTTTTCCATGAAATTAAGTGCTAGTAGAGTTATTTTGTACATTTTATATATCTCGTCCTAACTTATTATGAACTGTTTGGCGAAAACTTAAAATTAGCATATAAAGAACTCCAGTCTCTTTTATTCTTAAAATCCTCAAGATTCTTTAAAACCTGCTGGTTAATATCAAAACTAAACTTCTTCCCTGCATTAAGCATTTCCTCTTTGAGTTCTTCTTTTAACCTATTAAAATCTCCATTAAAGCAATAATATTTACATAAATAATCCAAAAAAAGCATAGGCAAAAGACCTTTTTTCTTTTCAAAAGACTTAGAATAATCATCTACAAACCTATACCAATCCTCAAGTATCGTGCTAGGGGAAATCCCAAGCTCGTTTGAGACCAGCACCAGGGATTTCTTCATAAAACCATTATTATAAAGGCTAAAAAGTGAAAATCTCAAATGATGAATCTTTTCAAGATCTTCTTTTGTCAAATGAGAGGTTTCTATCACATGATAAGGGGATTTTTCTTCATATTTAATCCCAAGCGATTTTGCATTATCCCTAAGTTTTGTTCCAGGTAAAAGGCTTAAAACCATAATCAGAATTGAAGAAGGTAAAAGCTTAACCACAAAATCAAGGCTTTTTTTAAAATCATCATAGCTCTCATTAGGAAGCCCATCTAAAAGGCTGATTTGATAATTCTTATTATCCTCATATCTCTTTAAAAGAGTCATATTTTGCTTAAATTTCTCCATATCAAAATGTCTGTTAATAAGTTTTAAAGTTTTATCATTAATACTTTGAATCCCAATCTCAATAAGATTAACATTGGCTTTATGAAGTAATATTATCATCTCTTCATCTAAAAGCTCTGCTTTAAGCTCAACATGAAGTGTTGAACCCCTATTATACTTAATAAAAATCCTTAATACATCCTTAGCCCTTTTGTTATCAATATTAAACGTAGGATCCATTAAATAAACATCCATAGGTTTCCTTTTAAGTATAAATTCAAGCTCTTTTTCTATTCTTTCAAGCGAATGATATCTTACCGTACTAAAATCCTTATGGTAATAACAAAAATCACACTTAAAAGGGCATCCTCGCATAGTTTCTGTACAAACCCCTTCATAGTATTTTGGATTAAGAACAAGGCCTTGAAGATAAGGAGAAGGAATCTCATCAAGATCAATAATATTCTCTCTTTTTTCATTAACAAATACCTTTTCAAAGTCCCTATAGCTAACCCCCAAAACCTTTGAAATATCTCCTTTTTTAACAATACACTCAATAAGCTCCATAAAGCTCTTTTCACCCTCCCCTCTAACTATAAAATCAACTTTTGAATTATTGAATAAAATTTCTTTATCTCTGGCACTAACCTCTGGCCCTCCAAGAATAATCTTTAGGTTTTTATCTCTGATTTTAAGGAGTTTACATATATCTTGTATCATAATAATATTCCACATATAACAAGAAAATCCAACTATCTCTGGATTTTTCTTAAGTATTTCTGATACAATATCCTCTTTTTTATCCTGAATAGAAAAATCCAAAATTTCTATTTCTACGAGTTCATTAAATTCAGAATGTTTCAAAAAATACCCCTTTAAAAGATAAAGAGCAAGATGAATTGAGGCTCTTTTGTGAATATTTAACGTTGCTAAAATAATCTTTTGCATTCTAAATCAACCCTATTTTCTTGTTACCTTTTCAAAATAAAAAGTATACTCCCCAACCCCTAATAAAAAGTTTTTCTTACTTAAAACATCAGTTATAAAATATTCATCGTCCTTTTCATATATTCTATAAATCATTTTTGGCTGAATAATTAGTGGTTCAAGTGGTATAGTGCTATGTGTAAAATAAAGGTTCTTAAAATAAATGTATAATTCTTTCTCTTTATAGAAATCAACATGAGCTAAAAAATCATCAGTATCAATAACCTTCTCCTTTAAGAAAGCCAATGCCTCAGGATATTGAGTCACAACATAATACTCTCCTTGAATATCCTTAGTATATAAAAAAATTTCATTAATAAATTCTAATTGTTTAGCCCTATCGTAGTTAATATAGTACTTAACATCTGCTGTTACTAATCTTAGGCCATTAATAACACTTAAAAAAACAAACAAAACAACAAATAATACCAATAACTTCCTGATTCTTTTAATTTTATAAGCAAACCAAAAAAACACAGCCATCCAAACAATAGCTAATACAAAAAGTATTGAATAAACCCTTGGTGCCCTGTTTTGGCTGACAAAAGAAATAAATATGCTAAATACTGCGCTCAAAAACGTACAACAGCAAAATAAAAATATATTGTTTTCATCAATCTCCTCTATTTTTTGATTCAAATGTCTAATCCTTTGGTTCTTAAAAAAAACATTTAACATTTTCATTAAAACAATCCCAACTGAAATAAAAAAAGCATAAATCAACAACCCAAAAAACCAATACTCCGAGGTATTTGAAAAATAACCACTCATAAACTTCAGATTATCATAAAAATATAACAATGAAAAGTTTCCCTTTTCTTGAGCCCAAGGTTTAAGAAAATATTCTTTATATATTATCAAAAAATTAGGAATACAAAAGATTCCGATAATAATAGCCACAATCAATATACTTAGCTTTTTGTTTGATTTGATTTTATCCAACATGGACTTAAATTTTTCTTTAAATGTTTTATTTCTTTGCTCTATATTAGAATTATATCCTTCAAACTTATTTGCCTTGGATTTATTTTTGTTTATAAGTGCAAGTGCAAATAAAAAAAGAGCAATGACAATAAATAGGTTCTCGGGTCTTGAAATGCTTGCAATAATTCCGATGGGTATAACCATAAAAAAGTCCTTTAGTAGATTGCTCTTAAGAAATTTTATAAAAACCAAAATAAAAAGAAGCACAAAAAATATTGAAGTTGGGTGGGTTTCACCATTCCTTGAAAGACTTTTTAAATAATAAACCGACAAAAATATAACAACAAATAGTAAAGAATACAAAAATACCGATTTCTTTCTCTTTAGTCTATCTTTAAAAAGCTCAAAAAAGAGAATCAATATCAATAAAGCACTAAGAGAATATAGAATCATATTCACATAAATTGAAGAGTAAGGGCTCCCATTAGTAAAATAGTATGATAAATAGATAAGATAGGGAAAAACAGCACATTTGGCTGAAGGACCAAAAACCTCAGCTGATTCATGATAAGAATAATAGATTCCAAAATCCTTAATACTAAAAGCCATAGAATTGTAGTGAAACTCATCATTGTACAACAAATTGAACCTAGGTATTAAAAGAAGTCCTAAACATGCAAAAACAGCAATTGCAATAGCTATAAACTTTTTTTTATTTTCTAGGTATATAAATTCCTTAACAAAGAAAAACACTGCAAAAAGAAAACAAATTCTAATTAACCAAACATTCATTCTTGAAAGCAGGTTTAATATGGGAATACTTATCATGGGTAACAAGGTTTAACTCTATCTAAATATAAAGTTTTACTAACAGGCATTATTCTTTTTAATATCTATTTTAACCAAATCAATCCCCCCATTAGGGCAAACCTCTTGACAGGTATAACAATGAATGCATTTTTTTTGGTCAATCCCTAAAGAGCCATTCTCATTTTGAAATATAGCACCTACAGGGCATGAGCGCAGGCAATTTAAGCACCTGACACAGTTATCATTTACTTTTACCTCAAACAAATAAAGCTTTCCAAAATCCTTATTCTCCTTTTTGGTGTTAATATAATCAAACAAAGAATTCTTTTGAAAAACAGCAACCTTCAACTCTTTAATATCAATGTTTGTTTTAATCCTTTCAAGATCAATCTCTCCAAGGCCCATTTTATTTCCAAAAATACTTGTAGGCATCGCATTAGGTGCATATCCAACAATCTCACATGCAACACTATCAATTGCTACAGGGTCCTTTGAAATAAGCAAAAAACCAGTATTAACAGTATTTCCATAAGTGGGTCCTTCATCACCTTGCATAGATACTATGCCATCCATCACATTCACTAAAACCTTATGTGCAACACCCTTATATACATCGCAAAGCCCTTTGCAGAATTTATTTTTATCATCTGTTGAATGAATATATTTTCGTTCCTCGGGATGGATTGTCCCAAAAATATTTTTAATTGCCCCTGTAAAAAAAGAAATGCCATGGGTCTTATACTTAGGAACATTAACAATCAAATCTAAATCTGGCTCGATATCAAGATAGTCTGTCTTTTCAACCCAATAATGGTTATCAATTTCTCGTGTAATGTATTTGTGCTCCTTAGGATACATTAGTTTAACATCCTCTTCCTCTCCTACTTTTGTTATCCCTGTAATGTTATATACTTTCTGAGGATCTTCAAAGTTTGTTCCCGCGGAGATATCACCAAGCCAGATGTTAGGGCATTTTTCTTTTATTGCTCTAATTACTGCTTTAACAACTAACGGGTTTGTAGTAACCCCTTTTTTTGGATCAAATGGGTCTGCTAGGTTTGGTTTCACCCAAACTTTTGAGTGTTTTGATATCTTGTTATACACACCAATCCTTTCAAACCCTTCCTTTATGCTTTTAAAAATCCCTTCAAATTCATAATCATTGTGCTTTGCAACAAAAACATCAGAAAAAATATTGTTATCATTTCTTAGAGTATATGCATAGGGAATAAAATCCTTAAATACTGGATAAACATTTAGTTTAAAATCCTCTTTTGCACCAGGGCAGTGTAGCCTAAGCCTACAATATCTACAATCCTCAAAATAGTTATATCCCTTAAATTCTGAAATACCATCAATAGTTGAAGCAATCAAATCATAACTATGTTCTAAAGCAAACTGACAATAACAAGGTGGTATTCCAACAAAATAGTAAGAAATACCTGCTTTTTCAAACATCTTTGCTAGGAGTAATAGATATTTCTCAGTCTTATGTAGCTTTTCTCCGGAATAAAATATGTATATTGTTTTTTCCTTTAATACTTTCAAATCTATTTCGTTTACACTTTTTTTAAGTGAGTTGAAATCATAAGAATCATTAAGATTTATCAGTGCACAATCTTTTCTTTCAATAAAAAACTTATTTTCTATTAAAACAGACTTTGAATTTATATCACAACACTTAATTGTGTCTTGAATGCCATCTAAAACACCATCAAAATTTACTAATTTCAATATATACTCCCCCAATTTTTTTCAAATAACTAATTTTAATCTTAAACCTAAAATCTCTTTTAAAACACACACAAACTTTATAACAATGATAATTATAAAAAAAAACAACTTTGTTGTATAAATTTTAAGCAATCTTTTTGATAGTTCAAGCTTAATGATTTGTCAATCTCTCCTTGCTAATAAGCCCCTTAATTCATTCATTCTTACTAAAAGTATTAAAGATCAAAGTATGCAAAATTAAAGGGGATTTCGCAAAAACAAAAGTATAAAAAAAAGACGAATTCAATAAAAATAAAAAAGATTTAAAGAGTCTTTCCCACTTCGTACTCCTCAATAAGAGGTTCTGAAACCTGATGATGGTTTTTAAATATCATCTTTTCAATCTTTAACCCTTCAAAAGGTTCGTATGTAAAACCGTTAAGAAGTATCCTTATTTCATACTCTACATTAGTCACAACATTAAAACTCCTTACAGGAAAATCCTTTGAAACCATTATTTGTGTCTCGTTGCCCATGTCATGGACATTTAGACTACCTTGAATCTTCTTTTTGCCTGCTAAATCAAAATGTATTTCTATTTCTAAAAGGTCTGTTTCGTGCTCAAATTGATAGCCAAGCCAGAGAAGATTATCCTTTTTATTGCGAAATATAATCACTTTTTCATCTTCAAAGTAGATCTCTGTTTCAGGGTCCCCTGGAAGTATTTCCATAAGCTCATTTCGGACAATATATGTCTTAATATTAACAACATCATCTAGATCCTTTAAATCCAGTTTTTTTTCCTCTTGTTCTTCCATATTTACCATCTTGTTATTCTTTTTATTATTCTTTTTTTAATCAAATTCTTTTTTGCTTTAAATAACCCTACCTAATGAACCCACATAATAAATAATTTCTAAACTCGTTTTGAAGTTTTACATATTTATATCATATGAGAAGTTCTCCTTTTGATTGTTGTTATCGGTTTCTAATACTTCAACTTTTAATATAGGATATAAAACATCGTCAAATGATTCTTGACCTATTGACAACACTACAAGTCCCCTGACCTCAATAATGCTTGTTTGAAGCTGGAAATTGTTCAAAGGCGAATTAGAGCCCGCAGCGAAAGTTACAGCATTTTCTGTTAAAAGTTTTTCTTTTTTTATTAAAAATGTTGATTTTATTTTACAGTCTAGGTCAAAGCACAATGAAATCTCTGATTCCTTAACATTTGAAGAAAACGTATATGCGAAGTTATAAGTATTTTTCTCAATTGTGGAAAACACAAATAGCTTTCTTGAGTTTAAAAACACTTCATCAACGTTAAAACCTGTTTCTTCAACTGAAATTTTATTTAATGGAAAAATTCCAATTGTTTGAGGTGCTACTGCCTTATCATCAGAGGTTATTGGAGGTAGGTTGAGCTTATCGTAATCAGAAAGGTTGTTTTGATTAATCCTTGGTTCACTCCAAACCCTTACAGAGTATATGAAAGCCAAAATCACAACAACGATAATTACTACACTTGCAATAATCCTAATTGGTCTGTTCATACTATTTCTTTTCATTGTATTCAATATTTTAATCTTATTGTTCTCAAAGAACTCTTCAAGCTTCTTTGAATTAATTACCGACTTGACCTTCACTTTGGCTAATTCACCATCTTCATCTAAAAATTCAAACAAATAATCTTTTGTCCCATTTTTTTGGGATATTCCTATAATGCTAACTGTTTTAATCTTTTGAACATCTATATCGTATGAGTCAATGACCGATTTAATAATAATCCTCTTATCTATAGCTTTAAAACTTTTAAAATAGTCACCAAAAAGAAGATATGCAAAAGCTATGAATCCTAAAACAAAAGCAATAATATTAATTGTATTTGCAGTTATAAGAAAATTCACTAAAAATAAGATAGATATTGTTAAAACACAAGCCCTTAGAAAAATACAAAAACCATCATTTGCGTATGAAAATTTCTTAATCTTAAATTCAACATTATCAGTTTCACCCAAATTCATTCACCCCTCAAAAAGTATTTTTTAAATCTTAACACTAATTTTTGACTTAATGATTTAACTCATTGTTTAAATAAATTTCTAAATTTCTGGAACTAAAGGAAATTCTTTGTTATTATTAAGAATTTCTTCTTTTGATTCGATTAGTTTTCCAATTACTGGTCTAAACTCATCATGTCCCATCTCATCTGAATACTCTCTCCAAGGTCCCTCACATATTAATCTAAACCTGCAGTCTTTACATTGAGGAAACAAGGTTTTTCCCTCTACCTTTTTCACATAATTAAAATTTTTAACCCAAAAATCTTTTTCTTTTACAATCGTTTCAGGGATATATAGTTCTGAAACAAATCTTTCATATCCTTTCATAATACAATAAGGCATTGCTTCAGCCATTACAATCTTATGGTTTAATGCTCCAATCCTCAGACCTTTTTTAATGTATGGAGCAGCGATTGTAGCTATTGGCATGATCGAATTATAGTTTTCAAAGGCGTTTCCCATTGCATGCACAAATGCAAACTGAAACTGCATTACGTCAAGCTCAACAAGAAGCTTTGCAATATCAGGCGCATCTCTTAAGTTGGCTTTTACAATAACACTATTTGAAATGACTTTCATTTTAAGTCTTCGTATATATCTAATTCCCTGAGTTGTTTGCCTAAATGCACCTGGCGCTCTTGTTAAATAATCATGAATCTCAGGGGTTGATCCATGAAGGGCGGGTGAGAATTGGTTGGCTCCAGCCTCAATAAGTTTTTTAAGATAGCTTAAATCACTAAACATCCTACCATTGCTTTGTAACTGAATTTCTTTATACCCAATTTTTGTAGCATAACTTACAAGATGAATAGCATCTTTTCTAATAGTAAACTCTCCTCCAGTAAAAACAACAGATGCAATATTCTCTTCTCTTGCAGTTCTTAAGCTTTCCTTTATCTCATCTGTTGTTCTATCACCATATTTTCGGTTGTGTGCCTGAACGCAAAACCTGCACCAATTGTTGCAATAATACCCTGTTTTAATATCTACTCTTTCTGCCATTTTTTTCAATATTTTTTCATACTTTCTCTATTTTAGATTTCATGAAATCCTCGTTTATTTTGCATACTTTGGTCAATGAAAAAGCATACCTCGTGTTTCAACAAGAGGACTCGGACGCTTTTTTTAATCAACAACCTCGCTTTAATACATCGCATGCTTTTATATTACCAACATGCCTCGCCCTTTAGAGCGAGGTTGTTGATCTAGTGAAAGTCTAATTAATTCGCACACTTTACTTTTTCAAGCCAAAAGCTTGAATAAACGGATTTATCTAAGGATTAACCTTGACTATTTGCGAGATACCTTGGCATTTATGCCGAGGTTTTTCATTTTTTATTGGATACATATTATTTATACTAATACACATTTCATTTAATAAAGTAATTCAATAAAAGCATTAAAAATGATTTTTCAATAAGTTTTTTTTAAAGGTAATTAGTTAATCTTAGTTAAAACTTGGCCATTTTCTTAAGAGTTCTCTTTCTTCTCTGTTAAAAAGTATTTTCTCAAAAAGAGTTTCAATCATCTCCTTATGTATCATACATCTGAGATTTTTATTTGGTAGATTAACAACCATTGTACCCTCTTTTTTATAGTTTTCTAGTGGGCAGATACCACAGTAGATATACCAAGGACAGGCATCACAAGTAAAACCAAGCATACTTGAATTGCATTTCATAACTTGTCTTATCTTATTATTTCTTAAGTCATAAAATGTATTATTATGAACATTTCCTAATTTAAAGTCATCTCCTAATGTTCTTGCTTCATCGCAACTATAAATCCCTCCATCGTAATCATATAATATTTGGCCGTCTATTGCACCACAAGGGCATGCAAGCTCAGCAAATCCTGGATTTCTGCCCATAAGTAACTTTTGTATCAGTATTGATGAAACTTCTTCTCTTATCTTAATTCCTTTTCTGTTTAGCTCAAGTATGTAATCCACGATTTTTTTCCATACCTCTACAAATTCTTCTGCGCCATACGCTAGATGATTCCAATTCGCTGTTGCAAAGCCAAAATCAGTGATATATTTGTATCTAAAACTCGGAAAGCCTAATTTAACATATAAATCAATAATTTCTTTATATCTACTCAAAGAAGCCTTAGTAATAACAGGAATGGCAAATACTCTGTTATACTTTTTCTTTGTATCCTCAATAACATTCATAATCATTTCATAACTGCTTCTTTTGGGCTCCAGGGTGAATTTTCGGTTTAAATCATGAAGGTCTTTTGGTCCGTCTAATGAAAAACAAAGCCCAATCTTGTTCTCTTTAATAAACTGAAGTTTTTCTTCATCAAGCAAAGAGCCGTTATTTACTATTGCAAAGTCTAAAATCTTATTTGCAACTAAATTTTTTTCCTTTGCATACAATACTACATACTTGATAATATCAAATTTTGCTAAAGGCTCTCCACCAGTAAACTCAATAACGATGTTTCTAGCAGGTCCTTGGAATATAAAATCTACTACTTTTTTTGCTGTATCTTCACTCATATCAAACCCTTCTGCATCTTCTGGCTTCCTAAATGCATAACAATATGAGCAAGTATGGTTGCATCTAAGTGTAGGAACAAGTATATGAAGGCTAGTAGAATTAGTAATATCCCAAAAATAAGTCTCGGCATTTTTTATAAGCTTCTCAGTATTGTTTTTGGTTTTAATCACTAAAGCGTTTTCAAGCTTTTCAAAAAGTTCTTTATCAAGTTTTGCTAAAACGAATTTCTCATATTCTTCCTTTGTTAAAAGAATCCACCTACCATTATCTGCAGTGAGAAGTATTCCTTTGTCACCATAAGATTTAGTCCTATAGTTTATCTCTTTATAATCCTTGTTTATCATGTATTTTGGGCTTTCCATTTTAATCGTATTTATTTTCAAAGTAATCTAAAAAAATTCCTACATACAGCCTGATAGTTCCCTTCTTTTTCTTTCATTTTGGCAATCTTCGCAATCGCAATTAGGGTCATAATCAACTTGAGGGTCATATTCTTTCTTTGGTGCTTGTAGTTTTTCTTCTTCTTTCTCTTCCTTTTCACTTACATACCTATATAAAAGCCCATTCATCATATTAAAAAAACTGCCTAAAACCTCTTTTGGGTTTTCTTCTCCCTTAGGTTCTAAAGAAACACTGATTTTATTTTGGTTATCTTCTTTTTTGTCTAAAAAAATAAAACAACTCTCTAAAAAATTATTTGCGGTCTCAACAATAATCTCATAAGGATAAATTGTACTATCCACTTCAAAGGTAACATTTTTCCCTTCAATCTTTGAATTCATCATCTGGTAATCCTCCTCCCCATATCAGTATTATATGTTTAGCTTAAACTTAAATTATTTTAAATGTCCATATCTGAAAGGTCAATATCCTCAAGTTCACTTTTTATGCTTTTTTTGATCTTTTCATCACTATCTTCATTAACATCAAATCTTTTTGAACTATCATCTTGGCTTTTGATTGATTTACTTTGGTTAAAAGTTTCTTTCAAATAATCGTATGGAAAATTTGAAGCATCCAACAACAAGTTTTTCAAAGGTAGTGTAAGAGCTGATTGAAGCGCGTATAAAGTGTGGTTAGTAACCCTATCTTGGAATTCTTTGGAAAAATCTAAAAGGTTGTGTGAATCTAGCATATCCCCAAAAATTTTAACTTGAAAATATCCATCAGACCAATCTATTATGAAATAAGCTTGTTCGATTGAACTATAAATCGCTGTTAAAATAAATTTAATAGGGAATAAATAAGAGTTTATGCTAATCTGTGAATACTCTATTCCCTCATGAACATGAAACGAAATGTTTCCAAAACTTTTATTTTTCAATTCATTAATGTTCAATTTATTGCTCTTACTCATTTTCGGTAGACCCATATTTAATTTCCCAAGGTGTAGAAATACCCTCTTCATCATCAACTACTACATCCTCAAGCTTATCTGTACTTTTGATTTCAGAAAAATCGCTATCTTTTATTATGCTTTTGCGCTCAATCTCTTCAGATAAACCACTTGACTTAACATTTTCTTTCTTATTTCTATCAATTTTGTTACATCCACAATCATCATCAATACTATCATTAATATCGCTTGGTTTAACTCCATTCAATAAATCTTCATATCTTTGTGAAAAGATCGCATTAGGGCAATCTTTGTATTCAAATGAAAAATAACTTTGATAGTTATTAAGAAGCCTTTGTTTCATTCTTCTTGAAAGATTTACTTCATATCCTAAAAATCTTAGCATTTGATTTTTTAGCTCTT
>Ga0334890_1002528_pt1 | contig 20837 bp, 17 predicted proteins | sample GraSluR1_MG_3_FD_207220 | JGI IMG/M metagenome (GOLD analysis project Ga0334890, IMG submission 207220) | Sludge microbial communities from methane-producing bioreactor in Wageningen University, Netherlands - Granular Sludge_31_08-R1 | ecosystem: Engineered > Bioreactor > Anaerobic >... | reverse complement strand
AGTGCGGAGCGCATCCGCATGGAACTCGAACAAATCCTGCAAGACGCCAACCGCGAACGAGGCTGGCGACTCCTGCACGCGGTCGGACTCTCGGCGTTCCTCGTGGACGGGCTCACCTTCAGCGACGACGACATCGACCAGGCAGCCCGCCGTCTGGCGGCCCTGCCGGCCACGGCATCCTTCCCGCTGGCCCTGGCAGCCATTCTGCATGAGCGGACCGATCCGCCGGCCCGTGCCGTCTGCATCGCGCTGCGGATGAGCGTGGCCGAAACGGACTGCGTCACTTGGCTCCTCCAGAAACTCCCCCAGGGTCGCGACGCGGATCGCCTGGAACTCGCGGACGTGAAGCTGCTTCGGGCAGACCCCCGCTTTGAGGATCTCGTCGCCCTGTTGCGCGCGGAGGCCCACGCCGCAGGCCGCGCGTCCGCCGCCGCCAATACGCTCGCTCGCCGGGCCGCCGCGATGGCGCCGCACGCCGTGAGCCCGGCACCGTTCGTCAACGGAGACGACCTCCTGGCCCGAGGCGTGCCCCAGGGCCCCCGGCTGGGGCGCATCCTCGAAACCGTCTTCCGGGCCCAACTCAACGAACAAATCGCCAATCCAGAAGAGGCGCTGGCCCTGGCCGACCGCCTCATTCGCGATGCGGCCGAATCCCCGAAATCACAGGATTGAATCGGAAACGAGGATGAGAGCGGCCGCGCGCCTACGCCCCGCCCATCGCCAGGATGCGATCCGTTACATCGCCGATCATCGTCACGCGCAGTCCGAAATTCTCGCCGACCTTCACGGCATGTCCGGAACCGATGGGCTTATTGGCGATCACCAGTCGAAGGTCGGAATCGGCGGGTTTGTCGAACTCGATGATGGATCCGGGCGTCCAGCGCAGAACGGAATGAAGACTCACGTCCCGTTCCGCCAGGTTTACCAGCACCGGCACCCGCATCCGCAGAATGCGACGCAACTCACCCGGCACCGAGATCGGGGCTGTGGCCGCTCCGCCCCCGCGGCCGGGAGCCCGTACCGGACTCTCAACGCGCCCAGGCGTTGGGCGCGAAGCCGGGGCAGCCGGCTTGGCCTCCTCGTTGTCCAGATCGCTGGCAGACGCCAGCAGCGCGTCGATGTCGGCCTGGCTGATGGTCACGTGGATACTCCCCGGGCGTCGCGCCGTCGGGCGAGGTACGGGCCTCTGCGCCCGGGATATCGGTGTCCCCAGGGGGGTAACTTGAGAACTCAGCGATACTTGGAAACGATGATGCAGGCGTTGTGGCCGCCGAAACCGAAGGAGTTGTTCATGGCTCGCTCAATCGGCATATCCTGCGCCGACCCCTTCAGATGCCGAACCTCACAGCAACCCTCATCGGGATTCTCGAGGGTAATGGTCGCCGGAGCCACCGAGTGCCGGATGGCCTGGATGCACGCCACCAGCTCCACCGCCCCGCTGGCCCCCAGCAGGTGCCCGATGGACGCCTTGGTACTGCTAACGGCCACTCCGTCACCCCGTGGTCCGAAAACCTTGCGAACCGCATAGCACTCGGCCACATCCCCCAGGGGGGTCCCGGTGGCGTGGGCGTTGATGTACTGAACATCGTCCGGGTTCAGCCGGGCATCAGCCAGGGCCACTTCCATGGCCCGAGCGGCCCCCGCGCCGTCCTCGTCCGGCGCCGTCAGGTGGCCGGCGTCACACGTAGATCCAAAGCCCGTGATCTCCGCCAGGATCTCCGCGCCACGACGACGGGCGAACTCCAATTCCTCCAGCACGAGGATTCCGGCCCCCTCGCTGAGGACGAATCCGTCCCGACTCCGATCGAACGGGCGCGAGGCGGTCGGTGGGTCATCATTGCGGGTGCTCAGGGCCTTCATCGCGGCAAACGCGGAGAGCCCCAGCGGCGTCAGAGCGGCTTCGGCACCGCCGGAAACCATCACGTCCACCATGCCCCGGCGAATCCAGTGAAAGGCGTCTCCCAGCGCGTTCGTCCCGGACGCGCACGCCGTGGAAACGGCCTGACTGGGCCCTTTGGCCCCGATCGCAATCGAGACGTTGCCCGCCGCCGCGTTCACCATCAGTTTGGGAATGGTGAACGCCGAGACCTTGTCCGGACCCTTCTCCAGAAGGCGGCGATACTGGTCCTCCAGTTCCTTGATTCCCCCGATGCCGGAGCCGATCGTGCAGCCCACGCGCACCGGATCGACGGCCGAGACGTCAAAGCCGCTCTGCCGGACGGCCTGATCCGCCGCCACCAGCGCCATCTGGCTGAAACGATCCATCCGGCGGGCCGCCTTGGTCTCAATCACTCCCGCCGTGTCGAAGTCAAGGCACTCGCCCCCGAAATGGACGTCAAACCCGGTGCTGTCGAATCGCTCAACAGGGCGGATGCCGGACTTCCCGGAGATGAGATCATCCCAGAACCTGTCGACGGAGCATCCGAGCGGAGTCACCACACCCGTGCCCGTCACTACGACGCGTCGGTCAGCCATGCGTTGCTCTCGGTAACAATGGATTCGCGGCCGTCTACGCGCTCGAGCCGGCGTCGCCGTTCTTCTTGCTCAACTGCTCGTGGATGTAGTCGACGGTCGCACCAATCGTATCGATCTTCTGCGCGTCCTCGTCGGGTACGTTCATGTCGTACGCCTCTTCGAGGTCCATCACGACCTCCACGATGTCCAAAGAATCGGCATTGAGGTCATTCTGGTACGACGTTTCGCGGGTCATTTCAGACGGGTCGCGCGCCAGGTGCTCCGCAACAATCGAGATGACCTTGGCCTGAATCTCTTCTTTCGACGGTATCGACACAAGCATTCCTCCTGCCTTGTACCGCTTGCCAGTACGGACCTTACAGTTATGGGCCGGGATTCTAGCCGCTGCCCCGGTCCGATTCAACCGTGCCCGGCCCCCGACAACCCTACATCCGCAACCCGCCGTCCACCTGGATCACCTGCCCCGTGATATACGAGGCGCCCGGGCCGGCCAGAAACGCCACCACCCCCGCCACCTCGGCCGCCGTCCCGAACCGCTGCAGCGGAATGAGCGGTTTCACCGCCTCCTTCACCTGGTCCGGCAGAACGTCGGTCATGTCCGTGGCGATGAAACCCGGGGCCACCGCGTTGCAGGTAATGCTGCGCTTGCCCAGTTCCTTGGCCGCCGACTTGGTCAGGCCGATCACCCCCGCCTTGCTCGCCGCGTAGTTCGCCTGACCCCGGTTGCCCATCACCCCCGACACGCTCGCAATGTTGATGATCCGACCCGACCGCGCTCGCAGCATGGCCTTGCCCGCCATCTGCGTGCCCAGGTAGACCCCCCGCAGGTTCACGCGGATCACCAGGTCCCACTGGTCGTCGTCCATCGACAGCAACAGCGTGTCACGCGTGATGCCCGCGTTGTTCACCATGATGTCGATGCCGCCGAACTCCCCCACCACTTCGTCGCCCAATTGACGCATGGCCGGACCGTCCGTCACGTCCTCAACCTTCGCCACCGCCTTCACGCCCAGGTCACCCAGCTCGGAAACGGTGGACTTCAGCGGGTCCGCCAGCAGGTCGACAGCCACAATGTTCGCGCCCCGTCCGGCCAGTTCCATGCAGATCGCCCGGCCGATTCCGCGGGCTGCGCCGGTCACCACCGCCGTCTTGGACTGCAATTCCTTGTTCATTGGTCCATCCTTGCCCCACGCCCGCTCAGCTCCGGGGCGACAGGTTCGCATCCAACTCCGCGGCCGTGCCCACGTTGACCACCTCGGCGGCCCGGTCCATCTTGCGCATCAGACCCTTCAGCACCCGCCCGGCCCCGACTTCCACGAACCGCTGGAGACCCCGGCCCACCAGTCGCTCCATGGACCGCTGCCAAAGCACCGGATGCGTAAGCTGCTGAACCAGCGCCGTCCGGATGGACTCCGGGTCCCCGTGCGGCTCTCCCGTCACGTTGGAAATCACCGGAATCGAAGGCGAACGAACCGGAGCCGATGCCAAGGCCGCCGCCAGACCCTCCGCCGCGGACGCCATCAGCGCCGAATGAAACGCACCGGCCACCTTCAGCGGCACCGCCCGGCACCCCACCTCGCCGGCCATCTCCAAGGCCCGACCGCACGCCGCCCGCGAACCGGAAATCACAATCTGCCCCGGGCAGTTGAAGTTCGCCGGTGACAGCACCTCGCCCTGGGCCGCTTTCTCGCACAGCGTCCGGGCCGCGGCCTCGTCCGCCCCAACCAGCGACACCATCCCGCTCGGATTCGCCTCCGCGGCTTCCTGCATCAACTGGCCCCGGCGCTGCACCAGCCGCAGACCATCCTCAAACGACAGCGAGCCCGCCACGTGCAAAGCCGAATACTCACCCAGGCTCAGGCCCGCGGCCGCCTCGAACCAGGAAAGGCTCACGCCCTTCTCCCGCAGCGCCTCCCACACGGCCACACTGGTGACGAAGATCGCCGGCTGCTGAATGTCCGTGCATTCCAGTTTCGCGTCCGGTCCCTCGAAGCAGATGTGCGACAGCCCGTACCCCAGAACGGAGTCCGCCTTGCGGAACACCTCCGCCGCGACCGGACTGTCCGACGCAACGTCGCGTCCCATCCCAATGGACTGCGATCCCTGCCCCGGGAACAGTAGTGCTTGCCTCGTCATCCGTTCGAGCCCGATCCTTGAATTCTACAGCCGCATCAGGGTCACGCCCCACGTGAGCCCCCCGCCGAAACCCAGAAACATCACCAGGTCGCCCGCACGAAGCCGGCCCTTTCGGCGCGCCTCATCCAGGGCCAACGGAATCGACGCCGCCGACGTGTTCCCGTAGCGGTCAATGTTCACCGCCAGCTTCTCGATCGGCAACTGGATCCGCCGGCGAGCCGCTTCCATAATCCGAAGATTCGACTGGTGCGGAATCACCATGGCCAGGTCTTCGACCTTCGTCCCGGTCTCTTCCAGGCACGCCACGACCAACTCCTCCATTTTGCCGACGGCAAACTTGAAGAGGTCGCTGCCCCGCATCTTCATGTAGTGCAGGCGCTCCGCAACCGTTCGTGCCGATGCCGGCTCGCGGCTGCCGCCCGCCGGAATCCACACCGCCTTGGCGTCCTGCCCCTTCGCGCCGAGACTCTGGTAGAGGATCCCTCGACCGGGATCGTCACTGCGTGAGACAACCGCCGCCCCGGCCGCATCACCAAACAGAATCGCCGTGGCCCGGTCCTCATAATCCGTGATCCGCGTCAGCGTCTCCGCCGCCACCAGCAGAACGTTCTTGTACAAACCGGCCGTGATCTGCGCAGCCGAAAAGACCAGCCCGTAGACAAACCCACTGCATGCCGCCGCCAGATCGTAAGCCGGCACGTCCGTTACGCCCAGTTCCGCCTGAAGCCAGCAGGCCGTGGCCGGCAGCGGCGTGTCCGGAGTAACAGTGGCCACCACGATCAGATCGAGGTCCGACGCCGTCATCCCCGCGTCCGCGAGGGCCCGCTCGGCCGCCGCCTTCGCCAGCGTCAGCGTGGACTCGTCGGGCGCGACGCGCCGCCGCTCCCGAATGCCCGTACGGGGCACAATCCACTCGTCCGACGTGTCCAGGTAGCCGGCAAAAAACTCGTTTGTCAGCACCTCCGAGGGAACAAAAGAACCGGTCCCCCGGATCACCACCGGTAGAAATAGACCCATGGATTGTCTCGATTCAGCCGTTCCCGCCCAAGCGTGCGAGCACGGCGTCGTTCAGTTTGTGCGCCAGGAACCTGGTCGCGGCGCGGATCGCGTTGCAGATCGCCCGCTCCCCGCTCCGCCCGTGGCAGATGATACACACACCGTTGATGCCCAGCAACGGGGCGCCCCCGTACTCGCTGAAGTCGTGCCGGGCCCACACCCGCTTGATGGCCGAGTCAAACCGCGCCCGCGCCTGCGGGTCCTCGTCCGCGAGCTCCCGTTCAATGGTGGGAAAGAGACCCTCCGAAAGCCCTTCGATCAGTTTCAGCACGATGTTGCCGACAAACCCGTCGCACACGGCGACCTCGCACACGTTGGAAAACAGGTCGCGACCCTCCACGTTGCCCACGAAGTTGAGCTTCGTATCGCGCTGCAGCAGCTCGTGCGTCTGCTTCACCACCTCCGTGCCCTTGGCACTCTCCTCCCCCACGGAAAGAAGGCCGACCCGCGGGTTCTCCCGCCCGATCACCTTCTCCGCATACAGCGTCGACAGCACCGCGTACTCGTAAAGCTGACGCGGCTTCGCCTGGATGTTTGCCCCCACGTCGCAAATGACCACCGGGCCGTAAAACGACGGAATCGCCACCGCAATTCCCGGGCGGTTGACGCACCGCAAGGGCCGCAGCTTGATTTGCGCCGCGCCGGCACACGCCCCCGTGTTGCCCGCACTGATGATCGCGTCCGCCTGACCCTCCAACGCCAACTGCGTCATGCGGTGAATGGACGAGTCCTTCTTCTGACGCAACGCGTCCATCGGCGGCTCGTCCATCCCGATCACCTGCGACGCATGGACGACCCGAACCCGGTCCGCACCCGCAAACCCCCCGATCGCATCGAGTTCCGCCTTGACCCGCCCTTCGTCACCCACCAACAGGACCTGAAGGTCGGGATCACCCGCCACCGCCTGCACGGCGCCGCGGACGACTGCCTGCGGAGCAAAGTCTCCGCCCATGGCATCCAGAGCGATCCGGTTGGGCATCAGGCCTCTTTCTCCTTCAGCGCCAGCGCCACGCGCGAACTGACGTACCCGCAGTTCTCACACGCGGCGTGAGGGAGCTTGGCCGATCGACACTTCGGACACGAAACCACGTTCTGCGGACGCAACGCGTGGTGCGCACGCTTCGTGCGCGTCCGCGTCCGCGACTTCTTTTTCGCCGGTAACATCAAAAACTCCAAAAAAAACGGGCGCCAACCTGCGATGCAATCCGCGCACCACACGCGCCGCCCGGGAGCTCAGCCTCCAGGCAAGCTCCACAGGCTAATGCACTTACGAAAACCTGTCAAGAACGGCAAAAACGTCCCGCCGCACCGCCGATCGATCTCATGAGTACCCGCCGACCGGCCCGCCGGTTGCAGCCGGACCCGCCCGATTCGCACCCCGCCGGAACCCCCCGGTTCACGCAAACTCCCCCGCCGACGGACAATACGACGCCAATTCACACCGCTCACACGCCGGCTTGCGGGCCGTGCATACCCGCCGGCCGTGCCAGACCAGGGCGTGCGCCGCGAACGTCCAGCTCTCCCGCGGCAGCACCGCCATCAAATCCTGCTCGATCCGGACCGCGTCCTTCGCATTCCGGCCAGTCCAGGTCAACCGCAGCCGCTCCGCCAGCCGCCCGACGTGGGTGTCCACGACCACCCCTTCGGCCTTGCGGAACCACGTGCCCAGCACCACGTTGGCGGTCTTGCGGGCCACACCGGGCAGCTCCAGCAGCTCCTCCATCGTGCCCGGCACCTGCCCCCCGAACCGCTCCACGATCATCCGGCACGTCCCCTGGATGGCCTTGGTCTTGTTCCGGAAGAACCCGGACGGCCGGATGTCCGCCTCCAGTTCCTCCCGTGGCGCCTCCGCGAATGCCTTGGCATCCCTGTACTTACGGAAAAGCCCGGGCGTCAGCCGGTTGATGGTCTCGTCCGTCGACTGGGCCGACAGAATGGTCGCGATGAGCAGGTGAAGGGCGCTTTCATGCACCAGCGCGGTCGTCGTATCCTCCCCATACGTCTTCCGCAGCGCCGCCAGAATCTTCCGGGCCCGCCGCTTCCGCTCCTCAGCCCCCTCCGCATCCTTTCGCCCCCTCGTGCCTCCGTGCCTCCGTGCCTTCGTGCCTTTCTTCTTGCTTTTGGTTCTCATCCGCGCCCCCCCATCAGGACCAAAGGTCGCAGGCTTGCCGTTTCGCGGCACATCCGAACGCCGTTGCCGTCGTTTCGCCAACCCCCCTCCCACCCCGACCCGTTCCCTTTCCTCCTCGTCGCACCCACCCATCGTGTCCATCCCGCCCACCGTGTCAATCTCGTCCATCTCCCCGCCCGCCGCATCCCCCTGTGTCAGCCCCCCGGAACCGCCCCAACCGGGGCGCCACCGTGTGGCACTCTACCGTTCCGGCATTTCCCTGCAATATCCGAGATGTCGCATCTGACCCGCGCCCACTCAGAGAGGGTTCGTCGTCTCTTCGTCGTCGCCTGGGTTGCGAACCAGGCACATGCCGCACCGTCCCTGTGCAACTGTTCCATCGCCAACGCGCCGAGCTCGCGTTGCCGAGACCGGTCTCAGCTCTGTATACTGGCCAATCAGCATGTTCCACACAAGCATCGGTCGTGTCCTGCGCGTGCTGGCCGTGTCGGCTCTCGCAATTCCAGCCGTCGGGTTGGTTCTCTTCGGCCCGCGCGCCGTGTCCTCCGTGCCCGCGGATCGCACGGTGGTCGTGTACTGGGAGAAGTGGACCGATTTCGAGGGGCGGGCCATGCGTGATCTGGTGGCCCATTACAATGAGACCGAGGGCCGCCGCGCCAGCATCTACGTGGACTACGTCACCACCACCGGCATCGACCTCAAGACCCTCATCGCGACCTCCGGCGGCGATCCACCCGACCTGGCCGGTCTGTGGCAGCGAAACGTGGTGAGCTTCGCCGCGTCCGATGCGTCCGAAGCGCTCGACGACCGGGCCGCCCGCTCCGGCATCACGCGAGACATGCTGATTCCCATCTTCGATCACGCATGCCGCTACCACGGACGTCTCTACGCCGTGCCCGTCACGCCGGCCACCATCGCCCTCTACTACAACCGGGACATCCTCGCCGAGTTTGCTGAGCCGTTGCGCAACGCGGGACTCGACCCCGAAGCCGCGCCGCGCACCCTCGCGGAACTCGATGCGTTCGCGGACATCGTCCACCGCCGCGACCGGGACGGCAAACTCGAAATGATGGCGTACTTACCCGCGTCCCCCGACACCATCGGCTGGTTCTGGAACAGTTGGCCCATCTGGTTCGGCGGGCGGCTCTTTGACCCCGCCGAGGGGCGCTTTCGCGTGGACACGCCCCCCTTCCTCGACGCCTATGCCTGGGTCCAGGCGTACACGGCGCGGTTCGGCCGCAAGGACGTCCTGAACTTCGAAGGCAGCCTCAGCAACTACTCCTCGCCGAGAAATCCCTTTATGACCGGCGAGCTCGCGATGATGCGCCAGGGCCCCTGGTTCGCCAACACGATCCGGCAGTTCGCGCCCGACATTCGCTACGGCGTCGCCCCATTCCCGACCGTCGACGGCCGGGAACGCGCCTTCTGCGAACAGGACGTGCTCGTGATCCCGCGCGGCGCCCGGCACGCCGACGAAGCCTGGGCGTTCATCGAGTGGCTCTACACCGCCGAACCCGTCCGCGTGCAGTCGCGATACGGCGGCGCCGGGCTCGGCTATGACCACTGCGAAATCCGCACGGCAACCGGCGTGGAGCGACACCCCATGCCGCCCCTCCGGCCCATCGAGTGGATCTGCTGGATGCACTGCAAGAACACGCCGCTGCGCGAGCCCTCGCCGGCGTTTCTGGAGACGCATCCCAACCCGGCCATCGAGGTGCACGACCGGCTCGCCCGCGGCCCGGAAGCGCAGATCGTGCCGCCGCTGCCGAACTGGACCGAGCTGAACGCGGAATTCGGCGCCGCCTACCGCGACATCTGGATGACCGACGTGCCGGCACGCAAGCGGCTGGAGGCCCTTCAGGTGCGTCTGGACGTGTTGACGCAGCAGGCGAAACGAAGGCAGGCCCGCTACGGCCAGGAGTACCCATGAAGCGAACCGCCGCGCATCCGGCCGCCCGCGACAGCATCGCGTGCGGGCTGGCCTGGATCAGCCCGTGGCTGATCGGCTTCGCCGTGTTCGTGGCGGTGCCCATCGTGCTGTCGGGCGCGCTGAGCTTCTGCGAGTTTGACGGCATACGCCGTCCCGTCTTCATCGGGCTGGAGCACTGGCGAGGGCTCTTTGCCGATCCGCTTGTCTGGAAGGTGCTGCGGAACACGGCCGTGTACGCTGCGCTGGCCCTGCCGATCGGGACCGGTCTCGGCGTGGCCCTGGCCCTTCTGCTGAATCAGCCGATCCCCGGCCAGACGCTCTGGCGCTCGATCGTCTTCGCGCCGAGCCTGCTGCCGCTGGTGGCCGTCGGCATCATCTGGACCTGGATGTTCAACGCGCGCTTCGGACTGATCAACTCCGCCCTGGGGCTGGTGGGAATCAGCGGCCCGACCTGGCTGAACGACGCCTCGTGGGCCATGCCGAGCGTGGTGATCCTGGGGCTCTGGAGCATCGGGCACACGGTGGTCGTGTACTTGGCCGGGCTGCAGGACGTACCGCGAGAGCTGTACGAGGCCTCCCATCTCGACGGCGCCGGCCCCTGGTCGCGGCTGTGGCACGTAACGCTGCCGATGATCTCGCCCGCGATGTTCTTCAACATCGTGATCGGCCTGATCTTCGTCTGGCAGATCTTCGCCGCGCCGTATGTCATGTTCCCCGGCGGCGGTCCGGAGCGTAACGCGTATTTCTACACCATGTACGTCTATGACCAGGCCTTTGCGTATCGTCGATTCGGGTACGCCTGCGCCCTGAGCTGGGTGCAACTGGCCATCATCCTGGCCCTGACGGCCGTCGCATTCCGGTCCAGCCGTCACTGGGTGCATTATCGCGGAGCCTGAGCGTGAGGCCGCAGACCGCAACCCGTATCCTCTATCTCGCCGCGGTGGTGATGGTGTCGCTCGGGTTTGCGGCCCCGCTTCTGTGGATGCTCAGCACCAGCCTCAAGCCCCTGGAGGACGTCGGGACCGCCCGCGTTTCACTGCTTCCCGCGCAGCCGGAACGAACCGGCCAGTACTTCCGGGAAAACTACTACGAGGGCCGACCGACGTTCGTGGACGAGCAGGGCGTCGAACGCGTCGGCTACGAGGGCGTCTGGACCAGCCACAACGTGAACTTCCCGCTATTCCTGCGGAATACGCTGATCGTGGCCGTCCTGAGCGTGTCCGGCATGGTGCTTTCCAGTGCCATCGTGGCCTACGGCTTTGCCAAAGTGCGCTGGCGCGGACGCGGAGTCTTCTTCGCCATCTGCCTGGCCACGATGATGGTCCCCTTCCCGGCCATCATGGTCCCCACGTATTTCCTCTTCAAGTGGTTTGGCTGGATCGGCACGTTGCAGCCGCTGTGGGTGCCGGCCTGGTTTGCCAACGCCTTCAACGTGTTCCTGCTCCGCCAGTTCTACCTCCAGATCCCCGAAGAACTGTCGGACGCGGCCCGAATCGACGGGCTGTCGCACTGGGGAATCTTCTGGCGGATCATCCTGCCGCTCGCCCGCCCGGCCCTGGCTGTCGTGGCCGTCTTTCATCTGACGTACGTCTGGAACGACTTTCTGGGTCCGCTGGTCTTCCTGCACCACCAGGACAACTTCACGCTGGCCCTGGGGCTGCAGTTCTACATGCAGCAGCACGGCGGCACGCCGTGGAACCTGTTGATGGCGGCCACCACGCTGACGGTGGCCCCGCTGCTGGTTCTGTTCGCGCTCACGCAGCGATTCTTCCTGCCGGGGCTTGCGACCTCCGGCCTCAAGGGCTGACGGTGCAACGCGTTTCACGGTGTTCGCCCAAATTGCAGAAACACCCGTTACACAATCCGCCGCACGCCCGCTGAGTGACGAGTTCAGACGACGTCCCGGAGGGACGCCCGAATGCCCCAATTTTTGACCCGCGCATTGGTCACAGAATCAGCAGAAATCCTATAAACTGTTTATTGATAGATAGTTAACTACGCCTGCCGGACGTGACAGGCTGATAGGAAATTCGTCGTTTTTCTGGACGTACCCCCTTGACCGATAATGTCGAAGTTGCTATCCTTATGATTGCAACAGTTGCAGAGACTGTTCTTCCGCTCGAACCAGGGACGTACAAAATGTCATCCGTGCGCCACATCGCAGCAGAGGCCGGCGTTTCGATCAGCACGGTATCCCGCGCGCTGAACAATGACCCGGCGGTGAACCCGAGAACGCGGGAAATCGTGCTGGCGGTGGCCAACCGCACCGGGTACGTCGCCACGGTGGGCCGGCGAGTCACGAACAACATCGCCTTTGCGTACGCGGGGCGTCAGACCATTTCTTCCGTCTATGATTCGGCGTTGCTGGAGGGGATCGTTCGGGGCGCGGATACCAGCCGATTCGACGTGATGCTGCTCAACCTGCAGCGGGACAAGGGCGCGGAGGAGACCTACACGCAGTTCTTCATGCGCAAGGGCGTCCGAGCAGTCGTGCTTCGGACGACGAGCGAATCACGACACGTCTGCCAGGCCATCGCGGATGAGAATTTCCCGATGGTGGTCATCAGCGAACGCTTCGAGTCGAAGAACGTGAGCTTCGTCGATTGCGACTCGAAGACCGACAGCATCCGAGCGGTGGAGTACCTGATCTCCCTCGGACACCGGCGGATTGCACTGGTGATGCACGTCATCCCGGATTGCGACCACCTGGATCGGTTCGAAGGATACCGCGAAGCGATGATCGGGCATGGCCTGCCCGTGGACGAACGGCTCGTCCTGCGCTTCCCCGCAAACCTGTCCGGCGGTGCAACGGCCATGGCCATGCTCAGCCGCATGGCCAATCGGCCCACGGCGGCGTTTTTCGCCGATCCGATGCTTGCCGTGGGGGCGGTGAACAAAGCGCACGAACTGGGCATTCAAATTCCCGAGGACCTGTCGGTCGTCGGGTTCGACGATTCCGATATCCGCCACAGCGTCTATCCGACGCTGACGGCCGTCTGTCAGGACGCCGCTCAACTCGGCCACGAGGCGGCCCTGCGTCTGACCCGCATGTTGGTTCGCAAGAAGATGGAGCGATTCCAGATAACGCTGCCGAGTTTCTTTGAGGCCAACGGATCGACGGGTGCGCCGCCAGTGTGTCGGTTGCAGGGGCCGGCGTCCGACCTCGGATTGGCCCCCGGCCCCGTCGAAGTCGATACGCGGCGACTGGATCCCCCTTCCCCTCTGACCCTTCGCCATCTGGAACAGGAGCATCAGTAAAGGAGGCCCTGGCATGTGTCGCGAATATGCACGTCGTTTTCGCCCTGTATCGCACCGCTCGCCGCGCGTGGGATTCACGCTGATCGAGCTGCTGGTGGTCGTCTCCATCATCGCCCTGCTCCTGTCCATTCTGCTCCCGTCCCTCAGTCGAGCCCGTGAGCAGGCGAAGCTGCTGAAGTGCCTCTCCAACGCCCGGGGCCTCGCGCAGGCGGCGACGGTGTTCGCCAGCGATCGGGACGGCCGATTCCAACTGGCGACGGACGAGATCGGGGTGAACACGGCCGACTCGGACCGCAACCGGTTTGCCTACGGGACCCAGCGAGAGCTGCTGGCCTGGCCGGTGGCCCTGGGTCAGGCGGCGGGCTTCAAGTATCGCAACAACTGGGACTGGGGCGTGCGGGCCACAACCTTCACCGACGCCCGAAACAAGAAGGAATTCATCAAGGATGATTTCAAGGTGATGGTCTGTCCGGCGGACAAGGTCCAGATATCAACGCCCTTCTACCCACGATACAAAAGCGCATCCAACAACGGGTTGAAGGGATCGGGGGACCCGGCCAATCCCATCGGTGCCGTCAGCGGCATGTCATACTGGGGGCTGCTCAGCTACGGAATCAACGAGGACATCTGCGGCGTGGAAGTGGAGGAGAGCGGGCCATTCCCGGCATGCTGGCGTGCGGTCCAGACGGGCAGCGGATGGCAGCCGAGGCTCGGGGAGTACGCCTACGCACCGAGCGACCCGGGATACAACGTGGGCTGGCGACTTCGAGGGACGCTGGACAAGGTGTTCGACCCCGGACGGGTCGGGCTGGTCTTCGAGGCGGGGGCCGACTCGGATACGGCCGCGACCAGCGGCGAGTTTGCGAACCTGATCATCAGCGCCAAGGCGCAGGGTCCGTATCTGGGGGATTTCCAGCAGTTCTTCCGCACGCGTATGCCCAACCGCCGGCACCAGGGGGGCCGGCTGAACGTGCTGTTTGCGGACATGCACGGGGAGTCCGTTCGGCCAGTAGAGTATCGGAGTCAGGGGGGAGGCGAAGCGCTTCCGTCACGGTACAGCCCGCGGGTGCGGGTGTCGCCGTACAATCCGCGCGGGTTCTAGCCCGCCGGTAACCCCGACGGAGATTCGGAGGGCGGTGAGAGAGAAGGTGAACATGGGAGCGGGCGCGGGAGCCCGCTCCGGGAAAGTGGTTGGGGCCGCACCGGCCCGGTCTCTCTCGAAAGGAAGGAAGTAAAATGCAGCGTAGACTTTGTGCTCTCATGCCCGTCTTGATGGTCGGACTGCTGGTGTGCCCGGCCGCAGCCGACTTCACGGTGAACGTAGGCCAATCGACGGAACCCTGGCTGGGCTATGTGAACGTCTTCGAGTTGCCCGAAAACGGTGGTGCGTATGTCTTTGGCAGCGCGTGGGGTGTACCCGATCTGGTTGCCAACTTTGACGATCCCAACAACAAGGTGACGTTCAGGGCTACGCCCATCGGAACCGGCGACGCGTTCTGGTACAAGAACGGAACCGGCGGCCCCGGTGCGGAAGGCAACAAACTCGTAGAAGCCAACCTGTACATCCAGATGGACGACGACGCGCTGGCCGGCCAGACCATGACCTTCGAGGGCGACGTCCTGTCCAACACGTTCGTGGCCGGGCGTGAAGCGTATATCTTCATCAAGGACTTTGCGCCCGACTACTCGTCGTTCAACCAGACGATCATACCGGCCGTTCCGGGTCCCTTCAGCATCAGCCTGGCCTTGGAGCCCGACCTGGGTCGTCACGTGCAGTACGGGTTCCAGAACGTCGGCGCCAACGTGTGGCCCTCGGACATCGCCCTGGCGGGCAACGTGGTGTACGGCACGATTCCCGAACCGGGCGCCCTGGCCCTGCTGGCCGTCGGCGGCCTGGCCCTGCTGAGACGGCGCTCGGCGTAATCTCCGCGGGAGTGGCCGTCCTCTCGATAAGGCGGCCCGGCCGTTGTCGTGGCCGCTCGATCGAGCCAAGCCAAGAGACGGCATGGATATGCGGTGTGTATGCGAACGTCCGCGGCGCGGAGGCGTCCGGAACGCGGGGGGAGTGTGCGTGTATGGTCACCTCCCCGCACGAAGGAATGGCGAATCACGTGATGTCTCACCGGGACCATCTGTGGATTGCGAGAACGCGTCGCGGGACGTCCGGTCTTCTGCGGTGGACCACGGCGGCCCTGTGCGTGGTCTTCTGGGCGGCGTCGGAAGCCCCGGCAGCCCTGCAGAACCCCGGCTTCGAGGACGGCGGGGGCTCGCTGGCCTCCTGGACGGCCTTCAACAACGTCATCCCGAACGTGCTGGCCGCCCCGATCACGCCGCGATCGGGCACGCACGTGGCGAAGGTGTTCGGCGCCTTCAGCGGCGTCACGAACTGGTCGGGAATCTACCAAAGCCTGCCCGCGACGCCGGGCCAGGTGTGGACGGCGGAGTGCTACGTTCGCCATAACGCCGGAGATGCGTTGGCGGGCGCGAATCAACTGGCTGTGAAGATCGAGTTCTACCGGGTGGTCGGCGGCGTCTGGGGATCGTCCGATTTCCTCGGTGAAACCGTTCTGCCCGCGCTCGACAGCGCTTCGCCGTCCAACACCTGGCTCGGCCGCTCCGTGCAGGCCACGGCGCCAACAGATGCCGTGGAGGCGCGCATCGCGTTCGTGTTCACGCAGGAAGGCGACGCGGCGGGCGCAGCGCTCATCGACGACGTCTCATTCTCGGCCGATGGTGAACCACCCGTGCTGGACGCATGGCGGCTTCTCTGGCACGACGAATTCGAGAATCCGGCCGTCGATCCCGGCAAATGGCGGATCGAAGACCTGCATCTGATCAAGAACAACGAGCTTCAGTACTACGCACCGGACGAGGTATACGTGGAGAACGGCAATCTTGTCCTGCGGAGTCGGCAGCGGACGTACTGGGGTTTCGACTCCAACGGAAACTGGGGGCGGTACGACTACACGTCCGGGCTTGTGGAGACGCGGAATCGCTTCGCCCACACGTTCGGCCGCATCGAAGTCCGGGCGATCCTGCCGTGGACGCAGGGCATGTGGCCGGCGCACTGGATGCTGCCGTCCTCCGGCGCCTGGCCGCCCGAAATCGACATCATGGAGATGCTCGGACACGCCCCGCAGGCCGTGTACATGACGCATCACTGGGGCACCTGGCCCGACGTGCAGAGCGACGGCGGCGTGTACATCGGCCCGGTGTTCGCCGCCGACTATCACACCTTCGGCCTGGAATGGCAGCCCGGACGGCTTGACTGGTACGTGGACGGCCAGGTGCGTTTCACCAGCCAGACGCAGGTCCCGACCCAGCCGTTCTACCTCATTCTGAACACCGCGGTGGGCGGCACGTGGCCGGGCAACCCGGACGGGACCACGGTGTTTCCGCAGTACCACCGGATTGACTATGTCCGGTGGTTCGTGCGGGGCGTCCGCGGGGACATCACCGGCGACCACGTGGTGGACGATGCGGACATCGCGGCGTTCGGCGACTGCATGGCCGGCCCGGAGCAGGCCCCGTCGCCCGTTTCCGGCATCCACCGGGTGGCTTGCACGACGACGTTTGACTTCGACGGGGACGACGACGTGGACCTGGAGGACTACGCAGCGTTGCAGGCGCTGTACGCAGACTGAGAGTGCAGGAGACAGGGATGGATGGCGACGGTTGCCGCGGCGCGTCGCCGGTGTCCGGAAGCAGGCCGCGGCCGCCAACAGAGTAGCACGCGGAACCCGTGTCGGGGCCGCGGCGTCCGCCTTCCCGGATGGAGGCGTTTCGAAGGGAGCCTTAGGATATGTCTTCGCAATCGCGCGGAACAAAGAGTGTGGTACTCGTGCTCGCACTGGCCCTGACAGGGCCCGGCGTGGCGTTCGGCCAACGAATCGACGAGAGCTTCGACTCCGTAACGGGAACGGGCGGAGGCACGGTGCTGGACGGCGCCGGGTTCAGCCTGCTGCCGGACTGGGATGACGGCATCTTCGGCGAGACGGCGTTCGGCGGCACCGTGGGCAACACGCACGCTCTGATCACGGCCCAGGGCGGCCCGACGGCCGGCGTGGGAGGCACCGGCGCCGGCGTGATCACCGTGTCAGACGTGAACTTCAACCTGTTGGATGAGCGATTCGGCGCGGCGACCGGCACGGGCGGCGGCGTCTTTCTCGCCCCCAACGGCCAGCCGGACACATTCCACTACACAACGAACTGGGATGACGGCCTGGCAGGCGAAGGCGCATTCGCGGGCACGTTCGGCGGCGCCGTTCTCGTGGGCGGTGCATCCGCCCAGGCCACGCTGGGCACGGGAAATCCGGCCCCGGCAGGCCAGATCATCGTGGACAACGTGAACGTGGGGTCCGGAGGCTGGTACGCCGGACTGCAATGGGACGTGCCGGGCCTGCCCGGCGAGGTCCGCCTGGCGAACCCCGGCTTTGACGACACCCCGGAGCTGGTCGGCTGGACGGAGTTTGGCGCCGGATGGAACGTGCTGGCGGAACTGGCGGCAAACATTCCAGTGACGCCGCTCTCGGGCACGCGCGTGCTCAAGATGTTCGGTCAGTTTTCGGGCGCGTACAACACGTCCGGCGTGTACCAGGATATCATCGCCCAGCCGGGGCAGACCTGGGAATTGGATGCGTTCGTGCAGCATGTCTCCTCGGACAGCCTCGTGGGCACGCAGAACTACGTGACGATGGGCATCGAGTTCTATGACGCGGCAAACACGCTGGTCGGGTCGAACGACGCGGAGGTCCTGAACTCGGCATCCCCGACCGACCAGTGGATCGACCTGACTCCGTTACAGGCCGCGGCACCGGCCGGCACCGTCCGTGCCCGGGCGGTGTTCACATTTGTCCAGCCCCTGGTCGGCGAATATGAAGGCGGCGCGGGACTGGTCGAAGACGTCAGTTTCAAGGTGGTGGCCGGTCCGCCGGCCATCGATCTGAGTCAGTTCAGCCTGCTGGCCGACGTGCGAGGTCTGGTGAACACGGGCGCCGGCGAGCAATACGGACAGTATCAGCTTCGACTGGAAGACCCGGACGGGGATCGGCTGACGTTCCATTCTCCGGCGGTGGCGAGCGGCACCTGGACGACAATCGGTGGAGTCCTGTCATCGGCAGTCGAGGAGGATGCCAACGGGCAGGCGGCCTCCGGCGTGTTTGACGCGGATGCCGCGAGCTTCCGCGCCGTGGTGGCGTTCGACAACGCCGTCGCGCCCACCTGGGGAACCGGTGGTACGCTGGAGGTGGACAATCTGCGGCTGACCAATGAAGACCCGGCGGGCAGCTCGTGGTACGCGGGCACGTTCTGGGACAATCTGCCGGCGTACGCCATCACGGACCCGGCCCGTCTGATGCTGACCGCGGACGTGAAGGGCAGCGTGCCGGGCGGGCAGTACGACGTTCGAATGGAGGCTTTCCGTATCGTGCCCGGCGGTGGAATCGACGAGGATTTCGAGACCGTAACCGGCACGGGCGGCGGCCAGATCCTGGCCCCCGGCGGCACCCAGGGCGAATCAACCAACTGGGACAACGGCATCGAGGGCGAGCGGGCGTTTGCCGGGACCTGGGGCGGTGCGACCGTTTTTGGCGGCGTGACGGTCCAGGGGACGACCACCGGCGGTGTGGGCGGCGGCGGAGCCGGCATGATCGCGGTAGACGAGATCAGCTACAGCCTGAATTCGGGCTGGTACGCCGTGCTGGCCTGGCCGGACCAAACGCTGGGTTCCACCGACCTTTCCCAAGTGGTGCTGACGGCCGACATCCGCGGCACATTCGGCGGGTCCGGGCAGTCGCCCGGCCTGTACCAACTGCGGATCGAGGACCCGCAGGGAGACTACCTGGCGTTTGAGACAGTTGCGGACGGCACCTGGCAGTCGCTGGGCGGAGCGCTGATCGACGCGGACACCAACGGCTCACTGGCCGGCGGCGACGGAACATTCAACACGGATGGCACGAGCTACACGGTGGCCGTCGCGTTCGAGTCGGCGGACGGCTGGAACTGGGGCGGTACGTTGTACGTGGACAACCTCTTCCTGACGGAAGGGCCGCCGCAGCTCGCGCAAGTGGGCACCATCTCGTTCCCGGCGGAGGCCGACGGCACATTCCAGTCGGTGGGAGGCCTGCTGTCGACCGGCCAGTCCACCTTCCCGAAAGAAGGCGGCGAGTTCTGGGCGGCGAACGGAAGCTCAACCATTGGCGGCCTTCCCTGGGACGCGGGCATCGAAGGGGAGCAGTGCTTCGCAGGGACCTGGTCGTGCGGCGACCCGCCGACCATGGAGACCGTCACCGCGCAGGGATGCAAAGACTGTGGCGTCGGAGGGGGAGGCGGCGGTCAGCTCATCGTCACCGGACTGCAGTACGGCACGTGTGGCGGCTGGTGGGCGGGCGTGACGTGGCCGGGTCTGGACGTTGACCTGAGCGACCTGAGCCAGGTCTCACTGACGGCAGACATCAAAGGCGAAGGGCTGACCCTCAGCACGATGACGCTGCGGATCGAGGACCCGAACATCGACTTCCTCGCGTTTGACCTCGTGGCGAACGGCTCGTGGCAGTCGATCGGCGGCCCCCTGTCCACGGCGGTGGAAGGCGGAACCGGGGACTCCGGCACGGGCAGTGACTTCGTCTTTGACCCGAACGCGGCCACACACAACGTGGTCATCATCCTGTCCGGGTATCAGGACGAGCAGACCTGGCCGGACGGTGCCAGCATCACGTTTGACAACGTGTCGCTGACCGTCGGTGGCACCACGATTGTGCTGGATGAAGACTTCGAAACCGTGGTCAGCCCGATCGCCGGCCGGATCGCGGGCGTCGACTCTTACACGGTCACCGTCACGATGGTGGACGGCGTGGAGACCTGGGGAACGGCGGGCACGTTGACGGTGGACAACGTGCTGTTCACGCCGGTGGCCGTCTCGTGCGATGGGGACGGCGACGTGGACCTCGCGGAGTTTGCCCTCATGCAGACGTGCTTCGGAGCGGCTGTCGCCCCGGGGTGTGAGTGCGTGGACATCGACGCCGACGGCGACGTGGACGCGGATGACTACGTGATCCTCAGTCGCTTCCTCACAGGCCCGTGACGGCGATCGCATGTGGATCGCCGGTTGCGGCTTTCCGACCCCTCCGGCGGCGAGACCCTTGTGCCTCGCCGCCGGAGGGGCGTCATGGAGAACCCGCGAACGTCGGGCTGCGCTGGAGCCAGGGAGAGCCGTGAGACAAGGCCGCGGATTCGCGGTCGAGCGTGAAGGAGTGCATCGTGACGTTTCCGGAGGACTTCGCCTGGGGAGCGGCGACGTCGGCCTATCAGATTGAAGGAGCCGTGGACGCCGAGGGCCGCGGGCCCTCGGTGTGGGATGTGTTCTGCCGCCGCCCGGCCGCCGTCTGGGGCGGGCACAAGGGTGATACGGCCTGTGACCACTACCGGCGGTACGCGGCAGACGTGGCGCTGATGCGGCAGATCGGCCTGCGGGCCTATCGCCTGTCGATCGCGTGGCCGCGGGTGCTCCCCGGCGGCGTGGGGGAAGTTAATCCGCGCGGGCTGGACTTCTACGATCGGCTGATCGACGCGCTGCTGGACGCGGACATCGTCCCGTACGTGACCCTGTTTCACTGGGACCTGCCCCAGGCGCTGGAGGACCGGGGCGGCTGGCTGGACCGGGCCAGCGCAGACTGGTTCGCAGAGTACACGACGGTCGTGGCGCGCCGGCTGGCCGATCGCGTGACGCACTGGTTCACGATCAACGAGCCGCAGGTGTTCCTGTCCCACGGATATCAGACCGGCGTTCACGCGCCGGGCAAGAAGCTGCCTCGCAAACAGGTGCTCCAGATGGGCCACCACGTGCTGCTGGCA
>Ga0334890_1002527_pt1 | contig 20850 bp, 34 predicted proteins | sample GraSluR1_MG_3_FD_207220 | JGI IMG/M metagenome (GOLD analysis project Ga0334890, IMG submission 207220) | Sludge microbial communities from methane-producing bioreactor in Wageningen University, Netherlands - Granular Sludge_31_08-R1 | ecosystem: Engineered > Bioreactor > Anaerobic >... | reverse complement strand
TCAACGAGCGTGACTTTGACCCACAGTGCGCGCTTTCTCATCACACAGTGCCGCTCCCTACTTGACAACCAACACCGTATCTCTCCATTCGAATGGAGAAGGGGCGGCGAGGCGCGCCAGCGCCGAGGGGGGGGGGTGAGGTATACCTGGGCGCAGCAGAGCTTAATCCCCTCACGCGGCGCGCAGCCAACTCCACAGCGCGCGCCGGTGACGGTAGGCCAGCAGCAGCGCGGCCAGGATCGCCGCACCCAGGCTGAACACCTGCGACACGTTCACCCCGCCAGAAAGCGTGACCTCGATGCGCAGGAACTCCAGCAGGAAACGTACCGTCCCGTAGGAGATGGCATAGAGCAGCACGAAGTCGCCCTTCTTCAGCCGGTCGCGCCAGCGCAGCCAGATGAACAGCAGCACGGCGACCGATGCCAGGTTCCACAGCGACTCGTAGAGGAACAACGGGTGGAAGTGCGTCTCCCCGGCGTATTCGGCGGGCGGGTTGCTGATACGCAGGCCCCAGGGCAGGTCGGTCGGCTTGCCGTATAGCTCCTCGTTGACGAAGTTGCCCCAGCGCCCGATGGCCTGGCCCAGCGGCACGGATATGGCCGCCATGTCCAGCCAGCCGAGCAGGTCGAGCCGGTGCTTGCGCGCGTAGAGGGCGACGCCCAGCGCCCCGCCCAGCACCGCCCCGAAGATGGACAGCCCGCCGCTCCAGATGATGAACGGGCCGTCGTGCAGGTCGAAGGGATGGGTGAGGTACCACTCGGCGGTGCGCCCGGCCTCGACCGACGATACCGAGGGGAATAGCACGTGCCACAGCCGGGCGAAGATCACGGCCAGGGCCACCACCCAGATCAGCCCGTTCCACACGTGATCGGGGTCTTTGCCCTTCTCGCGGCGGGCCATCCAGGCGACAAGCCAGGCCGCCGCCAGAATGCCAGTCACGATGATCAGCCCGTACCAGTGAAAGGTCGGGTTGATCTCCAGGCCGAACAGGTTGAAAGGGCCGATCTCCAGCCCGCGCCGGTGAAAAGTCATGCTGCTGGCTCCTGCTTGCGCCGCTGAATCTCGCGGTAGACGTGCCAGACGCGCTGCAACACGGTGAAATTGGTGCCGATGGCCAGCACCCACAGCCCGGCGATCACATAGCCGGTCAGCAGCATGGCCAGGATGACGAACATGCGCTCCATGCGCGTGAACAGCCCGACCTTGCAGTCCACGTCAATGCCCTCGGCCCGCGCGCGAACGTAGCTGACCAACTGCGTGCCGATCAGGGCCAGCATCGCCAGCAGGACGGCGGTCTGGTTGCCCTGCGTGCTGTAATAATAGGCGATGCCCATGAACAGGAAGCCGTCCGCGTAGCGATCCAGCGTGGAGTCCCACAGTGCGCCGAACTTGTCCGTGCGGCCCATCGCGCGGGCCACCGCGCCGTCCACCGCATCGAGCGGCGCGCCGGCGATGATGATGATCGCCGCCCAGAAGAACTCGCCCTGCGCGGCCACGTAGGCGGCGACGGCCACGATGGTCAGCCCGACGAAGGTGATCATGTCCGGGTGAACGCCGCGCGCGTACAGCCAACGGCCCACCGCCGAAGTTAGGCCGCCGGTCTGGTAGCGCACGTAATCGGTCAGCGTGTTGAATTTGCGGGGAGACTGCTGCTTGGCCATGCGTTTATCCTGTGTGCTCAGCCGCGTGATGCGGCAAACCTGGCGGGTGCGTGCAAGACCTGTCAGGCAGGGGCGCTGCTCTGCTGCGCCCCCGTAGGGGCGTACTGCAACACGCCCCTACAACCTTTGCACGCGCCCAACTTGGCCCTTGTCAAGCCGTACCGCCTAAGGTACACTACGCTGTGCTTCGGGGCGTAGCGCAGCCTGGCTAGCGCGCACCGTTCGGGTCGGTGAGGTCCCCGGTTCAAATCCGGGCGCCCCGACAGACTCCTGGCTTACTCACAAGCCGGGAGTTTTCGTTTGCCTCACTGCCCTGCAGTCTATAGCCCATTGTCTTTGGCCGCTTCCCACAGCGCATCCATCTCGTCGAACGACAGGTCGTCAACCGGGCGGTTCTGCGCGGCAGCCTGCTGCTCGATGAAGGCGAAGCGGCGGTAGAAGCGGGCATTGGTCGCCCGCAGCGCCGACTCCGGGTCCACGCCCAGCCAGCGCGCCCAGTTGACGACGGCGAAGAGCAGGTCGCCGGTCTCGGCTTCGCGCTCGGTGGCGGTCTGCGCCGCGCTCAACTCCGCGATCTCCTCGTGCACTTTGGCGATCACCGGGGCGATGGCGTCCCAATCGAACTTAACACGCGCGGCGCGATCCTGGTAGCTATACGCCTGCGTCAGCGCCGGCAGCGCCTTCGCCACGCCGTCCAGCCGCGAGGCAGGCACGCCGTTCTCCGCCTTCTCCGCCTGCTTGAGCCGGTCCCAGTTGACCTTGACCTCCTGATCGTCGCTCACGTCCACGCTGCCCCACACGTGCGGGTGGCGGCGGATGATCTTCTCGATGACGTGAGCGAGCACATCGCTCATGCGGAACTCGCCCGCTTCGAGCGCGATCTGGCTGTGCAGGACGATTTGCAGCAGCAGGTCGCCCAGTTCCTCGCGCAGCGCGTCCGGGTTATCGGCGTCGAGCGCGTCGAGCACCTCGTAAGCCTCTTCGAGCAAGTAGGGGCGCAGCGAGCGGTGCGTCTGCTTGCGATCCCAGGGGCAGCCCTCCGGCGCGCGCAGGTGGGCGATCACCTCCTGGAAACGCTCGAAACTGCCAGGGCGCACCAGCGGCGGCACGCCCAACGCCAGCCACTCTCCAGCCGCGTCCGGCAGTGCCGCCAACGGCACCGTCTCCACCGCCGCGCCCGCGCGCACGACCTGAAGGGTATGATCATCAGGGTACTGGTTGCCCAGGACGCAGCGCAGCGCCGCCAGGTCGGGCACCCCCTCGGCGACGATCAGCGCCGGAATGTCCGGGTTGAGCGGCGGGTGGTGCAACGCAGCGAGCGCCTCGGCGCTGAAAAGCTGCACCCCGTCCGCGCCGGCGAAGTCCAGCGCCCCAAGCACAGGCGCGGCGCGTAGCCACAGAGCATAGAGCGACATAGCGTGTCCTTCCGGTTAAGCGGTGCCAGCGAGCGCCCGAATAAAAACAGACAAAACCCCCGCCTCTGCGCTCAGGGATTTTGCCTGCTTTCTCATCGCCCTCAGGGGCAAGCCCCGGCGTGAGACTAACGCTTGGTGTAGGTCGGGGCCTTGCGCGCGCGCTTGAGACCGGGCTTCTTGCGCTCCTTGATGCGCGGGTCGCGCGACAGGTGATCGCCCTCGCGCAGAACGGCGCGCCATTCCGGCTCGACCTTGAGCAGCGCGCGGGCCAGGCCCAAGCGAATGGCGTCACGCTGGCCGCTGATGCCGCCGCCTTTGACCTTGACCGTCACGTTATAGGCGCGTTCCTGGCCAACGGCGCGCAGTGGTTCCAGGGCAATCGTCAGATCGCCCTCGCGCGGCAGGAATTCCTCGCCGGGCCGGTCATTGATGATGACCGAGCCGTTGCCGCCCGTCCAGATGCGCACGCGTGCTGTCGAAGTCTTGCGCCGCCCGATCCCCTCATAATACTGTGTCGTCATGGTCACTGTGTCCTCTGAGTGCCTACAACTCGTACACCCTGGGCTGCTGCGCCTGGTGCGGGTGCTTGTCGCCGGCGTAAACCTTCAGCTTCTTGATCATGGCGCGGCCCAGGCTGTTCTTGGGCAGCATCCCGCGCACCGCCGAGCGGATAACGCGGTCTGGGTAGCGGTTGAGCTGCTCGCGCAGCGTGCGCGACTTGATCCCGCCCGGATAGCCAGAGTGGTGGTAATACACCTTCTGGTCGAGCTTGTCGCCGGTGACCCGAATCTTGTCGGCGTTGATAATGATCACGAAGTCGCCCACGTCCATGTGAGGCGCGTAGATGGGCTTGTGCTTGCCGCGCAGCAAAACCGCGACCTGGGTGGCGAGACGCCCTAACGTCTGGTCTTTGGCATCAATCACAAACCACTCGCGCTGGATGTCATCCTGCCTGGGAGTGTAGGTTTTGATCTTCATCGTTCCACTTTGCTCCAGCGGGCGTCTCCCCGCCCATCGTCATAGGTCACTGCGATCAGGCACAGCCCCCGCGCCGGGGCTGCCTGGTTCGGCCATTCCCCCTCGGCGGCGTGCAGCGCCCGCTCAAACTCGTCGAGCGCCAGCGCCCCACTCCCCACGCGCACCAGCGCGCCCACAATCCGGCGTACCATGCGGTAGAGGAAGGCGTTCGCCTCGATGCGGTAGCGCACAAGCTGGAGGACAGGCGGCGCTGCCGCCAGCGTCTCCAGCTCGGAGCGCAAGACCTGGCGGACGGTGCTCTCGCCCTGGGGCGGCTGCCCAAAGGCGGCGAAGTCGTGCGTGCCCACCAGCAGGTCTGCTGCGCGCTGCATCTTCTCGTTGTTAAGTGGCCGTCCGGCCTTCACCTGCCACGCCCAGCGATCCAGCAAGGGCTGGCGCACCGGCGCGACGTAGAACGTGTACTCGTACACCCGGCTGCGCGCGTCATAGCGCGGGTGAAAGCCCCCCGGCGCTTCGTCCAGCGCATTGAGCGCCACGTCCGGCGGCAGGTTGGCATTCAGCGCGCGCCACAGGTCGGCGGGGGCGTGCCGCCAGATGACATCGAAGGCGATCACCTGGCCGGTCGCATGGACACCGGCATCTGTGCGCCCCGCCGCTTTCACCGTCACCCGCTGCCCGGTCACCCGCGCGATGGCCGCTTCGAGCGCGGCCTGCACGGTGGGTGTGTCCCCCGCCTGGCGCTGAAACCCGAAGTAGGGGGTTCCATCATAGGCGACCACCGCCCGGTAGCGCGTGGTCGCCGGCGGGGAGTCGGGGCGGGCCATCGTGGTCGCTAGGCTTCCTCACGATCCACCAACTCAAGCAACACCATCGGCGCGGCGTCCCCCTTGCGCGGCCCCAGCTTGTAGACGCGCGTGTAACCGCCGGGGCGCTCCGCGTAGCGCGGGGCCAGTTCGTCGAACAGCTTGTGGACGTTGTCCTTGTCGCGCAGGCGGGCGAAGACCACGCGCCGGGCGTGCACGCCGCGCGCCGGGTCCTGGTGAGCCAGCCCGCGCTTGGCCATGGTGATGATCTTCTCGGCCTCGGCGCGGATGGCCTCCGCTTTGGCATCCGTCGTCTTGATGCGCTCGTGGCGGAACAGAGCATTCATCAGGTTGCGACGCAGCGCGTTGCGGTGCCCTGTGCTGCGGCTGAGCTTCTTACCAGCTACCTTGTGTCTCATGTCGGCCAGATTCCTCGTCTGTAGTTAGCTGCCGTCGAAGATGTCGTGCTCTTCGGGCAGGTAGTTTTTCTCCTTGAGCCGCGTGATCAGCTCATCCAGCGACTTCTCGCCGAAGTTGCGGATGGCGAGCATGGCGTCCGGCCCTCGGTCGAGCATTTCCAGCACCTCGCCCACGTTGGTGATGCCCGTGCGCTTGAGCGAGTTGAACACGCGCACGCTCAGGTCGAGCGTCTCGATGGGCGTCTCATACGTTTCGGGCGGCAGGGCGTTGGGATCGGGCACCGCTTCCTCTTCGACCGATGGCAGCAGCGATTCCTCGCTGACGCCGGCGATGATGATCAGGTGCTTCATCAGGATTTCCGCCGCCTGGCTCATGGCCTCTTCGGGGCGGATGGTGCCATCGGTCCAGATTTCAAGGATGAGCTTGTCGTAGTTGGTCTTCTGGCCGACACGCGCGCGCTCGACATCATAGTTGACACGGCGAATGGGGCTGAAGACAGCATCCACCGGCAGCTCACCAATGGGCAGGCGTCCGCGATCTTCCGAGGGCGAGAAGCCCCGGCCCGCCTGGACCGTGAACTCGACCTCAAGCTGCGTGTCTTCGGCATCCGACGTGAACAGGTACAGGTCCGGGTTGACGATCTCCACTTCGGGCGGGCAGATGATGTCCGCCGCCGTCGCGGTTCCCTCACCGCGCATCTCCAGGCGCAGCCGCGCCGACTCGGTGTCGAACAGCTTGAGGCGAAGCTGCTTGACCTGGAGGATGAACTGGGTCATGTCCTCACGGATGCCGGGAATTGCCGAGAACTCGTGGTGAACGCCCGAAACCCGGATGGATGTCACCGCAGCGCCCGGCAGGGAGGAGAGCAGTACACGCCGCAGGGCGTTGCCCACCGTAATGCCATAGCCCTGCTCCAACGGGCTGATGATGAAGCGCCCGTACTTCTGCGAAGCGGCGTCCCCTTCGATCTTGGGCAGCACCATGTTGTTCGTAACCACGTCCCCTCCTCTAGATGGGACTGCTACTCGTTGTGGTCACCGGCTCAGCGCCTAGCGCGAGTAGTATTCCACAATGAGCTGTTCGTTCAGTGGGAGATCAATGTCACGGCGCTCCGGCACACGCAGGACGGTGCCCTTCATGGCCGCCGAGTCCACTTCCAACCATTCGGGCGCAGCCGGACGGTCGCTCATGTAGGACTTTAGCTCTTTGAAATAGGCGCGCTGGCGGCTGCCATCACGCACAGCGATCACGTCGCCAGGGACGACCAGGTACGACGGGATGTTCGTCCGGCGACCGTTGACCACGAAATGCCCATGCTGGACCAGCAGGCGGGCATGGTTGCGCGAATCGGCCCAGCCCATGCGGAAGATCACGTTGTCCAGGCGGGATTCGAGGATGGACAGCAGGTTCGAGCCGGTCAGGCCGGGGCGACGCAGCGCCTCGCCGAAATAGCGGCGGAACTGGCGCTCCAGCACGCCATAGACCCGGCGCGCCTTCTGCTTCTCACGGAGTTGCAGCGCGTAGTCCGAGCCGCGCCCGCGCCGAAACTGGGCGTCTTTACCGTGCTGGCCGGGGGCGTAACTGCGGCGCTCGAACGAGCACTTGGGCGACATGCAGCGCGCGCCTTTGAGGAAGAGTTTTTCCCCTTCGCGGCGGCAGAGCTTACAGACTGGTCCGGTATAACGTGCCATTGGGTTCTGGCTTCCTCCACACTAGGACAGGTGTGTTTACACCACTTGTCTGAAATGGGTCACAGACCGTCCGCAGACGGTTAGACGCGCCGCTTCTTGGGGGGGCGCACCCCGTTGTGGGGGACGGGCGTCACGTCGGTGATCGAGCGCACCTTCAGCCCGCTCGCCTGGATGGCGCGAATAGCGGCTTCGCGGCCAGGGCCAGGCCCCTTGACGAACACATCCACTTCCTGCATCCCATGCTCTTTGGCGTTCTCAGACGCCTGCTGAGCAACCATGCGCGCCGCGTAGGGCGTGCTCTTGCGGCTGCCCTTGAAGCCGGCGGTGCCGGCGCTGGCCCAGGCCACGACGTTGCCCTGCTGATCGCTCATAGAGACGATGGTGTTGTTGAACGTCGCCTGGATGTGCGCCTGGCCGTATGGGATATTCTTTCTGACCTTGCGTGGCCCGCGCTGTGGCCCCCTACGAGTACGTCCCATTGTCCTTCACATTCTCCTCGATACCTGGTTTGCGAACGTCGCACTCCCCCGTCACAGGCCAATACCCTGGCCGCCCCTCTGGGCCGCGCAGGTCACGCTCAAGCGGCCTGGCACCGCGCCGCCCGACGCGCCTGTAGACGGGTCAGGTAGGCCCGCAGGGCTACTTCTTCTTGGCCCCACGACGCCGCCCACGTCCGGCGACCGTCTTCTTGGGGCCGCGCCGCGTGCGGGCGTTGGTCCGGGTGCGCTGGCCGCGCACAGGCAGGCTGCGGCGGTGACGCAGGCCGCGATAGCTGCCGATCTCGATCAGCCGCTTGATGTTGAGCTGCACTTCGCGGCGCAGCTCGCCTTCCACGCGGAACTGGCCCACGCTCTCGCGCAGTCGCTGAACCTCGTCTTCGGTCAGGTCTTTGACGCGCGTATCCGCGTTGACACCGGTCTGGCCGAGAATCTGCTTGCTGCGAGTCGGGCCAATGCCGTAGATGTAGGTGAGCGCGACTTCGACGCGCTTGTTGCGCGGGAGATCCACACCCTCGATACGTGCCATAAAGCCGTCATCTCCTCGTTCTTTGGCGGCAGCCAGCCGCCAGACGGAACTGCTATTTTAGCGAAAAGCGCTGCCCTTGAACAGGGTTAACTTCGCCTGCGGCATCAGGGTACTGATGCGCTCCGAAGATTACCAGGATACCTCACTGGTGCGAGCGGCTGGCGGCGTTCTCGTAGGGGCGTATTGCTATACGCCCCTACACGGGCGCAGCAGAGCAGCGCCTCTACGTACCGCGCGCGGTACCCGTAACCTGCGAATGTGCATCCATACACTCCACCGCGACCTCATCCCCGCCCGGCGCTAGAGCGCCGTCAGAATCAGCGGCGGGCCTTCGGGCGCGACGGCGACCGTGTGCTCGAAGTGCGCGCACAGCGACCCGTCCTGCGTCACCACCGTCCAGTGATCGTCCAGCGTGCGCACGGGCGCGCGCCCCGCGCTGATCATCGGCTCGATGGCGAAGGTGTGCCCTGGCCGCAGCGTCTCGCTGCGGAAGTAGCGGCTGCGCCGTCCGTTCGGCCACCAGTTGGGCACGTGCAGGTCTTCGTGCATGGTCCGCCCCACGCCGTGCCCGGCGTATTCGCGCACCACGCTGTAGCCGTGTCGCTCGACAAAACGCTGCACGGCACGGGCGATGTCGCGCGTGGTGTTGCCGGCCAGCGCCGCCGCAATGCCCTCGTACAGCGCCTGCTCGGTCACTTCCAACAGGCGCTGCGCCTGCGCCGAGATAGCACCTACCCCGACGGTGATCGCCGAGTCGCCGACGAACCCTTTGTAGATCGTCCCGCAGTCCAGGCTGATGATGTCGCCCTCGTGCAGGATACGGTCGGCGCGCGGGATGCCATGCACCAACTCGTCATTGATGGAGGCCGTGATCGTCGCCGGGAAGGGATGCTCGCCGCCCGGTGGATAGCCCAGGAAAGCGGGCCGGGCACCGTGCTGGCGCAGCACCTGGGCGGCAATCGCATCCAGCTCCAACGTGCTGATGCCGGGCCGGACAGCCTGGCGCATGGCCTGCAAAGCCAGGGCGTTGATACGCCCCGCCTCGCGCATGATGACCAGTTCTTCCGGCGTCTTGGGCGTCACGGGCATCGTGTCAATCCTGCCCCACGCGGGGAGAGGAGCGCAGAGCGCGCCCCTCCCCGCTCACCGCTGCGCGCTAGCGCATGAACCCATCGTAGTTGCGCATGGTCAACTGCGCTTCAAGCTGGCGCATCGTGTCAATGACCACGCCGACGACGATGATCAGGCCCGCGCTGCTGATGACCAGCGCCGGGTTGCCGGAACTGGCCGCCACTGCCGGGTCGAGCACCAGGTTCTTGATCAACTGCGTCAGGCCGGGCAGGATGGCCACCGTCCCCAGGAACACCGCACCCACCAGCGTGATGCGGTTGACGATGCGGTTGATGTAGTCCTGCGTGCGGCGTCCTGGCCGGATGCCAGGGATGAACCCGCCGTTCTTCTGCAGGTTGTCGGCCAGGTTCTGGTTCTGGATCATGACATTGGTGTAGAAGAAGGTGAAGCCTACCACCAGCCAGAAGTAGATGAACCAGTAGAGGAACCCGGTCTGGTTGCCAAACGTATCCTGGATGCGCGTGGCCAGGTCACCGCTGAAGAAGCCCGCGACGATGGCTGGGAAGGTCACGATGGACTGGGCGAAGATGAGCGGGATCATGCCCGCCGTGTTGACCTTGAGCGGGATGTGCGTGGCCCCGCCGCCGTACATCTTGCGCCCGCGCACGCGCTTGCCGTACTGCACCGGGATGCGCCGCGTGCCTTCCTGGATGATCACGATCACCACCACCGTCACCAGCGTGAGCACCAGGAAGGTGATCAGGTTGAAGACCGCGGCCTCGCCCTGCAACAGTTGGTAGAGGCTGGCTGGCACGCGGGCCACAATGCCGGCGAAGATGATGATCGAGATACCGTTGCCGATGCCCTGCTCGGTGATCAACTCGCCCAGCCAGATGGCGAACATCGTCCCCGCCGTCATCGTCACGATGACCGAGATCGTCGTCAGCAGGTTGCTGCCCGCCCCAAAGCCAAACCCCTCAATCAAGTCCACATTGAGGCCCGACTGGTTGATCTGGCTCTGGAAGATGTTGATCTGGCCGATGGACTGCAAGGCCGCCATCGGGATGGCCAGGTAGTAGGTGTACTGGTTGATCTTCTCCCGGCCACCCGGCTCTTTGGCGATGGCTTCCAGGCGAGGGATGATGGGCACCAGCAATTGCAGGATGATCGAAGCGGTGATGTACGGGTACACGCCGTTGGCGATCACGCTGAAATTGGAGACGGCCCCCCCCGACAGGAGGTTGAGCACGCTCAGGAAGCCGGATTCGTTGTCGCTAAACAGTTGATCTAGAGCCTCGCGCTGCACCCCTGGCACCGTCACATGCGCGGCGAACTGGTAGATGACCAGGATGAAGAGCGTATAGAGCATCTTCCGTCGCAGGTCTGGCAGCCGGAATGCATTCCGTAGCGCCTCGATCATGGTGTTATTCCTTATCCGCTAAACTAATGGAGAAACCGGATTGGACGCGGACGGGTGATTGGTTATTGGTTGTTGATTGTTGGTGATGGGTAGAACCGCTGCACGCCCATTCTACCAGAAACCAAAAACCAAGAACCCAAAACCGGAAACCCTCTCCCCGTGCGCCAAATCCAGTTGCACCATCCATGCAGTGGCGCGAACCAGGGCAGGCGGGTGCCGGGCACCCGGCCTGCCATCATCAGGCGAGCGCGCTCATTGCTCCTGCTGGGCGCGCAGCTTGGCAAGCTGGTCCTTGCGCAGCTTCTTGACGGTGGCGCGCGCGCCGCTCACCAGCAGCTCAAGGGTCTGCACCGAGCCGCCGGCGGCCTCGATCTTCTCCTGCGCGCTCTTCGAGAAGCGGTGCGCGCTGACGGTCAGCTTGGCGCTCAGGTCACCGTCCCCCAGGATGACCACCGGCTCGTCGGCCTTCTTGATCAGGCCCTTTTGCGCCAGGGTTTGCGGGGTGACAGTCTCGCCGTCATTGAAGGCGCGCGCCAGCGATTCCAGGTTCACTTCCTGGTATTCAACGCGGAAGATGTTGGTGAAGCCGCGCTTGAACGGCAGACGCCGCACGAGCGGAAGCTGTCCACCCTCGAAGTAAGCACCCTTGCCGCCGCCGCTGCGCGCACCCTGGCCTTTGGTACCGCGGCCTGCCGTCTTGCCCTGGCCGGCGCTGATACCCCGGCCCACGCGCTTGCGTGGTCTTGTGGCCCCTTTGTCCGGGCGCAGGTCGTGTAACTTCATGCTTCGATCTCCTCGACCTTGACCAGGTGGATGATCTTGTGGATCATGCCCCGGATAGGCGGCGTGTCGTCGTGCACCACCGTCGAGTTCATGCGGCCCAGCCCCAGCGCCTTGACGGTGGCTTTCTGGCGCTTATTGTAGCCGATGGGGCTGCGCACCAACGTGACGCGCAGCTTCTTGTCAGTCATTCGCTTTCCTCCTGCGATTCCAGAAGGGCTGGACCTGCGCCGGGTCTTTGCCGCGCATGGCCGCCAGCGTCTCGCCATCCTTAAGCTGGGTCAGCGCCTCGATGGTGGCATAGGCCACGTTCAGCGTGTTGGCGCTGCCCTGGCTCTTGCTGAGGATGTCGCGCACGCCCGCTGCTTCCAGCACCGCACGCACGCCGCCCCCCGCGATCACGCCCGTGCCGGGCGAGGCAGGCTTGAGAAAGACCTTCGCGCCGCCGCGCCGGCCCGTCACTTCATGGGGGATGGTCGTGCCCGTCAGCGACACGGCGCGCATATTGCGCCGCGCGCGCTCCGACGCTTTGCGGATGGCATCAGGGACGCCGCGCGCCTTGCCGACGCCGATACCAACCTGGCCCCTGTTATCGCCGACAACCACCACTGAGCGGAAGGCAAAGCGACGGCCACCCTTCACCACTTTGGCGACGCGGCTGATGTCTATAACGCGCTCATCGAGTTCGTCTCGGTCCTCTTCGCGTCGTGGTTCTCGTCTTCCCATGGTTTTCTCCCAAAGTCAGCCCACTGGGCCAGGCCGGGCGCAACCCCGCGCCCCGCCTGGCGACCGGGTGCACTCGTCCTAGAACTCTAACCCAGCGGCGCGCGCGCCGTCGGCCAGCGCCTTGACCCGACCGTGATAGCGGTAGCCACCCCGGTCGAAGACAACCTGCTTGATCCCGGCGGCCTGGGCGCGTTGGGCGACCAGCTCACCGACCAGCTTGGCGGCGTCGGTCTTGGACTTGCCCTCAAGCTGCCCCCGTAGCTCACGGTCAATAGTAGAGGCCGAGGCCAACGTCTGGCCGGCCACGTCGTCAATGACCTGGGCGTAGATGTTGCCCAGGCTGCGGAACACATTCAGGCGCGGACGCTCTGGCGTGCCAGCAATTCTGGCGCGGACACGGCGATGACGGCGTTGGCGCGCAATACGCGATTTCTCACTCATGGATTCACTCTCTACGCACTACAGCCTAGCCGGCCTTACCCGCTTTACCAGCCTTACGGCGGATGTGCTCACCATCATAGCGCACGCCCTTGCCCTTGTAAGGCTCCGGGGGCCGCAGCCCGCGAATGTTGGCCGCCAACTGGCCGACCACCTGTTTGTCTATGCCGCTAATGCGGACGATCCGGCCACGTTCCTCGACGGCGAAGGCCACATGAGGCGGCGGCTCGACCGGGATGGGGTGCGAGTAGCCCAGGTGCATCACCAGAGTCTTGCCCTCCATCTCGGCGCGGTAGCCAACGCCCTCGACGATCAGCACGCGCTCGAAGCCGGCGCTGACGCCCGTCACCATATTGGCGATCAGGGCGCGCGTCATGCCGTGAAAGGCGCGATGCTGGCGCTGGTCGGACGGGCGCTCGACCACGATCTGGCCGTCCGCTTGCTTGATGACCATCTCGGCGGGGAACGTGTGATGCAGTTCCCCCTTCGGACCCTTGACGGTCACCTGGCTCCCGTCAACCGTCACCTGAACCTTGTCCGGGATCGGAATAGGTTTCTTCCCAATGCGTGACACGGTTCCTATCCTTCCTTCAACATGCTGACGATAAGCAGCACCGGGAACGTTGGCCGGGCCAGGATGTGGCGTAGAACTTCTGGGCGAAGAGGAGAAGCAACCCCTTCCACTGCCTCGACCAGAGCCTCTACTGGCACCCGTCGGCCCAGTTTAGGCGTGCCCTCGGCGCTGTGCTCCGCCTTTACCAGACGTAGCACAACACCTCGCCACCAACGCCCTGACGCCGCGCCTGCTGGCCGGTCATGATGCCGCGCGGGGTGGTCAGGATCGAAATGCCCATCCCGCTGAGCACCCAGGGGATGTCGTTCTTGCCCACGTACACCCGGCGACCGGGCTTGCTCACACGCTTGAGATCGCTAATGACCGGGCGGCGCTCGCGGCGGCTGCCCCAGTACTTGAGGGTGATCACGATGGTCGAAGCGGGCTTGCCCTCTTCCACCGTCACATCGGAGATGTAGCCCTCGTCTTTGAGAATCTGGGCAATGGCCAGCTTGGTCTTGGAGTGCGGGATAGCCACTGTGCTATGCCCGACCATGATGGCATTGCGAATCCGGGTCAACATATCAGCAATAGGATCGCTTAGCATGGTTCGCTCCGGTCAGTTACCAGCTAGACTTGACCACACCAGGAATCTGGCCTTCGAGCGCCAGCTCCCGGAAGTGGATGCGGCACAGCCCAAAGCGGCGCATATAGCCACGCGGACGACCGCATACTTTCCCCGAATGGGGGTCTACGTACTGGCAGCGATTGCGCACGCGCACCTTGTATTTGCGCCGCGTCTCACGCGCTACCATAGACTTCTTGGCCATCGAGACCTTCCTTCCTCACCAGCGAGAATGGCCTGACGCTCTGAACGGGTTTTATTGCTCGCGGAACGGCATACCCAACAGCTTGAGCAGGCGGCGTCCCTCTTCGTCGGTGCGCGCGGTGGTCACGATGGTGATCTCCAACCCGCGCACCTTGTCAATCTTGTCGTAGGCGATCTCCGGGAAGAGCAACTGCTCGCGCAGGCCCAGCGTGTAGTTGCCGCGCCCGTCGAACGAGTCCGGGCTGACGCCGCTGAAGTCGCGCGTGCGGGGCAGGGCGATGTTCATCAGGCGGTCGAGCAGCGCCCACATGCGCTCGCCGCGCAGGTCCACCTTGACGCCGATGGCGCGCCCTTCACGCAGCTTGAACCCGGCGATGCTCCGCCGAGCGTGGGTGATGACCGGCTGCTGGCCAGTGATCAGGCGCAGGTCTTCGACCGCGCCATCGAGCGCCTTGGCGTTGTCCAGGGCTTCGCCGACGCCGATGTTGACCACGAGCTTGGTCAGGCGGGGCACCTGCATCACGCTGGAATAGCCAAACTCTTCCATCAGGGCCGGAACGACTTCGGTGCGGTAGCGTTCCAGCAGACGATTGCTTGCCATAGTCTCTGACCTCACTTGGCGGAGACGGCTAGTCTATGTCGCTGCCGCACTTGCGGCACACGCGCACTTTTCTGCCGTCTTCCGTCATCCGATAGCCGACCCGCGTTTTCTCGCTGCACTGGGTGCAGACGATCATCACGTTGGAGAGGTGGATCGGCGCTTCAAACTCGATGATGCCTGGCTGAACCTGGCCGCGCCCGGCCTGAACCGGCTTCTGGTGCTTTTTGACGACGTTGACGCGCTCGACCACCACCCGGTCTTTCTTGGGGATCACGCGCAGCACCGCGCCGCGCACACCCTTGTCTTTGCCGGCGATCACCTCAACGGTGTCGCCCTTTTTGATTCGTTGCATTGCTGCCTCACTCCCATCTCGCGCCGGCCCACAGCCGCGCTAGAGCGTCTCTGGGGCCAGCGAGACGATCTTCATGAACCCCTTTTCGCGCAGCTCGCGCGCGACCGGGCCGAAGATGCGCGTGCCGCGCGGGTCTTTCGTGTCGCCCTGCAAGATGACCGCTGCGTTGTCGTCGAACTTGATGTACGACCCGTCGCTGCGGCGGTACTCCTTGGCCGTGCGGACGATGACGGCGCGCACGATCTCGCTCTTTTTCACCGCGCCCTGCGGCGCTGCCGACTTGACCGTGCCGATCACGATGTCACCCACTGCGCCGGTCTTGCGCCGCGAGCCGCCGGTGATGTGGATGACCAGGATTTCACGCGCGCCGGTGTTGTCGGCGATCTTCAGTCGTGACTCGTGTTGGATCATCGCTCTTCCGCCTCGTCAAGTGTGGCTGGCAGCGGCGCTTCCTGCTCCGGCGCTTCCAGCACTGCCTCCACCGCCCAACGCTTGTTCTTGCTGATCGGGCGGCTTTCGACGATGCGCACCAGCGCGCCCACCGGGATGGCATTGCTTTCGTCGTGCGCCATGTATTTCTTGGTGGTGCGCACGACCTTCTTGTACAGGCGGTGGGGGTGCACCCGCTCGACTTCCACGACAACCGTCTTGTCCATCGAATTGCGGATCACACGGCCCTCCAGCCGTTTACGAGTGTTAGGCATCGGTGTCCTCCTGCTGGACAAGCTCCGCCGCCAGCCGGCGCTCGTGCTGAATGGTCAGCAGGCGCGCGATCTCTTTCTTGAGCTGGCGAATGCGCGTATAGTCTTCTAGCTGGCCGGATGCCCGCTGGAAGCGCAGGTTGAACATCTCCTGCCTGGCATCATCGAGCGCCCCGGCGATCTCGGCGTCGGTCATCCTGCGAATTTCGGCTGTCTTGCGCATTACGAGACCTCCTCACCGCTGATCGGGTCTGTGCGGCGGACAACCTTGGTGGCAATCGGCAGCTTGTAGGCTGCCAGGCGCAGGGCTTCGAGCGCGGTCTCGTCGTCCATACCGGCCATCTCGAACATGATGCGCCCTGGGCGCACCACCGCGACCCAATGATCCACCGACCCCTTCCCCTTCCCCATGCGGCTTTCGGCGGCGCGCTTGGTCACCGGCTTGTCGGGGAAGATGCGAATGTACACGCGCCCGCGCCGCCGGATGTGGCGCATGATGGTACGACGGACAGCCTCGATCTGGCGGCTGGTGATCCAGGCCGGCTCCAGCGCCTGCAACCCATAGTCGCCAAACTGGACTGTGTTGCCGCGCCCGGCCACGCCTTTCATCCGCCCTCGAAACTGCTTGCGGTGCTTTACCCGCTTTGGCATTAACATGCTCGTCTACTCCTCGAAAGTCAGAACGCCTCACCGCCAGCCACCGGCAGCGGCCCCGGCGCCCTGCCTATTGACTCACATAGACATCGGTCGGCTCGGCCTGGCGCTTCTCTTCGCCGAGGACTTCGCCCTTGTAGATCCAGACCTTGACGCCAATCCGCCCGTAGGTGGTCAGCGCCTCGGCAGTGGCGTAGTCAATGTTCGAGCGCAGGGTAGCGCGCGGCACCTGGCCTTCCATCTGCCATTCGCGGCGGGCCATCTCGGCCCCGGCCAGGCGACCGCTGACCTGAATCTTGATGCCCTTCGCGCCCTGGCGCATGGCCTGGCCGATGGCGCGCTTCATGGCGCGGCTGTGACCGATGCGGCGCTCAAGCTGGCCAGCGATGTTCAGCGCCACCAGGCGGGCGTCCAGGTCGGGCTTTTCGATCTCCTCGACCTCGACCTTAACCTTCTTGCCGGTCAGCTCTTCCAGGCCCTGGCGCAGCTTTTTGACGCTCTCGCCCTTGCGCCCGATGACGATGCCGGGCTTGGCCGTGAACAGCGTGACCTGCACCTGGTTCGGGTAGCGTTCGATCTCCACCCCGGAGATGCCGGCGCGGTCGGCTTCCTTCTCCACGAACTGGCGAATCTGGAAGTCCTCTTGCAGCAGGGTGCGATAACGGTCGCCCTCGGCGAACCAGCGGGCGCTCCAATCACGGTTGATCTTGAGCCGGAAGCCGACCGGGTGTACTTTGCGTCCCATAACTAGGCTGTCTCCTCTTGACGCTCAGTCAACACGACAACGAGATGGGTCGAGCGTTTCACGCGCGGCTTGTAGCGGCCACGCGCCCCAGCCTTCATCCGCCTCATGCGCGGCCCTTCATTGGCCGCCAGATGCGCCACATACAGGTCCTGGCGGTTCATCTCGAAGTTCTGCTCGGCGTTAGCAATCGCCGACTCGATCAGCTTGGAGAGCAGGCCAGCGCCTTTGTGCGGCATGAAGCGCAGCACGGTCAGCGCCTGGTCAGCATCCATGCCGCGCACCTGGTCACAGACCAGGCGCATTTTCTGCGCCGAGATCGGCAGGTAGCGGGCAGTTGCACGAACGTCCATAGCGTAATTCCTTATCCCCGTCTCGACCTACTTCTTCTTCTTCTTCTCGGCCAGGTGGCCCCGGTAGGTCCGTGTCGGGGCGAACTCGCCCAGTTTGTGGCCGACCATGTTCTCGGTGACATAGATCGGCACGTGGCGGCGCCCGTCGTGGACCGCAATGGTGAAGCCCACCATCTGCGGGAAGATGGTCGAGGCACGACTCCAGGTGCGGATCACCTTCTTATCGCCGCGCTCCCGCATCTGTTCGACTTTGCGCAGCAGTTTCGGGTCTATAAACGGCCCTTTTTTAAGCGAACGCGACATACCAGCCTCGCCTCCTACTGCCGACGCTTGCCACGACGCCGGACAATAAACCTGTCAGTACGTTTGTTGCGCCGGGTTTTCTTGCCCATCGCTGGCTTGCCCCAGGGTGTCTTCGGCCCCGGCATCCCGATGGGCGAGCGCCCTTCCCCACCGCCGTGCGGATGGCTGTTGGGGTCCATGGCCGTGCCGCGCACGGTGGGCCGCCAACCCAGCCAACGCTTGCGCCCAGCTTTGCCCAGCTTGATGTTGCCGTGCTCGGCGTTGCCCACCTGCCCGATGGTGGCCATGCAGTTCTCGTGCACCATGCGCACTTCGCCGCTGGGCAGGCGAATCTGGGCGTAGATGCCCTCTTTGGCCAGCAGTTGCGCCGACGTGCCCGCCGCGCGCGCCAACTGGCCACCGCGCCCCGGCTCTAGCTCGACATTGTGTACCAGCGAGCCGACCGGGATCAGGCGGATGGGCAGGGCATTGCCCACGCGCACCTCGGCGCTGGCCCCGTTGGTCACCGTGTCGCCGACGCGCAGCCCCAGCGGGGCGATGATGTAGCGCCGCTCGCCGTCCGCGTAAAGCAGCAGGGCGATGCGCGCCGAGCGGTTCGGGTCGTATTCGATGGACTCCACGCGCGCCGGGACATCCAGCTTGTTGCGCTTGAAGTCAATCAGACGATAGCGCCGCTTGTGCCCGCCACCGCGATGACGGACGGTGACCCGCCCGCTGCTGTTGCGACCGGCGCGTTTGCGCAGGTCGGTCAGCAGGCCGCGGTACGGCCTGGCCCGCGTGATCTCTTCGAACGTGCTGCCCGTCATGTCCCGGCGACCGGGCGATGTGGGCTTGTACTTCTTCACCGGCATGTGCTTACCTCATCATCTACGCGGCTGCGCTCATTAGCCCCGTGAGGTGCGGATGTCTGAGCGCGGCCACTGCCATTCCGCTTACACCTCAAACAGGCTGATTGACTGGTCGGCAGGGACCGTGACAATCGCCTTCTTCCAGGCTTGCTGCCGCACATAAGCCTTGCGCAGGCGGCGCCCGCGCTTGAGCGGCATGACCATCGTGCGCACCTTGAGCACGTCCACATTGAAGACGCGCATGACCGCCTCGGCGATCTGAATCTTGTTGGCGCGCATGTCTACCTCAAAGACATACTGGCGAAGATCATCGGCCATCACGTGCGATTTCTCGGTGATCACCGGGCGCTTGATCACGTCATAGAGATGCAGTTGCTTGCTCACCGTGCTATTCCTCCTGGCGACCCGCCGCCATACCCAAGAGACTCTGGATCACGTCCAGCGCATCCTGGGGGATGACGACCTTATCGTGCGAGAGCAAGTCGCGCACGTTGAGGTAGGACGCGCGCAGGTAACGCGCGTTGCTCAGGTTGCGCACGCTGCGCTCGACGGCTTCGTTGCGGTCGGCCAGCAACAGCAGGGCGCTCTGGTCGCCGACCAGGGCGCGCAACGCATCGCTCATGGCGCGCGTCTTGGGCGAGTCCAGGGCCAGCGAGTCCACGACGACGATCTGATCGTCGGCGGCCAGGGCCGACAGCGCCGAGCGCAACGCCTGGCGGCGCATTTTGCGCGGCATGGCCTTGCTGTAGTCGCGCGGACGCGGCCCGTGCGCCACCCCACCGCCGACAAAGATGGGGGCCGAACGAGCGCCATGACGGGCGCGCCCCGTCCCCTTCTGGCGGTACCACTTGGCCTTCGACAGGTTGACCTCGCTGCGCGTCTTGGCCTTGTGCGTGCCCAGGCGGGCGTTAGCCATCTGGCGCACGTAGGCCTGGTGCATCAGGCCCGTGTTGACCTCCACCTCGAAGATGTCGGCGGGCAACTCGACGGTGCCCACCTGGTCACCGGCCATGTTACGAACTGGTACTAACATGATTCACGACTCCTTGCTGCGGCCATGTCTACTGGCGCTGCTTGCGCGACGGCTTGATCAAGAGGATGCCGCCCCGCGCGCCAGGGACTGACCCGCGCACAGCGAGCATGTTCTTTTCCGCATCCACCACGACCACTTCGAGATTCTGCACGGTGACGCGCTCGCCCCCCATGCGGCCCGCCATGCGCGTCCCCTTCAGCACGCGACCAGGCGTCGTCGTGGAGCCGATGGAGCCGGGCGCGCGTTCGCGGTCGGACTGGCCGTGCGTCTTCGGCTGGCGATTGAAGCCGTGCCGCTTGACCGTCCCGGCGAAACCGCGCCCCTTCGACGTGCCGACCACATCCACGCGCTCGCCTGGCGCGAAGACATCGCTGACGAGCAGCTTCTGTCCTTCTTCCACGTCAATTTCCTTGACGCGGAATTCGCGCAGCACGCGCAAGTCGGGCAGGGCCAGGCCGTTGCGCTGCAGATGGCCGCGCTTGGGCTGGTTCAGCCGCGACGCCCCGTTTCGCTTGGGCGGCAGTTCCTCGAAGCCAAGCTGCACGGCGCTGTAGCCATCTTTCTCCTCAGAACGAATCTGGGTCACATAGCACGGCCCAGCCTGGATGACAGTGACCGGGATCACCTGCCCGTCATCGTCGAAGATCTGGGTCATGCCCACTTTTTTTCCAATGATGCCCTTCATCACTGCCTCCAAGGGACTGAGCGAAGAAACGTCCATCGCCCATCATCCCTGCTTCGTCGCCTCAACCATTGTCTTGTCGCATGTTACCGAGCGCGCTTGGCGCTCGGCCCCAGGGTTGCTGCCATCGGCGACCGGTGTCAACTGGCAAGGCCCCTGGTCCACCAGGCCGCCAACGCACGGGCGCGCGGCCTGGGCCGGCTGCCTAGATCTTGATCTCAATGTCCACACCAGCCGGCAGGTTCAACCGCATCAGCGTGTCAATGGTCTTCGCGTCTGGGTCCAGCACGTCAATCAGCCGCTTGTGCGTCCGAATCTCGAAGTGTTCCTGCGAGTCCTTGTCAATGAACGGCGAACGGCGGACGGTGAAACGCTCGATGCGCGTGGGCAGCGGCACAGGGCCTACCACACGCGCCCCGGTGCGCTCAGCCGTGTCTACAATGCGCTGCGCGGACTGGTCGAGCACGCGGTGGTCATACGCTTTGAGCCGGATGCGGATTTTTTGCTTGGCCATAGGGTTTCCTCAGACTTCCTACCTGTTAGAAGTCAACTGGGGGAGACTGGCAGAGACCACTGTCTTGATGTCTTTGATCTGCCGTGCGCAGTGCAACTTGCCAGTCTCCACACAGACAATCGCTCGCTCAGTCGAGAATCTCGGTGATGACGCCCGCGCCGACGGTCAGGCCCCCTTCGCGGATGGCAAACTTCGAGCCGCGCTCCAGCGCCACCGGCGTGATCAACTCCACCTGCAGGTTCACGCTGTCGCCCGG
>Ga0334890_1002522_pt1 | contig 20893 bp, 23 predicted proteins | sample GraSluR1_MG_3_FD_207220 | JGI IMG/M metagenome (GOLD analysis project Ga0334890, IMG submission 207220) | Sludge microbial communities from methane-producing bioreactor in Wageningen University, Netherlands - Granular Sludge_31_08-R1 | ecosystem: Engineered > Bioreactor > Anaerobic >... | reverse complement strand
TTTGTGCGGAATCAGTAAACTGAGCAAAAAGTAAGCAAAATAAACTCCAAACCATTAATGCGAAAAAATAGTTAATTACAGCGAATTTTCACATGGGTTTGGATTTTATTTTAGTAGGGATAATATTAATTATCAGTACGTACTGATAACCACCAGCCCCCGCTCATCATAGACCGATTTATCTTTGCTCACCCCTTCATTCCGGATGCATCGGTCTAGCGCCATGATCATGGCCACGGCTCCGTCAATCTTCTCGGTAGACTTGGCTTTGTCCGGCTTGATATTCCCGGCAGGGTCAGTTCTAACATGAATATTGTCCATCATCCAGGATAATACCGGATGGCCGCCATGGGCGATTCTCTTTTCCAGGGTCAGCTTCATCAGTTCCTTGGTGGGTGGGCTCATATCCTTAAAGCCCTGGCCGAAGGGAACAATGGTAAAGCCTGCGCCTTCCAGGTTTTGTACCATTTGCACAGCACCCCAGCGGTCAAAGGCGATCTCCGGCGGCGGGTATCTCCCACGGCGGCAAGGGAAGCGGCCCCAGGGTTCACGATTTGCGGCACACGTTTGCCGTACACTGTTTGCGCCGCGCCGTATTGAATGGTGACGATTTAAGCGTAATGCTGAAATATCTGTCCGTTTATCTGGGGCATTCCGATACGCTGTCGACCCAAGCGTACCTGCGCCTTACGGCAGACATGTACCCGGATATCGGCAGGATGGAAAAGGATTTTGATGTTCTGCCGGATTTGGAGGTGCTGAATGAAACCTACTGATTTCGCTATACATCTCACCACCTATCTTTCGGCATTCCTGCCCGGTCAACGCGGCATCAGTGCCAACACTGTAAAATCTTATGGCGATACGTTCCGATTGTTATTAATATACTGCCGTGATCAAGCTAACATCGCACCTGAAAGAATGACGCTTCAGCTTTTTAACGATTCGCTGATAATCGGATTTCTCAACTGGCTTGAAACAGATCGTGGTAATTCGGTTTCAACAAGGAATCAGCGGCTTGCCGCAATACACGCATTTTGCCGATACCTGCTAACTGAAGCACCCAATCATATGGCTCTCTTGCAGAAAAATCTGAGTATCCCGTTCAAAAAGTACGTAAAACCTCAGATCGAATATCTGTCTGTGGCTGAGATGACAGAAATACTTGCCAAGCCCGACTTGAAAAACGCCACCGGACGGAGAGATCTCGCCATTCTTTCCTTACTATATGACAGCGGTGCAAGGGTGAGCGAGCTGGTGAATCTGCGTGTCCGGGATGTCCGACTTGATGAGTTTCCTACAGTTACGCTGAATGGGAAGGGGCAAAAAATACGCTACGTGCCCATTATGAGCAAAACTACGGACCTACTTAGAAAATATATCTCAGAAAACCATCTCAACAAGCCGGAACGGTTGGATAATCCACTGTTTGTGAACCGACAGAAACAAAAGCTCACTCGTGCTGGAATCGCCTATATTCTGAAGAAATACGCTGACAGACGCGATGTTTCTCCGCATATACTCCGCCACACAAAAGCGATGCATTTGTTGCAATCAGGCGTAAACATTGTCTATATCCGTGACATCCTCGGGCATTCAAGTATAGACACCACAGATATTTACGCCCGCGCCGATGCGGAGATGAAGCGTAAAGCTATTGAGAAACTCGCCGCCCAGGTAACGCCCGATATTCCGGATTGGCGTTCGGACAACGCTCTGATAGATTGGCTCAAGGCATTAAGTTGAAACATTTATGCGAAGTTATTCAGGCTAAAAACCGTAAATAATGGCTATTTGGCTCATTAACTTCGCATTTTGTTTAGCTTTGCATAAGCCCCATTATGTGAAGCTTAACATAACAGTGCATGGATTTTGCCGGTGTGAAATTCAGAAACACCATCAGCCGTTTCTTCCGTATTTATGGAAAAAACAACTATAATGAGTTACGCCCATTGCAAATGCGTGGTGGCACAGAATCGCAGGAATCAGCAATCCACGTTCTTGTAACGCTTTTCAATCAATATGAATCCGTATAAAACTTCAGATAAAACAGCAAAAAAAGTGTTACCCGCATAGATGATGCTACCTGGCACATTTCCTGTCACAGTGATAGGGACAAGCAGTGGGCCAAAACACTTTTAAAGGAACTCGGTTGTAAGAAAGTCAGGCTGTATCCCACGATTGATGAATGTTTGATTCCATTTAAGATATCCTAACTCTCGGAACACGGGGTCAGGTTCCTCAGCAGCGGCAAAAAGGGGGTAGCCTGAACTCCACCGAGTAGCTTTGGCTCGTGAAAATGAGCACCTCAAAAAAGAGCTTGCTTTGAAAATGCGGGAGCTTGAGGAGAAAATAAAGAATGCAGAAAACCAAGAGGAAAGGGAAAGATTAATTGCGCTGAAACAAAAAATAATCGCTGTAGGAGAGAAAAAATGAATAATAAGTTAGGTGCCTGGCACCATTTGTTATGGGTATTATTTGAAATCCTCACATAATAGGTCCCCGCCGGTAAGCGCAGGTAATAGCTGCGTGTATTTAAATTATCACTGTAAACGATAAGTCTTGCCGGGAATAAGCCCGGGGACAGCCCCGGACCTATTTCAATAACTTAACAACTTAAGTGCCTGGCACCTATTCCTTTGGCACCTATTCCTTCCTAACTATTCCGCCAGCCACAGGAACCGTCCCTGTGGCAGACCTGCTGTTGTTGTCACTCTTCCACCGTAAAGCGTAATAGAACCCCCTGTCGGAGATTTGTACCGGAAGAAGATTTTATTTCCGGCTCTATATACAGGGTATAGCTTTGGCCAGGGGTATACGCCTTATTAAAATTCACCACAACAGATGTTTTCTTTTTATAAATGTCATAAGCTTTTTCCAGCTTAATAGGATGATATTCATTTGTTTTATCATTATTTACATGAATGTTTGAATAGCTAATCGTATCAAGCTCCAATTCCTGGTTAAACTCAATTTTCCATACCTTATCCCATTTAACCTTAATGGGTGTGGATGTCCACACCTTATAATCCCTGGTGTCTTCGGGTTTCGAAAAATTATGCTGCGTAGTAAAATAAGAGGTAATATCGGTTGCCAGGTTATTGCCTTTACTGTCTTTTACGGCATTTCGGGGTATAAATAGCTTATACTTTTCTCCGGTCCGCATTGTAAAAATAGACGGTGCTATAAAGATGCGGTCGCCTCCGCCCCAGTATACATCTATCAATAATTCACCGCCACCTGAGTCGAACAGCTTTATATTATGGTACCCTTCAGCCATTTCCACCATTTTATTAAAAAATACTGTTACAGATTTTCCTATCGGAATACCGGTATCCTGGTTCCCCGGATCGATGTCTGCCACTCTTGGCGCCCCTGACAGGCTATCATCAAAATTTAACACCAGCGCATAAAAAACATTGCTAAAATCGCTCTCGCGGTTAGAATTATCCGTCACAGTCAAAGCCCATAAGTACACCTTGCCCTTTTCCAGTTCTGACCTGAATTCAGGTTCTCTAAGCAATGACGGGTTTTGTTTTTCAAAGGGCTGACCGTACTCGGCCCGGTAAACCGAATATCCCTGGAAATCGGTTCTGGTAGAGGGGTTCCACTGAATCCATATTTTTGAGTTCTCTTCTATAGCCGTAATGCCACTCGGTGGGAGAGGCTTTGCATTTAAGTCTTCTTGCTCCTCCTGCATGTCCGTAACCGGTACATCCACGGGAATACTAAAAGTTGATTGACCGGTACATATCATGTGTTTTTGACTTGTGAAAGCAAATACTGTTACATTATTAGTTTCACCCTTAAGCTGCATGGAAGAAGGAACCGTCCACTTGTACCAATAGCCCCGGCTGTCTTGTTCGGTTTCCATAAGAGTGTTGGGGACAAGTTTCCCATTTATGCGGCAAATGAAGGATGATGTATTAATTGGGTCAAGGTCATAAGGATAATTAAGGGCAATTACCGGAGTTCTTGTAGCCAGTGTGCTGCCGTTTAACGGACTAACTGAAAAATTATATGTAGTTTTTTCATCCGCCGGAATATCGATCAAGTCAGAAAAAACCCCGCCTGCGGCAGTATTTATCGCAACATACTTTGCCTGGGGCACAAGCATTTCGTTGCTGCCCCCGCTTACTTTAAGCGGTTGCAATGTATTCCTGATTATTAATGCCCCGTCGTCCGTTATCAGGATTTCCGTTTGTCCATCTTGGGCTCTGTTAAGGTTATAACTAGGATACATGGCTGAGCTGCTGAACGTCATTACAGACTTTTTTGAACCTTTATCATCGTTATCCAAATAATTTATTATGTATTTGAGGCCGTTTCTAAAGACAAAACCGAATCCCATACACTCCAAGCCGGCATCAACTGTCCGGTCAACCCCAAAACTTGCAATTTTTTCAATACCCAAACCAACCCGTGGGCTTAAATTGGCAGTGTAAGTGTGAAATTCTTTCTCAATCAGAGTCATAACGGGTTGGGGCCCGCTTAAGCCATTTTCCCCCAGAGCCACAGCATAACCACTAACAAGCTTGTCTTTCATCCCTACCTTCATGCAAACGCCGTTGGCAAACCATACCTCTACCCCCGGGAATTGGGGCATGCCGAACTGGTCTTCTGTAGCCCTGCCAAAAGTTATCGTTTGCCCCATAGCACAATTATATCCTTTGTAAAACCGGATTGGATCCGGACCGAGAGTATCGCTAATACTAACATCTCCAACCACATCATTTATAACCGCATATGGTATGTTCAGTTTAGCCAGCGGGCTATTGCTATCCCACATTTTTTCTCCCGCAACATAGACAGTCACATAATCGCGGATATATTTCTGCAGCCAGCCGCAATTGCTCAGATCAATATTGGATTTAAAATATGCTGCACCATAACTGTCGGTATAGGGATTATTTGATTCATATTTGCCATTTTGTCCTTCAAGCCGGACATTAACATCTTCCAGCGGCATCCATTCAACATACTTTTTCGATTTATTTACGACCGGTTCCTTAACGGTAGCCATTACAATACCCCCGGCACCCGGCCCAAGTTTAACCTCTTTACTCTTATATATAGTAATATTGAACTGAAAGTAATTAGATAAGTGGGTTGTTCCGGACCCCGAACCATCACCAACTAAAGCATTTACTTTTCCAAAGATAGTGAAAGCCATTTTTTCGCTGAACACGCTGTCATCCACCCTGCAGGTTGCCTTTGCCTCTCTTGGCGAGGTCCGGTCTATTGTAAAATTTATTGAAGTAAACTGAGGAGAAATAACTAAGTCTGAAAAATATACCGAGCCAACATCAAATCCGGATTCGTTATAAAGACCTGTAATTTCTATAGTGCCGGTGCCCTTATAGTTTATGCTTTTTGTCCCGGTTCCATCATCAGTGTCCAAATCCGAAAAATGCTCCACTCTATTTCCCTGATAATTCACATTAACTGAAAAATCCTTATCAAGAGTATCAATGGTCACTGCGCTGGTTTGTACGGGAAAAAATATAGATAAACATAAAATAGTAATTAAAAACAAAAAGATTTTATAAGGCGCATGGTTAAACATAAAATATTTCATTTATAATCTTTGCCCCCTTGAATTAATAATAATATAATAAATAATAAGTGGAAATTCGCCATTTCAAAAAGAAATTCCTGCTTGAATCTTCTCCGCTTACTGCTCTCCTACAGCGGTTGTATCATTCTTATATAGCTACCCGCTATTCTAAATATGGCTTATTGAACCGCTAAAAATATATTCTGTTGGTTAATTTCCCTTACCATTATGTGATAAATACCTGTCAAACTCCGCTTGCGCATTACACGCGGCATTACTTCTCACCCCCAGTCCACAACACTACATTATAAAGAACCGTCCCACTGTTGACAGTGAAAAAAGCACCCTTTTTATCGGGTGCTAAACTTTATTAATTCTATTTGCTGGCAAGTGCTAGAACGGCTGCTTCAGGATCGTACGAAGCAAATAGAACAGTATCTACAGCCAATTTTTCCGGAAATTCACGATATAGCTGGGTCAAACCATCAATTCTTCCGCGTGCGCTTCGATGGGTTATTATTGGTCGTGGACCTATAAATCTTTGACCATCTATTTCAATTGTTATTTCAGTAGCTATTGGTATTAGCCCGCCTACTTCCGACTTTGCTCCCAGTGTCAATATGCCATAACGGTTTTCCGTTTCACTAATGGTGTGTTCAGTGACTTTAACCTGATCTATTCCTGTGTTCCTCTTTGAAATAGTCATACAGTTTTGCGGAACCGCCCAGCAAATCAAATGCATAAGTGTAACTAATATCGCCGGATTCTGCCCCCTGGATTACAGCCCCTAAAAAGCTATCACCAAGACGGGATCTACTGGTACGATAGTAGTCACCGCCACCATCAGATTCCCCCTTGCCCCTATCCTTTAGCACCATTTCGGTTTGCTGTTTTACTGTATTGACCACATGCTGAGGGATTTTATTCAGGTCCTTAAGCCTGATAGCTACCGCCAACCTACTGACATGAAACAGCCTACTCAACTCATCTATTTGTTCTAATTCAGACTTACTGTTATCCCATAGTTCTTGAACATGAGATGCGGGAATTAAAAACTCTGCCGTTATCATATTTATGTTTGTTTCATCGCTGTCCTCATCGACAAATATGTCGTCCTCTTGCAATAAGAAGTGAATATATTCGTGGATCAAGGTAAAGATTTTCCCCGCTTCACTGTCCCTACTGTTTATAAATATAAGTGGTGCGATGTCATCATATAATAGAAAACCTCTAAATTCACTTACATTAAGCCCACGGTGATTATCAGAACCTACAACCCCGCTTTGCATAACAACGATCCCTTTGCTTTCAAGTTTCTGCCTTAGGTATTTAAAAGCGGAGCCTTTGGCCCTGCGTTCTTTATACCAAAATTCATCCAGTCCTATATATTCTTTGGCCGGAAGAATGTTTTCCTTAATCAAATCACCAAAGTCATCAGGAAGTAGTTTCCTCCAACCTTTTTCCTGGCGATGTTCACTTAACCAATCTTTCTTCCTACCCATGATATATAGGGTATCTTGAAGATCCTTACTAATTTCCGGTATTTTATTTCCAATCGTCCTGAATTCAGATTCAATTATATTCGTTCTTGGAGGTTCATTTAAAAACATATAGCCCAGAGGTACCCTTAAAAAGTTAGCCAGGCTTTCTACCTGCCTAAAAGTAGGATAGTCTTCCCCGGAAATCCAGGCCTCAATTTTTTTGAATTTGTTTTTTATCTCGCCAAAGTCTTTTTGGGATTCTTCGATCGCCCATAAATAAATTTCCCTGCTAATCTCCACCCTACTACCCGTAGCCATATGCTCGCCTCCTTTCGAATCGGCAAACCTAATCTCTTATAACTTTATATTATACCATAAAAAACATCCGTGGAATAAATATTTTTACTGGTTTCTCAGGAGCGTTTCCACTTCCCGCTTGAAACCATACCTCTGCAGATATTCTATCAGCGCCCCTTCCATGACTTCCTTCAAAGCAATCTTCTTTTCCTTGCTAAATTCCCCGGCCAATTTAGCGATAACGTGGCTCATGTAAATGGCCTTAGTCCTGACTTCCCCTGGCACAGCATACCTTGGAATAATGCCATCATCCCTGGTGCCGGTGAGTAGCTGGTATAGCCCATCCCGGTTTTCGTAGAGATAGCGGAGGAAGGGCAGATATTCCTCAAGCCCCTCCGGTATTTCCCCGCTGGCTGGTTGAACAGTTGGCGGTGTCAGTGGCTGGCCGGTTGGTTCCGGTATGGGCAGGTTTGTTTCCTGTAGTAGCACCGGCACATCAATCCTACCCACGGTCTTGACGCTGATATCCTTTTCCCAGCCCAATTTTTCTACCGCATCGTGAATGCGCTGATCAGCATTTTGCACTTTTCGGTTCGTCACCAGCTGGAACTCGCCCGGTGAGTGGTAGCTGCGGCAAAAGGAAAGGGAAAGGTAGTTATCTACCTCTCCCTGTAATTCCAGCGCCGGTGATAATATTCTAATTGGTTTCATGGCTCACCTACTTTCCCTTTGGTATCTGTCTTTATCCACTGCGCCCTCAGCCGTTAACAAGAAACAGTATAAAAAGGGCTACCAAAAAAACAAGAAGCAGAATCAAAACCACATAAAAGCACCTTAGCTCCTTTTCATCCTTAGCCCTTTCGCGTCTTTCGTACTCTGTGGTTGCATTCCACAGGTCCACCAACTTCCCCGACATGTGGCCGTGGGCCTTCACCAATTGATGTCTGTTATTCTGATCCAACGCACATTTGATTGCACCCACACCTAGGTTGCATTCGGAAATGGCTTCCTGTAGTTTTGTGTCGGGAATCTTAATGACAAAATTCCTGTGAAGTGGTTTCCGAAATAGCTCCTTTAGATGACCCGAGTCCTTCCCGGACAAACATTCCTTGGCTTCCATGGCAATCACATGAGCATAATCTGCTGTTTGGTTGGCATACTTGAAGACCAATCTAATTTGATCCTTATGCCTAAAATACAAGGCCACAAGTATACCTGTTATCATACCGGATATCAGACCTGCGGTAATACCGATAAGCCACTCGAACAATGCTATCCCCCCTTTGGTTTAATAATACGAGCCAGAAGGGGAAACATCCTTTATGGCTTCAATGATGTTTCTGCAACGTCTTTACTCCATTTCCGCTAATACCTGCTGTACTACCGTTTTAAGATTCCCTAATGCTGGTACCTGCACCACCGTGTAAATCCCAGCCAGAATGAGCGGCACCCAGACGTTCTTGACTAAAGCTGAATCTTTATTAAAAGTCATTATGCTTCACCTCCTGCAAGTAAAATGGTTAGCTCCGCCATAGCTTGCTGCAGACCTTGGATTTGGTCTCTTAGGTTTATGGTGCTCGCTGTCAGCATGGCCATCTCACTTTCGGCTGTTTCCTTTTCACTTGGCGGTTCTGAGCCTATAGCACACCTAATAACATACCTGGATTTGCCCGTGTCCTTTACTATTTTATTGCCCACCCTAATTTCAGTCACCTATTTCACCCCCCAAGTAATTATGATTTGTGCGCTGTTATTTACTTTTATGCCGTTTTTAGCGCTGATTATAAGGGGCTGGTCAGGAACCAATTTCCTTCTGATCTTTATCCCGTCAACCTCAATCCAAACATAATAAGTTGTAATGGTTGTGGCCCCAGGTGCATACATAAAATCGGGCTCGATTATAGCCACTGTTTCACCCGATGTTTCCAAGGAGTTTAAATTTTCTATATCTAAATTTATAACCCAGTATCCCTTTCCCGCAGTGCAATACAGGAGGTTCCTGTCAAAATCTATCCAAAAGGACCCGGTACTCCGCTTTATGGGCATATACCAAGCCGAATTGTACACAACATCTTCAAACAATTTAGTTTCAATATTAAAAACCACCACCCTACCGTCATTCAAGGTAAGATATAACTTGTTACCGATTTTCTTGTGATAATCAAAACCGTAAAACTGTGGCGTTGTATAAAAGGGCGATGACATGGCATCGTAGAGTTCAAATGTCCCCTCTAGCGTATCGTACTCCAGCAAATGGTATTCCGCAGCATCCCTTGTGATGAACGTATAGACCTTGCCGCTATCGGGATCATATAAACCGAAGTTGTTAGTATACACATCGCTGTGGGTAATCGGAATTGTTGCGTCAATCAACTTTTCCCCGTTGGTTACGTCATAAATAATGTATTTGCTTGATGCCGCTGAAGATTGGAAAAACAATAATTTATATATCGGCTTATCCTCTTCATCATATCCCCACCAACCTGCTTTTAGGTACATTGTTGCGGATGTGGTGGTGGTGATGGTCTTGGATGTTGTCGCCATTGTTGCCAAGTTGACTATATTTAAAGAATGACTTGTGCTTGCAGCAGAAGGGACACAATATGCGTATCCACCCTCAAAATCAAATTCGAAATACCGGAATGCATCGTAACCGCCAATAGACTTTTGCGTATCTAGAAATGAATCGCTATCAATATCAAACTTGCGCATGTAATGCGTTAGATTGGGGTGGCTGCCGTATGAACTAATTACATACATAACCCTGTTTGTTTTATCCAAATTCAAAGAAATGGAGGAGCTGTTTTGTATTGACATGTTAACCGGCCAGCCTCCCAAAAACCGACCGCCAAACTTGTCAAATTTTATTAAATGTGCTGATGTGGACATATAAGAATAGATGGCTATTGCATAGATAAAGTTATCCACTTCTACCATAATGCCGTTGAAATTATACTCATTATTGTTAATGTAAAGTGTTTGAATGTAGTCTTGAACCATGGTTGCTCCACTTGTACTTTCCCCAAAGGTTTCACAGCCAACTTCTGTGTACCCATCAAAATTCACTAAATTAGCCCCAAAAGATGCCCCAAAACGTTCTTTTACCTTACTTACGCCCATCGTTTTTTCAAGGTTTTTAACTGAACCCAAAACCACTGCATCCATCTAAATCACCGGAGCCGGGCTGTGGATGGTAATATTTTGGGTTATCCCTTTATTTCCACCAAGAATCTGTTTGGTTTCATGGTCGTTATATATCGTGCTCCCTCTGGGTAAGGCTACTAACTCCGGCCCTAGCTCACCTACCATGGTAAGCCCCCCTGGAAAGAAGCTGGTACCGCTGTAGTTGCTATCGCTGCCACCAGTAGTAACGGTTCTAATAATCCGGGTAATGGTTTCGGTGATTCTAAAGACTTTTTCTTTAACATAGGTATTATTCCATTCGTGTATTTTCCCAATAGCATCTTCAATAGCGCTTTTAATTCGATCCAGGGCAGTAGTCACCTTATTAGCCATGTTGCTAAACTTGCTCCCGGTGATTTCCTCCATGGTGCTTAGAGCGCTGCTCCAAACAGACTTGTAGCCTTCAGTGTAGGCCCCAATGAGTCCCTTGATACCGCCGCCATGCTCATCGATTTTACTCTGCATAGCCAGCCAGCTTTCAGCCGTATTGGTTTTCAAGGCCTCCCAAGTTTCAAAGGTCTTAGTTTTAACCTCATTACCAAACAGTTCAATAGCCGGAATGCTCTCCTGTTTCATGTGTTTATACAGGGCTACTCCGGCTGCGGTTAGTCCAGCTATGGCCGCCACCGCAAGTCCTACTGGGCCGGTAAGAACTGTAAAGGCACCAGCTAAAACACCTAAAGCAGGGGTAGCAACCGCAGCTCCAGTAGTAACTACAGCTAAAGTCCCTGCCACTGATGATAAAACCCCTATGACAGAACCAATACCTGCAATTAGTTTACCGCCTATCAGCAAAAGAGGCCCTATGGCAGCAGCCAACAGGCCTATCTTCACAATAGCTTCCATGGTAGCCGGATTAAGGTTAGCAAACCAGTCTACTATCTGCTGTAGTTTTTCCACCAGCTTATTAAGATGGGGCAGAAGTATCTCAAATATTTGAATAGCTAAACCTTCTAAACCGGATTTTAATATGGTAATGCCGCCCTGCAGATTATCTATCATCACATCTGCCGGTATAGTTCCTGGTGGCCTCAGTCAACTTGGCATAATCTTCATCACTGGCATTGATGATGGCTAGCATACCGGCCATAGCTTCTTTTCCGAAGATGGTAGCAGCATACTGGGCCTGCTGTTCTTCGGAAAGATTGGCAAATTTAGTCCGCAGCTCATCCATCACACCTTTAAAAGGCAGCATTTCTCCATTGGCATCGGTGATGGATATACCCAAGTCATTCATGGCTTTAGCCATATTGCCGGTAGGGTTAGCTAGGTTAGCAATGGCCGTTTTTAAAGAGGTTCCAGCCTGGCTTGATTTATTTCCAGCATTTGCCATTAACCCTAAAGCCAATGCCGCATCTTCCGCAGAATAGCCCAGGGCACCAAACAAGGGGGCTACATACTTAAAAGACTGCCCCAGCATGGCTACGTTGGTGTTACTATTAGATCCAAACCTTTCATCATTGGTTTCGCACGTCCTTATTTCAATAGCACGGGAGCGGCAGTATGCAGATAAGCGTTTGCCGATCCTTTGGCACTGTTTTAAATTCCAGCCAATGTTAAAAGTCCTGTTATATTTGGCCACAGTATAAAACTTGAGCGATGTGTTAAGGGCAATTTCCAGGGTTTCATTTTCTTCAGTCAAAGCGAATATTCGTCTTTCTGATTCAATGGCTTTCCGCTGAGCAATCTGTAAAGCTCGCTCCATTATTTTTTTAGGAGAGTTCCAGGCTTCCTCAATGAAACTATGGGCTAACAATCGCCCTGTGGTTTTTTCTCCCGTTCCTTCAAGGCGGATGTGGAAATCATCTTTTTAGCAATGGGATTGACTGTATTACCTTAAAAATGGGATTTATGTGTTTAAAACTGGAATCGAATTAGTGGGTATATCTGGAAAAACAAAAATAGCCGGACAACGACTGAAATTAATCAGTTGCTTTCCGGCTATTTGGTGGTTCTCAATAGACCCCTCTGCTCGGTACATAGATAATAATTTAGTTTTAAGTAGCTACTTAACTAAATATAACTGTTTTGTACTTATTTTTTCGGTTTAGCTTTTCTCGCTATTAAAGTAAATCTATTACGCTTTAAATCAATTCTCCACGTACTCTTACACACCCGGCATTTTACCCTTGTAAATCCTATGGTTCAATCTTCTTTATCAAAAAGCCTACTATTACATGTAGGACAAGCCACCCGTTCAATATTTCTTGCACTCTCCATTGACGCCCTCCTCTCGTTTTATATATTATGAGCCATTGCCTAACTCCAGTTTCATCAACAACCTGGCTCTATTATCCTCGTATTCCCTTTCTGCTTCTTTTACCCGTTCTTGATATGTTTTCTGGTTTATTTCCAGTTGCCGCCCTATTTCATCCATCATATCCCTTGGGTACACTGGTACCTCCAATCGGCCTAGCTGCTTATTATTAATCAGTGTTACTGTGGTTCCCGTTTGAAGGCTTTCGAGCATTTTTTTCCCGGTATCACTTTGTAAAAATTCAACTAGGATGTAGGGATTATATCTCCAGCGATCTACCCTAATTCTTGTCAAGTTACTGCTAATAATAGAATCCTTAAAATTACTATCCACTAAGGCTACTTTCGTCTCCCAGCCTTTTGCTGTGATAATTATATCGTCAGTTCCGATTGTGTATTTTTCCTCCCAGTCCCGGTTCCTTGGCCGTATCATGAGTGTATCTTCGTAGTTAACGCCGCCATCATCAATGTTCCGAATACTGATATAATGGTACTCCCCGCCCGACTCTAATTCTTCCAGCTCTTTTTTGGATATGTTAACCCCTCTTGTAATCTGGGCAATCTTACTTAGGGGTATCGTTTTGTCAAATTGGTTCTTGAGGCTTTCAAAATCTATATACTCAACGGGGTTTAAACGGTAATCATACTCCTCCATATCTGTAATCGGAACAAACTTGCTAAAGCCCTCTTCTTGGGAGTTTGAATGATAGGCTGTTAATATTTTATCAACGCCTAGTTCAGTAAGTGTATGCTGGTAGGGATTAAGCCTTTCCCTGTATTTGCTAGCGTTAATAAAGAGTACCCCTCCTCTTCTCTCCATTGGCTTATTGCGATTAAGGATCAGCACTTCTGTGCCGATGTTCGTATCCTCGTATAAATTATCCGGTAGGGTTATAACGCATTCAACCAGGTCTTCTTGGACAATTGCGGCCCTGATCCTATCCTCAAATCCTCTCACCAACATCCCCTTCGACCCAACCACTATTCCTTTTCCCCGGCTATTCAAGCGATAGATTATATTTTGTATAAAAGCCCACTCCAGATTAGCCTTAGCGGGTGGCCCGTAGCGAAACCTTGGGTCATTGAGATTTAATGCTTTATGGTATCTCAAGTTGCGGGGAATATCACTTACAACCAAGTCAAACTGTTGAATGCCATCTAGCTTCCCCTCACTAAAGGCATCCTTGTTTACAATCCTGTAATCCCTTACTTCGTTGGCAATCATCAAAAGCTTGGAGATTAAATATGCCGTTGTGTTTATTTCCTCCGCATAGTAATATGGTTGGTGATATGATTGTCTGAAAATCTCTAGGGCAATACTGGAAGTCCCAGCACTGAAATCCGCAAAGGATCCTATGCTATTTATGTCCTGAAATTTTGCTATAAGCCTGGCGATACTACTTGGCGTTTTGGTAAAACCGCTCTCCCGTGGGCCAATTTGGACTATTTGATTTATAAGTTCTTGGAAGTCCTCCTTGGTTCGGGCCTCTTTGCTGTTCATTTGCCAGTAGAGTTCCTTTAGGTAATCCCCCGGATTTTCGAATAGCCTGCTGAGTAGGGTGCTGAGGATTCCCTTGAACTCTGGAAACTCATCCTCATGTCTTTTTATTTCTTGTCCCAAGTGGTCAGCATCCGTTAAGGCTTTGCTGATAGATTTTGCTGAGATAGCGTATTTTTCGGTTTGCTCCATCCATTTGATTAGGGCTACTCCCAGCGTAATAAAGAAAGCTTGCTGCCTACTAAATACCCCCCGCAAGTAATCAAAACAATGGTTGATGAGAATATCCATTTTATTGTTCACTTTTTCACCTCCTTCGGTATGGGTGTTGTGGCAGGTATGTTCATACCTTTTATTTTGGGTCAAAAAAATACACCCTCATAATTGCATTCTATCACCACATTTACCCATTGTCAAGGGGGTATTTTCATACCTTATTATTTTGTTTCCAGCCCTGTGCTTGGTCTTCGCCCTCAAATAGCCCCGTGTAAAAGTTGAATACATGCCCGCATGCCTTGTATAAGTCCACACCCTTACCTTTGTATTGAACAACGAAAACCGGGCCACCGTAATTAAAATCCTTATAGCTAAAATCTTCGTAACTAAAGCCGGGAATGTATTTATCCTTTGAAATTTGCTTTTCCCTGATGTAATCCTTTCTAATAAAATGCTTTCCCCTATTGGCCATATCCTGAATTAGTTCATGTTGCCACTCGCTTCGAATTTCCTCTGCCCTTTGCCTAAAACTTATAGGCAATTTATCATCTTTGCTAATCCACTCAACTAGGTGATTTGCGGTCACAACAAAGTTAAAATAATTATAACTATTTTCTTCCTTAGTTAATGCCTGAAAATCATGTTTCAGCTTACCGTATAAATCTTTGGAAGTTTCTAAAGCAAGTAAGCCAACGTCATCCACTGTCCCCACCCCTCTGCTTTATTTTACCACAATGGCAGTGGGTCGTGAAGGGTCTAGCCTTTTGCTGGAAAACTTGATATGTGTTTCAGGTGGCCTACCACAAGCAGAAATATATAACCCAGCTTCCATAGCACCGTAAACGCCCTAAATTGGAAAAATAACCCGCCAACCAGGTAACCAGATAACCCCTGTCAGGCCTACCTGCCGGGCTAGCTTTATCCATCACCTGGCTCCCTACCCAAACCTAATAACAATCCCGGCAACCAATAATCCCACCCCGGCTATTACACCTATCAAGGATATCGCCAGGCCCAGACTGGAATAGGGTCGAATTCATAGCTCTCCGGGTCAACTGGCCTGTCTATAAGCGCTATTATCTATTCGTCACTGCCATTCTCCTACATTCTCCTATAATAACTTAACAACTTAAATGCCTAGTACCGTTTGAATTACCACTTTTTCATCAACTGCCAAAGGAGCATCGACTTCTCCTGCGAATTTTTTGGCATTTTCATTATAATTTAGCTTTACTCCTCCGACCACAACATTGTACTGCTGGGGTTCGTCAGTATTAAGAGTAACTATTACCACAGTCTTTCCCGGTAATAATCCGGTGTTTTTAGTCATAGAAAAAGATGGCATTGTTGAGCTGGTCTTAGTCCCGATCAAATCCACCGTCGGGGTAGTAGGAGAAGTAGGTTGTTCTATAGTTGGTGGTGTTGATGATCTTACAGTACTTGATTTTATCATCACGGTTCGGCTGGATGCTTCCCATGATACTTCACAACCAAGATTTTCTGAGATAAACCTTATCGGTACCATTGTCCTGCCTTCAATAATACCTGCCGGTACGTCTAATTGAACCTCTAGACCATCCTTCACCGCTACTTTATTACCAATAAATAATTTGATATTAGTTTGCTCTTTGTTTATGGTTACCATCCGAACTTTCCCGTCCCAGTTTACTTCGGCTCCAAGTGCTTCAGCTACAAATCGCACAGGAACAAGCGTACGACCATTATCAATCTGTGGCGGAACATCAGGGCTTAGCACCTGACCATCAACCAGTATAGTAATAGTTTTATCCGCTGCCAAAACAGGGAATGCTAAAAGGCTAAACAAAACCATTACTGTTATAATTGGAGTAATAACTTTTTTCATGATCTTCCTCCCTCTATGTATAGATAAAAAATGAAATAAATGAAAAAACATGGTAACGCATATTTTTCTCCCATATCCTTCATCTATACTACAATTGTACTAAAATAAGAACATTCTTTCAATAAATTATCCTGTACACGAAATATATAGAACTATCAACCCGAACCGGTTCAATAACTTAAGTGCCTGGCATCTATTCCCCACTTAGCCCCATTCAAACAGGGGAACGTTAAACAACGTCCCCCTGTTTTGCAATAACTTAACAACTTAAGTGCCTGGCACCATATACACTTGCTATTTGGAAGTTACAACAACCTTGGATTGTACTGCATCGGTGGTATCTACTTCACCAGCAAACTTCTTCGCTTTAGTATTATAGGTTAATGGAGTTCCAGCTACTGCTACATTGTAGTTTTCAGGATTAGTAGTGTCTAGAGTTACTATTACTATTGATTTGCCGGGAACTAACCCAGAATTTACGGTCATGGTAAAAGTCGGGGTGGGTTCAACCACCTTTTCGGTTACAACAACCTTGGATTGTACTGCATCAGCTTCATCTACTTCTCCACCAAACTTCTTCTGTGCAGCATTATAGGTTAATTGGGTTCCGGCTACTGCTACAATATAGTTTTCAGGATTAGCAGTGTCTAGAGTTACTATTACCATTTTTTTACCAGGGGTCAATCCATTATTTACCGCCATGGTAAAAGTGGGAGTAGCTCCACCACCACCAGCCGGGTAGTTGGTTATTACACCGTTATCATCCTTATAGGTAATGGCCGGAAAAGCTGCTACCTCAACTGCGGTTAACGGAATACCGGTCATTATTGAAGTCCAACCAGTTGTCAGACCTTCTATTTGATAGACCAGGGGACCTGCACCCAAGTTATCAAGAGCGGTCTGGATTTCTGCTGCTTTGGCAGGATTGGTTAGGAATCCAATACTGAACCCTTTGTCTCCTATGATAACGCTGTCATTGGGAATACTGGCAGCAGAGGCTACCGTTGTAAACAGCATTATAAAGGCAAGAACCAAAGCCAGCATTTTTACTTTCTTATGCCTTATCACTCTTATATTTGCCTCCTTTGTCATAAAAATCATGAGAATTTGTCCTTGTCCTGGTTAACTATCTGTTACCGAGTTTAATATGTAACAAAAGCTAACAACTACTTATCAACCTATTAGTTGGCACACCTCCTCTCTATATTCTAAGTACAACCTTAGCCGAAGGTTTCGTTTAAGAATTTATGATTGGGATTATGGATTTTCATTTCATCAGTCGAGTAGACAAAATCTCGACACTCCTTCCGAGTTATTTCATCGTGAAGGGATTGCCTACTGCCCCTCACAGAACCGCACGTGCGGTTTTCCCGCATACGGCTCTTCAAACCAGCTTCGGTTGCCAATCCCAGATGTCTTTCGTCAGGTGCGGTTCCCTAACGTAATAGTTCCAAATTCTTAGGTAATCTAAGTATTTCATACTCCGTTTCTGGTGTCTTTTATTTAACACCCTGTAGTATTCATACCTTACATATTTCCAGAATTTATATATCTGTACCAGATTGCCGCTTACTCCATAATAGTTGAAATGTCCCTGTAGCGATAACTGTATACGATCCATGGTTTTAGCAATCGGCTTGTGCATAACCCCGTCTATGCCGACTGCCTTTTTCTGTACCTGCTTCCGATGTTCTTCCTTAAGGCTTCTCTCGTTTACCCGATTCATCAGGGTTTCCAGCCTCGCATAGGTTCTGGATTGATACCTAATTTCCTTCAGTTCCTGTTCCACGTTCCTGTAACCTCCTGTGCTACACGTGCTTCTCCTTGGAAAACGCTGATTTGTTACCCCCTTCGCTCCACCGGCTTTCACCGGCTTCATCACTACTATGAGGTAATCCGACTTCTGGCAGACCTTCGTCTCTCACTTAGTTTACAAGACCTTGTTTGAGCCTACCGCAACTTAGCGGAGCCTGTCAGACCTCCCAGGTATGCGTGTACTATCTTTGTATGCTCGCCACGCTCTATTGACCCCGGCGGAATCTCCCTAACCTCGCACTATCGGTTAGTTCTTGCTGTCTGCGGTGAAGAGGAACACATCGACTTCCGCTCTATATATATTACGGGGCTGAATCGCTTCACGGTTTCCCATTGCGGCTCTCATACTCCCTATCCTACGCTTAAACCTCACCTCACGGCTTCGGCTCCAAGGACTCGGTACCGGCTGTTTGCTAGACTTTACCAGGCGAGGACTCCCACCTCGCTATATTACATGCACCGAACTGGCGCACCCTGCATAGTTTTATTATACCATGCGGCTTAATTATTGTAGCATAAAACCAAACCCTATAAGGAGGTCTGACATATAAGTGCTCTTGGTGGTCGGTAAATTTGTCATGTTGCTTGGTTTTGGGGACTGGGTGCTGGTTGGCTTTGTTTTGCAGCTAGTTTTAGTTGTCTGGGTAGGCCGATGGCAGGGTGACTGGAAACAGGTTAATAGAAAATAGCAAACAGGGCCAACCACCGCTATGGCAGTTGACCCTGTGTTGTCTGTTGGGGCTAGGTCCCTATTCTCCGACAATAACTTAACAACTAACTAACTTAACAACTTAAGTGCCTGGCACCTGTGATTACCAACCTACTTTTGTTATCTTGACTGGTGTGGTGTCACAGAGTACTCCGTTTGCATCAACTAATTGTTTAACACCTACCGCGAAACCGCCCACCCCACAAGGGCCTAGGGGTTTAGCGGTCTCTTAATTTTCCTTTGTTGTTCTAATATATATTATTACCTACATGTTTCGTAAGGTTAGAAAATATAAGCTTATTATTCATAAAGGTTTTCTTATGTTTTTGTGGCTTTGCAACATATTAAAGAAAAACCCCAGGCCCGTAGGTCGCTGGAGTATGATCCGTTTTAATAGTACTGTACTTACTGGAGATACCTTTTTACCTCTTCCAGGCTTTCATAATCCAGGATGCCGTCAATCATAGCATCCAGTGTCGGAGCATCTAGTTTTGATATCCCAACCCTAAGTTCCTCCGGCACAGAACCGAATTTTCTAGTAAGCAGTTTTATCGCCGTTCTCACAAGGGCTTTTGTTTCCCCTTTTTCTATACCTTTTTCTATACCCTTTTCTATGCCTTTTTCTATGCCTTCTTCTCGCAACATCTCGGCTATGGTCATCAGCTTTTCACTCCCTTCCGGATAAACGTTTTCAATCCTTTTTATTATTATATCAATATCCGCTGGCGTTAGATTCTTTCCACTACTGAATGCATATTTGACCGCGGTTTCAAAGTATTCTATCCCGGGGTGTTCTAATACCACACTGGGCCGGGCATCGTTGGCAAATAGTTTAGAGCCATATTCCTCGGTGGCCAGGGCCATATGATCCATGGCCTTTTCCTTGCCTTGCCCGGTGCGCCGGTAAACGTGGAGGGGCAGTGAAGCAATGGTTTCTGATAGTACTCGCACACAGGCATAAACTGCTGATGTGGCCATAGCCGTGCGCTCGTTGACGGTCTTGCCGCTGGGCGTAGGGCCAAAGAAAAAGGCATAACTGTTTTGCCAGAAGCTGTTCTTGGGACTGGCTCTGGATTTAAACAAATTGGATAGGATAGGTATTTTCAGAATCTCACCTCCTTAAAATTGGGCATGAAAAAAGCACCTCAATTGAGATGCCATTATGGATTTTAATATTTAATCAACAATTTTTGTGTTTGACAATTGCAATTCTATATTACGTCCACCATACATTATTCTTACTATTGCAACCGTCTTTTCTTCTTCAATTACTATATAAAATACAAGATAGCTATCCACTAGAAGAACTCTCAAGCCCTTACTGTGCCAGGGTTCGTCTTGGTAGAGTTTATGCCGCAAGGGCAATTCATCCAGGCCTTTAATTGCATTCATGATTCTATCAATTTGCTTTTTCGCAGTTTCTGGCACTAATAAATTCATTGCAATATACCTGTAAACATTTACAAGATCCTGCTCTGATTCTTCGGTATAAATAATTTTATAACTCATGCCCATACTCTCTATTGATACGCTCGGCCACCTTATCCGCAGATACAACTCGGCCTGCCCTTAAATCATTAAACCCTTTTTCAATTTCATTGTTAAACTCTTCAGGTGTTAAATCCTTAATTGCAAGAGGTCTATTATGTGTAATTTTAACTTCAAATGGTAGCCCGTTTTGCAAAACAACCTGTCTTAAGAAGATATTAATAGCATTTGACATAGGTATGCCAAGTTTATTTAACACCATTTCTGCTTGTTCTTTTATTTCCGGCTCAACACGAGCAAAAATACTTGTAGTTTTCGACATACATATCGCCTCCTTCTTGGTGTTTATACTTTACCATTTTGTATTGCGATATGCAATATATTCGCAGGCTTAAAACGCTAGCATTATCCCTACTAAAATAAAATCCAAACCCATGTGAAAATTCGCTGTAATTAACTATTTTTTCGCATTAATGGTTTGGAGTTTATTTTGCTTACTTTTTGCTCAGTTTACTGATTCCGCACAAAG
>Ga0334890_1002520_pt1 | contig 20897 bp, 12 predicted proteins | sample GraSluR1_MG_3_FD_207220 | JGI IMG/M metagenome (GOLD analysis project Ga0334890, IMG submission 207220) | Sludge microbial communities from methane-producing bioreactor in Wageningen University, Netherlands - Granular Sludge_31_08-R1 | ecosystem: Engineered > Bioreactor > Anaerobic >... | reverse complement strand
CCTGTGTCGCAAAGCTCCAAAGGTTGCCGTCCCACGACTCGGACTCCTGGACGGCGTTGACCTGCCAGTAGTACGTGGCGCCGAGATTCAGCGCGCCGGGGTCATAGCTCGCAGCCTCGACCGTCGCTACCAGATTCAGTGCATCGGGATCGGTGCCGAGGTAGACCTCGTGCGAGACGGCATCGCGACCGCCCCTCCAGACCAGCGTGCTTTCGACGCTGACATCCGCAGCGCCGTCGGCCGGCTGCGGTTCGCGCGCCCGCATTGGAACGTACGAGAATCGCACCTCGCTGAGACCCAATTGCCCCCTCGTGCCAAAACCACTGTTGACGGTCAACCGAACGAACCGGGCGGCCACGCCCTGCAAGTCCACCGTTGTGTTGTAGGTATATGTGGTCCTCGCCGTGGCCTGATTCAGCTCGACGTCGCCCAGGCTCAACCAGTCTTCGCCATCTTCAGAATACTCAAGCGTGGCGTTCTTGATCCCGAAGCCCAGCAGCAATTCAAACTCGACGTTGTAGTTCCAGACGAGCATCTCGTGCAGCTTGTAGAGACGGTCGAACTCGTACTGGATCCACAGAGGCTCATCGTCGGGCGGCATGGCTGTCCACATGTCGTCGGTCGAGGTCGAGTGCCGGCCGAGAGCATCGAGTCCGGAGCCGTCGACTGTCTTCTCCGGCCCGGCGCCCGCTTCCGAGGTCCCATTGCTCGCAGCGATGACCGTCTCGATCGGATACGAGAACGGTTCGGTCGTGAAGCTCCAGAGACTTCCCTTGAAGATCGTGTTGTCCGGCGCTGCGTTGACCTCGTCGATACGCCAGTAGTAGATCGTCTCGAAATCAAGAACGCCGGTCGGATCGTAGCTGGCGGCGGTCTGCCCTTGGCTGACCAAGACACCCATCGGATTGGACCGGCCGGCATCGTTGACGTCGTCGAAGCTGGTTCCGAAGTACACATCGTGCGTCACGGCGAACTCGCCGGCCGTCCAGTTCACGACGACATCGCGAGGCACATCCACGGCCTCATCCTCAGGGTAGGGGTTCGAGGCCAGCTCAGCCGGAGCGATGCCCTGCATTGCTTGGCGAACTTCACTCTCAGACAACGCATGGTCGAAGACCGCCATATCATCGGCCATGCCCGCATAGGCTTCACTCGCACCGTCCGGGTTGCCGCCAATGTAGTAGTTCGCATTCGCACCGTCTGTTGTCTGGCGGGCTGATTCCTGTGAGAGCACTCCGTTGACGTAAATGCGGAAGCTCGTCCCATTCCCCACCACGGCGGCGTGGGTCCATTGGCCGGCGGGAACAACACCCGCCGCTGTCGAGCACATAACGGTCCACGTTCCGCCGACAAACCCGCGCCACGTAAGGTGCCCGTCATTGTTGATGAAGAGCGTGTCATTGGACGAACTCGTCGTCAGCGCGCGGAAGATCTGCTGCCATGTATTGCCGGCTCGTGTGGGATTGATCCAGACAGACAAGGTGAAGTCCTCTTGAAACAGATTCCCCGTCAACGTATCCGAGGCAGGGATGGCCACACGACTGTTGTCAAATGCCAGCGCTCCTCCATATTGTCCATCGACGAACGTTGGGCCGCCATCCAGGGTTCCGTGGTTCCCGTTGCCGCTGGAATCATAGGCAATGGTGCCAGCGCCCTCATCCAGTTTCCAGTGCCCGACCAAGGCGGCCGATGCGCTGCCGCCCACCGTCAGCACCAACAGAAGCAGAATCAGACAAGACAATGTGATGCGCATAGCCAGTCCTCCTTCAAATCACGACACAGGTAGAATCATGCTGCGCTCATACGTGAGCACATAACCTCCTCCGAAACGTGACCTGCCTCCGTCCGCCTGCGTCCGTCTCGCGAGGGACGTGTCGCATCTCTCGGCAGTACTGTGAGGCTCAGTGCCTCGGTTCATGGCTGGGGCTGTAGCCCAGTTTGCCCCAGCAGCCCTTCTGCATCCGGTAGAGATCCTGGAATCCATCCTCCGACTCCGGTACCCACCCGGGCGGGGGCCGGTCCTCCTGCTCTCTGGCAAACTTGATGGTGTCGATGCCCTGCCACCTCCAATGCTCCACGCGTCCGTCCGCAAAGGACACTGTCACGCCGTCGCCATGTCGGACCGGCGGATCGTCCCACCACCGCTCCTGGTCGTAGTGGACGGCGTAGGCGTCCGAGGTCATCCGGCCTTCATCGATGAAGACCAGGCGATAGGCCGGACCCGGATTGCGGATCTCGCTTCGCCTCTTGACGTGTGCCCCGCGCACGCCCTGGGTCGGTGGATGGTTGACCGCATTCATCGAGAACATAATGGCGTACGTGAGCGCCTGACCCCGCCGTCCGGTTGGACATCGATAGATCTTCTCGTTCTGCACATACGGCCAGAGCGCCCCGCCTCGGATCGCTTCGATCTGGGCGTCCCAGTTGTCCGGATCGTAACCGTCGATCCAGGCCAGTTCGTTTATGTGGTCGCCCCAAGCCGTGTTCACGTTGCTGTAGCCCGTGGCGCCGTTGACCAGGCGGTCGCCATTGTCGTCGGCGTACATGATCCAGGCCAGGGTCAACGTTCGCAGATTGCTCAGACAGGCGGCCCGTCGGCCCTGCTCGCGGGCCCGATGCAGCGCGGGCATCAGGATAGCCATCAGGATCGCAATGATCGCGATGACCACAAGCAGTTCAATGAGTGTGAAGGCCTTTCGCTCCCGAGCCCCTCGAACATACACGGGCTTGCCGTTCATAATACCGAGCCTCCTGCAAAACCCCTGAGTCGCAGAGGAACAGCCCAACCGAAGACTACTTCTTGGGACGCTGGATCTGCTTGCCTGGATTGTAACCTGCGGCGTACCGTTTTGCAAGCAGAATCTCCTCCTTCTTTTCGGCAATACGATCAACGCATCTATCGAGAATTGTCCGCGTGTAGACAACATAGGACACGCTCATCACCGGCCGGACCTGGCGGCAGACCGTGCGAGAGCGCAATGGGACCATTCGCGGGATCGCCCGTACCTGGATAAGAGCATCAGATCGGGGGGGTGAGCAGAGCGGGGGGGGTGAAAGCGCTGGAAAAAGGGCCGCCGCAATGGACCGATGTTGTCGTCTTGGAGACGGTTCCAGGTGTTTGCCGATGACGAGCGGCCGGCCGGGGCCTTGCCGGACGGCTTGCTGTCACGGGCGAGCCTGGAGGATCTTGTTGACAGCGTCAGCGTGGACGCTATGGTGTGTGGCTTAGGGGCCCCGATTTCGGCGCGTCTCCTGGCCCCCGATCGGATGCTCTTGTCCAGTTCAATGAGGAATTCCCAATGCTGCGTCGTCGGCTGTGGCGCGATGCCGACGCCCTTGGCAAGGTTGCTGAAAGGGACAGAAAATGAATGACATGCACAACCATGCAGATGCCGCTATCGCGGCCGACAAAGGTTCTCTGACGCGGCGTGATGTACTTGCGACCGCAGCGGTTGCCGTCGGTGCTTCGTCCGGGCTGATGGGCTTGTCCAAGGCGGCGCGAGGGCAGACCGGGAAAGTCGTTAAGAACGGACGGATCAAGCAGTCGATTTGCGGCGGGTGTCTGCGCGGGGCCCGCTTGGACCAGGAGCAGACGGCCAAACTGCTCGTCGAGATGGGATTGGTCGGTCGCGATCTGGTTGGAAGGAACGACTGGGACGTGCTCAAGAAGTACGATCTCGTCGCGACCATGGTGCCGGGCGCCGGGTCGATCAAGCGGGGGCTCAACGACAAGTCAATGCACGCCAGGTTCCTGGAGGATTTCCGAACGAACATCAAGGCCGCGGCCGAGTACAAGTGGCCCAACGTCATCTGCATGGCCGGCGACCGGGCCGGGATCGGCGAGGAGGAGGGGATGGACAACTGCCGGGCGATCCTCGTCGAGGCAGTCAAGATCGCCGAAGACCACGACGTAACCATCTGCATGGAGTTGCTCAACAGCAAGGTCGATCACCCCGGCTACATGTGCGACAACTACCCCTGGGCCTTCGAGCTGTGCCGTCGGGTGGATTCGCCGCGATTCAAGATGCTCTTCGACATCTACCATATGCAGATCATGGAGGGCGACCTGATTGCGACGATCCGCAAGAACATTCAGCACATCGGCCACTTCCACACGGCCGGCGTGCCCGGCCGGCACGAGCTCGACGAGAACCAGGAAATCTATTACCCCGCTGTCATGCGCGCGATTGTCGAAACCGGATACGACGGCTACGTCGCGCACGAGTACACGCCAACGCGGGATTGGCTGGAATCGCTCGTGCAGGCGGTGAAGGCCTGCGACGTGTAGGCCGGACCGGCCGCCGCGCGACTGGGCCCAACGCTCCTGAGACACTTTGCTTTTTTTGCCGAGCAGAAGCAGATTGTCCTTGACACCAATGGTATGTATAGCATACTATGCATTGCACAACAATGGTATCGTGGATGCTTGTGGAGGTCGTTATGAAATTCGAGAGCCAATTGTTGAAGGGAATCGCCCCCGTGGTGGTGCTGGAGATCCTCTCGCGGGGCGCGATGTACGGCTACGAGCTGAGCCAGGCGATCGAGAAGCGAAGCGCCGAGATCCTGACGCTGGGCAAGGGGACGCTGTATCCGCTGCTCTACAACCTCGAAGCCAAGAAGTTCATCAAGGGCAAGTGGGAGACGACGGATTCCGGCCGCAAGCGGCGCTACTACTCCATCACGGCCACGGGTGAGGCCGAACTGGCCGGCCGCAAGGCCCAGCTTGTGGAACTGACCAAGGGCGTCGATCTGATCCTGGGCGGTGCGCTGAAGACGGCATTCTGAAATCAGTTCAGAGGAGCGCGAATCATGAAACCTAATCCCGACAAAGGACCGGTTGACCTTCCAGTCTGTGCGGTCGAGTACATCGATCGGGTCGTTCGAGCGATCCGCTGTCGCAAGCGCGTACGCGCGGAGGTAGGCGAGGAGCTGACGGCGCACTTCGAAGAGGACCTGAAGGAGTGTGCGGACCCCCGGCAGCGCGAGGCTCGGGCCCGCGAGCTGATCGAGCAATTCGGTGACGCCAAGCTGTTGGCGACTCTGTGTCGGCGGGCCAAGAAACGCTGCCGACCGCTGTGGCAGAAGGCGCTGCTCCGCACGGCTCAGGTGCTGGGGTTGTTGGTGCTGTACCTGGTGATCTGTTCGCTTCCGTTGCATTTCGGCAAGCCCACGATCCGCGTCAACTACGTCGAATGGCTCAACGACCGCTGGCGGCCGGCACAGGGCGAGGTCGAAAACGCCAAGCGCTATTACGACGAGGCGGCCAGGCTGTACGTCGCGCCGCCGGAGGCTCTTGCGGGCAAAGGCAGCAATCGGAGCAATGCAGAAGCCGGGTGGTTTCCAGACCACAACGATGCCGAGATGCGCCTGCTGGCGCAATGGCTGGCGGACAACGAACCGGCCTTCGAGATGCTGCGGCGAGGGGCGAAGACGCCGCACTATTGGCCGACGTACGAAACGGAAACGACCGATCTGAGCGACCCGATTTTCCTCGCCGAGGCCATGGCGGAACAGGCGTATCGGAGCGTGGGCCTGGCGCTCCGAGAGAACATTGCATATTGGGCGTCCCAAGGCGACCTGGATCGGGCCGTGGACGATTGCCTGGCGGTATGGACGTTCGGCCGTCACATGCAAGGCAAGGGTCTGCTCAACGATCAATTGGTTGGCATTGCGATTCAAGCTGTCGGATGTCAGTCGGCGTATACCATCCTGCACCGCTGCGAAGTCCCGCCTGACGCACTCGAACGCATACACAGCCGCTTGGCCGTTCTGGTCGATCCCTGTCGTCCCGTCGTTGATCTCGATGGGGAGCGGGTACTCTGGCACGATCGTATCCAGCGGACCTTCACCGACGACGGGCAGGGCGGGGGGCGTGCCTTGCCGAAGGGAATGCCCTATGCCGCCGGGGACTGGCTGGACAATCTGCTCGGCGTTCTGGTCTTCGACTATCCCGACCGCCGCGATGCGGAGGCGATGGTCGATCGGTATTTCGAGCAGATGGAGTGCGTGCTGTTGCGTACGCCTTATGACAGCGGTTTACCGGATGATCGGGAGATGCCGTTGCTGCCGCCGTTGTCGAACACGCTGCTGGCCCTCGTGGCGCCGGCGCATCGGAGGGTGGCCCAACTGGCCTGGCAGACGAGGACGAATGAACTGGCGACGCTGACGATCGTGGCCGTGTTTCGCTATGCCGGTGAGCACAACGGCTACCCGGAGACCCTCGATCAACTGGTGCAGGCCGGCTACCTTGATTCGCTGCCGGATGACCCCTTCGGCGCCGGGCCGCTGTCGTGCCGCAGGACGGACGACGGCTTCCTGCTGTACAGTTGGGGCGAGAACCTCGCCGACGACGGCGGCGTGCAGGGCCTCGGCCAGGACGGCGCCCCGCGCATGTGGGCCGACAACGGCGACTGGGTCTTCTGGCCATTGGCGTCTCAGCGGCGGAGGTCGTCGGCGATCAGGCAGCCTTGACCGGGACAGAACGCGCGCAGGTTCGCCTCGGGCGTGCCGGGCGGGACCTCGCAGCCGGGCTGGAGGATGAACTTCGCGCCCGCCGAGGCGATGCAATCCCGAGCGGCCTGAGCGACGCCATCGGGCGTGCCTTGCAGCAATACGGCGGTTGGGTTGAAGTTGCCGGCCAATGTGACGTCGGGCCCCACCGCGTCGCGCGCGGCACTCAAGGAGACCATCCAGTCCACGTCGATGATCTCGGCGCCGGTCCGGGCCATCAGTGCGATGTTGTTGGCGATATTGCCGCAGATGTGCAGCTTGACCGTCGCGCCGGCCTCGTGAATCGCGTCGATCAGCGTCTTTTCGAACGGCAGCACGAACTGCTCGTACATCGCCGGGTTGATGAGACTGGCGACCGCGTCGCCGATGCCGATCATATCGGCGCCGGCTTCGATCTGGGCCCGCGCAAAGCGGACCCCGTTCTCAACGATCACCTTGGCGGCCTGGAGGTACATCTCAGGCTTGTCGATCAGGTCCATGAACGTGTTCTCGACACCCCGCAGATCGGCGTATTCGGCGATGGGCCCCTCGACCCAGCCGAGAACGCTGTGGGTCTGCCCGACCGCCGCAGCCATCCTCGCGACGCTCTCGACGCGTTGCTTCGGGCGCTCGGCCTGGTCGATTTCGAAGGACCGGATCCGCGCGACGTCCTCCGGGCTCTGAATCAGCATCTCTTTGGGCTTGCCGACGCCGTCGGGAGGGTATTCGAACTCCATGCCATAGGCCGAGGCTTCCCGCCAGGGATCGCTGATCGCACTGATCTGGTTCAGGTTGAACGCTTCTGTCACCGCCTCTTGCGATGCGACGAGGACGTCGCCATCGAGGTAGTAGTCTCGGTAGGTGCGTCCGATGAAGTGGGCGGCCCAAGCCATGAAGATCGGCGTGACCGCCAGTCGATCGACGGGTTGGCCTCGCAGGGTCGCGTAGATTCGCTCTTTCGGTGTCATTGCCGTTGCCATCGATTGCTCCTGTTGCCGGATCGACTCGATTCGCCTGCCCATCGGTCGCAGACCATCCACCACGCATGATAGCCGCCCGGCCGACGATGTCCATGCTCTTTCCCATGGCCTCGGATTTGTGGGCCGATTGCGAGAAATCGTTTGGCGTCCGCGAGGGGGGTCTGATAGAATCCCTCATCTTGAGAGTGCCGTTTGGAGAATCGTCTCGCGATGAGATGCACGATTGAGCCAAGGGAAGAAAAACCACTTCGAACCCCGTCCGGCCGAGGGTCTACCGGCGCGGGGCCCACACAACAGGGAGGCGTATCGCGATGCTGAGAGTTGGAATCGTCGGGTTCGGATTCATGGGACGCATGCACTTTCGCTGCTGGAGCGCGCGAGAGGACGCCCGGGTCGTCGCGGTCTGCGATGCGAATCCGAACATCCAAGAGGACACCCGCCGAGCGGTGGGCAACATCGACGGGGCCGCCGGCGACATCGACTTTGCAGGAATCGAGCTGTTCGCCGATTTTGACGAGATGATCGCCAAGGCGAAACTCGATGCGATCTCCTTGACCCTGCCCACCTATCTTCACACCGAATTCACCGAGCGGGCCCTGGCCCGGGGCGTCCACGTGCTGTGCGAAAAACCCATGGCGCTGACTGTGGCCGAATGCGACCGCATGATGGTCGCCGCGCAGAGGAGCGGGAAGACCCTCCAGATCGGCCATTGCCTGCGATTCTGGCCCGAATACGTCAAGGCCAAGGAACTGCTCGACAGCGGCCAATACGGCAAAGTGGTGGCCGCAATGTTTCAGCGGCTCGGGTCGCCGCCCGGCTGGAGCCTGGACAACTGGTTTGTCGATGAGAGTCGCAGCGGTGGCGTCGCCCTGGACCTGCACATTCACGATACCGATTTCGTCCAGTACCTCCTCGGCCTGCCGAAGGCCGTTTGCAGCCACGGCGCCGTCGGTCGGCAGGGGCAATTGATTCACATCGTCACGCAGTACGTCTACGGCGACGACCAGGTGGTCACGGCCGAGGGCGGCTGGGGGATGATGCCGGGTTTCGGCTTCGAGATGAGCTTCAATCTGGTATTGGAGAAGGCCACGATCGTCTACGACCTGACACGGCAACCGGCGTTACGTGTCTGTCCCGCGGAAGGCGAGGTATTTACGCCCGAGGTGGCGCCGCAGGACGGCTACGTCCGGCAGATCGACCATTTCGCCAGGGCGGCCCAGGGCCAGGCGGTGCCGCCGGTCATCACCCTCGAGCAATCCCGCGATTCGGTCAAGATCGTCGAGGCCGAGAGAGAATCGATCCGCAAGCGAGAGCGAGTCGCCGTTCGGTAATCGATAGAGAGAATAGGAGATAGATATGAAGTGCAAGAATTGGCCTGTAGCGGTTTGCAGTTGGTCGCTCCAGACGGACGTCCCCGGCGTGGCCAAAGCGATGAAAGACCTCGGTTTGCAGCACGTCCACCTCGGTGTGGCCGACGCCGTCGGCGCCGGTCGCGAGCAGTTTCTCGGCGCCGTTCGCGCCCAGGACTGGACGATCACATCGACCATGATGAACTTCGCCCATGAGGATTACTCGACGCTCGATACGATCAAGGCCACCGGCGGCGTCGTTCCCGACGAATTCTGGCAGGGCGACCGTGATCTGTTCGTCCAGGCGGCCGAGGTGACCGCCGAGTTGGGCGTCAAGTACCTCTCGATGCACGCCGGTTTCATCGATGAGACGGACCAGGAGCACGCCGCCAAGGTCGTTGCACGCATCCGCGAGCTGGCCGACGTGGCCGAGGAGAACGGGGTGATCTTCCTTCTGGAAACGGGCCAGGAAACGGCCCAAGAGCTGCGCCATTTCCTCGAAGAGCTGGACCACAATTCCGTCGGCGTCAATTTCGATCCGGCCAATATGATCCTCTACGACAAGGGCGATCCCATCGAGGGGGTCCGTACGCTGGCCCCGTGGATTCGCCACATCCATATCAAGGACGGCCTGCGCACCAGCCAGCCGGGGACGTGGGGGGCCGAGGTGCCCTGGGGCGACGGACAGGTCGGCGCCGCTGAGTTCCTGGCCGCGCTGGAAGAAGTGCAGTACGACGGGGCGCTGGCCATCGAACGCGAGGGCGGCGACGATCGGTTCGGGGATATCCAGAAAGCAGTCCAGCAGTTGGCTGCCGCAAGCTGACGTGACAGACGGCGGCGCGGCGATTCAAGGAGAATGACATGACGTTCGGAATGGACTCGGCCCTGTATTGGAAGCTCAGCGCCTTGATGTTCCTGGAGTTTGCCATCTGGGGGGCGTGGTATCCGGTCCTGGCGGCACGGCTGCTGGGCCCGCTGAAGTTCAGCGGCAAGCAGACCGGGTGGATCTACGCGGCCCTGCCGCTGGCGTGCATCTTCATGCCGCTGCTGGCCGGGTACCTGGCCGACAAGTACGTCAACACCGAGTACATCCTGGCCGGGGCCCACCTCGTCGGCATGGTCCTGCTGTTCATCGCCGGCTGGCGGAAGGACTTCAAGTCGCTGTTCACCGTCATTCTGCTCTATTCGCTCTGCTACGCCGCAACCCTGCCACTCGTCAACGCCCTGATGTTCTTCCACCTGGCGAAGAACAACGTGGACACGGCCAACTCCGCGTACATCTTCATGTGGGCCCCCATCGCATGGGCCCTGGCCGGCTACTTCCTCACCGGCTGGCGCTGGGTCTTCAAGACGGGCGAGGAAGGTCGCGATTGCCTTGTCCTGGCGGCCGCGCTGTCGGTCGTGATGGCCGTCGTCTGTGGCGGCTTCCTGCCGAGCACGCCCCCGGCCGGTGACGCCGGAGGCTCTGCTCTGGGCATGTTGAGGATTCCCAGTTTCCTCATCTTCCTGCTGATCTCGATGGCCGCGGCGGGCATGATGCAGTTCTACTTCCTTGGGACCGCGCAGTTCATGCAGGACAACGGGATCCCGCCCAAGAACGTCCCGGCCTCGATGGCCATCGCCCAAGCCGTCCAGGCGGCCGCGACGCTGTTCCTGCTCAGTCGCCTGGTCGCCGGGGCCGGATACAAGTGGACGCTCGTCGTCGGCACCGCGTCCTGGCTGACCCTCTACGTACTGTACGTGATTCCCAGGCCCCCGGCTGTGATCGTGGTCTCGCAGGCGTTTCACGGACTGGCCTATGTCTTCTTCATTATCGCCGGCCAGATGTACGCCGGCGCGGTCGCCCCGGAAGGGACCGGCGGATCGATGCAGGCCTTGATCTTCACCGCGCAGAGCGGCCTCGGGCTGTTCCTCGGCACACAGCTTGCCGGCGTCGTGATGGACAAATTCAAACGCGGCGACCAGTTCCAGTGGCGGCAGGTCTGGATGGTCCCGGGCGCAATCATGCTCGCCTGCGTCCTGGCGCTGGTGTTGTTCTTCGAGGGCGTCGTCTGACCAGGACCCCGACCCTCGTCCCACCGCAGCATGACATCGATACAAGCGCATACCCCGTAGCGCGTACGGTGCGCTTGCGTCCATACGGACCCTTGTAGGTGCTTGCGTCAAGACGGAAGCAGGCGGTCGTAATGCCGCAAGATGCGCTCGATAGAGCCGGTCCCGGTCAAGAGGGTATCTTGTCGTCTGGTCAGGCCGCTGAAGGTCGATAGGATGTATGCAACGTCGTCACGTTCGACGCCATAGAGGAGAAAGAACGCCGCATCCAGTTCGGCTTGCAGTTCGGCTCGCTCCGAGGGGTCCCACCGGTAAACGAGAGGCTGAAAACCGGCCGCCTCCGCCAGCGGCTTCATGTCGTTGCTCGTACACGTCAGTTTCAATACGCGCTCGCTGATCCACGATTCCAGCGTCTTCCGCTCGTCCCAGGGACATGGTCGGTCATAGAATTCCGGGCCGAAGATGGAGAACTGTTCCACAATGAAGAAGTTGAGATGGATTCCACCGACCTTCTGGCGCGCAACGAAGTCAAGCACGAAGCTGTTTAGATTTGCCAGCAAACAACTCTCCCGCCGTTCAGAGATCGTGGCGCCTGTCAAGATCAGCGGTGCAGAGTTCATCGTGCCAACGTGTGGAATGAATGACGCGATCATCGTTCGTGTGTTGGTGGGGCTCGTCACGTCTTTGTAGACGATATGAGCCGATGCAACCGCATCGTTCAAGGCGCGGTCGACTTCGCCTCTTGGGACCCACCACCTGGGCTCGACCGTGTATTCGGGGTTCTGGTGCTGGACGAGGCTGGTGGGGTCGGTCTGGCCCTGGCGCATCCAGTTGTCGCCTTGGACTACGACGCTGGCGGCTCGATGGTCGTACATCTGCACCATCTTCGCCTCATACAGCGGCAGGTAGATCTCCCTGCGTTTCTTCCACACGGCGCCATCACGTCAGAACCCCGCCTTCTGGAGTTCTTCTGCCGTCTGGAACAGTTCGGCATCGTTGGTTTGATCGAACATGCGCAGAAACTTCATTCCCCACGGATTGCCGCCTTCCTTGCGGGTTCCATCGACAAGAACTGGCACGTGCCGGTAGATGGCCTTCGTAATCTCGGCATCGCGCCTCGACCGGAATACAGGACAGGTCAGCGTGTTCGGGTTCGTTTGGCGGAAATCATCGCCCGATAGGGAGATGTGCCGCTCCTTGCTGCGAAGCTCATTCATTCGATGGGCGAAGAAGACGAAATCCGCTGCCTCTGCCTTGTGCTTGGCACCGCCAAATAGCAGGACACAGAACTTGAACGACCTGTGAACGTCGGGAAAAACAGGTGCCTTGTTCTCAAAATCGAAGAGTCCCACGAGCGCCTTGGTTTCGATCAGGCTGCTGAAGAAGTCCTTCGTGGTCTTGTCGGTGGCGATTCCCGATGGAACGAGCAGGCCCACCGAGCCGGTGGGCGCGACGATCGTCTGCGCAAGCTCGGCGAACAAGGCGTATGTATTGATATCTCCCTTGGCGCAAAGAGGGAAACGGTCGCTCTGGCGGACGTGGTCCAGCGTTCGTTCGGCCGAGGTCTTGGCCTGAAGGTATCGTTCATGCAGTTCCGGCTTCTTGCGCTGCAGTTCCTCGATCAGACGGCGGCGCATCGCTGCATTGACCGCCGAGGCGATGTCGGGAACGACCGAATCAAAAAACTCTCGCTCCTGAAGCTTCAATCGCTCCCAAGGTGGATTCCCGATGACGCAGTCGAAGCCGCCTTCTTCGCGTGCAAAGACATCGGGGAACGCGGCGTGCCAATCCAGTGCAAGAGGATCGACGTTGATGTCGCTGACAAGACTGTTGCCGCAGACGATGTTCTTGGAGAGGTCGGCAAGGGTCCGTCCTCTCCGGGCCGACCGAAGCCACAGGGCCAACTGCGTGATCTCTACCGCCTCCGGTGAGAGGTCCACGCCGAACAGGTTGTCGTGCAGGATGAAGTCTGCAATCCGTCCGCGCATGTCCTGGGCGGCCTTCGCGTTGGCATGCTCCAGGGCGTCGACCAGATCGAGATAGTACGTCTCAAGGGCATCGTAAGCCTGGATCAGAAACGCGCCACTGCCACAGGCGGGATCGATCACCTTGATGGAGCGTAGCGCTACCAGCGCTTCGTCCACGAATCGTTTCACGTCGGGACCGCCGGCCCCATCCTTGACCGACGCGACGTCGGTTTTATGTCTTGCGGCAACCTTGTCCACCTTCTCGCCGGCAATCTGGGCCACCGTTCGCTGTGTGATGAAGTCGGTGAACTCCGGCGGCGTATAATAGATCCCGCCCTTCTTACGTTCAGCGGATTTCTTCATCTTCGGGACGACCTCTTCGCTCACGTCCGACTCGAACAGACCGCCCAAGCGGATTCGCTCGATGTCGTTGATCGATTTCTCGAACAGGTGGCCGAGCACGTCCACGTTGACTTCGAAGCGGAAATCGTAATCGCCGATGCTCTTGAAGAACTTCGTCCAGTCGTCCTCAAGCTCAAGGTCGTCCACGGCCGGGTCCTGGCGGAACAGACCGCCGTTGTAGCCGGGAATGTGGCGGGCTTCATTGCCTTCGTCCACGCTTCGGAACAGGTCCCGGAAGTTCTGCCACCGTGGATTGGTCACGCGATGAAACGGAGGGACTTCGGTCCAGGCCCGCAAGAGCGACCGCTCGGGCAGCAGGCCGCGATCTTCGCAGAACGCTACGAACACAATCCGATCTACGAGCTTCTGTGCAATGCGAATCGCCGTGTCGAGGGGCTTGTTGTGGACTGGGCCCGTCAGATGCTGGATCAACGCAACACGGTTGTCATGGTAGGATTCATAGAGGTCATCTCCGACTTCACGCTGGCGGCGGCCACACCGCTCCAGCATCGCGTCGGCCCTTGGCGCCTGTCCCAAGCCGGGAGGCAACAGGCCTCCTCGCTCGAACAGCCAGTAGAACTGTAAGAACACCTCACGCTGACGTAGGTCCTGAAGTGTGAAGAGCTGGTACACGCGAGGTGTATGGTCTCTGTGGTAGAGGCGAAAACTGACGCAGTTGCACACGATCCCCCAGGGACACTCCGGGACTTCGGCCAAATAATCCCAGCACTGTTGAACGGCGGTTCGCCCGCCCGAGCGGTCCCGATCCACGTTGGCCGTGGGCCCCTTCAGCTCGATTAAAGCACGGGCGGTAGTTGTCTTCCCCGCTTCAAACAGACCGATAGCAGCATCGGCCGTCTGGCCGTTGACACGGAACTTGGGCTTGAGATTCCATTGCTCCCGCCCTTCCGAAAACAGGGTGTAACCCAGCGCTTCACCGAACACCTGTGTGAGGAACTCGGCTTCGACGTTACTCTCTTTCTGGCTCTGCAAGGCGCCGCTCGATTCCAAGTCGGCCCATTTCGTCAGAATCTCGTGGGCTTTCCGCTGCTGCTCGCCCTGCAAACGTCGGTCCTGCGCCTCCGCCTTCAGCAAGTTGGGTATGAATAGCGGTTGTTTCTGGCGGCCGTCTCCATATCGCGCTGTGTTCATCTCACGAAACAAGTGTTCCTGTCGTGCTGCCATGTGTGAACGTACCCTTCTATCAGATTGGCCACTGTCGTGCCGCTGTCTTGCCCCTCTCCGACATCAGAAACCAGCCACATACATTATTTTACTATCGGCACGATCATCCCGCAACGCCAAGGAAATGCACGCATGAAGCGACAACGGGGCCTCCGGGGCGTTTCGCTTTTCGTCCGCATGGGCTAAGGCCCATCCCAGCAGTTCGCGTTACGGCAGGGGGGCTGGAGACGGAAGACCGCAGGCCGCACACGTGACCCGGCCCGGCTCCGACGGGACCGATCGCGCGGCAGCGGGTCTCCGCGTCACGGGCCACGGGTCACGAGAAACGCTTCACGCTTCACACTGGTCCCCGCTTCTACCCATCTACGCTTCTACCCATCTACCCATCTACGCTTCTACGCTTCTACGCCCCTTGGGCTCCGGGCGACGGCGTCACTTGTCGCTGAGCCAGGAGGGGCCGTGGGCGACGTCGACCTTCAGGGGGACTTCGAGGGGCAGGGCCGTGGTCATCTTCTCGGCGATCCACCCGGCGTGCGTCTCGGCCTCGGCGGCGGGCAGCTCGAAAACGAGTTCGTCGTGGACCTGGAGCAGCATGCGGACGGGCAGGGCCTCGGCGTCGATCTTTTTCTGGATAGCGAGCATCGCCATTTTGATGAGGTCGGCGGCCGAGCCCTGGATGACGGTATTGACGGCCAGCCGCTCGGCCTGGGCGCGGCGGCCGGCGTTGCGGCTCTTGATGTCGAGGATGCGGCGGCGTCGGCCGAGGACCGTCTCGGCATAGCCGTTCCGGCGGGCCTTCTCGACGCACGAATCGAGGAACGCCCGGACCGAGCCGTAGCGCGCGAAGTAGTCGTCGATGAACTGCCGGGCGTCGGCGGCGCTCATCCCCGTCGCGCGGGCCAGGCCGAACGCCCCTTGCCCGTAGATCAGCCCGAAGCTGACGGCCTTGCTGCGCGACCGCATCTCGCTCGTGACGGCCTCGAGCGGCACGCCGTAGACCTGCGAGGCGACGAAGCGATGGATGTCCTGGTCGGCGGCGAAGGCGGCGCGCAGGGCCTCGTCGCGCGAGAACTCCGCGAGCAGCCGCAGCTCGATCTGGCTGTAGTCGGCGCTGAGGATGCAGTCGGTAGGACTCTGCGGAACGAAGGCGGCTCGGATCTTGCGGCCGAGCTCGGTGCGAATGGGGATGTTCTGCAGGTTCGGGTCGCTGGAGGACAGCCGGCCGGTGGCCGTGACCGTCTGATTGAACGAGGCATGGAGCCGGCCGGTGCGCGGGTGGATCATCGCCGCCAGCTTGTCGGTGTAGGTGTTCTTGAGCTTGCTCAGCGTGCGATGCTCCAGCACCAGGGCCGCGACGGGGTGCTCGGCCGAAAGCTGCTCGAGCACGCTCGCATCGGTGCTGCGGCCGGCCTTGCCCACCCGCCCCGACGCCAGGCCCAGCCGGTCGAAAAGGACCTCGCCGAGCTGCTTGGGCGAGTCGATGTTGAACACCGTCCCGGCCTCGGCGTAGATCCGCTCGCGGAGGAAGTCCAGTGCCTCGCTCAGCTCGCCCGACATCGTCCGCAGCAGCGCGGTGTCGAGCGAGACGCCGTGCAGGTCCATCGTCGCCAACACGGGCACCAGCGGCATCTCCACCTCCGCAAAGAGCCGGGCCAGAGCCGGCTCGGCGGCCAGCCGCTCCTGCAAATACAGGTACAGCCGCCACGTGACATCGGCATCCTCAGCCGCATACTCGCACGCCACAGCGGTATCGACCAGGTCGAACGTAAGCTGATTCCTTCCCTTGCCGATCAGGGCGACGATCGGCACGCACTCATAGCCAAGATAATCACGAGCCATAGTGTCCATCGAGTGGCTGCTGCGGCCCGGATCGAGGCAATACGAGGCAACCATCGTGTCGAAATGCACGCCCCCCAGCGGCATGCCGGCGTTGTGCAGCACCAGCCAGTCGTATTTGATGTTCTGCCCGACCTTGCGAACGCGCTCGTCGGCCAGAATCGGCCCGAGCTCGCGCCGCACGGTCGCGACATCGAGGTGCGTTGCGCCCAGCGGCCCGCGCACGGGCAGATAAAACGCTCGCTGCGGCTCCCAGCAGAACGACAGCCCCACGAGGTCCGCCCGCATCGGATCGACCGACGTCGTCTCGGTATCGACGGCGAAGATTTCCTGCGCTCTAAGCTCGGCGGCGAAGCGCTCGAAGGCCTCGGGCGTATCGACCAGCGTGTACTCGTGTGGCGTGGTCCTGGCCGAGGGCGGCTCGCCGGGCGTGCCTTCGGCTGGCGTTGCCACAGGCGATTCAGCCGGTGGGGTGTCGCCTTTGGGAGTGAAGCCGAGTTGCGTCAGCAGTCGCGAAAACCCCAGCTCGTTGAAGAGTGCCGAGAGCCTCTCGCGGTCCGGCGGCGCGAGCTTCAGCGTCTCGTAATCGATCTCGACGGGCACCTCGCAGTCGAGCGTCACGAGCTTGCGGCTCAGGTACGCCTGGTCCTTCGAAGCGCGGAGGTTCTCACCCCGCTTGCCCGGAATCTCGTCGACGTGGGCGTAGAGGCTGTCGAGGTCGCCGTAGGCGCCGATCAGCTCGCGGGCGGTCTTGGGCCCGATCAGCGGCACGCCGGGCACGTTGTCGGCCGTGTCGCCCTCGAGGGCCAGGCAATCGACGACCTGCTCCGGCGTAATGCCCATCTCCTGCGTCATCGTCTCGCGGTCGATCACCTTGCCGGTCTTCATATCAAACACCGCGATCCGCCCGTCGATCAGTTGCAGCAGGTCCTTGTCCTTCGAGCAGATGCGCACGTCGGTCGCATCGGCCGCCGCCCGCCTGGCCAGCGTCCCGATGATATCGTCGGCCTCGAAGCCATCGACCCGCAGGATCGGAATCCGCAGCGCCTCGAGCACCTGCTCGATCCGCGCGATCTGCACGGGCATGTCCTCGGGCATCGGCGGCCGGTGGGCCTTGTAGTCGGCGAACAGCTCCTTGCGAAAGGTCGGCGTCTTGCTGTCCATCGCCACGGCGAGCATGTCGGGCTTGTACTTCTCGATCAGGCCGAGCACCGCCGTGGTGAAGATATACGTCGCCTTCGTCGGCTCGCCCGACGGGCCGGTCAACGGCCGGCGCATCGGCGCAAAATACGCCGCGTAGATGTGCGCGTGGCCGTCGATGATGTACAGCGTCTGGGGCATGGCCGTCACTCTATGCCCGACGCGACCGCCTGTCAAGCGCCCGTCCATCCGCCTGTGCCGCCGAATTCGCACGTCGTGCGTCGCCGCACGACGCCACCTTTCTCTTCGTTTCGGTCGCCCGCATCAACGCATCTACGCTTCTGCCGCCCCCCTCCGAGCGGCCCCGGCCGCCGGCCGCATTTTTCCCTTGCCCTCCCCCCATCCTCCGGCGACAATGCCCCCAACGAGCACCGGCCGCAGAAGCGCCCCGGCGTGCAGCGAGGACCAAGAGACGTGCGAAAGCGAAAACCCGCGACAACGCGACGAGAGAATGCAGACACGAGGCAACTGCCCCCGTCGGATTCAGAGCCGCTAAGTTGTATTTCAAGGGCTGACCCCAAGATAGCCCAAGATAGGCCCAAGATAGGCGTGATGCGCAACAAGCAGAATGACAAGGCTCAGTCACGCCATCGCCGATCTCGCAGTCTTATCTTGCGCCGATGGAGCAGTCTCGCCTTTCTTCTCGCCCTGGCAATAGCGGGCGGGATTGTGCTGTGTCCGTTTCTCGAACGAATTCAAGCGGCAGTAGCGACGTTCCTTGCGCCTTGGGGGTGGGGCATCGGAATATTCCTGGGTGTGATTGCAGCCGCCATTGCATGGATAATCCTACACAGGTTCGGCGTCAGCCTCGCAGTACTGATCCCTAACACGCTGTGGATCACCAACCCACCGGCTTGGCCTCTTGGCGTCGCTGCATTTCTCACGTGTACGTTCGCGTGGCATAGTGTTGGCGGCTCACATGATAGCGATGCAGTCACTTTTTCACTTCAGGCAATCGGCGCTGTCATGCTGCTGGGGGCCGGGAGGTTGCTGGCACGTCTCATTGTATGGGCTGATGAGGATTGCCGCAAGGACTCTACTGGAATGAACAGTGGCGCACGCGATCTTCCCGATCTGGCGCATCTCGCCGATCACCCTGAGGAGATGATCCAATGGCTGCAGCGAGAAGAACCCATAGAAGATCCAAGGCAGGATTGTTTCGATATGGCACCCTACGCTCGACGCATTGCCGGCCTGCTCACAGACACGCCATTGAAGACTGTTGCCCTGATTGGTCCATATGGCTGTGGGAAGAGCAGCATCGTGAAAATGGTGCAGCGCTGTCTGGCCAAGGATAGTGGGCGACACGAAGCATCGAGCCAAACAGATAACCACAACAACGTTCCGTTTCCAGGAAGCGACGTTATTGTCGCCGAAGTCTCAGGGTGGGGATTTCAAGAAGGCACTGTCATAGAGCACATCCTGGAAGCGATTGTCGAGGCAATGTCCAAGAGAATTGACTGCCTTGAGATATCAACGATTCCGGCCGGCTATCAGAGAATGCTGACTGGTTCGGGGGCATGGCTGCACGCAGTCTGCGCTTTGATGAGCCGCCCTGCAGGCCGTCGAGACAGCCTACAGCGGATAGACAGTGTGCTTCTTCGAGCGAATATGCGCGTGGTGGCATTCCTCGAAGACGTGGATCGCAACGTTCGAGAAGAGACGTTCCTCAACGAGATCGCATCTCTGTTGGAGAACCTGAAAGGACTCCAAGACATTTCCTTCGTTCTCGCCATGGGTCAAAAATACCAGGGCGAGGACGTTGCGGCCAAGCTTGGCGAACACATTGAAGTTATGGCGCCGCTTGCGCGCCAGCCGGTATTGCGTGTTCTTCGGGCCTTTCGCGCGTATTCTCTGAGACGATATCCCGATGATATCGATCCGTTGACTTTTGAGCAGAGACGGCGGCGTATGAGCTTCACTGGATCGGACACAACAGATCGCATCGCCGAAGCCGAGTTGATTGAACGTCCGATTGACGCACTTGCAGCGCAGTTGACTTCTCCGCGGATTCTCAAGACTTCCTTACGCCGAACGTGGCTTGCATGGGAGACGTTACATGGGGAGATCGATTTTGACGATCTGCTTGTTTGCAATATCTTGCGCGGGTCTGCCCCCACAGTCTACCTATTGTTAAATGACAACGTCGAACGGCTTCGGATTATGTCCACGTGGGGAGAAACGGATACTGCCAAGAAGCAGAACGAGGAAAATCGGCAACTATTCAATAGGCAGCTTGAACACCTATGCAAGGAAACTGAATACGATATCGGCGGCCTTCAAAAGCTGATTGGGCCACTCTTCCCTGGTTGGAACAAGGCTCATGCTGTACACCAGAGCAACATCAATCCACAGAGCGTTCTTGTGGGACAACCTACAGACTACTGGGCCAGGCTGAACCGAGAACACATCAGCGGCAACGAGATCCGCGATCAACAGGTTCTTCGTGCGATTGACCGTTGGAAGACTGAAAGAGATTCGGACGTCTTCCAGGGGCATACGATGGCGGATGCGCTGCTTAACGTTGATGGGTTTGCCGAGAAGGTAGAGCAGTTTGGACTGCGTTTCGATGGCAAGGAGGTTCGAGACTTGGCTAGCGAGTTGTTCTTGTTGATTCGCAAGAATGGGACAGTTTGCGATGCTACTAAGTATCCCGGGTTCGAACAACTGTTCCGCCTTTCGTTGAAGAAGCACTTTGATCACCATGAGAACTGGGTGATCAGTGAGATATCGAAGATGTTGCGTGTCAGTCTGAGATTCGCTAACGACATCTACTACTACTGGCGGTCCGACCAGGCGAGCGCCTCCCTTCCGACCCCTGAAGTTCGCAAGCGCTTCGTACAGGCCGCCAGGACCGCCTACGAAAACGATGCAGAGCTGCTTGCCAACGCACTCGATCCCGAGTATCCGTGGAGCATATATCACCTCGTTGTTCATCACGGAAGTCGGGAACGTGGCGGACCCGGACTGGACAACGAAGACTGGCTCTGGTTCGGGCCCGTTCTATTGACGGCCGCATCCGTAAGGAAAGAGGTTGTCATTCCGCAGATTGGTGTTCTCCTCACGGATTACGAGTGGCAACATATTCGTCCTGGCGCTACGATGCAGAAGGCTCCCTTCAACGAGTCAATTGCCGAGAAGGTGTTTCCACCGGAACGAATGCGCGATTTGATGAAGCTATTGGCGTGTGACCTTGCCTTGGACAAGTACGAGCCTGAGATCCGTTTGCGCTTGGAGTATTGCTATGCGCACGCTCGGCAGGAGTTACAGCGTAATCGCAAACAACACCCAGATTCTCCATGAATACTAGGGGCGCATTAACATGCGAAGTGCAACACGATAGGTCGTGACAGTCACGAACCGACCGGTAGCCACTTTGGGTTTTTTGTTTCTGGGGACTCGGTCCCCAGGCCCCTGGGATTTATCGCTTTGCGCCA
>Ga0334890_1002509_pt1 | contig 20975 bp, 17 predicted proteins | sample GraSluR1_MG_3_FD_207220 | JGI IMG/M metagenome (GOLD analysis project Ga0334890, IMG submission 207220) | Sludge microbial communities from methane-producing bioreactor in Wageningen University, Netherlands - Granular Sludge_31_08-R1 | ecosystem: Engineered > Bioreactor > Anaerobic >... | reverse complement strand
TGGAAGAGATCATGCTGCGCACAACCTCGCTGGAGAACTACGACGCCTGGACCAGCGGCGATCTGACCTTCTCTTCGCCTGAGGTTAAGAACGCGGCCGAGATCCTGGGCGAGCTGTGGTTCACCGAGGGCTATGTGCTGGGCGGCAAGGACTCCATCGTGAGCACCAGCTTCGACAATGCTCCGGCGCCGATGTTCGAGGACCCGCCTCGCTGCTGGCTGCACAAGCAGGGCAACTTCATCACTGCCTTCTTCCCCGAAAGCGCGCAGGCGGGCGTAGATTACAGTTTCTTCTATCTGCCCCCGATTGACGAAGAGTACGGCAAGCCGTTCCTCGTCGCCGGCGACCTGATGGCTATGTTCAATGACCGGCCGGAAGTGCGCGCGCTGATGGAGTACTTCACCGTGCCGCAGTCCGCATCCGGTTGGTTGGAGACCGGCGGCGCGCTGGCCACACACCAGACCGCTACGCCGGAGATGTACGGCGTGGACCTGGAGCGCGGCATCGCCGAGTTGGTCACCGAGGCTACCAGCTTCCGCTTTGACGGCTCGGACCTGATGCCGGGCGAGGTCGGGTCCGGCTCCTTCTGGAAAGGCATGACCGACTGGGTGTCCGGTGCGGCGGACCTGGATACGGTTCTGGCCGAGATCGACGAGTCCTGGCCAAGATAAGCGGCTAATCTCAGTGCAGTGCGGTTGGGCTGCCGGTTCACTCCAGGGCCGGCAGCCCAACGCTTTCGGGCCTAGTTCATCCTATTCATGACCTCAGCCGGCGGCTAGAGGGGAGGTCCGCAAATGGGGTTCCTACAGCAGAATGACAGCGCAGACAGCAGCATTGGCGGCAGAATCGTCACCCTCGTCCTCCGGTTGATTCTGGTTGTCGCCATCCCGCTGATCGCCTTTGCCGTGCTCTATGCCGGCTTCATCTTCTTGCGCGAGGGCAATGCGCCTAAGTGGGTCATCACCGCCGTCGCCATCATCTGGGGCGTAGGCGGCGTCGCCGTTCTCTTCTGGTTGTTCAACTGGAGCGTGGAGCTGTTCTCCGATACCTGGCGGGCGCGCTTGCAGCCGTTTGTCTTTGTCGGGCCGGCGTTGGCCATCCTCGCCTGGTATCTCGCCATTCCTGTGGGGCGCACCTTCTACATCAGTCTCTTCGACCGGGACGGCCCTGGCACAGGCCAGTTCATCGGCTTGGCCAACTACGCCACCGTCTTCACCGATCGCCTCATGCGCGAGGCTTTCCGCAACAACATCTTCCTCTGGATCATCTTCGCCGTGCCGCTCACAGTGGGCTTTGGCCTGTTGGTCGCCGTATTGGCCGACCGCAGCCGCTTCGAGCGTACAGCTAAAGCCTTGATTTTTCTGCCAATGGCGATCTCCTTTGTCGGCGCCGGCGTGATCTGGAACTTTATCTACGTCGTTAGGCCGCCGGACACCGAGCAGATCGGCCTGCTCAACGCTATCATCGTGAATTTGGGAGGGGCGCCGCGTTTTTGGCCTGCCCATACGGCGATAGCGCCGTGGAATAACCTCTTCCTGGTCATCATCGTGGCTTGGCTTCAGTCAGGCTATGCCATGGTGCTCTTCTCTGCCGCCATCAAGGGCATTCCCGAAGAGATCCTGGAGGCGGCGCGCGTCGACGGCGCCAACGAGATCGAGGTCTTCTTCAAGATCATGATCCCCACGATTCTAGGGACCATCATCACGGTGACCACGACCGTTGTCATCTTCACGCTGAAGATCTTCGACGTGGTGTGGGTGATGACCGGCGGTCAATTCGGCACCGGCGTGATCGCCACCCAGTTCTATCGCCAGTCGTTTATTGCCCGCAACGCCGGGCTGGGCGCGGCCATTGCCATTGTCCTGCTCATCGCCGTGATTCCGGTCATGATCTATAACCTGCGCCAGTTCAGGGAACAGGAGGCGTTCTAATGGCAGGCTCTCGCAGACAGAAGTGGCTATCCCTGCTCCTGGTCAACGGCACTCTCTTGCTGTTGGTGCTGCTGTGGACCGTCCCGACGGCGGGGCTGTTCATCTCCTCCTGGCGGCCGCGCATCGATATTCAGTCTACGGGCTGGTGGTCGGTCTTCCCGCACCGTGAATGGAGAACTGTGGCGACGCTCGACCCCAGGGAACTGGGGCTGGACGCTACCGGCGTGATGCAGGTGGAGGGGGTGGAGGCTACCTTCGAAGAGCTGCGCGCCGGCGTGGAGACGCCGGATGGCGCACAACTTCGCTGGCTGGGCAATCGTCGCCTGGGCCGCATCGAAGTTCAGGAACGGGTATGGACGGTCAATTGGGACTTTACGACCGAGAACTATCAGCAGGTGCTGCAAGGCAAAGACTTCGAATACGTCAATCCCGACGGCTCGGTTGAGATCATCCCCGGCGACAATTTCTGGGGGGCTATCTTCAACTCGATTGCGGTGGCGGTTCCGGCCACTGTGATCCCGATCCTGATCGCGGCTTTTGCGGCCTATGGCTTTGCATGGATGGACTTCACCGGCAGGCGTTTCTTCTTCGTGATTGTCGTGGCGCTGCTGGTGGTTCCGCTCCAGATTGCGCTGGTGCCGATCTTGCGCGACTATGCCAAGATCAACCTCAACGGCACGTTCCTGGCGATCTGGCTGGCGCACACCGGCTTTGGCCTGCCGCTAGCCGTCTATTTGCTCTTCAACTACATTCGCACCATGCCGCGCGAGATTCTAGAATCGGCCTTCATCGACGGCGCATCGCACTTTACGGTCTTTCTGCGCCTTATTCTGCCGCTGTCCACCCCGGCGCTGGCGTCCTTCGCCATCTTCCAGTTCCTTTGGGTGTGGAACGACTACCTGGTGGCGTTGATCTTCCTGGGCGGCAATAAGGAGACCGAAGTGCTGACCATGCGCCTCGCCAACCTGGTCGGTTCGCGCGGCAATGACTGGCATCTATTGACCGCCGGCGCGTTTGTGACGATGATCATGCCGCTCGTCGTCTTCTTCTCGCTGCAGCGCTACTTCGTGCGCGGCATGATGGCGGGTTCGGTCAAGGGGTAGCCGCTTTAGGCGCGGGGACGGCGCAGCGCCTGGGCCAGGACGGTCGCGCCAAACACGGGCAGTTTGGCCATGCGCCGCCAACGCCAGGGCTGGCGCATCAGGCGGTACAGCCATTCCAGGCCGAGGTCGCGCATCCAACGCGGGGCGCGTGGCGTCACGCCTGCCACGAAGTCGAACGCTCCGCCGACGCCTAGCGCCACAGCAGCGGGCAGTTCGTCGCGGTGGCGGTCGATCCAGTGGTCCTGGCGCGGGTGTCCGTAGGCGACAAAGAGGACGTCAGGCCTGGCCGCGGCCAGACGCTCGAAGATTTCCGGCCAAGATGTGTCGCTGGGGCTGCCGGGGAAGCATCCCGCCACGCACAGCCCTGGGTAAAGACCGGACAGAATTTCCGCAGTGCGCTGGGCGACGCCTGGCGCTGCCCCGAGGAAATAGACGCGCCACCCTTCGCGGGCGGCGCGTTTGCATATGTCGTATATGCCGTCAGAGCCGGTGACCCGCTCCGGCAGGCGCACGCCCTGCAGCCGCGCCGCCCACAGCACGCCGATCCCGTCCGGCACGCGCAGGTCGGCGCGGGCGAGGACGGCGGCGAACTCGGGGTTGCGCCGCGCGTCGACGATGAACTCCGGATTGACTGTGCAGACCTGGCGGCAGTGCGTCTGTGCGCTGCGTGCGGCGTCGACCCAGGCCGCGATCTGGGCGAGCATGCCTTCGGTGTCGACGCAGTGGACCTGGACGCCAAGAATGTCTATGGATGCCAGGGGGTGACCCGTGCGTCCGGCTGTGCTGCTGCGGTTATGGGCGGGCGTAGATTCGGGCATGTCCGAGGCGAAAGCCATTGTGCGGTCGAGGTAAAAGGCTGCGTAGAAACGGCGCTGCGCGTTGCCGGGCGCAGCCTACCGGGTCGAACCGGCCGCTTCTTCGAGCACGGCCAGCGTTTCGGCGGCGGCTTTTTCCCAAGAGAAGCGTTTGACATTGGCGTAACCCGCCGCGATCAACTGCCGGCGCAGCGTCTCATCTCGGCTCAGGCGCAGCATGGCCTCGGCGATGGCGTCGACGTCGGTAGGATCGACCAACAGGGCGGCGTCGCCGGCAATTTCGGGCAGAGAGGATGTGTTGGACGTCATGACGGGCGCTCCTGCGCGCTGCGCTTCCAGAACGGGCAGACCGAAGCCCTCGAATAAAGAAGGGTAGCAGAAGAAGCGCGCTGCGGCAAGCAGCGCAGGCAGGTGTTCGTCCGCCACGTAGCCGATCAGGCGGATGCGTTCTGCGGCCGGGCCGGATTGGGCTAGTTCCGTAATGGGCCGGCTGAGCCAGCCGAGGCCGCCGGCCAGCGCCAAATCCCAATCCGGCGATTCCGCCTGAAGCAGCTTGGCGTATGCCTGGATCAGGCGGGCGAGGTTCTTGCGCGGCTGGATGGAGCCGATGTAGAGGGCGTAGGGCCGGTGCAGGCCATAGGCGGCGCGCGCCGCGGCGATCTCTCCCTGCGACGGCGCGGACATAGGCGCGACGGCCTCGTGGATGACGCGGATCTTGGCCGGCGGCGTAGCGTAGAAGCGCTGCAAGTCTGCGGCTGTCGCCTGGCTGACGGCGATCACGCGGCGGGCGACAGCAGCGCTCCAGCGCGTGCTCCAGGTAAGATAGATGCGTTGGCGCCAGGTATGCGCAGCCGGAAAGACGCGGTAGCCGAGGTCGTGGATGGTGACTACGCTAGGGGGAAGGCGCGACGGCATAGGCGCAAAGGGGATGACGTGGCTGGGCACGAAGAGCGCATCGGGCGGGCGGCGGCGCAACTCGCCGGCCAGCACGCGGTGCGTCCACATCCGGCGCCAGGGCAGGTTGCACACTTCGACGTTGGCCTGGGCGGCGCCGGGCGTGCGCTCCGGAAAGAGCGCATCCCCTCCTGGCCGGTCCGTATAGAGGCGCCAGCGATGGCGGCTCGCTTCCGGCAATTGCAGGAGGTGGCGGACGATCTCACGTGCGTAGCGTTCGGGGCCGGCGGGCTTGGGGTGCAGCGCGCGCGAGGCGTCGATCCCGATCAGCATGGAGCGAGGCCGATTTCGGCCAGGGCGGCGATCACGTCGGCAGCGATGGAACCGCCGCGCAGGATGCGCGGGGCAGGGCCGGAGAGATCGACGATGGCGCTGGCCGGCGAAGGCTTGCGACTGCCTGCGTCGTCCGCGGCGTCTTGTAGGATGAGAGGCAGCCGGCCTGCCAACTGCCGGGCGACTTGCTCGGCTGTGTGGGTTTCGGCGGCTCCGCTCAGGTTGGCGCTGGTCGCGGCGAGCGGCCCGCTGCGGCGAATCAGCGCGCAGAGATCGGCATGGGCAGGCATGCGTACGCCGACAGTCGCTTGGCCTGCGGCGAGAGCAGGCGACAGACCTGTTTGCGCCGGCAGCACCAGCGTCAACGGCCCCGGCCAAAAGCGCTCGATCAGCAGCGCCGCGGCTGGGGAGAGCGGCTGCTGTACAAGCAAGCCCAGTTGGGAACGGTCGCCTATCAGGATGGGAATGGCCTTGTCCGGGGGGCGTTCTTTGATGGCGAAGAGGGCGGCGATAGCAGCGGCGTCATCGTAGCGACACATGACGCCGTAGACCGTGTCGGTCGGCGCGGCAATCACCGCGCCGCGGTCGAGCAGATCAAGCGCTTCGCTTTGGGCGCCGGCGGAGGCAAAAGGCATAACGCGGGTGTGCATAGGCGGCAGGCGAGAACGGTCATGCCGCAAGATGCGGCGTAGACATATCGGACGATTGGCGATGGGCGACGGCCAAAACCCACCGCACCGGGGCCGCAAAAAGTGTGGTATTGTAGTGACAATGCCGCATATCGTCGAGCAGCCGGGCTGTGTCGGAGATGCCGAAGGAGATGCGTATGCTCTGCAATCGCCGGCTCCAGGTCTGAGAAGCAGGTAAAACGAAAAAATAGTTGCAAATTGACAGCAAATTGACACCTGCGAAAAAAGCATTTGTTGCACATAGCAACTTGTGTGTATACTAACAACGGGTGATTCTATCGTCAATTCAGCAATTTCAACAATCTGGCAAGCAGACATAGCAGCAAGCACGGGCACAGCCTGAACTTATTAACGTAGGAAAGGCAGCCGGGTCCCCCACACAGCGACCGTATGCGGCGAATAACGTGTGGCGCATTCATTATTCGTTATCTTCCCGCCCTGCGTACAGCGGCTACCGCCCAAACAGCGTCTGTCCATAGGCAGGGGCGGCAGATGTGGTTTTGGCGTAGAAGAACGAAGCCGGCTCCGATCCTGAACTTGGCACCGCACTATGGCGTTATTGCACAGTATGTTGGCCCATACCCTGTGGGTCCTAGGCGTTTCCGGGGTATTGGCAACCGGCAGCTATCTGCAATGGCATCGAACCGCATATGAGCGGCCTTGGCGGTTCGTAGTGCGCACTCCACGTTTTTTGTTCCCGTTGTGTCTGAACATCGCCCTCATCTGCGTTGGTGCAGCCCTAAGCGGGAGTCTCGGCGTTCAGCCGGATGCCCGGTGGAGCACGTATGTTTGGGGCGGCTTGGCGCTGTTGTTTGCAGGACAGAGCGTATTGTATGCTCATGCTGGGGATAGACACGGCTGGGACACACCAACGGAGGGGGAGTGATGGCTAAGGACGAACAGACCCCATCGAAAGATTGGCGGCTGGAAGAAGGCGGCGACGTTGACGACCGGTGGGTCCTACAGGATTCGGAGCAACAACTGAACGACCAGTGGGATATCGAAGGCGTCGACGAGCCTGTCAGCCAGTGGCAGCCGGTTGAATATGAGAAACAGGGGCGCAGCCGCTTCACCTGGGTCTTGCCGACAGTTGTGACAGTGGCGCTATTGGGCGTGTTGGGGTACAGCGCCTTTGCATTGGTCCCCTCGCTGATCGAGCAAGTGCAGGAACTGACGGCGGGCATGCGCTCTGCCGAGACGCCGCTGGAGCAGACTCCTGCTCCGGACGAAACGATCGCGGCGGCTGAGGAGACCCCGGAAGACGCGGCTGGGCTCATGCCCGAAGAGCCTACGCCGGCGCCGGCGATTGAGGAGCCGACCCCGGAGCCGCCGCCGCCCACTCCGTCGCCGACTCCGTCCGTTGTCGAGCAGCGTTTTGCCACGGTGATTAGCGCGTATGGCGTCAACGCCCGTCGGGAACCGCGCACCGACGCCGAAATTATCCGCATTCTTGAACAGGGTGAGACCTTTCTCGTCTATGGCGAAGAGCAGTCGGACGGCGAAAATTGGCTGCAATTGTTGGTGACGGACGCTCCTCTGACAGACGGACAGCCGGTCTCAGGCGAAGTGGGCTATGCCGCGGCCGACTTCCTGGCGCAGGGCGTCCAGCCGATTTCGCGGGAGCTATACGAGCAAGCGCTGCTCGCCGGCGGATTCGCCCCCGCGCCTGAAGAGGCCGCGCCCGCCGAGGACGCCGTTGCAACACAACCCGCCGAAGAATCTGCCGAAATGACGCCTGCGCCCGGCGTTACTCTGCCGACGGTGACGCCGGCGCCTGGTTTGCCGGAGGGCCAGCCCGCAGAGGTTTCGATCACCGTCGATGCGCCTAGCGGGTTGAATGCGCGCACCTTGCCCGATCTGACGTCCGATGTGGTCAGGCTGCTGCTCGATCAGGAAACCGTTCCGGCCATCAGCCGCCTGGCTAACAACGAATGGATCCTGGCGGATCTCGGTGACGGGGCGCAGGGCTGGGTGTCCGCCGCCTTTGTGATTGTCAACGGCGACATCAACGATTTGCCGGTGACCGCCCCCGGCGAGTTGCCGCAGCCGACGCCGACGCCGGCAGAGACGCCGACGCCGGAAACGGCTGCTATAGCCGCGCCGGCCGCGGAGCCTCCGGCCCCCTATAGCAGCCAACTGCCTGCCGGCGTCCCCGGCGCAAGCGTAGTCTCGGCAGAAGGCGTCAACGCACGCCAGTCGCCCAGCACCGATTCCGCCGTGCTCGCCATCTTGCCGCAATACGCCGCCTTGCCTGTAACCGGTCGGTCGGCCGATGGCGAATGGCTTTTGGTCGAACTGCCGCAGGGAGGAACGGCCTGGGCATTCCGCTCGGCCATCATTCCCATTGGCGATGTAAACAGCGTGCCGGTCAGCGATGCGGCGGGAAGCGCCGCGCCGCAGCCCGCCGCAGAAGCGGCGCCGGAAGAAACGGCCGCGCCTGCCGCACCTGCCGCAACGCCGGAGGAGGCAGCGACATCGGCCGAAGCGTCCGGTACAATTCGCCTGATCGTCGCCGCCATTTTCAGCGCGCCCGACGAGGCGAGCGAAAGCATCCAACGCGTCGGCAGGGGCGCTGTGCTTCCTGTGACGGGACGTACGGCCGACGGGCAATGGATCCAGGTGCAGTCGGCCAGCGGCGCGACCGGCTGGGTTGCGGCAGCCGCCATCGATCTCAACGTGGACGTCGAAACCTTGGCCATAATCGGGTAAGCGTCGTGCTGCGCTGACTGGTTTCGTCAAGTGCAAGGGTGCAGATAACAGCCCCTATCCCTGCACAGCGCAAGTCCGCTGTTGGGGGACAGGGGTCTGTTTTTGGGAGGATGTATTGTGAATGACGCTCGCCTTAATCTGACGATCTGGGCGGCCGGCCTCATAATCGCCGGCGTTGTGCTGCTGCTCTTCAACTTCGACTTGCTGGTTTTCGACGTGGCGGCTCAATACGTGGCCGGGATCGTGTTGGCGTTGGCTGCAGCCGGCTTCTTCGGCGGCTATATGGCAAAGCGCGCCAACTGGTGGCGCCTGGCGCCTGGGTGGACGTTGCTCGCCCTGGCGGGCATGGCCTTTCTCAGCATGTGGCCCGCTGCGCCCCCTCGCCTGATTGCGGCTGTTCTGCTTCTGGGGTTGGCGCTGGCTTTCGGCAACATCTATGTGGTCAATCGCCAAGACAACTGGTGGGCCATCATCCCCAGCGGCTTCATGCTGACGGTGAGTGTCGTCACCGGTCTGAGCGCGGTGGCGGAACGGCTCGAGACGCTGGGCGCGGCCCTCTTTGTCGGCATGGGGCTGGTCTTTCTGGCGCTGTCTGTTGCGCTGCGCACGCGCAGCCAGTGGTGGCCGTTGATACCGGCAGCGGTTTTGATCTGGTTTGGTCTTTTCGTCTTCTCATTCGGGGATAGGCAGGTCCACACGTTGTTGCGGTGGTGGCCCGCCGCCCTGGTATTGATTGGGCTGGCTATGGGGTGGCGCGCGGCAATACAGCGTAAACGGCCGGAAAAAGTGGCGGTAAACGTAGCCCCGGCTGCACCCAAGCCCAAATCGTCGCAGGCGCCGGCAGAGGCTGCTCCCGACGCGGACGCGGATATGGGCGTGCTCGGTGCATATTCCGAACCGGCGCCCGGCGCCAGCGTCGAGGTGCTGGCCGACGAAGAGAACACGCGACAGCCATAGAGGCGGCCGGCCAAGCTGTAACGAGGCGCGAAAACGAGCATGAGCGAGGGGCAGACCGTTACGATTTCGCTGGTGCAGATGGACTGCAAGCTGGGCCGGCCGAAGGAGAACTTCGATCGGGCCGGCGAGCTGATCGCCGAGGCTGGGCGGCGCGGCAGCGACCTGGTGGTGCTGCCGGAACTGTGGAGCACCGCCTATGACCTGGAGAACGCTGCCGAACACGCCTCCGCTCTGGCCGGCCGCGGCCGCATCACCAACTGGTTCAGCCGCTTCGCCAGGCTCGCCAAGTCGCAGCGCGTCTGGCTCACCGGCTCGATCCTGGAAGTTCAGCCGGATAGGCGGCACTACAACTGCATGCCGATCTATGCGCCGGACGGCGCGCTGAAGGGCGTCTATCGCAAGATCCACCTGTTCCGCTTGATGCAAGAGGACCTATATTTAGCGCCCGGACAGGGGACGACGCTGCTTAGCCTGCCCTGGGGCAAGACGGGGTTGGCGATCTGTTACGATCTGCGCTTCCCGGAGATGTTCCGCCGATACGCGGTCCACGGCGCGCGGTTGGTCGTAATCCCTGCTGAGTGGCCGTGTGCACGCCGCGAACACTGGCGCGCTCTGTTGCGGGCGCGCGCCATCGAGAACCAGTGCTTTGTCGCCGCCTGCAACCGCGTCGGCAGCAGCAAGGGGACGGACTTCTGCGGTCTGTCGGCCGTCGTAGACCCGTGGGGAGAGACGCTGGTTGAGGGCGGCGATGGCGAAGAACTGCTCACCGTCACCATCGATACCGGCCAGGCCGAGGAGGCGCAGCGGCTTATTCCGGTGTTGGAAGACAGGCGTCCCGAGCTATATTGAGCGGGGAGAGGGCGGCTCTCGGTTAGGGCGCGTTTTCGCGCACGACGATGCCGGCCCCGTCCATACTGTCGATGGTCGCCAGAGCGACGATCGGCACGTTGAGAGGCGTGAGCAGTTCGCGGCCGCCCTCGAAGCTCTTCTCGATAATACAGCCGATTCCGCATAGCGTAGCGCGGCACTGGTCGATCAACTCGGCCAGCGCGGCGATGGTCTGCCCGCTCGCCAGAAAGTCGTCGATGAGCAGCACGCGGTCGATTGGGACCAGGTATTCGGGCGAGACGATGAGTTGGACAATGCCGCCTTTGGTGTGGCTGGGGGCTTCGGCAGTATAGGCGCCGGTCTGCATGGTGATTGGGCGCGTCTTGCGCGCATACACGACGGGTACGCCCAGGGCGACGCCGGTGGCAAGGGCGGGCGCGATGCCGCTGACTTCTGCGGTGATCACCTTGGTGACGCCGGTTACGCCGGCGCCGGCGAAGCGACGCACAAACTCGCGCCCCATCTCCATGGTAAGGTCGGGGTCAAGCTGGTGGTTGACGAAGCCGTCCACCTTGAGGATGCCGCCGCCAAGGTTGCGGCCTTCGGCGCGAATGCGATCTATCAATGCTTGCACAGGTCTCTCTCATTCATTATGGGGTGAGGGGCGAAACTGCGGCGGGTGCGAATTGTTCTCCGGTTCTCCGTGTCTTGCTGTCTAGCTGTGCACAACCGCCGCCTCCAGCATGGTGGCTGCAGCGGGGACGCCGCCCAGCGCGGCGAATTCCGCCTGTAACGTGCGGGCGCGGCTACGGTATACGGACAAGTCCGGCAACAGCGCGGCCAGGCAGTTGACTAGGTTGTTGATAGTCGTCCGCCGGGGCGGCATATGAAAGCCGGCGCCGATATGCGCCACGGCACGCGCTTGCCGGTGCTGGTCCGCGGCGTGCGGGACGACGATCTGCGGGACGGCGTGAACGACGAGGGCATGGGTTGTGCCGGCGCCGCCGTGGTGAATGGCCGCAGCGGTATGGGGCAGAATCGCAGCAAAGTCCAGCCGGTCGCGCACGACTGCGTTGGGCGGTAAGCTGGGCAAAAGGGCCTGCACCCACGTTTCGGCGGGGTCTGAGCCGAACGCGATCAGCGGCAGGCAGCCGATCTGCCGGGCAGCATGAGCCGCAGCTACAAAGAAGTTCGGGTCGCGGTTGAAACTGGTGCCCAGGGTGATCAGCACCCAGGGCGCGTCGTCGGGCGAGGGCAGGCCGTCTGCGAGTGGAGGAGGCTCAGCCGGTCGCCGTCCGCCGGCATGCCGGGTTTGCGCGCGCGTGGCGACTCCCTCGAACCAGCGCGGGCTCCAGAAAGTCAGATGCAAGGCGGGCGAGAGCAGTGCAGGCGGCCCTAGCTCGGTCCAGTAGCGGCCTTTCAACCCGAAGCGCGCCAGCAGTTCATTCAGCCGTCCGCGCGCCATTTCGGTCATGGGGTCCGGTTTGGCTGCGGCGTGCGGCGGTGCAGGCCACCCCGTTACGACCAGCGGCTTGCCGAGCGCTTCCGCAGCGAGGCCGGCCGCGGCCATGAACATCTCCGTCACGATCAAATCAGGCGCATAGTCGCGGCCGAGCGCGATCACCTCTGCCGTCGCGGCGGCGACGCGCTCGACATCTAGCCATTGATCCAGCGCACGCATCTGCTTCAAGCGCAACAGGTCGGCGGCGTCGGAAACAGCCGCAACTTGGGCGGCGGTGAGAGGCGGCGGCGGCGGCCAGCGCCAACCGGTCGCGCGCAGGGCGTGAAACGGCGCTCCCGCCTTTTCTACGGGCGCGCGCACGTCCTCGCCGCTGGCCCACAATACGTCATGGCCGCGGCGGGCCAGTTCGGCTGCGGCCGGCAAATAGCCGCCCCAGTCTAGGTGTCCCGGTATTTGGGCCGAAAGAAAGAGCACACGCATAGAGGCCATTATACCGTCTGCGATTGGTTGGCCGTCAACTGAAGCGGCCGGTCGTTGCTTGCCGGCCTTATGCCAGCGACGTAAGGAAGAAGGGTTGTTCGGCCAGCGGCGCGGACGCGAGTATTTGGCGGGCGGCGTCGATGTCGGCGCGGATCTGGGCGACAAGTTGGGGGAGGCCGGCGAATTTCTGTTCGCCGCGCAGCCGGGCCACGAATTCGACCGTCAGTTCTTGGTCGTAGAGGTCGCCCGATTCGCCCGCGGGCGGGAAGTCGAGGATGTGCGTCTCCAGCCGCCGCAGCGCGCCGTTGACGGTTGGGCGCACGCCGATGTTGCTGACGCTGAGATAGGCATGCGGCCGTCCGTCGCGTCGGAGCCAAGCGCGTGTGGCATAGACGCCGTTGCCCGGCCACAGCTTGTGTTCTGCCTCTAGGAAATTAGCGGTAGGGATGCCGATCTGGTGGCCGAGCCGGTCGCCCATGCGGACGATATCGCTCACATGATAGAGCCGTCCGAGAAGCGCGGCGGCCTCGGCCACGTCGCCATCCGCCAGCAGTTGGCGGATCGTGTTGCTGCGCACGGACTTGCCTTCCCACACGATAGGCTCCAGGACGATCAGCCGGTAATCCAACTCGTCTGCCAGGCCGGCGAGGACGTCTAGGTTGCCGGAACGGCCGCGGCCCAATGCGAAGTCCGGGCCGACGACCAGAGCCGACAGGCGCAGATGCCGCTTGAGCAGGGCGAGGAAGTCTCGCGGCTCCAGCGCGGCAAGTTCGCGAGTGAAGGGCAAGATCACGCCGATGTCAATGCCCAGGCCTGCGGCGATCTGGAGACGCTCGCGCGGGGCGGTAAGCAGCTTAAGGGGAACGTCCGGACGCAGCACCGACAGCGGGTGCGGGTCGAAGGTCACGATGGCGGTTACGGGGCGTGGGCTTGCGCTCGCGTTGGCAACATCCGCTAGATGGCGCAGCAAGGCTTGGTGGCCGCGGTGTACGCCGTCGAAATTGCCGACGGTGACTACGGCGGGGGTTGACAGGTGAGCGGTCCGAATGTCGGAAACGATCTGCATGGTCACACTCGCAACGTGCAGCGAAGGGAGATGGAAAAAGCGCGGCTCAGGATGTGGTCAGCCATTTCTCGGCCTTCCACAAACAGCCCGCTTGTGATGTTTCTGCCGGCCCAAGACAGCGCACGATACCGGCGAAGCCGCCGTCCTCGGTGAGGGCTAAGGCCAGTTGGTTTTCTGCGCACCCGGCCGGCTTGCGGGCGGGCGGCGCGAAAGGCAAGGCGACAATCTGCCCGTAGCCCAGACGGGTAAGCGTGTCCGCGGCGAGGCGCAGCGCAGGCAAGTCGAGGCCGTCTCCGGGCGGGCGCAGCAAGGCGGCAAATTGCCCTGCTTCGGCAGCTGCGGCCGTCTCTTCCAGTGAATGCGCATCCGCCAGGCTAAAGGGGCCGGCGGCTTCGCGGCGCAGGAGAGCCAGGTGGGCGTATGAGTCGAGAGCGATGCCGATGTCGTGGGCTAGGCTGCGGATGTAGGCGCCCGCCGAACAGACGACGCGCAGGCAGAGGCGGCGACCCGGTTGGTAGTCGAGCAGGTCAAGCTGACGGATGGCGACGCGGCGCGGTTCGATCTGCACCGTTTCGCCGCGGCGAGCTTTTCGGTACAGCGCTTCACCCTTCTGCTTGATGGCGGAATAAGCGGGCGGCGTCTGGAGGATGTCGCCGCGGAATTGGGCAAGTACTTCGTCCAAGCTGCCGCGGTCGAGCATGGGAACGGGCGCCTCTGCAGTGACGGCGCCGGCGGCGTCGTAGGTGTCGGTGGCCGCGCCGAGGGCAAGTTCGGCATAGTACTGCTTGTCGTGATTCTGGTAATACTCGACCAAGCGGGCGGCGCGGCCCAGGCAAAGCACGAGCACGCCGCTCGCCATAGGGTCGAGCGTGCCCGTATGGCCGATGCGCCGCTGCCCGCTCCAACGCCGCACCATCTGCACGACATCATGGCTCGTAGGCGCGTGCGGTCCGGATTGAGCCGCACCCGGAGCAGGATCGCCGGGCTTATCGACAACTAGCAAGCCGTGAAACCGGCTTTCACGCGTGCGCGCCGCCAGAGTGCGCTCCATTCTGTAGTTGGCTCCGGCGCGCGGCTTTCATGGCCGGCGTGACCTGGGCGATGACATCGGGCAGGGCCCCCTTGACGGTGCAACCGCTGGCCGCGGGATGCCCGCCGCCGCCGAAAGAGAAGGCTAACCGGCTCACGTCGAAGCCGGGCTTAGCGCGGAAACTGCACTCGACTGAGGGGCCGCTGCCGTCGTCGGCGCGTTCGGTAAACACTGCGCTGATATCGGCTTCGTCGGCGGTGACAAGGAAACTGCTCAGGTTGATGTCTTCGATGCCATCGCCCGTCTCTTCCAGATCGCGGCGGCTGATAGACGTCCAGATTATGCCGTCCTCCAGCTGCACGGAGGGGAGGACGCGACCCCATAGCCGGATCAGGTTAAAAGGGCGGCGGTTGACCGTGCGCGCGGTGATGGTCGCCAGGTCGGCGCCGCCTTGCATTAGGCGCATGGCTGCGCTGAGCACGTCGGGCGTCGTGCTGTCTGTGCGGAAGCAGAGGGTATCGGTGACGATGCCGGTCAGCAGACACTCGGCCAACTCGCCCTCTAGGGGGATGTTCAGCGCGTCCGCCAGATAGACAAGCATTTGGCAGGCGGCTGCGCATTCGGGGGATACCCAGTTGATCGCGCCGAAGCGGGTGTTGGTGACATGGTGATCGATGACGAGCAGAGTGGCTGCGTCGTGGACTGGCGCATGGTAGACCGCGCCCATCCGGTCCGGGCTGGAGGAGTCGACGCAGACGATCAGGTCGAAGCTGTGTTGGCGCACGGCGGCTTCAAAGTCGGGCGACTGCTGGGTGATGATGTCCGCCGCGCCCGGCAACACGCGATGTTCGACCGGCACAGGGTCGTGTAGCGCCAAGACGGGCTGTTTGCCCAACCGGCGCAACATCCAGCCCATGCCCAACAGGCTGCCCACCGCGTCGCCGTCGGGGCTGATATGGCTGACGCAGAGGATGTCGCGCCCTTCGGATATGGCATGGAGCAGCGCTGGATCGATCATCTGGTCCTCATCTCTAGGTAAGTGCCGGCATGAAAACTGTCGTTCCAAGCGGTAACGAGGAATCTCGGACGAGGCGTCGCCGGGATGCTTCGCTAAACTCAGCTTGACAGGGTGACCTAACGGTCATGGGCCGTCTGTTTAGCCGTGCGGTGTAACCATGCAGTCTATACTCGCCATGTAGTCATGTGTCGATGCCTTGACCTTGCGATTGAACCACTAACAAATGAGAAGGTCAAGAATAGGGCGGGCCCATTCTTGACCTTCCGGTGCGCCGGATAAGAACAGGCGCACTTGTTCGCCTTATTGTGGTCACGGCGTTCGCCGGTTGCGCTATGCGCCGCTTGCCGCGCCGTCCGCCGGAGACGGCTCTTCAGGCGCATCACGCTGCTCTCGCTCTTGGGCGATTTGCTTCAGCAGCGCGTCGATGCGGGCAGCTTTTTCTACCGTGTCGTCATAGTAGAAAAGCAGTTCGGGGACGACGCGCAGATTGCAGCGGTTGGCGATCTCGCGGCGCATGTAGGGCGTGGCGTGCTTCAGACCCTGTAACACCTGCCGCTTCGTCACTTCCTCCTCGTCGTGGCTGACGAAGACCTTGACGCTGCGCAAGTCCGGGCTGACGTCGACGCCTGTGACCTCGACAAGACTGACGCGGGGATCGGCCAATTCATTAGCAATTAAGATGCTCAACTCTTGAAAGAGCATTTCTGCGACGCGCTGGCGCCGGATGGTTGACATCATGCCCTCCCATCTGGGTGTTTCTTCATTTCTACCGCCGGCGAAACCATGCGGCGCTAAGCCGGACGAAACCTTCCCGGAGATTGCGAACTTCCGGGAAGGTTTGGCTCGAATAGAGACCTAGCGAATGCGCCGGCGCTCCAAAATCTCGATGACGTCGCCTTCTTGGAGCAGTTCATCCCCCGTAGACAGCTTGATGCCGCACTCGAAGCCGGTGCGCACCTCGGCGACGTCTTCGGTAAAGCGACGCAGGGTGCTGATACGCGCACTTGGGACGATTTCCTCGCCGTTGCGCGTGGCGCGCGCCAGGGCGTTGCGCTTGACTATGCCGTCGGTGACGTTGCAGCCGGCGATGACGCCGCGACGCAGCTTGAACAACTGCAACACCTCGGCGTGGCCAATAACCGCATTCTCGTAGATCGGTTCCAGCATGCCGGTCAGGGCGGCTTCGATGTCCTCGATCATCTTGTAGATGATGTCGTAATGGCGGATTTCGACGCCGGACTGCTCGGCGCGGTGTTGGGCCGCTTTGTCGATGCCCACGCTGAAGCCGATGATTACGGCGTCGCTGGCTTCGGCCAACATCACGTCCGACTCGGAGATGTCGCCGATGGCGGCTTGCAGGATTTTGACGCCGATCTCCTCGTTGCCAAGCTCCTCCAGGCTGCGCATCACCGGTTCAAGCGTGCCCTGTACATCGGCGCGTACGATCAGGTTTAGCGTCTTGGTTTCGCCGCCTTCGAAGCGGGCGAACACCTCTTCCAACGACATTTGGCGGCGGATCGGGCCGGCAGAGGCGCGGGCAATGCGCTCCTGCCGCTCTTCGGCAATCTGTTTGGCCTCGCGATCGCTCGTCATCGCCTCGAAGACGTCGCCGGCGTCGGGCGCTTCTTGCAAACCCAAGATGACGACGGGCGTACTCGGCCCCGCCTGCTTGAGCGGCTTGCCTTCATAGTCGAACATGGCTTTGAGGCGCCCCCAGGTGTGGCCGACGACGATCGAATCGCCGCGCTTGAGCGTGCCGTTCTGCACGAGCAGCGTTGCCGTCACCCCGCGGAAGCGATCCAACTCGGACTCGATCACCGTGCCCACGCAGCGGCCTTTGGGGTTCGCCTTGAACTGCTCCAGCTCGGCCACGACCAGGATATTTTCCAGCAGATCTTCGATGCCGACTTTGTTGAGCGCGCTGACCGGCACGACAATGGTTTCGCCGCCCCATTCCTCGGGTTGGAGCCCTTCCTGTGCGAGTTCTTCCATCACGCGCTGCGGGTTGGCATTCGGCCGGTCGATTTTGTTGAGCGCCACAATGATGATAACGCCGGCGGCCTTGGCGTGGCTGATGGCCTCGCGGGTTTGGGGCATCACGCCGTCGTCGGCTGCCACCACCAGCACCACGATGTCGGTTACCTGCGCGCCGCGCGCACGCATGGCCGTAAAGGCTTCGTGGCCGGGCGTGTCGAGGAAGGTGATCTTGCGGCCGTCGACCGTGACCTGGTAGGCGCCGGTGTGCTGGGTGATGCCGCCCGCCTCGCCCCCTGCGACATCGGTGTGGCGGATGCTGTCCAGCAGCGTCGTCTTGCCGTGGTCCACATGGCCGAGCACGGCGACGACCGGCGGACGTTCGATCAAGTCTTCGGGCTGTTCAGCGGCCATGATCTGTTCGACGAAGCTTTGGGCGCGGCGCTCCGGCTCTTCCTCGGGCTTGGCCTCGTCCGACTTCGGCTCCGGCTCTTCCCGTTTGGGCCAATTGACCGTGATGCCCAACTCCTCGCCAAGGATGACCGCGGTATCGTGATCGATGCTGTGGGTGATCGGCGCCATGATGCCATATTGCATGAGCACCTTGATCAGATCGATCGGGCTGCGATCCATCAACTTTGCCAGGCTGCGCACCGTAATGTGATCTTCGACAACGACAGATTCTACCGGCTCGCGCTGGTCATCCAAATCGTCCTCCCGCTCCGCTGCTCTTGGGTTGCCCCTTGACTTGCCGCGGGCGACGATCTCTTCCTGTTCGTCGTCACGGTTGCGAGTTTTTGTTTTGGCTTTTACCATAGACTTGTACCCCCTTCTTGCGTGAGCCTCTGCTCTCCGCTGTCTCCTGGTCCAACGCGCTCCCCGGCGCATAGTTTGGGCGGCGGGGAATGAACCGTCTCTTCGACGGCTGTCAGGCGCCATATCGTTCGGTCCGCGACATGGCGAACTAGGTCGCGGCAATTAATCTGCGCGTCCAGGCAGGTTGCCTAACCAGCATGTAAGAACGGTTGGGATCAGGGTGACAGGCGAGGGGAAGGGGGAACGGCAAAGCAATGCGAACCCTACATAGCCGTCCTCCGCTGCTCCCTCGGCGTCACGCTCGGATCGGTTTGATCCGGACGATCCGGCATCCCATCGCCCTGAAAAACCAGATACCCAGCCGACATGGCGCTACTTAGCGCTGCCTGATTGTCTGTCGATCATTGCCGATTCTCCATGCCGGCGAAGCGTTATGCGCTATGCCGCCGGCGCCGAATTCCCTGTTTCCGCGGCTCCGTCTCCCGGCGCGTCTTGGGAGGCGGAGGGCAGCGTGTGCATAAAGGCTGCCAGCCGCTGCCGGTCATCCTGGCTGAGTTTGGTGCGCAGCGCTTGCTCAAGGCGGTTGCCGCGCAATGCCAAATCCCAGCATTCCCGATACGGGTGAAGGTAGGCGCCGCGTCCGGCTCGCTTGCCGGTGGGATCGACCTCGACCCCTGTTTCCGTGCGCACCAGTCGCGTCAGGCTGCGTTTGCCCTCTGCCTGGCGGCAGGCGATGCAGGTGCGTTGCGGCACATGCTTGCGTCGCGGGCTTTGCGGTTTACGCGCCATGCTTGGCTTCCTGCACCTGCCGTTCCGTTGACGCGTGTTTGGCGCGCGGCCTCGCACGCCAAACACGCGTCATGCGTTCAGACTAAAAGAACCCCTCTTCGTCGTCCCCGAAGGTGCGGCGGCGCTTTTTGGCCTTAGGCTTCGCTTCGAGCCTGGCCGGCTTCTTGGGCTTCGCCTTGACCTTGGTCTTGCCCTTCTTCGCGCGGACGTCTTCTTCCTCTTCTTCGTCTTCCCAGTCATCCTCTTCGAGGCCGGCCAACAACTCGGCGGGGATCTCGAGGCTGTCCATGTCGACGTTCACGTTCTTGCGCGCCCGCAACATGTCCGCCGTAATCACCTCGGGCAGTTCATCGCCCATCGTGAGGTCTGCCAGGGCGGGCTCTTCGCTCTCCGCCGCCGCCTGCGCTTCTTCTAGCTCAGGAACCTCTGGCTCGCTCTCCGCCGCGCTTTCCAGTTCAGCCTCGAAGTCCAGAGGTTCTTGGAAACTAACCGGTTCGGGCGGCAGCTCCTCTTCGCTCGGCCACATGGCCTGCAGCGATTCGCGGTCGGCGGAGATGTCCGGCATTTCCACGGGCGACTCCGACTCGCCGGTTTCGCCGGGCAGCGGCAATTTGCTGTCGAGTTCTTCCAGCGCTTTGGCCGCACGAGCGAATGGATCTTCGCCCTGCTCCTGGACGGGGCCGTCGTCGAGGAAGCGTTGCACCACGTCGAATAGGTCGGTCGAGCGTCCGGCTTGGGCTTGTTCGGCGGCCAGGCGGTCGAGGCCCTCTTTCATGGCTTCGCTTTCGCTCTTGATGTCGATGCGCCAGCCTGTCAGCTTGGCGGCGAGACGGGCGTTTTGACCCTCTTTGCCGATGGCAAGGCTGAGCTGGCGGTCGGGCACCACGACGATGGCCGTCTTGATGGCGCTTTTTTCGTCCAGCAGAACGTGATTGACCTTGGCCGGGCTGAGTGCGTTGGCAATATAGGTCGACAGCTCCGGGCTCCATTCGACGACATCGATCTTTTCGCCCGCCAGTTCGTTGACGATGTTTTGGATGCGCAAGCCGCGCATGCCGACGCAACTGCCGACGGGGTCGACGCCGGGAACAGTGGCGACGACCGCGGCCTTGCTGCGCGCGCCCGGTTCGCGTGAGATCGCTTTGATCTCTACCGTGCCTTCGCGCACCTCGGGGATTTCCATCTCCATCAGGCGGCGCAGTAGGTTGCGATGGGTGCGGCTCAATTTGATGACCGGCCCGCGTGTGCTTTTGTGGACGTCCACGATGTAGACGCGAATGTAGTCGCCGCGGCGCAGATGCTCTCTGGGGATCTGCTCATCGCGCGAGAGGAGCGCTTCGTGCTTGTCGTCCAGCATCACGGTGACGGCGCCGGAGGCGTTGTCGGTGCTGCGCACTTGGGCGTTGATGATCTCGCCGACGCGATGCGCGAAGTTCTCGAACACGGTATCGCGTTCGGCCTCGCGGATGCGCTGCAGGATGACCTGCTTGGCGGTCTGCGCCGCAATGCGGCCAAAGTCAGCGGGCTGGGTAGGCACGCGCACCACATCGCCCAGTTTGGCATCGGCGACAAAGCGTTTCGCTTCTTCGAGCGTGATTTCGGTGCGCTCGTTGAGCACCTCTTCCACTACTTCGCGCTCGGCGAAAACGCGCATTTCGCCGGACACGCGATCAACTTCCGACGTGACATTGGCGATCGAGCCGTAGTTGCGTTTGTAGGCCGAGATCAGCGCCGCTTCAATTGCCTCAAAGATGACCTCGCGATCCAAACCTTTGTCGGTCGCCACTTGATTGATGCCTGCAATCAAAGCTTTAGACATATTTACCCCTTACAACAACAAAAGTGGGGTCAAACCCACTTTCGCCGCACACCACTGAGTTGAGACGCCGGGTCGTGAGAAGCGATTAGCCGTAGGCTGATCGCCTCACTACACAAGGAGATTCTAGCATAGCTTGCGCCGCAATGCAAATTGTTGTGCGCCTTTGGGTGCGTCCCAGGGTTTTGGCGAGAATCAAGCAGGGGGAGCGAGAGTGGCGAGTTCGTGCCAGCGGTCGCTGAGGAGCAAGCAACGCAGGGCGAGC
>Ga0334890_1002508_pt1 | contig 20978 bp, 11 predicted proteins | sample GraSluR1_MG_3_FD_207220 | JGI IMG/M metagenome (GOLD analysis project Ga0334890, IMG submission 207220) | Sludge microbial communities from methane-producing bioreactor in Wageningen University, Netherlands - Granular Sludge_31_08-R1 | ecosystem: Engineered > Bioreactor > Anaerobic >... | reverse complement strand
CCCATGGGGAAATCACGCCGCCAGTGGTCAGCCCCAGCAGCCCCAGAGCAGTGATCAACCCCAGCACCACAACCAGCGCGCCGAGGATGTCCAGCAGCAGGCGGCGATGCCGTACAGTAAAACGCACCTTCAGTTCTGGTGGTTTTTGTGGCAGAGGAGTGTTTTTGTCTGTCATTGGAGTATCGAAGAAAGGAATAAGCTGAGTCGCAGCTTATTCCATCTCGACCAGGCCCAGTCCCAAACGTCGACGTCCTGAATCAATATGGAAAATACGCACGCGCAGCGTCTGACCAGCATGGAACATTTTATTCAGATCACGGTAATCGCCTTCCAGATTGAGAGAAGAAATATGGATCAACCCTTCCACCCCCTCCTCCAGACGGGCAAACACACCAAAGCGTTTGATAACGGTAACCGTGGCCGGGATTTCATCACCAATCTTGTATTTCTCAGGCAGTTTTTCCCATGGATTAGGACACAACCGCTTCAGGCTTAATGCCACGCGCACATTTTCCTCGGAAACCTGCAAGACCATGGCGCTGACTGGCTCGCCAATTTGCAGGATATCTTCCGGGTGGCGCACGCGGCCCCACGATATTTCGGAAACGTGTACCAGTCCCTCCACACCGCCCAGGTCGATAAATGCGCCAAAATCGGTAATATTGGTTACCATCCCGCTGACCACATCGCCTGCTTTCAGCGACTCGAACAAATATTTACGCCGGCCTTCGCCAGCCAATGCAGCCCGCTCGGAAAGCACAACGCGCTCCATATCCGGTTCGCATTCTATGATCTTTAGCTGCAAGGTACAGCCAATATAATCGGCCAATTTTTGGTGACGGGTCTTTTCATTGGCGCAGTTTGCCATTTCCACCAGGTGAGAAATCGGCACAAATCCCTGGATATGCTCGCCATGCACCAGCAGCCCGCCGCGATTACAGGCGTGCACTTTCAGCGTGATGATCTCATCACGTTCGAAAATTGCCTGGATGGTTTCCCAGTCTTTGTAACCATTTTTCTCTTCATCTTTTGTTTGGGATACTGCTGGCGGATCTTCCGGGATGAAAACTTCCTCATCCGCTGGCAGACAGGCATCTTCATCTGCCAGAACGGAAGCCCACCAGCCATCATCAAGCTCGGGAGCTTCCGCTTTAACCTTCAAAAACTCGTATTCAGCTGCCACTAATGCACCTCCCCACCCTTAAGAAAACAGTAAAGACTGCTTTATCACACTCACGTTATCTATTATATATCAATCAATTTGGACATACAACCAGTTTATGGGGTGAAATCTTCCCCATTCTGGACTTGTGTTTCCATATCAAGGATTGCTTTGGACACCTCCTCGATTGCCACACGCTGCTTACGATACAGATCCGCCTCAGAGACAGACAATCGGCTGGCAACATCCCGGGCTTTCTTGCCTTCCAAAAATTTCATTTGCAGAATATTGTAAAGAATCCATTCAGAGGTAAAATGCCGCTCCCCTTCAGGACGCACCCGCTCAATCGCTTTCAATAAAATGGAGCGCAGGGCATTGGTCTCATTACCATCGTGTTCCTCCATCGTCCGCTGCACGATTTCCAGCCGCATCAGCGGATTTTCGGTTAACTTGGGGCCGCCCCAGTAATGGGTCAGCGCGTCCTTGACCCACTGCGACATACTCGCATCAGGCAGAGCATCCTCGCTGAGCAAAATCTGGCTGTCATACCGTCCGGCTGCGCGCATACGCTGGATCAAATCCACCTCCGGGGTCAGCAATTGCAGGGTATCGAAAACCTTTTCCTGCGCCCGCCGGTCGCGCAGGGCAAGCGCCGTCCGCTCTACCAAAACGCCCAGCGTATGAGATTGTTCGGCAGTCAATTCTTCGTCCCCTGCACCGGAAACTCCCAGCAGTCCTAAGAGATCACGGCTGCCATTGCCGGCATCTCCATTGAACAAAGGCACCAGCAAATCACCGCCCCATTGGAACGTGCCAACCAGAGCCCCTTGTGTTGAAACGATTTCCAGCAGGTCGCGAGACACGCCGCTTTCTTCAATCTGTACTTCGCCCACCGTCAGCGCCAGCGACATCCGTTTCCCGTCCAGGGCTGCCACATACGCACCGGGCGCCTGCAGCTGGTCACATACCGCCCCCAGGATCATCTCAAGGAACTGGTTCAGATCGCTCTCTGTCAGTAACCGTTCTTCCATGCGATGCAGCAAATCCAGTGCGCGCCTGTCTTTGCCATAGAACAACCATTTTTCCCAGATCGGACTGAACAAGGTGATAAAATGCTCCATTAACAAGATGGTCATCACCATCGAAATCGGTACCAAAGCAGAATAGGTAGCGCCAAAAACAGATTCACCCACCCGCCGCACCAGCGTGGTCACAGCCAGAGAAAGGATCGCCGTCACCGGCCCGCGCATGATCCATTTAAACAAGCGTGATTTCACCACCCGGTCGGGCCAGGAAACGCCGAAGAAGGCCACCGCATACGCCATCACAATCAACAATGCCGCTGCCAGTAAAGTGCTGAACACTGACACCGTCCAGAACAGGCCCACGTTGCTGGCCGCAAACCGGGAGCTGTACAACAAATAAGGAAAAGATTCCAGCGCCGGTGAAAGCGCGCCAACAATCAAATACCCCATCCGCCGCCGGCTGGCATTGGTCGTGGCGCGGTTGTACGCCCGTGCAAAAAAATATAACGCCAGCGCTACCGCCAGCGAATAATAAATCGTAAAAATAAGTGTAAAAAGGGTGGGCGCAAAATACGGCGCCGGCGGCTGGTTGAAAATCACCTCGCCCATCCCGTGCCCAAATAACAGCCAAATCATAAAAGCAAAACTCAGCCCATATCCAATGCGTACCGTCCACAAACGCAGCCCGCTGACCGGAGAACCCGTGGTTGCCAATATCTCCGCCGAGAAATGCAGATAGGCTGCCGGTAACAGGATGATCCCAAGCCAGTGGACATGCAGCCATAAGGCAATCCAGTCAGGGGTTTCAGATGTACCGCCAATCGCATCCGCCGAGAAAATGACTACTACCGAAAACAGGATCAGGGCAAAGGTACGCGCCACGCGGTTGCGCAGATTGAAAGTCATCGCATAGATCAACAGCGAAAACGCCGTGATCGACATGCCAGCTGTCAAAATCTGGCTGAAAGTGCGTAATAAGGCTAAGGTTTCATTCTGGAAAAAATTCAACATGAGATAAATTGAGAATCCTTTTTTTCAATGCCGAATGCGTTGAACAACTTACTCAGCGCAAGAATTGTGCAAAGAAAATCGCGATATTCTGACTGGGATAAAAATGATCGTTATAGCCCGAAAACTCATACCCCAGCCGCCCCGCCAGTTCAATGGCCGGGTGATTTTTGGAAGACATCTCCAGCACCATACGCCGCAGGCGGTGCTGCATGGCCCAATGCTGTCCTGCCAGCACCAGGGCGGTACCAATTCCCTTGCGACGCGCGAGCGGGTGCACCACCAGATCACTGACCCAGACCGCCCCGGGAATGACGTCATCCTTGAGGCGCACATATCCCACCGAATGGCCATCCATCACGGCCACCAGCAGCGTCAGGCGGTTAAACTTCTCCTGCAGCAGCAGTTCCGGCAGGCGGGGATACGCCAGGGCAACCGCACGCGGCAGGCGCACCTGCCGGAAGCTGACGCTGATTTGTCCTTCATCAAACTGACGCTCCATTTGCCACACATACGCCGTCTGGCAGCCATGATCCAGAGCAGCCAGCACAGGCAGGTCACCCGCTATCGCCGGGCGGATCTCAATCTCAGGCACTCCACCCTCCCATTATTCCTCTGCCACTACCTTCACCGGGATGATGCAGGGCGGCAAAGCCGTGCCCTCATTATTGGTCACCACCAGACGCAGCAGATAATCTCCAGGCAAACGCTGACCGGTATCCCAGTTGCCAAAGAACTCTTCTACCTTTTTCATGTTGCCGCCGGCAATCGTTTCCCAATTATCCTGCCCAGGAGAGCTGAACTCATATTTATAGAAACCGAGATTGAGTACATCCACCGTCCCGGCCAGCTCAACCACACCAATCAGTTCCTCGCCTGGAGTAGGGGATGTCCAGTCAATTGAACCGGGGATGCAGCCCGAAGAGATATCCGCAGAGATGGTCGGCACCACCAACGGAATGGTCACGCCCGGTGCCAGTGTGGCGGTGGGCGTGGTCATCAAGTCCAGTGTCGGGGTGGGAAGCAGATCTGTCATCGGATAAGCAGGCGCCACAAAAGAAACCACGAACAACTCGGCGGCAGCCGTCACCAGCAGCAGCACCACCACCGTGGCAGACATCACCAGGCGGCGCTGTGCACCTTCACGTTCCAGACCAAAAATCGCAGAACTTCTTTCCCGCCAATCCGAAATCAGTCTGCCTACATAGATGACGCCAATCAGCCCCAGCAAAGCATATACCCAAACTTCGGCATCTACCAGAAATCGAACCACATCACCCATGACCAGCAACCACCACCAGGCTATCACAAATAGCCTTTTTATTTCCTCTTGTTACCGCTTGCAATGGTTAAATCCTGCGCAAAATCTCGAGGAAAATTGTCTTCAGTTTGGGCACAATCTCCTGCCCGGCCTGCAAGACTTCTTCGTGCGTAGTGACCGTGCTCCCGTCCAGGTTGGCCTTGTTGGAAATGCCAGAAACGCCCAGCACCCGTGTACCGCCATGATGCGCAACGATCACTTCCGGCACCGTCGACATGCCCACCGCATCGCAGCCGATGGTATGCAGGAAACGCAGGTCAGCCGGCGTTTCAAACGAAGGCCCTGCCAGACAGATATACACGCCCTCGCGGTACGCCGTATTCTTTTCCTTGGCAATATCACGGAAAAGCTGAGCCAGATCCCGGTCATAAGATCGGCTCATATCCGGGAAGCGTTGTCCAAATTCATCCAGATTGGGGCCACGCAATGGATTCGGGCCAGCCATGGGCAGCAGGGTAATATTATCGGTAATCAGCATAATATCCCCCGGTTCAAATTCAGGGTTGATCGCGCCGGCAGCATTGGTCACAAACAGCATCTCAACGCCCATGCGCTGCATCACGCGCACCGGGAAAGTGGTCTGCCCCATGGTATAGCCTTCATAATAATGCGCCCGTCCCTGGAGAACCATCACCGTCTGGCCTTCCAGCTCACCAATCACCAGCTGCCCGACATGCCCTTCCACAGTGGAAACCGGCCAGTTTGGAATATCTTTATAGGGAATAATATCCGGGTTTTCTACCAGATTCGCCAGGTCGCCCAAACCAGATCCTAAAATCATCCCCACCCGGGGTTTCCGCTCGGTGCGGGTGCGAATCGCCTCAACAGCCTGATCAATTTGCGCCAAGGTCACAAATTCTTCCATGAATAGCCTCCATTTGGTCTAATGGTTTTCCCATGCAGCCACCCCCTGCTGCGTTTCAGGAATTTTTAACATTATATCAGGATTTCATTTTTGGCTGATTATGTTATGATTCGTTCAGCAAATTCAACCCCAACCCGGAGACCCTCTGCATGGATACTCTGCAAGACCTGAAAAAGATGCGCCTGCTGACCCACCTGCCAGAGCATGTTTTATGCCAGATGGCCCAGGCCGCCATTCCCCTGCATTGCGAGGACGGACAGATGATCGATCTTGACGATGAACAGGGCGCTGTCTTCTTCGTGGTTAAGGGCATGGTACGCTCCTATCGCAGCAATCGCAGCGGACGCGAGCAAAACTTGATCCACCTGACAAGCGGGGATGCATTCAATATTCCCCAGGCTTTCTCAGGACAGGATATTATCCCCATCAGCGCAGTTGCCATCGGGGACGTCTATCTGCTCAAAATCCCCTTTGACCCATTTCAGCACATCGTCAGCTGCAATCCCGAAGCGGCCCTTGCCGTGCTGCAAGACCTTTCCAAAAAACTGGCCCATCTGACCCAACTGACCCATGACCTCAGCCTGCGCACGGTACGCGCCCGCCTGGCGCGCTTCCTGCTCGACCAATCCAGAGCATCTGTTCCCAGCGGCGTTCAGTGGACCCAACACGAAATCGCCGCCCAGATCGGCAGCGTGCGGGAAGTCGTTTCACGCACCATGCGCGCCTTCGTGCGCGATGGCTTAATCCGCCTGAATCGTCAGCGCATCGAAATCCTGGATGAGAAAGCGCTGGAGGCTGAAGCGGAAAAAGAATAAGTATGTTGACATTGTAGTAACCCTGCAGTCAGCCGTTAGCCCTTGTAACTTTTATCACAGACAGATGCCACCCCTCTTGATAAGCTTGAAACAGGAAATCAGGAGGTCGACATTTTGGACAATTGGAGTATCCCCAGCATTGATCTGGAACGCTGCACCGGCTGCGGCCAGTGTGCACAGTATTGCCCCACCCAGGCAGTGGTGATGATCGAAGCGCGTCCCGTGATCGAAAACCCGCGGCTGTGTGCCTACTGCGGTCTGTGTGAAGAGTCCTGTCCCGAAGATGCGATCTCATTATCTTTTGAGATCGTCCCCGTACCACCTACAACCAAGCCTAAGGAGATTTATAAATGAGCAGTATGTTTTGTTATCAATGTCAGGAAACCGCGAAAAATGAGGGTTGCACGGTCAAAGGCGTGTGCGGTAAAACCGCCGATGTCGCCAGCTTGCAAGACTTGTTGATCTACTTATTGAAAGGCATCTCGTTTTGGGGCACCCGCGGACGCAGTATGGGTGTTTCGGATCCCGAAACCGATCTGTTTGTCGCCCAGGCTCTGTTTGCCACCATCACCAACGCCAACTTCGACCCTGAACGCTTTGTCCCCATGATTCACAAAGCCGTTGAGCTGCGCGAAGCCCTGCGGGAACGCGCCCAGGCCGCCTGCTTCAAACTGCACGGCAACCCCTGCGCCGGCGGCGGCCCTAATTGGGCTTCCTGGAAACCGGAAGGCGACGACCTGGACGAACTGATCGCCAAGGGGATGACAGTCGGCATTATGATGGACCCCAACCTTGACCCCGATGTGCGCTCGCTGCGTGAACTGCTCATCATCGGCCTGAAAGGCATAGCCGCCTACACCGACCACGCTTATGTGCTCGACACCTATAATGACGAAATCCTGATCTTCATGCAGGAAGCCCTCGAAGCCACCACCAATCCCAAGCTGAGTGCTGATGATTTGGTGGGGCTGGTGCTGAAGTGCGGCGAGATGGGCGTGCAGGCCATGGCCCTGCTCGACAAAGCCAACACCACCGCTTATGGCAACCCCGAACCCACCCAGGTCAATCTGGGCGTGCGTCCCGGCCCTGCTATCCTCGTCAGCGGTCATGACCTGCGTGACCTGGACGAACTCCTCCAGCAGACTGTTGGCACAGGCGTCAACATCTATACGCATGGCGAAATGCTCCCGGCCAATGCCTACCCCGCTTTCAAGAAATATGACCACTTCGTCGGCAACTACGGTGGTTCCTGGTGGCGTCAGGCCCAGGAATTTGAATCCTTCGGCGGCGCGATCCTGATGACCACCAACTGCATCATCAAGCCCCGCCCCACTTATCAGGAACGCCTGTTCACCACCGGACTGGCCGGCTGGCCGGGCTGCCCGCATATCCCCGACCGCCAGCCCGGCGCGCAAAAGGATTTCAGCGCCGTGATCGCAGCGGCCCTCGCCTCCCCCGAGCCGCAGGAGCTGGAACACGGCACCATCCCGATTGGCTTTGCCCATGCTGCCGTCAGCAGCGTCGCAGACAAGGTAGTCGAAGCCGTCAAGAGCGGCGCCATTCAGCGCTTCGTAGTCATGGCCGGCTGTGACGGCCGCCAGTCTTCCCGTAACTATTACACCGAAATGGCCGAAGCCCTGCCGCAAAGCACCGTCATCCTGACCGCCGGCTGTGCCAAATACCGCTACAACAAGCTTAACCTGGGCGATATCGGCGGCATTCCACGCGTCCTGGATGCCGGACAGTGCAACGACTCCTATTCTCTGGTGGTGATCGCCAACAAGCTGGTCGAAGCCTTCGGCGTGGATCATATCAATGACCTGCCCATCTCCTACGACATCGCCTGGTACGAACAAAAGGCCGTCATCGTCCTGCTGGCGCTGCTCTCCCTGGGCGTCAAGAAGATCCGTCTTGGCCCAACCCTGCCCGCCTTCCTGTCCCCGAATGTGCTCAACGTGCTGGTGGAAAAATTCGAGATCATGCCCAACACCACCGTGGAAGTCGACCTCGAAGCCATGATGGTTGGCAATTAAGCCGCTCTACCGGTCCCTTCGATCGACACCTCGCCAATCTCCATGTGCGGTGATACGTGAATCCAGCGAGCAGCCCTTCGGGCTGCTCGCTGTGATTCTCATCGCAGGCTTCAACATAAAACAACCAGGTATTTATTCCATCTCAAAATGCTTCTGGCCGCGGGGCTGCCCCATCCGCACCCGCACCTGATGCTCCTGCCCGTCTTCCAGCCAGGGCACACAATTTCTTTCCAGTACCTCACCATCCAAACGAACTTCTTCTACCCCGCTTTCCACATGCCGGGGATTTTCTACCGTAATGGCATAGGTGGTCTTGCCATAGCGATAGGTTACTTGATAAGAATCCCATTCCGGGGGAATGGCAGGTTGAAAACACAAACCTTCCGCCGTATGCCGCAGGCCAATGATCATTTCAATCCCCAGGCGATACATCCAGCTGGCGGAACCGGTATACCAGGTCCAGCCGCCTTGCCCGGTAAAAGGCGGCGCGCCATACACATCTGCCGCCACGACATACGGTTCCACCCCGTATAATTGCGCTTTTTCCCTGCTGTCAGCATGCAAGACCGGGTTGAGCAGCCGGAACAACTCGCCCGCCCGCCGGCCTTTGCCTGCCTCGGCCGTGGCCCACACCGTCCACAAAGCCGCATGCGTATATTGGCCGCCATTCTCGCGCACCCCCGGCGGGTAGCCCTTGATGTACCCCGGATCCAGATGAGAAAGATCAAAGGGCGGTGTAAATAGCAGGATCAAACCTTCCTGTTCCTTGATCAGCCTCTCTTCCACAGACTGCATCGCCAGCCGGGCTTTGTCAGAATCTGCCGCACCAGAGATCACCCCCCACGACTGGGCGATCGAGTCGATCTGGCATTCTGCGTTTTGGGCCGAACCCAGCGGGGTGCCATCATCAAAATAGGCCCGCCGGTACCATTCACCATCCCAGGCTTCCTGGTCAACGGCCGCTTTCAGCTCGGTGGCTCGCTTCCGGCAGAACTGGGCCAGATCGTCTTCTCCCCGCCGTTCACACAGCGGTGCAAACTTCAGCAACACGTCATACAAAAACCATGCCAGCCAGACACTCTCGCCTTCACCTTTTTCGCCCACCCGGTTCATTCCATCATTCCAGTCATGGCTGCCAATCAACGGCAGGCCATGCCTGCCGCGCGTGTCGCCCTTCATCAGCGCCCGCCGGCAATGCTCAAACAGGGTCGCCTGTTCTTCTCCCGGTCGATATTGGTCATATCGTTCCATCTCATCCGGCTGCAAGGGAGCGCCTTGCAGGAATGGCCGTTTCTCATCCAGAATGGACATATCTCCCGTAGCAGCCACATATTCCGCCGTTACATAAGGCAGCCATAACAAATCATCCGAACAACGCGTGCGTACGCCCCGGCTCGCCGGTGGATGCCACCAGTGCAGCACGTCTCCCTCGCTAAACTGGTGGGCGCTGGCCCGCAAGAGATGCTCCCGGGTTACCTCTGGCAAACGATGCAAATACGCCAACGAGTCTTGTAATTGATCGCGAAAACCAAACGCCCCGCTGGATTGGTAAAGGGCTGTGCGCCCCCACATGCGGCAGGACAATGACTGATACAACAGCCAGCGATTGAGTACCACGTCCATCGCCGGGTCGGGGGTGGAAATCTGAATTCCGTTCAAAATATGATCCCAGTGTTCCTGCGTGCGCTGCCAGGCCTGCTGAATGGCGGCATAGTCTTGATAGGTACGGATCAGGGTCAACGCTTCTTCGCGATCACTGCCCTGCCCCAACAGGAAGGTGACTTCTTTCGTCTCTCCCGGACTGACCCACAACAAAATCTGCATCGCAGCACACGGGTCATACCCCGGCCGCACCTCACCAGACAAACCATAGCGATGCAATGCTTCCGGGTCCGCCAGGCTGCCAAAAGGCCCTAAAAATTCATGGCGATTGGTGGTGATCCCGGCGGGATCACGGGTAGCCGTCAGGAAGGCCGTTCGACCGGGGAATTGATCGTTATACGGGTTTTGTGCCAAAATGGCGTTATGCGCTGTGTCAAAAGTGGGTTGAATATAGGCCTGTGTTTTCTCCCGGTCCGTGCCCAACACCCATTCAGCATAATAGACGGCAGAGAAGCGGCTGATGCGTTTGCGCCGCGATTCCAGCCGCAGCTGGATGAATTTAATCGGCGCTTCCGGATCGGTGAACAGGGTCACCGTAGTTTTCAGGCCGTGATTTTCCGCTTCGAAACGGGAATAGCCAGCCCCATGCCGCACCAGGTACTCGCTTTCCGCCGGGCGGGGCAGCAAGGTGGGTGACCAGAATTGCCCGGTCTCCTCATCCCGCACATACAGCGCTTCGCCAGATTTATCCAGCAAAGCATCATTCGTCCAGGTCGTCAGCCGGTTTTCACCGCTATTCTCTGCCCAAGTGCAGCCGCTGCCCGCCTCACTCACCACAAACCCAAACCCGGGGTTAGCGATGACATTGATCCACGGCGCGGGGGTGGGGTCACCTGCCCGCAAACGCAGGACATATTCGCTGCCATCCTCACTAAACCCGCCCCAGCCATTCGCAAACTGCAAATCGGCGGTCGAAGAAGTGTCCCGAACGCTTTCTGGCAGGGCTGCATAAGGCGGCAAGGTAGGCGAAAATTCCGGCTGCGGCAGGCGGCGGGCATTCAGAACCGCCAACTGCTCTTCCAGCGTACGAGAATCATCCTGCAGCAGCGCCAATGCTGCGGTTTGTAACAAGTTTTGGTCTTCTACCGGGATCAGATCTGTGCGCAGGACAAAAATACCGCCCTTCTGATTAAGCCATGAAGACGCCCCCAGATGGTCAATCACCCGCAGTAACCGCTGTTGCAGCTGCATATCATAAGACGTATCACAACAATTCAACACCACCAAATCTACCGGAATTTGTTTACTGCGCCAATAGGCCTGAGCACGCACCAGATCGCTTAATAAGCCCGACTGGTTCTTGTCGAAAATTTTGTATAACAGGATCGGCAAATCTCCCGATATGCCGTAGGCCCACAAACCGGACTGCCCCTTGGTGTTGGCAGCAAGGATGTCCGCTTCGGCACGCAAAGCAGGCTGCGGGTAAATAAGCGTGGATAACAAGCGGTCAAATAAAGCCACTTCTGCCGGCTCAACCGACAATTCAAACAACTCGCGTTCGCTAAATCCCTTGGCACGTTCCAGAGCGGTATCCAGATTGGCCCACATTCGGAAGCGATTTAAGGTGCGCCACAAATGCGCGCTGCTGTCCGCCACCACCGTCAAAAAAGCAAACTCGACCGAACTGTGCGCCTCTACGGTCACTTCCACCTGCATGGCGCTAATCGGGTCCAGGCTGGCCGGTGCCGGACGGGAAACCACCGGTGCATCAAAATAGGCCGGGCGGCGGATGCTGCCATTGCGCCCCAGAAAAACTTCCCGGTCCGTTTGATAGCCAATCGAACCGACATCAGAGCGGCGCAGCACCACGGTATGACTCATCAGGATCGGTTCATCACTGCTCGAACGCCGCCGCCGGCTGAATACCAACACCGGCGGGTCAGCCCGAAACTGCTCAACACTGTCCTGCTCGGGAAAAACATTCGCCTGCACAAACAGCTTGCTAAAAGCCGGGTGCTGATGGTCTGCGGCCTGCACCGCCAGGGTTACTTCAGTGTAACTGCTCACGATCAGCCGCCGCGGACGGCTGCCGTTATTGATCAACCGAATGCGGCGAATCTCCACATTCTCTTCCGGCGGCACCACCACGGTCATCCGCGAAACCAAATCCCCATCCCGGCGGCTGTATTTAACCTGGTGAGGGAAAAAAGCCACATCCTGATGGCTGGCTGGTTTCTGAACCGGCTGATCGGTGATTGACCACAAATCATCCTCGTCCTGATCATATAAATACACCCAGGTGCCGAAATGATCTTTAGTGGCATCAGCCTGCCAGCGGTTCAAATCTTTGCCCTGCCAGCGGCTGAAGCCCGCACCAGCCTGATCCAGGAACACGGTAAACTGATTGTTCGACAAACAATGCACCTGCGGAAAATCATTCTTTACAAACGGCGTCCAGGCTTGCAGCTCAATATTCGGCGGCACAGTACGCTGGGCGGCTTGCAATTCGGCTGCATGCGGGTAATCCAGGGGCAATTGTTCCGGCATTTGTTCATACAACAACATTTCAAAAATCTTGACCCGGCTGTCCGCATGGAACAGATGCACAAAGAAATCATCCTGTAAAGTATTGGTCAAGGCAGCCAGGATCATCCCCTGATGATGCGCCATGTAGGATTGAACAATGCGCCCTTTTTGACTGCTGGTGCGCGCAAAGGTCATATCCAGCGCTTCATAATAACCATACGGCCCTTGCAGCCCGGCGGCACTCATCTGCTGCATGTTTTTCAACACCGCCTGGGGCATAAACGGCAAAGCCAACAGAGAAGCATAGGGAGTGATCACCAGATCTTCCCCCAGCCCGCGTTTCAGACCCAGGCCTGGCACACCAAACGCCTTATATTGGTAATTCTGCTGCGAATCAAAGCTGTAATACCCCGATTCCGAAATGCCCCACGGCACATTCTGCCGCTGCCCATATTTTTTCTGCCAATAAATCGTGGTCATTACACTTTGAGAGAGTAACGTTTCGGGCGGCGTAAGCATAAACAGGGTCGGCATGAGATATTCAAACATGGTGGCGCTCCAGGAGATCAGCGAGCGCCGCCCGTCTACGTTGGTCACCGGTCTTCCCAGGTGCAGCCAGTGTTTCATCGGCACATCGCCCTTGGCAATCGCCACAAAGCTGGTAATGCGCGCTTCTGAAGCCATCAAATCATAATAACTATCATCCAGACGGGCATTGTCATAGTTGTAACCAATATGGAAGGTTTTACGCATCGGATCAAACAGGAAACCAAACCGCATCTTCCTGAACATTTTTTCCATTGCGGCTTGCAGGGTTTCAACTTCTTCCTGCATCTCCTCGCTCGACGCCTCGCTTAAAGCCAGTTTTTCCTTTAAGTCCCTGCACCAGGTTTGCGCCTCCTGCAAACCTGGCTGTTCCGGATCTGGCAAACTGTTCAGCACGTCCACCAGTCTGATCAGCTCTTCCTGAAAGGCACGCTGCATCGCTGGTAAATGGCGCAGGCGGGGTATTTCGGCCACCGTGGACTGCAAAGTCTGCCAGGCCGTGCTGACCTTTTCAGGCAGGTTCCCGGCGGTCAGAAACGCGGGTGGACTGACCAAAAAACGCGCCCACGGCAGCAACTGATCCACTTCTTTCTGCGTCTGATCGATCTGATAATTTGCCCGCTCAATCCACAGGCGAACATCGTGCAAATCATCAGCCTCAAAATCATCCAGGTTATTTTCAATCACGTCCATCAAGGCGTCCGCAATGGCAAACCACTGCTGCGGAATGGTCATCCATAAAGCAGTTGTCCATTGGGCAGGATTCGTTTGCAGGCTGGGAAGAACCGAAATCAGGGCTCCTAAAGGATCAAGGACGGGGCGCGCCTTCTTTTTATCCAAAGATTGGGTTAACAGGGTATGCAAGACCGAGAAGGTATCGCCCAAAGCCTGAAACTGTGCCCAACGCAAGGCATCCTCATTGCGCAGGGTCGCCAAAAATTGTTCGACCACCAGCAAACTGGCCGCCAGATTGCCACTGTCCACAGTGGAAACGTAACGCGGGTTCAACGGTTGTAAGGATTGGGTGTCATACCAGTTATACAGGTGTCCATTGAAAGTTTTCATGCGCCGCATACTGTCATACGCATAGGTGAGACGGGTAATCAACCGAATCGGCCCGACATACCCTAACTGGTATACACCGGCATACACCATTAACAACATACCAATATTGGTCGGGGAGGTACGGTGTGCAATCACCCCGCGCGGCTCTTCCTGAAAATGATCGGGCGGCAGCCAATTATCTTCTGGTCCTACAAATCGCTCAAAAAAGAACCAGGTGCGGGCGGCTTGCTCCCGCAGGATCTGGCGGTCCTCCTCGGAAAGCTCTTCGGACTCTACCACCACGGGGGCACTCAAATATGCTGCTACCCGATCCGCCAGCAGCCACAAGACCAAAATAGGCAGCGCCGCCGCCAGGTGGGCGATGCCTTTCCAGAGCGCCAATACAAACACAACCCCGGAAAACAGGGTAGCGATACGCATATACTGCGCCACAAAACTGCGCTTCTTGCCCGCCGACTCTTCGCGCATGGAATCGCGCGCCGTGGTCCATTCCAGCAGCTTCTCATGGGAAAACCACAGGCGGTACAAAACACTGACAATCGCATCGAGCATCACCAGCGCTTCATGAGGCAGGAAAATCAACTGCAGCAAACCGCGATATTCACTTAAAAGCAGTAAGGCCGCCTCCTGCTGAGAGGTGCGCTGATTGATCCGCCGCCACACATACAGATTAAGGGCGGAAAATAACGGCTGCATCGTCCATAACAACGCCAACAAAGTCCAGATCCAGGCCGGGGCGGGGAACCATACCCATCCCGCCAGCAGCAGCAGAAGTAAAGCAATCGGTTGGACGCTGCGGCGCACATTATCGATAATTTGCCAGCGATTGAGCAAAGAAAGCGGGGCATTTTGTTTTTTTCCGCGAAACAACCAGGGCAGCAACTGCCAATCGCCGCGCACCCAGCGATGAGCACGCTGCATATATCCCGTATAGGTATGCGGAAAATCTTCCATCAGGAGAATGTCTGTTACCAGGGCTGCCCGGGCAAAGAAGCTTTCAAACAGGTCGTGGCTGAGCAAACGATTTTCTGGCACCCGCCCTTCCAGGCTGGCAGAAAACGCAGCCACATCATAAATTCCCTTGCCCACAAAGATTCCTCGATAGAACAAGTCCTGATATACATCAGAAACAGCACGAGTATACAGATCGAGGGTGGTGTCTTCTGTATAGATGCGGGAAAACCAGCTGCGGCTGGCGCTCACCGGGCGCACCTGCACCCGCGGCTGCAAGATACCGTAGCCACGCACCACCTTGCGGGTTTTCTCGTCCAGCACTGCCTGGTTAAGCGGGTGGGCCAGCGTGCCCACCAGCCGGCGGGCCGTATCGGGGGGCAGGGTCGTATCGGCGTCCAGGGTAATCACATAGCGGATCATGGGCACAATATCCGTATTGCCCACCTCAATCAAATACGAGGTTTCTCCCTGGCCGGTGATCAGGCGGTTAAATTCCATCAACTTGCCGCGTTTTCTCTCCCAACCCATCCAGCGTTTTTCTGCCGGGTTCCACAAACGCTGCCGATGAAACAAAAAGAAAGGTGCCGCTTTCGGGTTATCAGGCGCATAACGCTGATTCAGACTCTCGATCCTCTTGACCGTATAAGCCAGCAACGCCTCATCTTCCGCCGTCTGCTGCTGCATAGAATCGCCGAAATCACTCAGCAAGGCAAACGAGAGATGCGCATCCCGGTTTCCCATATAATGAAGCTCTAGCTGACGCAGCAAGAAATTCACTTCGTCTTGATCGGTCAATAAACACGGCAGCACGACCATCGTGCGCGCCTCTTCAGGAATTCCTTTTTCAAATGCCAGCTTGGGCAAAATATGCGGCGGCACAATTTGCGTGGTCAGGTTATTAATCAAGGTCACTGCCACCGAACTGGAAAGAATGATACTTAAAACCCATAGCACAACTGCCTGGGCTGCGGAAAAGGCATACACTTCCGTGATCACCAACGTCAATAGCGAAAAAGCCATCGTCAGCAGGAGGATTCCCCCCACATAAAACAAGAAAGGGTGCGAGCGGCTTAACCGGGGAAACCACCCCGAACGCCTGGGCACAAAGCCAATCGCTTCCTCCAACGCCTTGCGTCCCTGATCCACCAGAAAATAACCCACATGCCGTTGATAAGTTTCTCCATCCGAGCTGCTTTCCGCCAGGGAAAGCGCAGCAAGGGTAATCTCTTCCTCTGTCATGGGACTGCCGAAGCCCAGGGTTTCAATCACCCCGCGGTAATGATCGCGCGTCTCAAAATCCATTGCTGGGTAGACGCCCGCAGGATCGTTATTCAACAGGCCGTGGGTCACACTGACCTTTTCAAAAAAGACTTTCCAGTCTGTGGTACTGATCAAGCGCAAGGCAGGAATGATACGGGCCACAATCAATTCAGGAGTTTCAGATGAAGGCAGGCGCACAGCCATTTCTTCTTCCGAAAACCCCTTCAGCGGCTGTTCACTGATCGCGGAAATGGCTAACGCTAACATCTCCAATAAACTGACCCGCAGCATCGTGGGCAAAGCCCATAACTCCCCCATGCTCAACACAGAGATGGTTTGAAACCGCCCCACTGCCTGGTAGATATGTTCCATATCCAGTACAACCGCTGCATCTTTTAAGATTTCTGCGGCCAGCACATAGATCCGGGATTGACCCTCATACGGATCTTCCAGCAGACGCGGTAATTGGCGCTCATACGAGCCGGGCAAGTTCTCTTCTACCTGTTTCAACGCCTGCTGAACATATACATAATTATCCAGCATCCACTCTGCCGCGGTGGTAAATTGCGCCGGGGTTTGAGAAGCGGCGCTAAAATAGTCGTACCCTTGTTGTAAAGCCGTCTCGAGGATGGTTAAGCGTTCCAAAAAATGACTGCGGGTTTTCCAATCCAGGCGAGCCGTAGAACGGGCAGCCAGACCATAAAAAACTCTTCCTACCGTTTCCTGGGTATTGATTAAACTTTTCGCAAGTGCCGCGCCGTTTCTGTCCTGAGGGGGTAAAGAAGCTGTCATAGAATCAATGTCCTGTATGTTGTTGCAAACCCGGCCGTTCGTCAGCAGCTAAGTCCTGCACAATTAATAAGGGGGTTTCTCCAAAGGCGATTAAATTGATCGCAATACTGCCAAAAGGCCATTTGTTCTCACTGGAATATCCATGAGCACACAGCACCACCAGATCGATCTTTTCCCGGCGCACCACATCATGCAACGCCGAAGCCGTGCTGGTGCACACCTCTATCAAGGGTTCAATTTTAAATTCATCGCAGCTTAGTCGATTACGTATTTCTGCAAGATAATGCCCGGCCTCCTTCTTGTTACGGCTGACCAACTCCTCAGCCAGAGCCTGTTCCTCCGCGTTCAAAGGGATTCGCCGCGGAATCTCGGGGCGGGTTACCAGGTGCAGCGGCTGCAACAGGGAATGATGATGACGGGCAATCCATGTCGCAGCGGACAAAGCGCATTCCGCCCGGCTGGAAAGATCCAAAGGAATTAATATTTTTTGATAATCAATTTCCTGCCATTCAGGCTCAGGAGACTGAAATGCCCGCACGATCAGTACTGGCAGATAAGCCTGCCAAATGATTTGTTGCACCACGCTGCTGACGTTCCAGCCGCTGTAACCGCTCAAACCGTGGCTGCTGAGAATCAGCAAATCCACCTGTTCACTGAGAGCGTATGCCAGGATGCGGTTCGATACCACCCCTTCCAGTACCACCCCCTTCGCCTGCACGCCTTCCTTCCGCAGCCGTTTGACCAGTTTATCCAGATACAGCTGGGCTTCGGCCTTCCCCAACCGCCACTGAAACAGATCGACCAGCTTTTCAGTTTCCCCAGTCGCGGCTCCTGCCACCCGCACCAGGGTAACTTCCGCCTGAAAAGCTTTTGCAAACGCGACCGTATGCGGCAATGCGCTTTCTGCCAGTTCAGAGCCATCCAAAGCAACTAAAATTTTATTAAACATGACTTGGCCTCTTTAAAGAATATACAATCCGTACTCCTTGCCATCAACCCCTAGATCAATCCCGTATCTGTGCTTTTTCCTCTCTTCGGACCAGCTTATCCCTCCCCAAGCATTCAACTCTACAACAAAGCTTAAACCTATTATAGCAGGTGGCGCCTTATGGCATGTACGTAGAAACCCGTACATTCAGTATGCAGCTTCCCTGCCCGGAGGCAAGCAAGCTGATCCGTCACTGGCACCAGCAAAACAGCCAATTTCTTCAACAAACTTCGATATCCCCGCAAGCTCCGCCCCCGCTGCTGCCATTTTGTGATACAGTAAACGAAATCAAAGTATCTTGTAACGAGTTTCCTTTTCATTCAGCGAGGGCAAAAAAATGAAACGGATTGCCGACTGGATTTCAATATTTTTATTGCTGCTCGTGATGGGGGCGTTCTTATTGGTTGGATGCCAATCCATCTCGCCTATCCTCCCTCCCGCCCAGGATGCAGCCTGGGGCGAGATTGAATTAACGCCCCAAGAAAAACGCTGGCTGCAAAACCACCCAACTGTCATCATTCATTATGAAGATTGGCCGCCCTTCATGCTTTATGAGAATGGCGAACCAGCGGGCATCGCCATTGATATGCTTAACCAACTCCTCGCCCAAGTCAATTTGCAGCCGAAGTATGTGAAAGGATTGTGGGCTGATACCTTGCAGGACTTTCAGGGGCACACCGGACCGGACATCCTTCCCGTTGTTGGACGTACACCAGAGCGAGAAGAAATGATGTTGCTAACCAGCGACTATATTTCCTTTCCAATGGTTATCTTTACCCAAAAGAATGCGCCATTTATTGGCAGCGCAGATGACCTCACGAATCATATTGTGGCAGTTGAAAGAAGCTATTCCGCCTATGGCACGCTAATGCAAGCTTACCCTCAAATCCAGCTGCTCGTCACAGATACCACCCTGGAAGCACTGGAAGCGGTTTCCACCAGCAAAGCAGATGCTTATATCGGGAATCTGGCTGTCGCCAGTTATCTGATTGAGGAACATGGCCTGGTTAACCTGAAAGTAGCTGCCCCTTCATCCTTTGAAAACCACAAACTGGCGATCGGCATTCACCACGGCCAGCCTGAATTGGCCGGCATCCTTGAGAAAGCTCTCAAAGCGATGCCAGAGGAAAACCGGAGTAAAATTCAACAAAAATGGTTGTCTGTACGCTATGAATATGGCATCTCGCAAAAAGATGTAACCATCCGCATCCTCACCACAGTTCTGGTTGCAACCTTGATCCTCGGTCTCACGATGTATTCAAATTGGCGGCTGGCGGCCGAGATGGAGGAAAAAGAAAAAACCCGGCTCGCTCTCCAAAATAGTGAAAGCCTGCTGCGAACGGTGATCGACGCCACACCAAATTTAATCTTCGTCAAAGATCGCCAGGGAACATTCTTGCTGGTCAACCGGTTTGCCGCGGCAATATATGATCTTAGCCCCGAAGAAATGCAAGGGCTCAACGAAAAAGACTTTATCGATCTGAAAGGACTTCCCCCGGAGGATATCAACGCCTATCTCGCATCAGACAAGCAGGTCTTTGACACCGGCACTGTTTTCATCCAGCCAGAATCTCCCATCATCCGCCCAGGAAAACCTGTTCTCTGGTTCGAAACCATCAAAATTCCCCTGGAAACAAACGGCATCGTGGACAAAGTCCTCGTGGTCAGAGCCGATGTTACCGATCGCAAAAATACCCTCGAAGCCCTGAAAGCGGAACGCGCCAACCTGACACAGCGCGTTGAAGAACGTACTGCCGAACTGGTCAGATTAAATATCGAATTGCAGGAATCATCACGTGCCAAGGATGAATTTCTGGCAAACATGAGCCATGAACTGCGCACCCCGCTGAATGCCATCCTGGGCATGTCAGAAATCCTCCAGGAACAACTATTTGGCGATCTCAATGAAAAACAATTGAAACAGGTGAATGTGATCGAAGAAAGTGGGCGTCATTTACTGACCCTGATCAACGATATCCTCGATCTGGCAAAAATCGTATCCGGCCAGAGAGAACTCGCCTATCAACCCGTTAATATCACCGACCTGTGCAAATCCAGCCTGAATTTCATTAACTCCCAGGCTATCAAAAAAAATATCACCGTCTCCTTTGAACCCCTCAATGAACTGACCGAAATCGAGGCTGACCCCCGCTCGGTGAAACAAATTCTGATCAATCTGCTTTCCAATGCTGTAAAATTCACCCCCGAAAATGGTCACATCGGCTTGAGGGTGGAACAGGACTCGCAAAACGAGCTGGTTTGTTTCACCGTCTGGGACACCGGCATCGGCATCACCCTGGAACAAAGCCTGAAATTATTCATGCCTTTCGTGCAGGTAGACAGCAGTCTGGCACGCAAGTACGCAGGCACCGGACTGGGTCTTTCTCTGATTTCCCGCCTGGTGGATATGCACGGAGGGAGTGTGCAACTGAAAAGCGGCGGCGTCCATGGCAAAGGATCGCAATTCACCATCCATCTGCCGCTTCACCCCACCCGCATCCAGACCAGTCTCCAGCCGGAATTTGAGGACGAGCCCATCCTGCTGATAGATGATGAACCCAACAGCAGGATACGCATGCAAACTATCCTCGCCAAACTGGGCTGTCGTGTGCGCACTGCCAAAATCGACGATGAAACGATTCGCATCGCGCATGAAATCAAACCCAAATTAATCTTTATCGATCTACAAACCCCGCAGGAAACCAGCCTGCAAACCATTCACCAGATGCGCCAGGAATTGGGAGAGCAGTCCATTCCGGTCCTCTGCATGACATCCCTGCTGAACCAGAAAAACCCCGATCTGGTCGAATCCTTCGGCACATACGAGTACCTGTTAAAACCAGTCAGTCCAAAACTGGTCAGGCTCCTGCTAAATAAATACCTGCGGGAATACTAGTGGGTCAGTTGGCATGAAACTTGCCATGAAGTCAGGAAGAAAAACCACTTAAAAAAGGCAGGTACCGGGCAATGACAGGACGCAAGAAAGACCCATTGAGGAAACTAACCGAAGAAGAAC
>Ga0334890_1002507_pt1 | contig 20988 bp, 19 predicted proteins | sample GraSluR1_MG_3_FD_207220 | JGI IMG/M metagenome (GOLD analysis project Ga0334890, IMG submission 207220) | Sludge microbial communities from methane-producing bioreactor in Wageningen University, Netherlands - Granular Sludge_31_08-R1 | ecosystem: Engineered > Bioreactor > Anaerobic >... | reverse complement strand
CCCTTCCTTCGTGCCTTCGTGCCTTCTTCTCAGCTTTCTTTTGCCTTTTCGCCCGAGCATCTGCCCTCCCCACCCCGACATTTCACCTTTTGGTCACGAAATTTCGGTCAAGCCCGGCCACCCAGACAAGCTGGGTAAGCCGTTTCCCGCCGCATGAATGTGCATAATCATGGGGGCTCATGCAACGCGCCCCGGCAAGCGAACGCGTGGTTATAGCATGCAGACGTGATGCGTGGTTTCCGCGCGGCGTGGACGACGAGCCACCGCCCGGGCGCCATGCCCGGCCGCACGACCTCACGCAATCCCCGCCGGCACCTTCCCCGGAGCCCGCCCCGGCGCGCCGGGGTCGCTTGGGTTGCGGACGCAGCCCGCGCCATGTTTCCCCGGCCTCCAACCCGTCCGGCTGTCGGCGCAGTAATCACAGAAGGGACACAACCTGTCACTCTGTGGGTTGGGGGAAAGGGCGGCCTTACTCGCTCGACGACTGGCCGAGCAGCACGGTCGTGGGGTCGACGGCGCTGGGGCGGTATTTCTCGACGAGGCTGCGGATCTTCGGCTGGTTGGGGTCCAGCTCCAGGGAACGGTGCCAGTGCTCCAGCGCCTGATCGCGCAGGCGCGGGGCGTTCGGGTCTTGCAGGTGGCGGAGCATGGCAATGAGGCCCAGCCCGGCGTGGGCGGCGGGCAGCCGCGGCTCGTAGGCCAGGGCCTCGCGATAGGACGATTCGGCCGCGTCGTACTCCTGCATCAGGAACTGACAGTTGCCCATGCCCTGGTGGGCGGCCGGCAGGGTCGGGTCCATCCGGATGGCCTGCTCCAGGGCGTTGCGGCCCATCTTGAACCGCTGCTGGTTCATGTAGGTGTTGGCCAGGTTCACCAGCACCCGCGGCTGGTGGTTGTCGCGCTCCAGCGCGTTGCGATACGAGGAGATCGCCTCGTAATACTTGCCCTGCGCGTCAAAGGCGACGCCCAGGTTCACGAACGCGCCGGGCTGGTCCGGATCCAGCGAGATGGCCTGCTGAAACTGCTCGACGGCCTGGTTGAAATCGCCGAGCTGGTGATAGCAGACGCCCAGGTTCAGCCGCGAGTTGAAGTCCTTCGGCCGCAGGTCGCACGCCTGCAAGTAGGCCTGCACCGCGTCGTGCAGACGCTGCGTGAAGTGGTAGAGCTGGGCCAGCGAGATCGTATCCTCGAACGAGAACGGGTTGAAGCGGACGGCGTTGGCGAAGCAGTCGATCGCCCGGTCGTACTCGCCCATCCGGCGGTAGATGACGCCCAGCCGGTTGTGTACGACGGCCAACTGCGGGTCCAGCTCGACCGCGGCCTGGAACTCCGCCAGCGCGCCTTCCAGGTCGTCGTGCTCCAGCAGGGATTCGCCGGCCGCCACGCGATGTTGCGCCTGGTACGCCCGAATCATCGAGCACCCGGCCGTCGGCAGGCAGCCGGCCAGCAGGGCGAGCGTCGCGGCGCGTGTCCATTTCGACGTTGTGTGGATTCGAACCATGCCTGGCATCACCCCCGTCTTTTGAGATCGGTCCGGGGGGCTCATTTCGATTCGGGAAACCGCTGCGGCAGGATCGGGTAGGATCGCGGTCCTCCCGCCCACCGCGCGGGTGCCTATCTTACGGATCGGGGGTCGTCATCGCAAATGTCTGCGCTGTGGCGGGCGGATTTCCGGTGCCGTGGAACGGTTTGCTTTTTTGGCCGGCGGCCCTAGTATCCAAGGGCCTTCTCGAACCCCGCCGACCGGGGGCCATGGCGGTGGAAACGGGCATAAAATGCGAACTAACAAGTACTTACTTTCGATTCCGGCCTACAACGAAGACCGATTCGTCGTCGCGATGGTGCGGGCGGCGCGGACCTTCATGGACGACATCCTCGTCGTGGATGACGGCTCGGCCGACCGTACGCCGGCGCTGCTGGCGGAGTTGCCGGACATCCGCGTCATTCGCCACGAGCGGAACCTCGGCTATGGCCGCAGCCTGCGGGACGCATTCGAGTGCGCCGCAGAGAGCGGATATGACTGGCTGATCACGATGGACTGCGACGAGCAGCACGAACCTTCGGACATACCACGGTTTATCGCGGAGGCCGAACGGGATCGGGCAGACATCGTCAGCGGCTCGCGGTACCTGCTTCCGCCGGAGGATCCCGATGTTGCCCCGGCCGACCGCCGGCGGCTCAATGCGTGGATGACGCGCATGGTGAACCAGCGGCTCGGGTTGACAATCACGGATGCGTTCTGCGGATTCAAGGCGTACCGTGTGGACGGACTGCGGCGGCTGGCCATCACCGAGCCGGGGTACGCCATGCCGCTGCAACTCTGGGTCCAGGCGGTGCGGGCCGGCCTGCGGGTGGTGGAGCTTCCGATCCGGCTGATCTACAAAGACCCCATGCGGCGGTTCGGCGGCGGGCTGGACGACCCGGAGTATCGGTACCGTCATTACCTGGACGTCTTCCATCGGGCGATGGCTGCCGGCGCGGCCGCATGTGCCGGGGCCGCCCCGGTCTGTGAGCCATGTTGAACTTCGACCGGCTGGCCACGCCGGCCGGACATGGAAGCACTCTCGTGGAGCCGGGCCCGGACGCGATGGCCCGGGCCCTTCTTGCCAATCGGACACACCTGGACGGTTTGGGCCTCACGCTGGGCGGCGTGGACCTGCGGTCGTACCGGCAGCGTGTTCGGCGGGAACTGACCGGCGGGGCGACGGGTCCGGTGGTCGGCATCGGGCATCAGCCGGAGTTCATCCACCCGGGCGTCTGGGCCAAACACGTGGTGGCCCACCGGCTGGCGACGGCCGTCGGCGGCGAGGTGATCCATCTTGTCGTGGACAGCGACGCACCGCGCGACGCGCTGCTGCACGTGCCGGTGGTTCGCGAGGGTGGTTTGGACATTCGATCGGTGCGCGTGACCGACGTCCCGGCCGGCACGTCGTACGAGGACTATCCGGCCCTGGACCGTGCGGCCGTGGATCGGCTTCGGGACGAGCTTGCGTCGGCCATGGGTGTGCGGTTCGGCGAATCGCTGCTGCCCCGCTTTTTTGAAGGTGTTCTCGGGTCGCGTCGACCGGCGGGCTGGGTCGACCAGGCCGTCGCGGGACGCAAGGCGATTGAGCAATCGTTCGGGGTGGTCGTTCGCGACCACCGGGTGAGCCGCGTTTGGCTGGGTCCGCTTCTGGCAGAGATCATCTGCAACGCGCATCGGTTCGCCGCGTGCTACAACTGGGCTCTGGCCGACTATCGGCGGTCTCATCGGGTTCGCAGTCCGCAACGGCCGATCCCGGATCTGATTGTGGACGGCCCGCGCTGCGAGTTGGCGGCCTGGGTGCAGGAGGCATCCGGGCGTCGGCAGCGGGCGTTTGTGGAGAGGTGCGGCGACACGGTGCGGCTGTTCGCGGGCGAGCAGGAGCTGGCAAGCTGGTCGGCGGACCGGGTGCGCTGCTGGCAGCACATACAGGACAGCCTGGAGGATCTGCGGGGCTGGCGGTTCCGTCCCAGGGCGCTGACGCTCACGCTCTGGGCCCGCCTCTGCGCGTGCGACCTGTTCATCCATGGAATCGGCGGGGCCAAGTACGACCGGATCACGGATCGGCTTATCGAGATCTACTTCGGCGTGACACCCCCGGCGATGGCCTGCGTCTCGGCGACGTTGTGGCTGGACCTGCCCCATGCGGATGTGACGGCCGGAGATGTGCGGGCGGCCCGGCAGCGATTGCGAAGCGTTCGCTACAACCCGCAGCGGCATCTGCCGTGTGACGGGGAATTGGCCCGGCTGGCCGACGCGCGGGCGGTCGCTGTCGAGCATGCCTCGCGTCTGCGGAGGGCCGACGGCTCGAACGGTCCGGCCCGACGGCAGCTTTTCGAGACGATCCGGGACGTCTCTGCCCGGATGCTCGAACACCGGCCGGAGGTCCTGCGGGACCTTGAGGACGAAGTGGACCGGCTCCGGCGCGGCTGGCAGGAGACGGAGAATGCCCAGCGTCGGGACTACTTCTTCGGCCTGTATCGGCCGGACGAGCTTCAAGAGCTGCTGGATCGGCTTCCCGCCGTTGAGGCGTTTCGGATATAGTGCGGCCCTGGCGACGGAAGGGGCGGTCGTGCCGGTGTCCGGCCGGCACGGGTGGAGTGGCGACCGGGATGCCATAAGGGAGTCGAGATTTCATGGCTGAGGAACGATCCGAACCAACCATCGAGGTGGACAGCGATTGGAAGGCGGAGGCGGCCCGCGAGAAGCAGAAGCTGATCGACGCCGAGAAGAAGGCGACCGGCGGCGGCGGTCGGACCGAGCCGGCCTTTGTCGAGCTGCTGAATCTGCTGGCCATGCAGGCCCAGCTTGCGTTGGGGGGCTATGAGGGGCCGGACGGGCGTGCGATGCCCCCGGACCTGGCCGCCGCCCGAGCCCACGTGTCGATACTGGAGGCCCTTCAGCGTAAGACGGAGGGCAACCTCAGCGACGAGGAGCATCGGGGACTGACCGACCTGCTGCACAATCTGCGGATGCACTACGTGCAGTTGGCGCAGTCCATGGGGGCGCCGGGGCCGGGTCGGCCGGGGGGGCCGGCCGCGGCGGGGGGCGGCTTGTTCTGAGGGGCCGTGACGGTCCGCGTTCGGGGTTGAACGACTCATGATCATTCCGATTCGGACGGAAACGCCGATCCGGGGGACGCCCTGGGTGAACTACGGCCTGATCGCGGCGAACGTCCTGATCGTCCTCCTGTTCGGCACCGCGTCCGATCGGCGTTTTTCGCTGGAAGGCTGGATTCTTCAGCCGGCCTGGCCGAGCCTGTACCAGTTCTTCACGTATCAGTTTCTGCACGGTGACCATTTTCATCTGATTGGGAACATGCTGTTCCTCTGGGTTTTCGGGAACAGTGTGAATGTGAAGATGGGGCACCTGCCGTATCTGCTGTTCTACCTCTCGGGCGGGATCCTGGCGGCCCTCGGGTTTGCCCTGACGAATGACTCGCCGATCCTGGGCGCCTCGGGAGCGATTGCCGCGGTCACGACGGCGTACCTGGCCCTGTTTCCCCGCAGCCACGTTACGGTCCTGTTCTGGTTCTGGATCATCCGTTTCTTCGAGGTCCGGGCGACAATCATCATCGGGTTGAAGATCATTCTGTGGGACAACATCATCGCACCGAGTCTTGGCGGCCCGGACAACGTGGCCTATGGCGCCCACCTGGCGGGCTACCTGGTAGGGTTTGCGGGCGCCATGACCCTGTTGCTGATCCGGGCGGTCCCGCGCGACCAGTTCGACATGCTGGCGCTGCTGAAGCGCTGGCACCAACGGAGGGCGTACGCCGCGGTGATGTCCGACCCCAAGGTTCGTGCCCAGGTGGAGTTGGGCCGCGTGGCGCGGGTGGACGACCGCTCGGCCGCCGAGGTTGCGGCGGACGAGGCCCGGATGGACGAGATCACGGACCTGCGGACGCGCATCGGGGACTGCGTGACGGCCGGGGACGCGGGATCGGCGGCGACGCTGTACGAGCAGTTGATGACGATCGACCCCAGGCAGTGTCTGCCGGACCGGCTTCAGCTTGCCGTGGCCCGCGAATTCTACGCCACGGGGCGATTTCCCCAGGCGGCGGCGGCGTTTGATGGGTACCTCAAGCGGTATCCCAACCAGGCGGAGGACACGGAAATCCGCCTGTTACTGGGCATCATCCTCGCGCGGGACCTGCGGCAGTACGAAACGGCGGAGCCGTACCTGGCCCAGGCGGCTGAACGGGCGGGAACGCCTTCGCGACGCGGCTTGGCGGAGCAATGGCTGCGGGACGTGCGGGCGGCCCTGGGCCGGCCCGCCACCGGATGACGTTGTGGCTCACCGCGCGGACCGGGATCGGGCGCGGCCCGGACCCGTTCGATTCGGGTGCAGGTTAGCGGACGTGCGCCAGCGTTTCGCCGGCAGAGCGCCGGCCCTACTTAAGCCCGTGCGCCGGGCGAACCGATCTATACAGAGATACGGTGAGTCTATGCCGCAGGAAATTGCGTATATCAACGGTCGATTCTGCCCCCCGCGCGAGGCGATGGTCTCCATCGAAGACCGCGGGTTCCATTTCTCGGACGGCATCTACGAGGTGGTGGCCGCTCACCACGGCCGGCCGTTCCGCCTGCCGCAGCACATGGCGCGGTTGCGCGAGAGCGTTCGCGGCCTGGACCTGCCGTTCGACCCGGATGCGTACGGGCTGGAACGGGTGATCCACGAGGGGCTGGCCCGCAGCGGGTTCGACCACACGCTGGTGTACCTCCAGATCACGCGGGGCGTCTTCCCGCGGCAGCACGTCTGCCAGGTCGCGCTGGAGCCGACGGTGGTGGCCACGTTCAAGCCGATGCCGCCCGTGCCGGCCGAGCGCATCGAAAAGGGCGTCTCGGTGAAGACGGCCGAGGACATCCGCTGGGGCAAGTGTTACATCAAGGCCATTTCGCTGCTGCCGAACGTGCTGATCAAGAATCAGGCGGTGCGCGAGGGCTTTTTCGACGCCCTTCTCGTCACCTCCTCGGGAGACGTGCGCGAGAGCTGCTCCTCCAACGTCTTCCTCGTGAAGGACGGCGTGGTCCGAACGCCCCCGGCGGACGAGCACATCCTGCACGGCATCACCCGGGGCTTCATCCTGGAGTGCGCGGCGGAACTCGGCCTGCCCACCCGCGAAACGCGGATACCAGAGCCTGAGCTGTTCACCGCCGACGAGGTCTTTTTCACGGCCACGACGTACAACGTGATGCCCATCACGCGGATCAACAACCGCCCGATCGCCAACGGCCGCCCCGGCCCGATGACCCGCCAACTGTACGAGTATGCCGCACAAGTAATTGACGAGCTGAGCCGCGTGGCCGCCGTCGCCTGATCCTCCGCCCGCCGCTCTTCCAATCGCGCCTCCGTGCCCGGTGTTCCCCCGCGGTTTCCTTTCCCGCTGCGCGCAGTAAAGCGAGGCTGAAAGTCCTGTCGAGACAACTGCGCCGCCGGCGAATGTTTCGGACTTGACTTTACCGAGATACAGTTTAGACTGTACCGGGGTACAGCATAGCGGCCGGAGGTGCCGGGAATGACCGAGAGCCGGGACAAATGGTGTGATCCGCAGACGCGGGCGCTGTTTCAGGCGATTCTGACGTTGCGAACCGTGGATGAGGCGGCGCGGTTCTTTCGCGATCTCATGACGGCCCACGAATTGCAGGAGATGCGCAACCGCTGGCTGGCCGTCCGCCGGCTGAGCGAGGGCGTGCCCTACAGGACCATCGAGGAGGAGACGGGCATGAGCTCGCGGACGCTGGCCCGCATCGCCCGCTGGATGCAGGAGGGGGAAGGCGGCTACCCCATGATGCTGCGACGGATGAGCCGCACGAAACGCCGGTCCCGCAAAGGAGGCCGGACGAGACGAGGACATGAGTGACACACCTCCTTCATTGCGGCTGGTGCTGCCCAAGGGCCGGCTCCAGGGTGCGGCCATCGAGCTGATGAACGGGATCGGCTGGTCCGTGTCCGACAACGGCGGCTATCGCCCTACCTGCGACGACAAGCGGATTGTGATCAAGCTGCTCAAGGCGGCCAACATTCCGGACCTGATCGAACTGGGGGCGCACGACGTGGGCTTCACCGGGCAGGACTGGGTGTATGAGACCGGAGCGGACGTGGCGGAGTTGGTGGACACCGGGCTGGGCCGCGTGGACATCGTGGCCGCCGCTCCGGTGGGGTGGGATCCGTTCGTCCAGGTGCGCGGCCGGCCGATCATCGTGGCCTCGGAATACCCGCGGATGGTCGAGTCGTTCATGAAGGATCGCGGCGTTCCGTATCGCTATCTGCGCACATACGGAGCGACGGAGGTCTTTCCGCCGGAGGACGCGGACCTGATCGTGGACAACTGCCAGACCGGGGGCACGCTGCGGGCCAACGGGCTGGAGATCGTAGGGAAGATCTACGAATCGTCCCTCCGCGCCTATGCCAACCGCAGGGCACTGGACGACCCGGTCCGCAAAGCGATCATCGATGAGATGTGCCTGCTGCTGCGGGGAGTGCTGGAGGCCCGCAAGCGCGTGCTGCTGGACCTGAACGTCCCGGCGGATAAGCTGGAGGCGGTGGTGGCCGTGCTTCCGGCGATGAAGTCGCCGACCATCCAACCGCTGTACGGCGGCCAGGGGTACGCGGTCCGGACGGCGGTGCCGGTCAGCGACGTGAAGGATGTAATCCTGAAGGTGGCGGCGGCCGGGGCGACGGACATTCTCCAAACGAAGGTGGATAAGGTGATTGCGTGACCGCGCCCGGCTCTTTGACGCGGGCGAATGGGGCATGGGTGGGAGCCATCCGCGAAGGAATCAGAAACCATGAAGACGCGGAGACTGTGGGAGCTGTCGGCGAGCGAGCGGCGAGACCTGCTCATGCGGGCGCAGCCCGACCTGACGCGGGCAATGAAGGCCGCGGAGTTCATCGTGCGGCGGGTGCGGGGATCCGGCGATTCGGCCCTGCTGCGCTGCACCGCGGAGTTCGACGGCGTGGAGCTGACGGCCGAGCAGTTGCGGGTGGCGCCGGAAGAGTTTGACCGGGCGGTGGACGCCACGGCGCCGGAGCTGCGCCGGGCCATCGATCTGGCCATCGAGAACATCCGCCGGTTCCACGAGGGGACCATGCCGCCGCGCACCCACACGGTCGAGATGGGCGACGGACTGGTCTGCACGGAGCGGTACACGCCGGTTGAGTCGGTCTGCCTGTACGTGCCGCGGGGGCGCGGTTCGTTTTCTTCGGTGCTCTGCATGTTGGGCGTGCCGGCCAAGCTGGCGGGAGTGCCGCGGATCATCGTATGCACGCCCCCGGGTCCGAAGGGCGAAGTGGACAGCGCCACGCTGTACGCGGCCCGGGCCATCGGCCTGGGCGAAATCTATCGAGCGGGCGGGGCCCAGGCGGTCGCGGCGGTGGCGTACGGCACGGAAACCATCCCTGCGTGCGCCAAAATTGTCGGGCCGGCCAACGTCTATGCCACCGCGGCCAAGCGCCTGCTGGCCGACGAGATCGACCCCGGCCCCGGCGCCGGCCCCAGCGAGGCCATCATCCTGTGCGACGACTCCGCGAACCCGCACAACGTGGCACTGAACCTGCTGGTCGAGGCGGAGCACGGCGAGAATTCGTGCGCCCTTCTGGTGACGCATCACGAGCCGCTTGTGCAATCAGTGGCCGAGATCGTGGAGCGGGAGCTGGGTCAGCTTTCGCCGCAACGGGCCGGGTTTGCCCGCCACGTGCTCAACGCCTATGGCGGTGCGGTGCTGACCCGCAGCCTGGACGAGTCCATCGCGTTTACGAACGAGTTTGCCGTGGAGCACCTGGCCGTCATGACACGCGATCCGCAGGCCACGTGCGACCGCATCACCAACGCGGGCGAGATTCTGATCGGGGCGTTTCCGATCATCTCGCTGGCGAACTACGTGGTGGGCGTGAACGCCATTCTGCCGACCAGTCGGTACGCCCGGACCGAGTCGCCGGTGTCCGTGCGCGATTTCATGAAGGCGGCGTCGATTGTGGAGCTGCGCGAGCCGGCCTACCGGCGGTTTGTCGACGCGGTCGTCGCGTTCGGCGACCACGAGGGGTTCTGCGCGCATCAGCGCGCGGCGCAGCACTGGCAATCCTGAAGGCCACAGTCCGGTTGCAGGGCCGCTCTCACAGGCCGACCTCCGGAATAGATTCGCAGGAGCTTAAGGGAATCACCGCGATGAGCGCTAACGAACCGTTTCCACCGTTCCGTGTGAGCCGGCAGACCGCAGAAACCCGCCTGACCCTCGGCGTGAGGCCGGGCTGGTCCGGTCCGGCCCTGCTGGCCGTCCCCAATCGCATCCTCTCGCACCTTCTGGATCACTGGTGCAAAGGCGCCGGCGTGTCACTGACCCTGGAGGACAGCGACTGGTCCGGCTCGTGGCAATTCGACCACGTGTGGTGTGAAGACCTCGGGCAGCTCGTCGGCCGGTCGGCGGCAGCCATCCACGACCATCGGCAGCAGACCGCGGGCCTGGCGGGCCGGGCCAGCCGGCGAAGCTGCATGGATGACGCAGAGTCCGTGGTCAGCGTGTCGTTTGAAGGCCGAGGCGCCGTGCGCTGGGCGGTGCCGGCGGCGGCAGACATCGACGGCTGGGTGGACGCCTGGTATGAGCCGGGTTCCTCGCATGCGTTGGCCGCGTACGGCACGAACCTGCGGCAGTTCATCGACGGGTTTGCGTTCGGCGGGGCGGCCACCGTGTCCATCGAAGTGATTCGCGCGGGGAACCTGCACCATCTGTACGAAACGATCTTCCGCAACCTGGGCGATTGCGTGGGCGCCGCGCTGGGCACGGCCGAGCTGCGCCCGGGTCAGACCAGCGGGCTGGCGGCCGTTGCGCGATACGTCGTGGAGGGGCTCTGATGGCCTTGCGCGTCGTGCTGGATGCGGACGGGGTGTTCCTGTGCGAGCGGCCGTACTGGCGTACGGCGCTGGCGACGGCCCTGGCGGTGCTCGGCGTGGACGGGCTGCCGCGTGAGACGTTCCGGGCGCTGGACCGAGAGCTGTTCGACGTACGCTCGGCGCAACAGCACGTGAAGGCGATCGGCATCAACTCGAACTGGTACCTGTCCGGGGCCCTGGTGGGCTGCGCGCGAGAGGAGTTGGTCCGGCGGGATCTTTCAGAATCATTGTCGCGAGGTGACGTGAATGCCGCCGCGGATTGCTGGTCGGCAGCCCTGGCGGCGTACGCGGAATCGCTCGTGCATCGGTCCGACGGCAGCGGCTCGCCGGTGGACTGGCTGGATCAGCAGACGTGGTTCGGGCCGGTCATTCCGCGGTTCCAGGATATCTTCCACGAGCGCGACCGCCGATTCGACATTACGCCCCGGCACCAGGTGCTGGGAGACGTACAGGCCAAGCGCGAGACGTTCTCGCGCCTTCTCCGGAGCGGGGTCCGCGTCTGTATCTGCACGGGGCGCGGGCAGAATGAAGTGCGGGAGCCGATCCGGCAATTCGAACTGACGGATGAGAGCCACATCGACACGCTGGTGACGCACGACGAGGTGGCAGCCGCGGAGCAGGCCACCGGCCAGGCCGCCCTGTCCAAGCCGCACTGGTTCCCGCTGGCGGCGGCGGTGGTGGGGTTCGAGCCGGCCCTGGAGGCGCTGAAAAACGGCGGCAGCCTCCGCGCCCCGGACGGCGAGCGAGCGGTTTTCGCCGGCGACGGGATGGCGGATTTCCGATCGACCGCGAACGCCCGGTCTCGCGGGCTGGACGTGGATTTTGTGCTGGTGACGTCTGCGGCCCTGTCGAAAGACCGTGTGGACGAGATCCGCGCCGCCGAATTCACGATCGGGGTCATCCCGCAGTTCGAGGCATTGCCGGACCTGTTTGCCGAGACAGTGCGATGAGCCTGGCCCTGATCGATTACGGCGCCGGCAACCTGCGCAGCGTGGCCAACGCGTTGCGATACCTGGATTGCAGCTTCGACTTGTGTGACAGCGGCCCGACACTGAAGGGGGCGACAAGGATCATCCTTCCCGGCGTGGGGCACTTCGGCGCGGCCATGCAGGAGTTGAACCGCCGAGGACTGGTCGGGCCACTCGTGGAGCGGGTTCGGGCCGGCGTGCCGCTGCTGGGCATCTGCCTGGGGCTGCAACTGCTTTTCGAGTCGTCCGAAGAGGCGCCGGGCGTGCCGGGGCTGGGGCTGCTGGCCGGCGGCGTGCGCCGGATGCAGACAAAGGTTGTGCCGCATATGGGCTGGAACCGGCTCGTGTTTCAGCGGGCGCACGCAATCACTCGCGGGTTGCCCGACACGGTGCACTGCTACTTCGCCAACAGCTTTGCGGCGGCGCCGGCGGATGCGGGCGTGACGGTGGCCGAGGTGCAGCAGGATGAGGATGTATTCCCCGCCGTTGTGGCGGACGGCTCGCTGGCGGCCACGCAGTTTCACCCGGAAAAGAGCGGCCCGGTGGGCCTGATCATGCTGCGGAACTTTGTGCAATGCTGACGCGTCGGATCATCCCGTGCCTGGACGTGAAGGACGGCAACGTCGTCAAGGGCGTGCAGTTCCAGAACCTGCGCCCCATGGGCGATCCGCTGGACATGGCCCGCCGGCACGTGGAGGGAGGGGCGGACGAGCTGTGCTTCCTGGACGTGACCGCGTCGATCGAGGCCCGGCCGCTGCTGATCGACCTCATCGGCCGCCTGTCGGAGGTCGTGTTCGTGCCGTTCACCATCGGGGGCGGCATTCGATCCGTCGCGGACGCGCGAGAGATTCTTCGAGCCGGGGCGGACAAGGTCGGCGTGAACACGGCCGCGGTGCAGCGGCCCGAGTTGCTTCGTGAGTTGTCCGAGGAGTTCGGAGCGCAATGCGTGGTGCTCTCGATTGATACGTGCAGCCGCGGCGAAACGTGGTACGTGACGACGCACGGCGGGCGGACGCTGACCGACCGACCGGCCCTGGACTGGGCGCGGCAGGCGGTTGACCTGGGTGCGGGTGAGATTCTGCTGAACGCCATCGACACCGACGGGCAGCGCGAGGGCTTTTCCATCGGCATCACGGATGCGGTGTGCCGGGCGGTGACGGTGCCGGTGATCGCGTCCGGCGGGGCCGGCGGGGCGGAGGATTTCGTAAAAGTGTTCCAGAAGACCGGCTGCTCCGCGGCGCTGGCCGCCTCGATCTTTCATGACGGCTCGTGGACGTCGAACCGGCTGAAGGAAGTGCTTGGCGAGCGCGGGATTGAAGTGAGATTGGGATGATCATTCCGAGTATCGACATCTCCGGCGGGCGGGCGGTGCAGCTCCGGCAGGGGCGCGATCATCTGCTCACCTCGCCGCGCGAGCCGGCGGACCTGGCGGCGGAGTTCGCCCGCTTTGGCCCGGTGGCTGTCGTGGATCTGGACGCGGCCCGCGGCCTGGGCGACAACCGCGACGTGGTGGCCGCCTGCTGCCGGGTTGCGCCGTGCCGGGTGGGCGGCGGCATTCGCACGGCCGAGCAGGTCCGCGACTGGATCAAGGCCGGTGCGGAGCAGGTGGTTCTCGGCACCGCGGCAAAGCCGGAGTTTCTGAAGCAGTTCCCGCCGCAGTGGCTGATCGTGGCGGTCGATGCGCGCGGGCAGGAAGTGGTCGACCATGGCTGGACGCAGGGAACGGGGCGGTCCGTGCAGGATGTGGTACGCGAGACGTCGCCATTCTGCGGGGGTTTTCTGTTCACCCAGGTGCAGGTGGAAGGCTGCCTGGCCGGCCCGGATGTGGAGACGGCCCGGCGTCTGCGAGAGGTGACGGACCGGCCCATCACCGTGGCCGGCGGCATCCGCAACGCGGACGACATCCACGCCCTGGAAGAGCTGGGGATGAACTCGCAGATCGGCCGGGCCATTTACGAGGGCTCGCTGGACCTGGTCGACGCCTTCGTGGCCCAGGTGCGATTTGCCGCCGACGGGCTGGTGCCGACCGTCGTGCAGAGTGCGGCCACGCGCGACGTGCTGATGCTGGCCTACAGCAACGCCGAATCCCTGCGGGCGGCGTTGCGCGAGGGACGCGGCTGGTACTACTCGCGCTCGCGCCGGCAGCTCTGGCGGAAGGGCGACACCTCCGGCCACTCGCAGAAGCTGCTGCGGGCCCGGTGGGACTGCGACCGCGACACGCTGTTGTTTGTGGTCGAGCAGACGGGGCCGGCCTGTCATACGAATGCGGACACGTGCTTCGGCCCGGCTTGGTGCGACGTGCTGCGGTCGTTGGCCGACACGCTGGAGGCCCGGCGGGCGGACATGGCCGGCGGGCCGCCGCGGACGTACACGCAGAAGCTGCTGGCCGACCCGGACCGGCTGGCCGGCAAGCTGCGGGAGGAGATCGAGGAGGTCATCGTGGCCCCCACCCGCGAGAACCTGATCTGGGAGTGCGGCGACGTGCTGTACCACCTGCTGGTCAAGATGACGGCCGCCGGCGTGTCGGTGGACGAGGTGCTGCACGAGCTTCGCAGCCGGTTCCGGCCGTAACCCCCAGGCGGGGGCGAGGGTTGCGAACCGCCGCCCGCCCCCTTGCAACGCCCGGCCACCGGTGTAGAATCCGTTGTTCGCGGTCGGGTCCGCGGGCCGGCCAACCGGCCTTCCGCCCGCCGCGACGACACCCACGGGGCCGTAGCTCAGTTGGGAGAGCGCTTGCATGGCATGCAAGAGGTCGTGAGTTCGACTCTCATCGGCTCCAGTTCTCGTAAACCACGCCGCCCTTGATCGTTGCGGGGACCTGCCGGAACTCGGCAGCGCGGCCCAAGACGCGGGTTCGCGCGGTGTCACACCGCGCGAGGGCGCCTCGGAGGTCCGCGACGCCCGGGCGAACGCCACGCAACACCACGCCACCCACGCATCGCTTGAGTCGATAAGCTCCTCTGTGTACGATCGCGGCGAGGCATCTGACAGATCGGAGATCATTCGACCACAAAGACCGTGCCATGTCCTTCCCTGACCTGAAGCGACCGATCCCCAACTGGGAGCGATTCCTGAGACGTTGGAGCCGCGAGTGGCTTGGCACGCACAAGCAGTTTGCGTCCTCTGTGGGCCAAAGCAAGTGGTTAGGCTACAAGCCTGCAACCGAACGGCAGATCGCCGCCGCCGAAAAGCGACTCGGCTTTGTTCTGCCGCCGTCTTACAAGTCCTTCCTGCAAGTCAGCAACGGTTGGCGCTCGACTTTCTCGTTGATCGGGTCCCTGCGACCAGCCAAGGACATCGAACAGCTTGCCGTGTTCGATCCGGCTCTACTTGACACGTATGCAGCAGCAACAGATGAAGGAATCGATGAGGAAGCGTATTACTCGTACACCGGTGAGACCACTGGGCTTGTCAGGAGTGAACACTTTCAGCAGACCGTGATTATCGCTGACAGTGCCCCAGGGGACAGCGCGATCTACCTTCTGAACCCGGCCGCCGTAACCGAGGACGGCGAGTGGGAGGCATGGCTACTGGCTCATTGGATTCCCGGGGTTGAACGGTATCCTTCCTTCGCGCACTTGATGCTCGCGGAATACCACAGTTTCCGCATGACTGAGCTCGACGTCCAGCAAGTTCCTGAGGTGTATGGTCCCTACACAGGCGTCGCGGCACCCATCCGCCCGCGTCGAACGGCGGAGCGCACTGGTGAGGTGAGACGGTCTGGAGCGTCGACTCTCGATGAACTCGTCGCTCAGCTTACAGCTCACAATGCGGCGGCTCGAAGGCGCGCCGCGGAGGCGCTGCTCCGCCAGGCCAGTCCTCCGCCCCCTCCCTCAGAATCCTATTACGACAGCCTGGTTACCGAGTTGGAAGGAATGGACAAGGGCGAAGGCGGCTTTTATGCCTACTTGGCCAAAGCGCTGAGGCGCCAAGCGCACGAGCGCCCTCGAAGAGATCTGATCGGAAGATTCGCGGAAGTGCTTCGCGGCGACCATGAGCCGCTGATTCGCGCCGCGGCGGCCGCAATGCTGGGCGAGCACGGGGACGAGCACGCGATCGAGATTCTTATCACAGCGCTCGGTGACGACCCCGAAGTTGACGGCTGCGTACTGACGTCGCTGGGGTATCTCAGCATGTACTATCTTCCGAAGGTCAATGCCCGGTGGTTGGCCGAGCGGCTCAAACGTGGCAACTTGGGCGATCACAATCGCCATCGCGTACTGGAATTCCTCGGCGAATCGGGCGCCCCCCTTGCTCTGCGGGTTCTGATGGCGTGCGTCAGCGCTGATAGTGACGACGATTTGCTCGGCTCGGCCGCGCTGGCGGCTGGGAAGCTAGGAGATAGTGCTGTGCCTCCCCTCGGGAAGAAGCTCCGGAACCGTAGCGTACGGGTGCGCGCGGCCGCGGCCGCCGGACTTGGCGCAACCCAATCGTCGACGGCAATTGCGCTGCTGAAGAAGGCCCTGCGCGACGCTGACAAGGACGTGAGGGGGAAGGCCAAGATCGCAATTGACGAGATTCGCTCAGCGTAACATCCATCAATTCGTTGATTCCGGCAAAGTGTCAGGATGGTCCTTGCGAGGTTCGGAGCACTCCGTTGAGGGGAGGTCTGTCTCCGCGCGGACTGCGCGGAAGCTGGGTCGGATTCGACCTTCTGCATCTGAAGGCCAGGCAAGGATCGACCTGGTGCCTATTGACCTCTGTCGGGAAGACACCAGGCAGCTGGCTCGCGTTTTTGATGGAACCGGACCGGGCCTGCTGTGATGTGATTGTGCAGCGGTGGGAGGAGTTCACGGAACGGAAGGCGGAGCGGGTTTGTGGTATTCCACGATGATGACCGTTGCTGTCCTGTCAATCGACTTGAACGCATCAAGCATGAAATGGAGAGCTCTCTTTCGACTGCGATTACCTGACCCAGACCCGATGATTGGGAAGGCCACGGACTGAAAACCATGTGTGTCCACAATCGTCATTGCCGAACGCACCGATCTCTTAATCGAGCTTGCCGTGGCGAACCACAAAAGGTTGATTCCGGCGACGTGAATGATGCCCTTATAACTGAGACGCCCGGCGTTTGTGAGAACAGCACCGCCGAGAGGTATCGGTCCGTGTTTCCCCAGTTCCCGAAATGGCGCATAGCCGGCTCTACGCTTGATGGCACGGGAGACTCCCTGTGGCAACAGCAGCCACCACGGGATGACATTCCGATTCCACGCGTTGACGATCACATCAACGTCTTGGTCGAGCAAATCACCTTGGACGATCTGCGGGTTCATTTGCGCCGCCATCGTAGCGATTCCTGGGCGATCGTTACAGGGGGTTACGTCACTGTGCTGCCTGAGCAACGCCCGGGCGATCGCCCAGGCCTTGGTGGAGGGTGTGAAATGATGTCAGCCAGTCGCGGCTTGCTCCGCGTCGCAGGCGTCGCACGCGGTGAACGGCTCGCCGGTCTCGTCCGGCGGGCAACGCGTGGGCCCGCCGCGTGTTCAACGACCCGGACGAGGTCGAACGAATCGTGGCGCTGCTCGAAGCGACCGGCGCGGCCGGGTGAGTGGGTCGCAGGACGCCGGAAGGGGGGACGGAGGCCAAACGGGCCACTTCTCGTCGTGCAGTGTCCCGAGGGGGCGCCGCCCGGTCTGACGCCCCGTGTTCCCTTTGTCGGCACCGCCCGAAACGACGCCGGCGCCGCACGGGGCTACGTGCCCAACACCCGGCGGCGGGTGAAGCGGTCGATGGCGGGCACAACGGTGTTCATGGCCAGCAGCGCCCAGTACGCAGCGCCAAGCGCCAGGCCGTTCACGCGGAACACGAACGTCAGCACCCCCAGGCCGATGCCGAACCAGAGGTGGCCGCGGGTCGTCAAAGGCGTCGTCACCGGGTCCGGCGCAATCAGCATCGCGGCCGCCAGCAGGCCGCCGCCGGTCAGGTGAAAGAGCACCAGGGCCACGCCCACAGGGAACCCATCGCGGACCTGCGTCAACGGAAACCAGACGGCCGGCGAGCCGGGGCCGTCGATATGCACCGGCCAGACGGCGGCGAGCACTCCGGCGGCCAGCAGCGCCCCGACCGGCAATGTCCAGCGTGTCACTCGGCAGACCGTCAGAAAAAGTCCCCCCGCCAGGATCGCCACCGCGCACGTCTCGCCCGTGTTGCCGCCGACCGTGCCCCACACCGTGTCGGACCAGGGCGGCAGACGATCGCGGAACACCTCCAGCAACGGGCGCGGGACGCCACCGCCGCCGATCAGCGGCGGATACTGAATTACCAGCACGTCCACGGTGCGCGGGGCCGCCCACGCTTCGACGCCCGGCGGCGGCGGGCTCAACTCGAAGCCGCGGTACGTCGGTCCGCCGATCGCCGCCTCCAAAGAGCCGGTTCCCTGGTGGTCAGCCGCCAGGAACGGCCACTGCGCCGGTTGCAGCGCCCCAGGGAACACGAGCGATAGGATCGCCCAGCCCACAAGCACGGGGTTCCACAGGTAGTTTCCCAGGCTGCCCAGCAGGGTCTTGCCCACCACGATGGCCGCAAACCCGCTGACGAGCGGCACCAGCACACCCACCGTCGGCGGCAGGGTCATGCCCAGCAACAGCCCCACGCCGATCAGGTGCGGCAGGCGCCCACGCCCACCCTGGACGAGGAACCGACGGCACAGCCGCTCGCCCAGCCAGGCCCCGACCACCGCCGCGGCATACTGCCCGAGCACGGCCACACCGAAGATGTGCGCTCCCGCCGCCAGCACCGGCAGCGTGGCCGCCGTGGTCAGCCAGCACGTGCGCTCCACGCTTGCCCCATGCGTGATGAAGGGGGATTCGTCCGGCGCGCAGCTCCGCGGCCACGCGGGCGATGCAGCAGACGGGTCAGCCGGATCGGACATGGTTGCAGCACCGCCGAACGCCTCGCAGAAGAGGCAAAGAGGATGGACACACGTAGTCGCACAGCCCGCACTCCAGGCAGGCCTGCGGGTATAGCCGCCCCACGCCGTCGAAGCGATTCCGCTCGGCACGATCATACAGGGCCCGCGGATCCAAGCCCACCGGGCAGGCTTCCAGACACGCTCCGCATCGAATGCAGGCGGCCGGCGGCGGTGGCCGTCTCGTCCTCGCCTGCACGGTCAGGCAGCGGGTCGCCCGGGTCAGCACGACGTCTGGGCTGTGGAGGGCCACGCCGTTCAGCCAGCCGCCCGCGATAATCCGTCGGGGCGTGGCTGCCAGGCCCGCTCGGTCCACCACCTGACGAACGGTCAGGCCCGCCGGCATTCGATAGTTGCCGGGTGTCACGACCGCGTCACCCAGCAGTGTGACCGTGTGCCAGGTCACGGGGGTCCGGCCGGTTACGGCTCGGCAGAGGTCGGCCAAGGTGGCGGCGTCGATCACCCAGACTCCGCAGTGGACGGGCGTGCCGTCGACAGGCGTCGCGCGGTTGGTCAGCGCCGCGACCAGCAGGCGCGGGTGGGCCTGCGGATAGCGATTCAACAGGGCTCGCACGCGCAACGGCTGTCCGCGGCAGAGCCCGCGCAGGACGGCTGCCAGGTCTCGCCGGGTGCGGCTGACGACGATGTCCGTTCTCTGTGCCTGCAGGGCCCTGTGTAGCTGCACCGCGGCGGCCACCAGCGCCTCCGCGTGGTCTGCCAGGGTCCGGACGTTGACGGTCTGGCGCGGCGCCATATCCATGCCGGCCACGATGATCCGCTTCACGCCCCCGGCCTGTGCCAGGGCCGCCGCGTCGGGCAGGATCACCCCGTGGGCTGTGGCCAAGCTCACCAACTCCGCCGCCGCCGGCCAGTCGTCCGTGTGCCGCATTGCGGCCGGGGATTCTTCCTGCCCCGGCGGAGTGGATTCGATCTCCATCGCGGGCACCTGCCGCCGCGCCGGCGTGTCCACGCGGATCAGCCCGCGTACGACGCCCACAACGGGGCTATGCACCCGCCCACCGCCGTCCGGCCGTTCCGCGAGCAGGGTCCCGGGCCCCACTTTGCAGCCGGCTTCCGTCAACGGGGTGGCGGCCGTCTCGCATTCCTGGGCGAGCGGAATGCAGAGACGGTCCGGTGCGCGCGTGGAGCAAACGGGATGCTCGGCCGTGTCCGGGCGCGGAGGCAGCAGGTGCATTCCTCCACGCCAACCCCGGCCCCTTTGGCAGATGCCCATGATCACCTCGCGAGGGACACTTCTACGGCGGCCAGGGCGGGGATGCAAGGTGGGGCACGGCCGGTGCTGGTGAGCATACCGACTGCACGAATAAACCCTGTGCGGTCCGCCCTGCGGGCCACGGACCGGCTGGAAAGCCGGTAACACTGGAGAACCAGGCAACAGAGACTGGAAACCAGCGGGGGAGAAGACCGGCTGGAAAGCCGGTCCCACAAAGAACAGCAGAGACCGGCTGGAAAGCCGGTCCCAGTGCGCCTGAGCGTGTGCCCGGACAGGAGGTGGAAGTCCTCCCAGCATGCGCTCTCCGGCCTGTCACCAAAGGAAAGGGCGTCGTCGCGAGACGGGGGCCGAAGCAACCGGAGGTGAACCATCGGTCCGTAGGATGACGAACGCGATTCGGCTGTGGAGGGCGGCGAGCAGATAGAAGAAATCCCGGCCGTGCTCGTGGATCAGGAGGTGTTCGTCCACGTAGGTCGGGCCGTCGGCGGATCGGGAGCGCTCACTTCGAAATGTCGCCGCCGTAGAGCTTGCGAATCGCGGTGTGGAACACCTCGTCCGTGATCTCGCAATCGGAGGAATCCTCCTTGGGCGGCTTGCTCGAGGACGTGCGGGAGGGCACGTCCCTCAGACCGGCCAATGCCTGTGACGCGATCGTCAGGTCCCGCAACTGGAGCACCGTCGCGTGGTCCGCCAACATGGAGAAGATGCGTAAGAGCAGGCCCATGGTAACGATCTGGTTCCAGACCTGCACGTCATTCGTATCGAGCTGGTCCGTAAGCTGTCTCATTGCCTCGTACGCCCGGCTCTCCCATTCGCGATAGATCTCCCCGAGCGGCGAAGGCGCCAGCGGCATGGCAGGAGTGGCGGGGAGCCTGGCGGCCTGGCGCACGTAGGGCACGCGATCGGCGAAGCGGCGAAACTGGCGGCGCGACACGCCGAACTGTTCGGCCAGTGCGAAGACATCGAATAATGCAGTTCGCGTGCTTTGGTTGACTTCGCCCGCCAGACGCTGGACGAGTGCCTGCCTGACGGATGCGGGGACCGCTTTTTCGAAGCGCGTCCATCGCTTGCCGGTGGCCGGGCCGCGTGCGGTTCCGCTGTGCTGTGAGTTCGTTTGCGGTGTGGTCATGGTCAGAATCCTCCTCTGTGGGAATAACATGGCGGGTGGGTGCGGAAACAATTGCGAATTGCGAATCCCGGCGCGCCGGGATTGCGAATGATGGACTGCGGATGGGGACGAAGCGCCGGTTGGCTGGAAACCACGCGTTCGCTTGGCGGGTTGCAGTGCATGAGCCCCCATGATTATGCGTCCGTATGCGGCAGGAAACGGGTTGCCCAGTTTGCCTGGGTGGCCGGGCTTGCCCGAAATTTCGGGGCTAAAAGGTGAAATGTCGGGGTTTGGAGGGCAGATGCTGGGGCAAGAAGTGAAAAGAAAGCAGGGACGAAGGGACAGAGGGACGAAGG
>Ga0334890_1002501_pt1 | contig 21007 bp, 19 predicted proteins | sample GraSluR1_MG_3_FD_207220 | JGI IMG/M metagenome (GOLD analysis project Ga0334890, IMG submission 207220) | Sludge microbial communities from methane-producing bioreactor in Wageningen University, Netherlands - Granular Sludge_31_08-R1 | ecosystem: Engineered > Bioreactor > Anaerobic >... | reverse complement strand
GGTTTGATGATGGCGTCAGGGGTAATTTCAGCCGGGGTCGTGTCTCCAATGATGGCGGGCTGCTTCCCGTAATATCCTTTGATCACCATGTACTCCACTTCCTGTGGTGAATAGCGGACGAAACCCATTTCTTTGGCGCGCTCCTGCATTTTGCTGACGGCGGTTTCTTTTGCCAGTTCGGTTTGCAGGTTTTCAATGTCATAATAGGCGGCTTCGCGGGTTTCTTCAATTCTCCAGATTTCTACGCCAACGTCAGCGATTTGGGCGCTGAAATACAAATATACACTTGCTACCAGCGAGATGACCACTACGGCGAGTAGAAAGATGCCGATCCGTTGAAGCTGGATGCGCCAGGGGGCCTGCTGGTGGGCTTGCGAGTTTTTCTTTGGCATTGTGTTTTCGACTCGTTGTGTCGGTTAAGTCAGTCCAATAAACGGTTATGTTCTATTTACTTGCAAAAATCATGCCATCTTTTTTGCTGCGATCCGCAGCCGCGCGCTGCGTGCCCGCGGGTTCTCGATTATTTCTGTTTCGTCGGCCACAATCGGGCGTTTGGTAATGCGTTCCAGAATGGCTTTGTGGTCACAGGTGCAAACTGGCTGCTCGGGCGGGCAAAGGCAGTCTTTGCTTTCCTGGGCGAAATATTGCTTGACAATGCGGTCTTCCAGCGAGTGGAAGGAAATCACGGCCAGTCTGCCGCCCGGAGCCAGGGCTGCTACCGCCAGCGGCAAAAAGGCTTCTACCGCTTGCAGTTCCTGGTTGACGGCGATGCGCAGCGCCTGAAAGGTGCGCGTAGCCGGGTGGGTCTTGCCGCGCTGGCCTTTGATTGCGCCAGCGATGATCTCGGCCAGGCGGCTGGTGGTATTCACCGGCCGGGCAGTGATGATGGCGCGGGCAATCCGGCGGGACTGCTTTTCTTCGCCGTAGCGCCAGATGATGTCGGCCAGATCTTTTTCACTGGATTGGTTGATCAGGTCGGCGGCGGAGAGGCCGCGTTCGGGGTCAAAACGCATATCCAGCGGGCCTTCCAGCCGGAAGGAGAAACCCCGTTCAGGGGTATCCAACTGCATGGACGAAAGACCCAGGTCGATGATGATCCCGTTGACTTCTTCCCAGCCGATGTCCTGCATGGCATCCAGCAGACGGGTATACGAAGACTGCACCAGCGTGTATCTGCCGTTGTAATGCTTGAGGCGCTGGTCAGCGATCGCCAGCGCCTGTTTATCAAGGTCCATGCCGAGGAGTTCGCCACGTGGTGAACTGGCCTCCAGAATGCCGCGGGCATGTCCTCCTGCGCCGATGGTGGCATCCAGATATTTCCCTGGGCTGGTTGGGTGCAAAGCGGTTATAATTTCATGGTAAAGTACTGGCAAATGTGGAGCCTGCGGTTTAGCGTTGATCATATCCATTTGGTTATAGAGGAAGATCCAGATCGATGAAGCGTTCCGCATTGGCTGCCGGATCGTGCAGCGTTTGGGTTTCCTGCGACCACAGTCCTGGTGACCAGATTTCAAAATGCTTGCCGACGCCAACGACGAGGGCGTTGTTATCAAGACTGGCAACTTCGCGCAGGAATTGTGGAATGAGAATGCGGCCGGCATTGTCGAGTTTGACCTCGGCAGCATTGGCGAAGATGAGTCGTTTGAGATCACGGGCTTTGGGGTCCGTCATGCTCAATTTGTTGACCCGGTCGTAGAGTGTCTGGAAGGAAGGGTAGGTCAGCACCATCAGGTTGGGGTCGAATCCCTGGGTGATGTAGGCGCCATCATCCAGCAGCCCGCGGAAACCTGCGGGGATGGTTAAACGGCCCTTATCATCAATGGTATGAACGAACTGCCCCAAGAACATTTGTCCTACCTTTCCTTATAACACCGAACGCCGGGTTTCACCGGCGCTCCACTTTCTCCCACTTTGTCCCACATTTATCCACAGTATAAACGAAATGAACCCAATATGCAAGCAAATTTATTCTCTTTTAATTGGAGGGAAAGGTATTTGTAAGGTGGGGGGAAAGGCAATGTACAAGGGATAATGCGCAATTTATAATGAGAAAAAATTTCCCGAGCTTGTTTTTATCTTGGAATGAATCCAGGGGGTTGTGTTTTTATGGGCAAACGCTTTCCACAGGAGGCATGATTAATTCAGCCCCTTGTCAAAAGGGGGTAGGGGGATTAGAAACAAAGCCAACGGCTCACAACGAGATTAAACCTGTGAGAAAATACTTAAATTGCTGCCCGGAGCAACTCTTTTGTTGCTCCCGTTTCTTTTTCATATCTTTAGATAGATGGTGAAGTTGGAACCTTTGCCGGGCTCACTTTCCACTTCTATGCGGCCGTTGTGCTGTTCGATCACCTGGCGGGCAATGGAGAGCCCCAGCCCCACGCCGCGGAAGAGATTTTCACCCATCTTGTCCACATGAAAGAAACGGTCATAGATGCGCGGCAGGACGTCGGCAGGGATTCCTGTCCCCTGGTCTTGCACGCTGATGCCCAGCCAACGATCATTCATTTTCCCTACGGTCAGGAGGACGGTGCCGCCATCGGGGCTGAATTTGATGGCATTGTCCAGGATGGCAGAAAGCGCGCGCTCCAGGCTGTTGGCATCGGCCTTGATCTCAGGCAGTCCGGGGGCAATCGCCAGCCGCAGGCCGACCTTGTTTTTCTCGGCTGCTTTCTGGTATTTCTCGACAACGGTGACGACCACTTCGCTGATCGTGATGAACTGGAATTCAGGCAGAAGGAGTTCCATCTCCTGCAGGAAGAGGATGTCATTGGTGAGAGTCATGATGTCCTCAATATTTTTGGAGACTGTCCCCAGGGCGGAGTAGAGGGTTTCTCCTTTCAGCTTGCCCATGCGGATGATCTGCATAAAACCGTTGGCTGCCATCAGCGGCGTGCGCAGCTCGTGGGCGATGGTGGTGAGAAATTCGCGGCGGGCAAATTCCAGCTCGGCCAACTGCTGGTAGGCATTGGCCAGCTCTTTGGCTTTCAGACGCAGGTCTTCAATCGCCATTTCATCGTTTTCCCGCAGCCGCCGGCTGACTTCCAGGATCATGGCGCGTGAGACGATGCTGCTATGATCCAGCAGATCATTAAAGTCGGACTTCTGGATTTCGAGTACTCTGGTGGGCACGGTAGTGCAGATGGAAGCCGCCCGCGGCGCATCGTGGATGATGGCCATCTCGCCGAAAAAATCACCGGGGCGCAGATGTTTTAACAGGTGTACTTCGCTGGCGTTGATCAGTTTGGTGACCTGCACTTCGCCATCCAGGAGGATGTAGAAGACGTCTTCATAGGCGCCTTCATGACACAGGGTGGTGTCTTCGGGATATTCACGGACTTTTCCAGCTTCCGTCATTTGGCGGGCGATACTTTCCTGGATTCCTGGAAAAGCGGACTGCAAGACCTGGAGGGGGGCGATTTTTTCGGGCATATTGAAATCCTTGCGGTATGGTTATGATTTTTCAATTTTACATATTCATATAATACTCGAATCAACCGTTTTGTGGGATGAAAAAAACGGGATCGTGCCGGCGGGGCGGATCCCATGTGGATTGCAGTAGAATTGTGGAGAAAGTCAATCCGTCAATCCAACAATTGTCAATCAGGAAATGGGGATGTGGGGATATGTGATTGCAGCGAAATCGTCTGCGCGGTGTTTGGATGATGCTGGTTTTTTTGTTTGGCGACTTGATACAAAAGGCAGGGAAGCTTGGGGCTTCGCTTGATCAGACAGAGGAGAAAAAATGAAGCAGATCATTGTGGCATCAAAGAATCCGGTTAAATTGGAGGCAGTACGATTGGGATTTGAACAGCTCTTTACGGACGAGACTTTTGATGTGCAGGGGCTGGCGGTGTCTTCCGGGGTGGATGACCAGCCTTTTACCCATGAGGAGACTTTGCAGGGAGCGGTCAACCGCGTGGCGCAGGCCCGGCAGAAGTGCAGCGAGGCGGACTATTGGGTGGGCATTGAGGGCGGTGTGGAGCAGGTGAATGGCGAGCTGCATGCCTTTGCCTGGGTGGTCGTGCGGTCAGCGTCCTTGCAGGGCAAAGGCTGCACGGGCACTTTCGTGCTGCCGCCGAGGGTGTCCGAGCTGGTGTATGGGGGCATGGAACTGGGTGATGCGGATGACGTTGTTTTTCAGCGCAGCAATTCCAAACAAGAGAACGGCGCGGTGGGCCTGTTGACCGGTGATGTCATCACCCGCACAAGTTTGTATGCCCATGCGGTTGTACTGGCGTTGATCCCCTTCAGAAATACAGCGTTGTATGGGGCGTAGGAGCGCGGTGGGTCAGGCAAAGCCGCCAGGCAGCGAAGCATCCTGGCACGGTTCGGAGGGTTACCGCATGGATGAACACTTCCCGGCAATGACATTGGGGGGGTATTCCTGCATTTCATGTAAACGCCAAAATTGTCGGCATTCGGAGGGATTTTTTAGAATTCTGTTCTAGAAATCCTGAGTGAGCCCGAGGGATTAAGGGTATAATTTATGCCATGAGTGACCCACAAGAACGAGAAATTCATCCCGAAAAGAAGCCCGGTGACCGGGTGGATTTGACCCTGCGTCCGAAGTTGCTGCAGGAAGTGATTGGGCAGGAGCAGGTTAAAGAAAATCTGTCGATTTTGGTGCAGGCTGCTCAACAGCGCAGCGAATCACTGGATCATGTGCTATTTTACGGCCCGCCCGGTTTGGGCAAGACCACCCTGGCGCATGTGCTGGCAAATGAGATGGGGGTGAATATCAAGATTACCGCCGGGCCGGCAGTCGAACGCACTGGCGACCTGGTCTCGGTGTTGACCAACCTGCACGCCGGAGATGTGCTTTTCATTGATGAAATTCACCGCCTGGGACGGGCTGTGGAAGAGATCCTCTACCCGGCGATGGAAGATTTTGCGCTGGATATTATCATCGGCAAAGGCCCTTCGGCACGCTCGATCCGGCTGAAGCTGCCGCGTTTCACCGTCATCGGGGCAACCACGCGCCTGGCGCTGGTTACAGCGCCTTTGCGCGCTCGCTTTGGCGCAGTCTATCGCCTGAATTATTACAACCTGGATGCGATGGAAGAGATTGTGCGCCGGGCAGCAGGTATGCTGGGGGTACACATGGACGACGAGGGCATTAAGGTGGTTGCCGGCCGGGCACGCGGCACGCCGCGCGTAGCGCTGCGTTTGCTGCGCCGGGCACGAGACTTTGCCGAGGTGCGCGCGGACGGGATTATTAACTGCGCGGTTGCCGAGGACGCCCTGGATTTGCTGAACGTCGACAGGCTGGGTCTGGATGACATGGACCGGCGTGTGTTGAACACGATCATCAAGAAATATAATGGGGGACCGGTGGGGTTGAGCACGATCAGCGCCTCGATCAGTGAAGAACCGGATACGATCATGGACGTGGTGGAACCGTATTTGATGCAGCTTGGCTTTCTGGAGCGCACCCAGCAGGGACGCATGGCAACCCGCGGGGCGTATCAGCATCTTGGTTTGACTCCGCCAGAGGATTCGGCTCCGCAGCCAACTTTATTTAACTCATGAGAACAGACGATTTTTATTACGACCTGCCTGAGGCTTTCATCGCCCAAACGCCGGTGGAGCCGCGGCATCATTCGCGCCTGTGCGTGCTGCCCCGCGACGGCGGCGCGCTGGAACATCGCCATTTTTGGGAAATTGACGAATATCTGAACCCCGGAGACTTGCTGGTGATCAACCGCACGCGGGTCATCCCCGCGCGCATTCATGCCCGCAAGGATACCGGCGGCAAGATTGAGGTACTCCTTTTGCGTCGTGAGGATGCATATACCTGGGAAGCGATGGTGGGCGGCAAGCGGTTGAACGAAGGCCGCCGCATCCAGATTGAGAATGGCCCTGGCGCCGAGATCGTGGCTGTGCTGGACGGCCCGCGCCGCCTGGTGCGCTTTGATGCGCCGGTGGAGCCGTTTTTGCCGCAGGTAGGGCAGATGCCCCTGCCGCCCTATATCCACATCCCTTTGCAGGACCCCGAACGTTACCAGACCGTGTATTCGCAAACGCCTGGTTCGGCGGCTGCACCCACGGCCGGATTGCATTTCACGCCGGAGTTGATGGAACGCCTGAAAGAGAAGGGGGTTGGCTTTGCGGACGTGACCCTGCATGTTGGTCTGGATACTTTCGCCCCGGTAACCGAGGATGATCCCGAAGAGCACCAGATCCATACTGAGTGGTGCGAGCTAAGCCCGGATGTGGCGGAGCAGATCAACGCGGCCAAACGCGCCGGCGGGCGGATCATTGCTGTGGGCACGACCAGCGTGCGTACGCTGGAAACAGCGGCGCAAACAGCCGCACCCGGGGATGTGGTGGCGCCATTTTCCGGTCCGACCAGCATTTATATCCTGCCCGGCTACAGCTTCAAGGCCGTGGATGTGATGATCACCAATTTTCATTTGCCGCGTTCGACCCTGCTGATGCTGGTGAGTGCCTTTGTGGGCCGCGAGCGCATCCTGGCAGCATACGAAGAGGCGAAGGCTGAGGGATACCGCTTCTTCTCCTTTGGCGATGCGATGCTGTTGATGTAGCTTCTCCCGCAGGGATGAATTTGATAGGTATGGTTAGAAGCCATGAGATTGAAAGTATGGGCTTGGTGATGCCTCCCCCCTAAAGGGAACAATGCGAAACCTGCGGGAGGATATTTTCGCAACTATTTCTACTGTCATCCGTATACATTCTTAACAAACCTTTATAAAAAGGGTTCTGTTTTGATGCCTCAGTTAAGTTATAAATAGAATAGATATGTGATAGGCTGTTTGTGTACAAAAGATAAAGCCAGAACGTTATGTTCTGAAGGATGGATCAATGGTCGAAAAAATCCTATTCATTTCCATATTCAAAGAAGGGTATGGCGGTGGAGAAGGGCGCGTGGCGTATGAAATGGCGCGCTGGTTCTCGAAACATTACGATGTGGTGATGCTTTGCCCGGGAGAAAGAACAGGGCTGGTTGAGGATGAATCAGGCTTTAAAGAGTTCCATGTGCGCAGCTCCGGGGAAAAGAATTTATATCTCTCTTTATTGAATGCGATTGAAGTCAAACGCATTTATGATTTTCTGGAAAAATTCAAGCCGGATGTGATTCATATGCACGACCCGGCCCTGTTGAACGTAATTGGCCAATTGTGGGCGAAATATTCGCGCGTGCCGGTGTTCTATACGGCGCATATCCTGCCCGACCGCGCCCTCGACTTTGGTGCCACCGAAATTTCCCGCCTGTTGGACACACCGATTAATGACCAATTGGTCAGACGTTATTTGCTCAATTTTTACCAGCAGTGTGACGCTGTGATTGGGTTGAACCAGATCACGGCGACAAAAATCCGGAATTTCGGTTACCGCGGGCGCATTTTCCAGATTCCCAACGGGCGCGATTTGAACATGTACCATCGTAATGGACATGCTGACATCACAGAAGATGAAAAGCGGTTGACCTTTGTTGGAGCGCTCGGAAAGCGCAAGAACCAGGAATTTTTGATTGAGGCGATGCAATATCTGCCGGAGAATTATCACCTGCAATTGGTGGGCCTGGCGCTGGATGTGTCGAACGAGAAACATTTCAGGGAACAGGCCGAAACATTGGGCGTGAAAGTCAGTTTCATGGGGCAGCTCTCGCAGCAGGAGGTGGCGGGGGTATTGGCGAAGACGCATGTTTTTGTTTCGGCCTCCAAAATGGAGGTGCAAAGCCTGGCGATCATTGAGGCGCTGGCTTCTGGCACCCCTGTGGTTGGCCTGGGCAATGAAACAGTAGATGAGCTGGTGGATGACTCCAATGGGGTGTGTCTGCCTCACGATTCCAGTGCTAAGGATTTTGCGGCGGCAATCCGCAGTGTGTGCGAAAGCTCACCGGTAGTGTATGAAGAATTATGTCAGAATGCTTACCAACGGGTATCGATGCTGGATTGGTCATTGGTGATGGAAAAAACAGTCCAGTGTTATGAAACAGTACTGGCGCTTCAATTGGGTCAAACTTCCATTTCGAGAATCAAGGTCTACCGGCAGTTCATTGCGAATATTCCTGGCAGACGGCTGAGGAGTGAAATAGCCAGGCTGGCAGCGTATTTGCCAGGATTGCCGCGGTCGAGACGCGCCCTGCCGGTAAAAGCTCTGAGCATTGCCTTGTTGAATATGAGTGTATCGGCTTTTGGCTACTATCTTCTCAAGATTGGGTTGGGCTTGAAACGCTTGTTTAAGAAAAAATGAGAGAATAGGAAAGAAGCGATGACAGACATGAATTTGCGGCAATTGGAAGATGAGATCATTAAATGCCGGCGCTGCCCGCGGCTGGTGGCTTGGCGGGAGGAGGTGGCGCGCACCAAACGGCGGGCATACCGGGATTGTGAATACTGGGGCAAGCCCGTCCCCGGCTTCGGTGATCCACAGGCGCGGGTGCTGGTGGTGGGGCTGGCGCCGGGGGCGCATGGGTCAAACCGGACGGGACGCATGTTCACCGGTGATGCCTCGGGGGATTTTCTTTTCCCGGCATTGCATAAAGCCGGTTTTGCCAGCCAACCGCTGGCGGAAAACCGCGGGGACGATCTGACTCTGCACGATCTGTTCATTACCGCCGTATGCCGCTGCGCGCCGCCAGGGAATAAGCCCAACCGCGAGGAGATGGACAACTGCCTGCCGTACCTGTGGGCGGAGATGGAACGCCTGCCGCGCCTGGCAGGGATCGTTGCGCTGGGCAAGATCGGTTTTGATAATGTGCTGCGTCTGTATCGTCAGCATGGTTATGAAGTTCCCTCTTTGAAATTTGGACACGGTGTTTTTTACCAGCTTGGTGAGGGTCTTCCCTGGCTGTTGTCGTCGTATCATCCCAGCCGGCAGAATACCCAGACCGGCCGGTTGACGGAAGAGATGTTCGCCGCCATCTGGTCACAGGCCAGGGATCTGCTGGACGACAGCGGGGATCTGGGATGAAGCAGGGACTCAAAATTCTGGGGTATGTGGTGTCGGGGCTGCTGGCGGTGCTGCTGATTGGGCCGTTTTTTCTGCCGGTCAGCGGTGCGCGGGGTACGGCCTCGGCGGCAGAACTGGCCGCCGAAAACGGCAGCTTTGTGGAGGTTGGTGACCTGACGGTGTATACCGAGCAGGTGGGTGAAGGCGAGCCCGTGATCATCCTGCTGCATGGCTATGGGGCCAGTGTGTATTCCTGGCGGAGGGTGATGCCCCCGTTGGCGGAGTACGGCACGGTGATTGCCTATGACCGCCCGGCTTTTGGTTTCACCGAGCGGCCGCTGCCGGCGGCGTGGAAAGGGAAAGCCAATCCATACCGCGGTTCTTCCCAGCCGGACTTGCTGGTGGGGCTGATGGACGAACTGGGTATTGAACAGGCGATTCTGGTGGGGCATTCGGCGGGCGGGCGGGCGGCTGTGTTGACCGCCTTGTCCTATCCCGAGCGGGTTTCTGCACTGGTACTGGTGGATCCTGCCCTGTATGGCGAAATGTCTCCAGGCTGGCTGCAGGTGCTCAGCGGCATTCCGCAGGTGGACCGTCTGGCGCCGTTTCTGGTGCGCTCGATCCAGGAGCGGGGCGTTGAAATCATCTATCGCGCCTGGCATAACCCTGCTTTGGTTACGGAGGATGTGATTGCTGCCTACAAGGAGCCGCTGCAACTGGCAAGCTGGGACCGTGCCCTGTGGGAGTATAGCAAGGTGGCGGGGGATGCGGTTGTTGGAAATCGTTTGGAGGAGCTTGACCTGCCGGTGCTGGTGGTTACCGGAGAGGATGACCAGGTGGTGCCGACCGAAGAAAGTGTGCAGGCGGCAGAGGATATCCCTGGGGCGCAGTTGGCGGTCTTCCCGGACTGCGGGCATGTGCCCAACGAAGAGTGTCCAGAAGCGTTTCTGGATGCGGTGGAGCCATTTTTGGCGCGAGTGGGCGTATCGCATTAGGATGTTTTCTGCACAAGGAGAAGAAAGATGTTATTATCAAAGGCATTCGAGGCAGAAATATCGATTCGGAGGAATACATGGAAAAATTAAAAGCTGGCGACCACGCACCGGATTTTTCTCTCCCTGGCGCAGACGGCGAAATAATCACCTTGTCTGATGTGTATCGCAGGAAGAATGTCATTCTGGTTTTCAATATTGGTTTTTCCTGACCGCATTGCACCAATCATATGGCGCAGTTGCGTCATGACTATGCAAAAATTCAGGCTTTGAAGGGCGAGGTGATGGTGATGGTGCCGAATGGCCCCAAGATGATCGCCCGCTATGCGGGAAATCATGAGACGCCTTATCCCATTTTGAGCGATAAAGGTTCCAAAGTAGCGGGACAATATTTTCAGACCAGGAAATTCTTCGCGATGGGCACGCCCACTGTGTTTGTGGTGGACAAGACCGGCGTGATTCGCTATGCGTATTATGGGTCTTCGCTGCTTGAAGAGCCAGGCACAGAAGAGCCACTGGCTGTGCTGGCGAAGCTGGCGGCGTAAAACAAAAGACCAGCGCTCCCGAAAATTAACTTGTCAGAAAACGAAGCTATCCTCGATAGAGGATGGTTTTGTTTTTTTTATTGCGTTTAATTGCAATTGCAAATATTTGCAAGTATAATGGGGCGAGCTCTAGACATTCTGATCTACGTAGGGTTGCCCGTTCCTGGCACAACCCCAATTCAATATTTTGTGGAGGAAGTACATCATGCAATATTCACCCGTTTCAATGCACATTCCAGATGGTTTTCTTTCGGTTACCGTCGGGATCTTGTTCTGGATCATTTCGATCATCGTTCTGGCGGTCGCATTACGTAAAACCGGGCAAAGTTTGGCGGAACGTCAAGTGCCCTTAATGGGCGTGTTGGCAGCTGCCATCTTTGCCGGACAGATGTTGAACTTCTCGGTTACCGGTGGTACATCCGGCCATCTGTTGGGAGCAGCCCTGGCAACGATTGTGCTGGGACCGTGGCCGGCGATGCTGGTGATGACTGCGGTGGTTTCTGTGCAGGCATTGGTTTTTCAGGACGGCGGTTTGATTGCATTGGGCGCAAATTTGTTCAATATGGCGGTCGTGGGGGTGTCGGTTTCCTATGCGGTGTACAGCCTGGTGCAGCGGTTGGCCCGGGGCAAATCCTGGGGGCTGTTCGGCGGCGGGTTTGTGGCTGCGTGGACGTCTATTTTTATCGCTTCGCTCTCCTGTGCTTTGCAGCTGGCGCTGTCAGGTACGTCTCCGGCCGATATCGCCGTACCGGCCATGGCGGTCATCCATGCCTTGATCGGCATCGGAGAAGGTTTAATCACGGGGGGAGCGTTAGCCTTTCTGTTCTCGGCCCGGCGGGACCTGGTGCAGGCTGGTGAGGGAAAACCAGGCAGCAGCCGTGGCGTGGTCGTGGGGGGACTGGTGATTTCCGTGTTGCTGGTTGTGCTTTCCCCGTTGGCCTCCAGCCATCCCGACGGTCTGGAATGGGTGGCTGAAGAGCAGGGCTTTTTATCACGGGCGCAGGAGGCCGCTTATGATCTGGTACCGGATTATGTGATGCCGGGGATTAACAATGAGGCTGCGGCCACGATTGCTGCCGGGATACTCGGAGCGGCGGTGGTGTTTGGAGTGGTGATTGCCGCGATGCACCTGCAAAAGAATGGTGCTAGCGCCAAAATTGACTGAGCGGATGGAACAGGGAGATCAAGTGCTGCACCGGCAGGATGCCAGAGTAAAACTGATCCTAACCCTGGCTTTCCTGCTTGTGCTGGGCCTCGCCCCGACCGGGGCATGGCCGGCGTATGTGTTGTTTGCGGCACTGGTCTTCTCGCTGGAGACCCTTTCCGGTGTGGGGTGGCGATATTATTTCAGCCGCGCTCTGGTTGCAGTAGCCTTTGCTCTGGCGGCAGTGCCGCTCATCTTCCAACCCGGAGGAGCGCAGCTGGCTTCCTGGCATGTGGCGGGCATTCCGGTTGGGATTTATTCTGCCGGGCTGGAACGTTTTTTAAGCATTGCGTTAAAGACCTGGCTGGCGATGCAGGCAGCTCTGCTGCTGGGCGTGACTACCTCATTTCCTTCCCTTTTGTCGGCAATGCGCCAGCTTCATCTGCCAAAAATTCTGGTGGCTGTGGGGGGGTTGATGTGGCGGTATTTGTTCCTGTTTGAGGAAGAAGCACGACGGTTGATGGCAGCGCGTGCCAGCCGCAGCGCGTCACCCGGGTGGAGTCACCAACCGTCGTTGATCTGGCGCGCTCGGGTGACAGGCGGAATGGCCGGCAGTCTTTTACTGCGTTCGATCGAGCGCAGCGAACGCGTGTATGCAGCCATGTTGGCGCGCGGTTATAATGGCGAGCTGCCGCTTCCCCCGAAACAGGTGCTGAAGAAACGTGACAGGTGGTTATTGACGGCGGGAGTAGCTGTACTCGGCTTTTTGTGGCTGGTCAGTTTTGTTTTTGGAGGGTAAGGTTGGAACCAATTCTGGAGATGCAGCATGTTTCCTTTTCGTACCCGGATGCGAAAAAAGTATTGCAGGATATCAATTTGCGGATGCTGCCAGGGGAAAAGGTGGCGCTGGCCGGGATGAATGGTTCGGGTAAATCGACCCTGTTGCAACAATTGAATGGCGTGCTGCAAGGGCAGGGTAAAATTGTGGTAGGTGGTATTCGGCTGCATCCCGATGCGATTGGAATGATCCGCGCACAGGTGGGGCTGGTCTTTCAGGATCCCGATGACCAGTTGTTTTCGCCGACAGTATATGAGGATGTGGCCTTTGGACTGGTCTATCAGGGAATGCCCCCTGATGAGATCCGCTTGCGTGTGACCGAAACGCTGGAATTGGTGGGGATGGCTGGTTGTGAAGAGCGTATGCCCTATCATTTGAGCGGCGGTGAAAAAAAGCGAGTGGCACTGGCTACGGTGTTGTGCATGTGTCCAGAACTGCTGGTGCTGGATGAGCCGACCGCCGGGCTGGACCCGCGCGGGCGTCGTGAATTGATCTGTCTGCTGCGTTCCCTTCCGCAGACGATGTTAATCGCTACCCATGATCTGGAGATGGCCCGTCAGGTGGCGTCGCGTCTGGTGGTGCTGGATGGGGGGCAGATAGTGGCGGACGGGGCGATTGAAGCGTTACTGAGCGATCCTGATTTGCTTTTGGCACATGGACTGGCCTGAAAGGAAAGAAAATGTCCTGCGAGAAATTTTATTATCAAGCGCTTAAAGAACATGGGTTTCGATTGACCTCCCAACGGGAAATTATGCTGGATGTGATGCATCAATTCCGAAAACCAGTCAGCGTTGAAGAGATCCATGAATGTGTGAAAAAGCGCAGCTTGAGCCTGGATATTGCTACGGTCTACCGCAATCTGGATCTGATGCAGCAGTTTGGTTTGATTTCCTCGATTGAGACCAGCGGCCGCCAGCGTTTATATGAATATGTGGGCAGTGAGGAACCGCATTTGCATTTGATTTGCCGGGCTTGCGGCAGGATCATCCCGGCGGATGTGGAGATTGCCGAGGAACTTTTCGCTGCGCTTTGTCAGCGATACCATTTCCATGCCGAGGTGAACGAAATCAGCATCCCCGGCTTGTGCCTGGAATGTCAGCAACAGGGGCGGCTGCCGCATATTCCCCGGGTATGCGAAAAAGAAGGAGCCTGATCAAGATTCGCTGGGAGCGTCGTTCTTTAGCCCGGAGATTTCCAGTAAAAAAAACTTCCCGCAGTTGCGAAAACTGCGGGAAGCGGTATATCAGAGTACGACGTGTTTCTAGCGGCGGAAGGTCAGGGCATCCCAGCCAGCGTACACGGCGGTTTCGGCCAGTTCGGCTTCGATGCGCAGCAGCTGGTTGTACTTGGCAACGCGGTCCGAGCGGGCGGGGGCGCCGGTCTTGATCTGGCCAGTGTTGAGGGCCACGGCCAGGTCGGCGATGGTAGTGTCTTCGGTCTCACCGGAGCGGTGGGAGGTGACGGCGGTCCAGCCAGCGCGCTGGCACATATCAACCGCTTCGATGGTTTCGGTCAGGGAACCGATCTGGTTCAGCTTGACCAGCAGGGAGTTGGCTGCTTTTTCCTTGATGCCGCGGGCAACACGCTCGGTGTTGGTCACCAGCAGGTCATCACCGACGATCTGAACCTTGTCGCCCATGACTTCCATCATCTTTTTAAAGCCGTACCAGTCATCTTCGTCCAGGCCGTCTTCAATTGAGACGATCGGGTACTGGTCAACCCAGCTCTTCCAGAACTCAACCATCTGGTCGCTGTTCAGTTTCTTGCCTTCCACACGCAGGTTGTAGATCTTTTCTTCTTTGTCATAGAACTCGGAGGCGGCGGGATCCAGGGCGATGGCAACGTCGTCACCAGGTTTGAGGCCGGCTTTGGTGATCGCTTCCAGGATCATTTCGACGGCTTTGGCGTTGGAACCCAATGCCGGGGCGTACCCGCCTTCATCCCCGATCAGGGTGGTGAAGCCGTAGCCCTTGAGGACCGCGCCCAAGGCGTGATAGATCTCGGTACCCCAGCGCAGGGCTTCGGCGAAGCTGGACGCGCCGAAAGGCATGACCATGAATTCCTGGGCGTCGGTGGACTGCCAGTCAGTGTGTTTGCCGCCGTTGAGGATGTTCATCATCGGAACGGGCAGCACATGGGCATGCACGCCGCCGATGTAGCGGTACAGGGGCAGCCCAACGGAGGCGGCGCCGGCTTTGGCAACGGCCAGGCTGGTGCCGAGGATGGCATTGGCGCCCAGTTTGGCTTTGTTGGGGGTGCCGTCCAGTTCGAGCAGGGCCATGTCGATGGCGCGCTGTTCGGTGGCGTCCCAGCCGACCAACAGGTTGCAGATGTCGTTGTTGACGTTCTCAACAGCCTTCAGAGTGCCTTTGCCCAGATAGCGGCTCTTGTCGCCATCACGCAGTTCAAGGGCTTCGTGGACACCGGTAGATGCGCCGGAGGGTACAGCCGCGCGGCCCCAGTTGCCATCAGCCAGGATGACTTCAACTTCTACAGTCGGGTTGCCGCGGGAGTCCAGGATTTCTTGAGCGGATATCGATTCAATTTCAGCGTACATGTGGTTTTACCTCTTATCAAAAATTTTCGTGATCTCGGCGGGCACTTCGCCCGCTGAATTGGATTGTTTACACAACTTATTAAGTATAACCGATTTTCAGGGCTACTTTGGCTTCTCCTCAGGAAAAATATCCTGCACCTGGCACTCAATGCCCGCGTGCTGGCAGGCTGCGCGCACGAAGGCCATGAAAAGGGGATGGGGGCGGTTGGGACGGGAGAGAAATTCCGGATGGAATTGTGTGCCGAGCATGAAAGGGTGATCCTTTAACTCAACGATCTCGACCAGCCGCCCGTCAGGAGAAAGTCCTGAGAAACGCATTCCTTTTGCTTCCAGCACTTGTCTGTATTCATTGTTGAATTCAAAACGGTGGCGGTGGCGTTCGTGTACGATATCTCTTTTGTAGGCCTCGGCGGCAATTGTGCCAGGCTGCAGTTTGCAGGGGTACAGCCCCAGGCGCATGGTGCCGCCCATATCCACGATTTCACGCTGGTCAGGCATCAGATCGATCACCGGGTGTTGTGCAGCAGGGTCAAATTCGGTGGAGTTGATCCTTTCATCCTCGAGGACAAAGCGGGCGAATTCGACCACCTGCATTTGCATGCCCAGGCAAAGACCAAAATAGGGTAATTGTTCGGTGCGGGCGTAGCGGGCGACCTGAACTTTGCCTTCAATGCCGCGCTCGCCAAAGCCGCCGGGGACGATGACACCGTCCATTTCGGCAATTTCATCCCAGGCTCCATTCTTTTCCAGTTCGCCGGATTGGATCCAGCGCAGGTCAAGTTCAACGCCCAGGTGCAGGGCAGCGTGGCTCAATGATTCGCGCACGCTCATGTAGGCATCATGCAATTCGACGTATTTGCCCACCAGGGCGATCTTGATTTCGGGTTTTTGTTTGTAAATTTCGTCTACCAGGCGCTGCCAGGGCTGCCAATTCGGTTTTTGGCGCGGGGTGAGCTGCATGCGTTTTACCAGGTAATCGCCTACCCCCGCTTCTTCCAGCAGGAGAGGGATTTCATATAGATTATTGGCCGTAACCATCGGGATGACAGCACTGCGGTCCACATCGCAGTGCAGGGCGATCTTGTCCCGCAGGGCTTCGCCCACCGGCGTGTCGGAGCGCGCCATGATCATATCCGGCGAGATGCCGATGGAGCGCAATTCCCGTACCGAGTGCTGGGTGGGCTTGGTCTTTAATTCGCCAGTCGCGCCGATCATCGGCAGCCAGGTGACGTGGATGTAGAGGGTGTTTTCTCGGCCCAGGTCGCCGCGTAGTTGGCGCAGGGCTTCCAGAAAGGGCAGGCTTTCGATATCACCGACCGTACCGCCGACTTCAACCAGGATGATCTCGGCGCCGGTCGTTTTGGCGACCATGCCGATGCGGCGTTTCAGCTCGTTGGTGATATGGGGCACGACCTGGATGGTGCCGCCCAGGTAGTCGCCATGGCGTTCTTTGGAGATGACCGCCGCATATACCTGGCCGGTAGTGGTGTTGCATTCGCGGTTGAGGTGGATATCAATGAAGCGCTCATAATGGCCCAGGTCCAGGTCGGTCTCGGCGCCGTCATCCAGGACGAAGACTTCGCCGTGCTGATAGGGGCTCATCGTACCCGGGTCCACGTTGATGTAGGGGTCAAGTTTCTGGACGGCGACCGAAAAGCCGCGCTCCTTGAGCAGCCGCCCGACAGCCGCGCTGGTGACGCCTTTGCCAACTGAGCTGACCACCCCGCCGGTGAAGAAGATATATTTGGTTTCCATGCAGTTCCCTTTCCTGGTGCGCTGCCGGGCAGCGATGTGTGAAAAAAAAAGAATAATAAAAGAAGCAGGGAGGGCCGTTTATCGGCGCCTCCCTGAAGCGATTTTGTTAGCGATATGCAAATGTGTGCTGCCTTATTCTAACCATACCGTTGCCTTTGTGTCGTGGAATAATGTTTTGAGTTTACCACAAATAACCGGTGCATCTGGGATGCGTTTCGCCCGGCTCCTATTTTTTTTTGCGATCATGGTTAATTCTGTTAATCTAAAACCACCGCCTTGCTGGTGCAAAGCGGTGGTTCTAATCTGGCGCAGAAATCGAGGCAAGCTTCTATCGCAAGGGCTTCAATCTTCTGAAGTTTCCTTGCTTTCCAGTGTTCTGGTCAAAATATCATCCTGAACTTGAGAAACGGTTTTTTGCTTCTTGCTTTTCTTGTCGGCTTTCTCCTCGGCAGATTCGCGTTCCTTGGCCTGATCCATGGCGCTGCGCAGGGCAAGCTCCATCGCGGTCGGCTGCGGTTCGTTGGAGTCGCTGATCGTGTAGACCTGGGCTTCGCCGCCGCGGCGCTTGTCGCCACGTTTCCCGCCGCTGCGCTTTTTTCCTTTGGTTTTGACGAAATCCCCATCGGCAATCTGTTCCGGTTCGGGTGCGGGCTGCGTGGCCTTCATGCTCAATTTGATCTGTTTTTTGCGGCGCTGAACGTCCAGCACCTGGGCTTCGACTTCGTCACCAACCTTGACCATATCGCCAGGGGTTTTGACGTAGCCGTGAGCCATTTCACTGATGTGAACCAGACCGGGGCGCTCGGCGCCGATTTCAACGAAGGCACCAAACTTTTCGAGGCGCACCACGGTGCCCTTGACGGTCATGCCTTTTTTGATCTCGCGCCATTCCAGAGCGAGAGGCTCATTCATGGTCAGTTCAATATGGTCTTCCTTGACGCGGCGCACCCATACGTTGACTTCCTGCCCAACGGCCAGAACGTCTTCTACGCGTTTGGATGCGCTATCATCGCTGCTTTCGCCAAGGTTTACCTGGGAAACGTGCAGCACGGCGGGCTGTTCGGTGCCAATGTCCACTACTGCACCGGCCAGGCTGGTCTTGATGACTTTACCGGTAAATTGCATTTTTGATTGGACTTCAGCGGCGGCGCCGCTTTCAGTCTGAATATTCGATTCCATACGCCACTCTCCATTTTGTGTATTTTCGCAAGGCTGAATTATACCGCCGCCGCATGGAACTGTCAATTACAGACTCACCCGTTTGAACACATTTTAAGGAAACTGGATGTATTTAAGAGGAAATGCTGATCTTTTGCGATGATAACTGGTTGCGCTGAGTATCGCAGGCCGGGAAATTTATCATTTATAATTTGTAAATCACAAATTTTGTATTTGGAGGAAATCATGTCATCACCACATAATTATGCCGAACGGGTATATGCCGGCGTTTTAGGGAAGGCGATCGGGGTATTTTTAGGCCATCCTTTTGAATTATGGACGTATCAGCAGGTGATGGAAGAATTGGGCGAAATCACCGGTTATGTCAGCCATCGATTCGATAGCCCGGTGGTGGTGACCGATGATGACCTGGCCGGCACGTTTACTTTTTTAAGGGCGCTGCCGGATTATGGGTGTTGTCTGGATTTGACCCCTGCACAAATCGGCCAGACCTGGCTCAACTATCTGGTGGAGGGGCGCACCCTCATCTGGTGGGGCGGACTGGGCAATTCCACCGAGCATACCGCCTATTTGAATCTCAAGCGTGGCATTCCTGCCCCGCGCAGCGGCTCCATTGCCCAGAACGGGCGTATTGTTGCCGAACAGCTGGGCTCGCAGATCTTCATCGATGGCTTTGCGATGGTGGCAGGTGGTGACCCTGCGCTGGCCGCTGATCTGGCGCGGCGCGCGGCCAGTGTGAGCCATGACGGCGAGGCCATCTATGCCGCACAGGTGATGGCGGCGATGGAAGCCCAGGCGTTTGTGGAACCTGACCTGACGCGCTGTGTGGATACTGCGCTGGACTTTATTCCCTGCGATTCAGATATCTACCGCTTGATCCAGAATCTGCGCGAATGGCACGCGGTCGAGCCGGACTGGCGGGTGACGCGCGAGAAACTGGAAGCGGGTTATGGTTATGACAGCTATCCCGGGGTGTGCCATGTGGTGCCCAATCATGGGTTGATCCACCTGAGCCTGTTGTATGGCGGTGATGATTTTCAGGAAGCGATGAAGATCGTCAATACCTCCGGCTGGGATACGGACTGTAACGCCGGCAATGTGGGCTGCTTTCTGGGGATCAAGAATGGGTTGGCGGCTTTTGACGGTCCGGTGGACTGGCGCGGCCCGATCGCTGACCGTTTCTACATGCCTTCTGCCGACGGTGGGCGGGCAATCACCGACGCGGTACGCGAGAGCATTGAGGTGATCAATCTGCGCCGCCGCCTGGATGGCGAGCCGCTGTTGCAACCCAAGCAGGGCGCGCGTTTTCATTTTGAATTCCCCGGCGCGGTGCAGGGCTTTGAGACAACGGATGAAACCCTGCACGTGGAGAATGTGTTCGGGAACAGCGGACTGGGGAAACGCAGCCTGGCCCTGCGCTATGACCTGCGGCAGCCCGGTGTGCCCCTGCGGGCCGCCACGCCAACCTTCATCCCGGAGGAGTTCAAGACAGCCACCCAGCTTACCAGCGAGGAGTTGACCGCCAGCCCGACCCTGTATCCTGGTCAACGCATCCGCGCCAGCCTGAAGGCGGACGCCGGTAATGTCGGCGCAGTGGGGGTCAGTCTGTTCATATCCTTCTACGGGAAGGATGATGTGGTACAGCAGGCGGTGGGCGAACTGCACTGGGTCTCGCCAGGTGTCACCGCCGAGGTGGCATGGACGGTGCCGGATCTGCACGGTCGTCCGGTGGTGGCGGTGGGGATGCAGGTGGAATGTGACCAGGTGCAGCAGGGATCGGTCTATCTGGACTGGCTGACCTGGGACGGTGCGCCGCGTGCCTGGCTGGGCGACCCGGGGGACGGGGGCAGCATGTGGCGGCGGGCCTGGGTGAATGCCTGCTCGGCCGCAGAGCGCGACCAGCATCCCGACCCCAAGCAGCGCCATGCCACCTTCCTGGTGCAAAACGAAGGGCGCGGACTGTACTTGCAGGGTACGCAGGAATGGACGAACTATGCGGTGCATGCCGGGATCAACGTGACCACGGCACGCGCGCACGGCGTTGCCGTCTGCGTGCAGGGCCTGCGGCGCTATTATGCTCTCTTGCGGGACAGGGAAGGGCAAGCGCGGCTGGTGAAGATGTTCGACGGACAGGAGACGGTGCTTGCACAAGGAGATTTTGCCTGGAAAACGGGAGCGAATGTGGCCTTCCGGCTGGAAACCTGCGGCGGGAAGCTGGAGGCGGCCCTGAATGGGCAGGTGTTGTTTGAGGTAGAGGATGGGGAGCGCCCCTTCACCCACGGTTCGGTGGCCTATGTGATCGAGGAGGGCTGCCTGCGCAGTCAGGCGATGCGCATCGAACCCATCGTGTGCGGGGAGTGACTTTTTACCCTCCCGCAAGTTGGGTTAGAAAACATCCTCCTCTGTCTGGTTTGTTTTCGCGCTGCGGCCTGCGCTCAACAAGCTTCCCTGTGGGAGGTTTCTTGCTGGCGGGGTGGGAACCTCCCGCAGGAAGCCAGGCTGTGCGCGGGCATAGGGGAGTGAAGCACGGCAAGCATGGGGGCGGTGAATTAAGTCCAACCTGCGGGAGGGGCATAAATGGAGTTTCAAACAAGATTTCTGGGTGCAGACCATTTGTCCTTACATCTTCCACTCCTCCGGCGCGCGGCTGACGAGGAAGACCAACCACAGCACGGCGGGGTAGATGTGCAGATAGAGGCGCTCGACGGAATGGGTGACATGCCATTCCAGCGGGTGGGGGGTGATCAGGTAGGTGACGAAGTAGCCTGCCAGCAAGAGGATGAAAGCCGTGACCCAGAAGCGCAGCACCTGGCGGTGGCTGTCTTCCAACGGGCGGCGGCCAGCCAGCAGCAGGTACGCCAGCGGCAGCAGCCACACGGTGAAGAAGGAATGACCGAAACTGCCCGCTTCGGCGGCCATTAACCTGAAGGTGAGTCGCCAGCGTTGGGGGTCAAACAACAGGGCGCTCAGTTCGGCGGGGCTGCGGCTGCCGATCAGGTCATTGGCGGGGGCAAAGGCCAGCTTTAAGATCAGCAGAGCGGCCAGCGGCAGGAGCAGGCCCAACCCGTAGGAAAGCAG
>Ga0334890_1002500_pt1 | contig 21011 bp, 20 predicted proteins | sample GraSluR1_MG_3_FD_207220 | JGI IMG/M metagenome (GOLD analysis project Ga0334890, IMG submission 207220) | Sludge microbial communities from methane-producing bioreactor in Wageningen University, Netherlands - Granular Sludge_31_08-R1 | ecosystem: Engineered > Bioreactor > Anaerobic >... | reverse complement strand
AGCGAAATAGGGGGCAGTACTGCATATTTAGTAAGACCTGAACTTAATATGTCTTCAATAAGATTAACTTTTGAAGATGATATAATGTATGTTCCAACACATTATTATGTATATGCTTTAGATATAAACAAACAACCTGAACATAGTCTTAAATCCATTAATTATGATGAAGTATATTTGTGGAGGGTGTCTCGAGAATCTATGTTAAATATTAAAGGACCTTTACATCTTGCTCATTCGCAAACACTTATAGTGGGTGATTATGTATACTTAAATTCAGGAACTGGAGGAGGACGTACATATAAGTTAGATAAAAGAACAGGAGAATTGATATGGGAAAAGAGAGGTTCAGATCAAACAGGAATGATTTATTTTAATGGCAAAGTGATTGGTGGGAGTTTTGGAAATACGGAAGATGGAAATTTATATAGCGGTTTAAGAGCTTTAGATGCACATACGGGTGAAGAATTATGGAGATCAGATTTTAGAGCTTCATCTGGTGGTATGCCTGTATTATATAATGGAAAGATATATTCTGCTTCTCAAGGAATATGGTATTGTGTAGATGCTCAAACCGGAAAAAGTTTGTGGTCATTAACTGGGTCTGGTTACAGCAGAAGCAAAACAACCGCAGTAAACGAAAAAGATGATATATTATACTTTACATTTGGTGGATTAAATAAAGTTATTGCTATTAAACCCGAATAATATTTTCCTTATTGGAGGGAAAGAAGAAATGAAAAAAATAAGAGTAAAATATAAAATTATTATAATAAATCAAAGAGATTTTCAAAAAAATAAATCTTAGGGGGGTTTTAAGTAATGAAAAAAGTTATTGTTATTTTAGTTGTTATGTTGTTAGGAGTATCTTTGTTTTCTTTTTTTAGTTACCATATTGTTCCGCCAGAAGAAGAAGGGTTTCAGTTTAATTTTTTAAAAATAGGATATTCTTCTGGAGAATATGAAATTTTTACTTCTCCATTAACACTTTTATCTGGAGCGATAGGGGGTGGTTTTAGATATCACTTTAATGAAAAGAGCGTCCTTAATAATTATTTAATATTTCAAACACCAATTTTTCATTTTTATATTTTTAATGATTTTCAACCTGTAGATGAAAACTTTTATTTTTATAGTCTTCTTTCTGAATATCAAAGAAATGATAGAATAAACAAGTTTTCAATAAATAGCAATTTACAGTTTATTACAGCTGGTTTTATATTTACATCTAAAAATACTCAAGATTTTTTCCATGCAAATGCTATTTTAGGCAGAGGTTCTGTAGATTTAGGATATTATCTTACAGAAGATAGAAAATTATTTTTTAATGCTGAAACAGGTAGTGTTTTTAACCTATATATAAATAATAAAAATACTGACAATGATATATTATCAAGTATGTTTTCTTTTTTGCAAGAAGATAGTTTTTATGTTTTTTTAAGGGGAGGACTAAGATTTTACTATGATAATTACAATGTTGAAGTAGGATATAGATTGCCTTTGATAAACGGGATTCTTCAGCTGATGTCAAATCCTAATGATTATTTGTATCATTATTATAATTATTTAGAGAATTTTTTTGATATTGATGTAATTTTGAGAATGCCGTTTTTGACTACAAATTATTATATTGCTGTCAATTATACGATTAATTTTTAAAATTTTGAATAAAATAACTGACGTATATATGTCAGTTATTTTATGATATGCTATTATAGACGGGAAAAAAATTTTAAAATGATGTGAGGAGAAAAAATATGTTATATTCAAAAGTAGAATTAAAAGAGATTTTAAAAAAAGCAAAAGAAAAAGAGTGTGTTTTAGGTTCTGATTATGATTTAGAAAAATTGATAATGTCGATGGTAGAAAATTTAGGTGATGTTGATTTAGAATTAAGAGATGAATTAATATTTGATGTTTTCAGTTGTATGGCTTTAAATGATAAGTTATCTGATGAGTTATTAAAAAAAGTTTTTAATGTATTATTAGAACAAAAATTTTTATTTGTTGGAATAGAAGAAAAAGAATCTGATTTTGTTTTTAAAAGATCTTTTACGAATTTATTTTTTGCAGTTATAGTTTATAAACATAGAGAAAACAAATTTTTGTCAAACAATGATATAGAAATTCTTATAAAAAATATTTTTGAATATATGAAAAAAGAAAAGGATTACAGAGGTTATGTTCAAGAAAAAGGTTGGGCACATTCTATAGCACATTTAGCTGATGTAGTAGATGAATTGGCTTGTTGTGAAGAAACAAAAGAGAATGATTATATTCAATTTCTTGAATTGTTAAAAAATTTGATAGAAATAAATGATTATGTTTATATAAATGGTGAAGATGAAAGAATTACAACTGCCGTTTTAAGTATTTTTAATAATTTAAATGAAGCGTTTTTAAAAGAGTGGATATCTTCTTTTGACAAATTTAAAAAAATTGGTAGACATCCAGAAGATATGAATATAAAAGTAAATATAAAGAATTTTTTAAGAAGTCTTTATTTTAGAATTTTAAGAGAACACAAGTTTTTTAATTTAATAGAAGATGTTGAAAAAACTCTTGAAATAATAAATTGAGAAATTTTTAAAATTATTTAGATATATTATACACACTCACAAATTGATGAGATCTTATAGAAATTGAGAATTTACTAAAAATAATGTTTAATGAAAACATCAAAAAGCGATCGAAAAGATCGCTTTTTTTTATTTAATTAAAAATAATTGCCTTTAAACATCTGTAAAAGCTATTGCATTATATTATTAATAAATGTACAATAAAAAATGAACCGTTTCATAATGAACCGTTTCATAATCAAGGAGGAGATTTTTAATGTCGACTATTAAAGAGGTTGCGAAATTAGCGGGAGTAAGTGTTGGTACTGTTTCGAAAGTATTAAACAATCAAGAAAATATTAAAGAACTAAATAAAAAAAGAGTGTTAGCTGCTATTAAAAAATTAAATTACGAGCCTAATATTCATGCTAGGAATTTGTCTTCAGGAAAAACGAATTTAATTAGTATTGTTGTTCCAAGTGTTGGTTTTGAATTTCAGAATATTTTTTTAACTTCTTTAGATAATGTTTTAAAAACAAAAAATTATGATAGTGTTATTTTTCCTCTCCTTTCAAGAGATCGTCTTGAAAGATTGTCTTGCGAAACAAATTTTTTATACCATACAGATGCTCTTATTATTTCTTCTCTTTCTCCAAAAAGCTTGTTTAAAAAGGGTAAAATCCCAACAAAAAAACCTTATTTAATTGTGGATTCTCATGAAGAATGTGAAAATTCTTTAGTTGTAGATAATTTTTTAGGTGGATATCTGGCGGGTTCACATTTAAAGATTAATAAAAATAAAAAGATATATTTGATTGGTGGTTATGAAACAGATGATGTTTTTTCAAGTGGTGTTTTTAAAGAGAGAACCAAAGGTTTTTTTGATGCTTTAATAAAAAGAAATGTTAATACACAAAATGTTGAAATAGAAAATATTGTTTTAGATTGGAATCAAGCTTTTGATTTTGGGAAAAAGGTTTCAAGTGTTGAAAAAAATTTTAGTGTTTTCTCAGTCTCAGATATTGTTGCTTGGGGTTTTATTGAAGGGTGTAAAACAAATAATTTAATTCCTGGAATTGATTATCATATTATAGGTTATGATGATTTATCTTTTTCAGAAAGAATAGGTCTAACAACAATAAATCAACCTATTGATGAATTAGGTACTATTGCTGCAAATAAAATATTGGATGAAATTGCTGGAATTTCTAAATTTGAAAAAATTGTATTAAAGCCAAAATTTGTTGAAAGGCATTCTAATTAAAAAAGAGGTGAAAAAGGTGAAAAAAGTATTTATTATTTTCATGTTAGTTATATCTTTAATTTCTTTTTCAAAAGATATAACGGTTTGGACAGCTTATGGGGAAAGCACTGTTGAGTTTAGTGTTTTAAAAGAAATAGGGAGTTCTTTTGAAGAACAAACAGGGATAAAAGTTAATTGGGTTTCTTTACCGGATTTAACAGATTTGGATTCAAAATTAAGAATTGCTGCTCCAGCTGGATTTGGGCCGGATTTACTAGCAACTGTTCCGCATGATTCTATAGGGAAATGGGCAAAACAAAGAATTATAAGGCCTATTGATGATACTTTAGGTAATATTTTTGATTTGTTTACAGAGTCTTCTTTAATGGCTGTTCAATTTGAAGGGAAAACTTTTGGTCTTCCTTTTACTCTTGAAAGCGTTGGACTAGTTTATAACAAGGCTTTTGTAAAAGAAGCTCCTGAAAATTGGGATGAAATAGTTAAAATATCTCAGGATATGATAAAAAACGGAAAAAATGGAATTGTTTTTCCTGCGGCTGAAGCATATCATATGTATTCAATTTTAAGAGGTTTTGGCGGATATATTTTTAAATGGGAAGATAATCAATACAATATTTCTGAAATAGGTATGAATAATGAAGGTACTTTTGAAGCGATTTCATTTTTAAAGGATTTATTTGATAAAGGGATTCTTCCTAATGTTCTTATGGATCATTCTTCTATGCATTCATTTTCAACAGGAGTTTTTGAAGAGGGAAATGCAGCGTTTCAAATAAATGGTCCTTGGGTTTTACCAGGTTTACAAAAAGCAGGAATTGAATATGGAGTAGCTCCTATTCCAATGCTACCAAATGGTGATATGCCTAAACCTTTTATGGGAGTTCAAATAATTGCTTTTAATAATTACAGCAAAAAACAAAACGAAGCTATTCAATTTGCAAAATTTTTGACTTCTCATGAAAATATGTTAAATTTTGCTTTAAAAACAAGTAGAGTAGCTTCTAGAAAAAGTGTAATAAATTCTTCAGAGATAAAAAATGATGAAATAATTTCAGGATGGTCTCAACAAGCTGTTTATGGCGAACCTATGCCTAATATTCCTGAAATGAGTGTTGTTTGGACAGCTTGGAAAGATTCTTTACCTATAATGTATTCAGGAAGACAACCTATTCAAGCTACATTAGACGAACTTGTAAATGTATTATCCAGAAGATTGGATTTAATGAAACAATAAAAGGTCAGGCAATTTGCCTGACCCACCCCTTTTATATGTCAGTAAGGAGGATTTCCCCACATGACTAACAAAACTAATTCATATATAAATAAATTTAACAAAAAACAGACGAAAATAGCTTTTTTATTTTTAATTCCAGTTTTAGCAGCGATTTTATTTTCTACAGTTATTCCGGCTATATATAATTTAGTTATTTCTTTTACTAATTATGGATTGTTTAACTATTTTGATTATGATTTTGTAGGGTTCGCTAATTACAAACAAATTTTTAATTTAAGTGATGGAAGTCCTTTTTTTCCAGTTTTAATATGGACAATTATCTGGATGGTAGCAAGTACTTTTATAAACTATTTTTTAGGAATGTTTCTTGCAATTTTTTTAAACAATCCGAACTTAAAAGAAAGAAATTTATATAGAGCACTTTTAATAATTCCTTGGGCTTTGCCTGGTGTAATTGCGATTCAAATGTGGCATGGGATGCTTGGAACTTCTGGTGTTTTTAATCAAATTTTAAATTATTTTGGAGTTTCTTCGGTTTCGTGGTTAAATTCAGTATTTTGGGCTAGGTTTTGGGTTATTTTAGTTAATGGTTGGCTTTCTTTTCCTTATTTCATGACTATTATTTATGCAGCTCTTCAAAGTATCCCTTCTGAATTGTATGAAGCGGCAGATATTGATGGAGCTAATAAAATGGTTAAATTCAAAAGTATTACTTTTCCTTTAATAAATAAAACACTTGCTCCTTTAATTATAACTCAATTTGCTTTTCAATTCAACAACTTTAATCTTATACATTTACTTACTAATGGTGGCCCTCGAAATTCTTTAGGAGAATATTTTGGTTCGACAGATTTATTAGTATCATACACTTTTAATATTATGAGAGAGCTTCAACAATATGGATTAACAGCAGCTTATGGGGTTATTACTTTTTTTATCACTATTTTTATAATAATAATTACAACTTTTTCTATAAAAGGGTTGAAGGAGGAGTTTTAAATGGTTATTCATAAGAAAAAAAGAATATGGCATATACGTTTAATTGCTATAATAATTGTTTTGGTTATTCTTTTCCCTTTTTATTATGTTTTAATGACTTCTTTTAAACCCGGTTCTACATTTTATACAGGTTCTATTATTCCTAAAGAAATTACTTTTGATAATTACATCAACTTATTGAAAAATTCTAATTTTTTAATATGGGTAAAAAATTCTTCTATACTTGGACTTTTTTCGGCAACTCTTTCAGTTTCAATAACTATGTTTGGTGGTTTTGCTTTCAGCAGATTAAGATTTCCTGGAAAAAAGTATGGAATTTTATTTTTGATGATAATTCAAATGTTACCAACTTCAGTTGCGATGGTAGCATATTTTAAAATGCTACAAATAGTAGGGTTATTAAATTCTTTAACTGGTCTTATTTTAATTTTAGGTTTTGGAAATGCAGCTTTTGGAACGTGGATTATTAGAAATTATTTAAATTCTATTCCTAAAGAAATGGATGAAGCGGCATTTATTGATGGAGCTTCTTATTGGAAAACATTTTGGAAAATCCTATTTCCTTTAATGACACCTATTTTGGCGACTCAGTTTATTCTTACATTTATCGGTGTTTATAATGAATATATGTTTTCTGTATTGTTGTTATTTGATCCTTCAAAATATCCAGTCGGTGTTGGAATTAAAGGGTTTATTTCTTCAAATTATTCATCTAATTGGACTATTTTTTGTGCTGCGGCTATTCTTGGTTCGGTTCCAATAATGGCTCTATTTTTTTTATTACAAAAATATATTACTCAAGGATTAACAAAAGGAGCTGTTAAATCATGAAAGGAAAAATAGGATATCAAATTTTTGTTGATAGATTTAATAACTTCAACAATAAAAATAATAATTTTCTAGATTGGGATACTCCAATAAAAGCTCACGAAAAACAAGAATATGATTTTTATGGTGGAAATCTTTTAGGAATAACTAAAAAAATAAATTATCTAAAAAAATTGAATATTGATTTTTTATATCTCACGCCTATATTTAAAGCAAATACTAATCATAGATACGATACTGTTGATTTTGAAAAGATTGATGAAATTATTGGCAGTGAAGAAGATTTGAATAATTTATTTTTAGAGTTAAAAATTAATAATATCGATCTGTTTCTCGATATTGCTTTAAATCATACGAGCAAATATAGCGTATTAAAAAATAATGTTGATTTTTATACGGGAAAGAATTGGGCGGATGTAAATAATCTTCCAGAATTGAATATAGATAATGAAGAATTAAAAAATTATTTTTTTAAATTTGAAAATTCTATTTTAAAAAAATTTTTAAAAAAAGGAATTTCTAATTGGAGACTTGATTGTGCGTACGATTTAGGTTATTCATTTTTAAATGAATTAAAAAGTGAGTTAAATAAAACTTGTGATAATAAGTTAATAGGAGAAGTTTGGTCTTATCCAAAAAAATGGCTTAGTATTTTAGATGGAATAATGAATTATTATTATTTTGATTTAATAAAAAATGTTTTATCTGGTAATATTTCCGGAAAACTTTTTACAAAAATTGTTATAGAAACATTTGAAGAGTGCGGTTATTCACTTTTTAATTGTTGGAATATGCTTTCTTCTCATGATACTCCTAGAATTCTTACAGAATTTAAGAATAAATATAAATTAGCGGTAATTTTACAATTCGCATTACCAGGAAGTCCTCTTATTTATTATGGAGAAGAAATAGGACTTAATGGTGATAATGATCCTTATTGTAGAGAAACTATGAAATGGGAAAAGGTAAATGAGGATAACGAATTTCTTAATTTTTATAAAGTACTTATTGATGAATATAAAAATTCTTCTGCTTTAAATTCAGGAGATATTTCTGAATGTTATTACTCCGATAAAGAAATAATTGCTTTTGAAAGAAAATCAGAAAAAATAAGAGAAAACCGTATCATAATAATAAATCCTACTAACGAAGAAAAAGAAATTATAATTTATACAAAAAATTCTTCTTTAATGAACAATTCAAAAATTATTGATTGTTTAACAGGATTAGAGTTTTCTGTTTTTAATTCTTCAATAAAAGCATTAATACCACCATTATTTGGAGGTATATTTAAAATAAAAGAAGAAAAAGAGAAGTACAATTTTTATAAAAGAATTGATTGAAAAATATTTTTAGAAATATTTGAGAACAATTATAAGAAGTTGAAACTTATAAATAGTTTAAAAAATTATGTGATTTGTCATTTCGAACGAAAAAGTGAAATTCTTTCGAGGAGAAATCTGCGGTTTTGTGGTTTTATGTTTTGAAATATTTTATTACAAAATCAAAGTACGCAGATCTCTCCTCCCAAAAACGTCGTTCGAGATGACAGAGCGACGAGTTTTTAAAAAGTAATTGTATAATTAAAATTAATTATTTAGAAATGTTCTTTTAATAAATATCGTGTAATATAATTAACGTTGTTAATTATATTACACGATATTTATAATATTAACGTTGTTTTGGGAGGGTTTATGTTAAAAATTAATACAAAAGGATTAAAATTATTAATTGGTTTGATAATAACTTTTTTTGTTATTTTCTCCATATCTATAATTATAATATTTGGGTTGTTTAAGTCTGTTAATAATGATTTTGAAATAAATTATCTCGATAAGTTTTCTTCTAAAATTACAGATATGTTTGAAATAAATTCTAAAACGGCTATGATTATATATGAAAAATCTAAAGGGGATAATATTTCTTCAGCAACAGTTTCTGAAATGTTTGCTCTTTTTAATATTTCAAATGTTTATTATGAGTTTGAAAAAAACGACTGCCTAAAATCAATTATAGATAATGATTATGATTATTTTGTTGCATCTTCAAATTTAAAAGATGTTTTTTTACTTTATTTAAGTTATAGAAATAGTTCAGGAGAGATTAAAGAAATAATAGAATTTCAATTACCTTTTTCTTATATTAATTCTATATTTTCAAATTTTAATGAAGAATATGGTGTTTTTTTTCTTTTTGATGGAACAAATTATTTGATTTCTTCAAATAATATTTTTTTTGAAAAATTATCCAAAGATATTAAATATACAACGCCTCTAATAAAAACTGATAATTGGGTAGTTGCATACGCTCCGTATAATTTACCTCACATAAATTTTTCTTCTTTGTATTTTCTTTCAATAACTTGCTTTATATTAGTTATTTTAACTTTGATAACGATTTATTTTTTATATTTAAAAAATGTTGAAAAACCTATAAAGATGACAAGAGAAAAGATTGAAGTATTTTCAAAGAAATATCGTATTAATTTAAAGGCTAAGAATTCTATTGAATTTTTAGATAATGCGTTTTCAACTATGATTACATATTTAGAAAAGAAAAATATTACTTTGAAAAAAGCTTTTGAAAAAAATACTTTATTGAATGACGAACTTGAAGCATCTAATAATCAATTGAAAGCACAAAATGATGGATTAAAAGATTCATTTAAAAAAATTAATGTTCTTTCAGATAAGTTAGAATCTATTGTATTAATTATGTCTAAAAATCTTATAAATACTACAGAAAGCTTCAAAGTATATTTTGATACGCTGTTAAAATATGCTATAGATCTTGTTCCGGAGGCTTCTTACGGAGCTGTATGTTTTTTGAATGAAGATAGGTATTTTGATTTTATTTCTTCTATAGGCCATTCTCTTGAAGAATTAAATAAAACCAAATTAATTAAAAGGTATGAATTAGAAAAAAACAAAGTTTATGAAATTGAGTTTGAAGATTATCCAGAAACTGTAAAAAAGAAACTGAAACCACGTACACTATCTATTAGCAGCACTATTATTGTTGGAATTTATGATGGAGATAAATTAATAGGTAGTTTAGGAATAGATTCAAAACAAAAAATAAAGTTTAGCGAAGAGTCAAAAAAAATTTTAAAAGCACTTTCAAACGTTGCTTCATCTTATATAACTTTTAAAAATTATATTGATTTAAAAGAAAAATTTCAGGAAAGATTTATTAGTTCTATTATTTATATGTTAGAAAAATACGATGCTTATACAAAAGGTCATTCGCAAAATGTCTGTGATTACGCTTTGAAAATTGCTAAAAAATTAAATCTTTCTGAAAAAGAATTTGAAACATTGAAATATTCTGCTTTATTACATGATATTGGAAAAATGTTTATAAGACATTCCATATTAAATAAGCCAGATAAATTAACTAAAGAAGAATACGAAAAAATGAAACAGCATTCTTTTTATGGTTATCAAGTTTTAAGTAGATCTGAAGAATTGATAGATATTGGAAAAATAATTTTACATCATCACGAAAGATATGATGGAAATGGCTATCCGGATAAATTATCAGGAAATCAAATTCCACTTCTTTCAAGAATAATAAGTGTGTGTGATGCGTATGACACAATGGTAAGTAAAAGAATTTATAAAAGAAGTATGACAAAACAACAAGCATTAGAAGAGTTATTAAATAATTCTGGGACACAATTTGACCCAGAAATAGTGGAAATATTTGTAGGTAAAGTTATCGGAAAAGCTCTGCTACTTTAATTTGAGATTAGTAGAAGTTGAGGAGGTCGAATAGATATAGGATATCAATCAAAAAAATCAATTAATTTGTATAAATAAATAGATTCGAAATGATTTTAGAAATTAGATATAAATAAATTAATAAAAGAAATGAGCAGCGGAATAAAACAACAATCTGGATCTTCTCAAAAAATAAGCGCTAATAGCAAAGAATTAAACAGATTAGCAAATAGTTTAGTTGAATTAGTAACTAAATTTAAACTGTAAATAGGTTACGTTGGCAATTTATTTAGGAGGAAAAAACAAATGAAATCTGTTAAATGGAAATTAATAATACCAATACTGATATTATTAACAACGGCATTTTTTACTTTAACATTAGTAAGTATAAGAGTATCTAGAGATGCGATTGAAAAAGAAGCTTATGAAAAATTAGAAATTTTATCTGAATCTTTTCAAAAAATAAATAGAGAATTTACTTTTTATGAATCTTTGATAAATCAGCTTAGAATTCAAACTAAATATGAATACTTAAATTCTGAAGATTTTTATGTTGAAATGAATCATTTATTAAATTTTACATTATCAAATTATGATGATTTGTATAATCTTTATTTTTATTATAATTTAGAATATTGGAATTTTGCAAATAATATTTTTTATAGAAAAGTTAACGAGACTTCAGAAAGACAAGCGGTTTTAGATAAAGATTATTATGATATATCTGATCCAGGAACAGAATGGTATTTTGAGCCTATAATCTCAAGACAACCTTATTGGTCAGCTCCTTATGAATGGGATGGAGCTATGATTTCTTCTTTTATATTACCAGTTATAGTAGATAACATAGTAATTGGAATTATAGGGACTGATATTTTAGTTACAGATCTAATGAAAGAATTGATAAGTTATGAATTATATGAAACGGGTACAGCTTTTATAATTGATAAAAATTGTAAGATTATTGTACATGAAACAATAGAACCTGGCACTTTATTAACTTCTTTAGGACTAAAAGAAGTTTCTGATAAAATAAAAAATTCAAATATATATGAATCAGGTATAGCTTTTTATGAATTATCAGGAGAAAAAAGAGTAGCAGGTTTTTATAAAATGTTTAACGGGTGGACAATAGGTGTTATGGCACCAGAGAGTGAAATACTTAATCGAGTAGATACACTTCAAAATATAATAATAATAGTGTCGATAATCTCTGTTGTAATAGTTATTGTAATAGTTTTTATCATTATAATTAAAGGTATATCAACCCCATTAAAAGAATTATCTTTCGTAATTCAAGAAATATCAAATTATGATTTGAGTTATGATGAAACTCGTGAGGATTTAAGTTCATTTAAAAAAATGCTTATAAGAAAAGATGAAATAGGTAATATAAGTAAATCAATATTAATCTTAAACAACAGTCTTGTTTCGATAGTAAAAAGTATAAAAGAAAGTTCAGAAAGTATAAATAATGCATCAAACGATTTAGCTGCCATAGCAGAAGAATCAAGTGCAACCGGCGAAGAATTATCTTCAGGCTCTGAATCAATAACAAAAAATGTAGAAGATTCTAATATTTCAATAGAAAATACTACATCAGGAATACAAGAAGTCTCAGCATCAGCACAAAGTATTGCAAAACTAGCTCAAGATTTAAATGAAAATGCTACGGAAGCATTTAACGCATCTAATCAAGGAGTTAAAGGAATTAAAGAAATAGTTAATGCTGCTATAGAAGCTACAAAACAATCAAAAGATACATCTAAAGTTGTAAAAATAGTTGAAGAAAAATCTCAAAACATCGGAGAAATAGTAGCAAAGATAGACACAATAGCTGAGCAAACAAACTTATTAGCATTAAATGCTGCTATAGAAGCTGCAAGAGCAGGAGAAGCGGGAAGAGGTTTTGCAGTAGTAGCAGATGAGATAAGAAAACTAGCAGAACAAAGTTCAAAAACAACATCAGAAATAGAAAACATATTAAAAGAAATAAAAGAAGGGGTAGCCAAAGCAGATAAAGCGACAGATAAAACAGCTGAAATAGTAGAAACAGTATCAAAAAAAGCAAATCAAGTAGAAACAGAATTTGAAAGTATAATAAATAAAATAGATAAAATGAATTCAATGATAGAAAATCTAACAGCTACGAGTGAAGAACAGTCAGCAAGCACAGAAGAAATAACAAGTTCTATGGATACATCAGCAAAGTCAATGAATGAAATAACAGAACAGATAATAGAAATGAGTAAAGGAATAAAACAACAATCAGATTCAGTACAACAGATAAGTGCTAATAGCGAAGAATTAAATGCTTTAGCGGATACTCTTGTTGAACTAGTTAGTAAATTTAAATTATAATGTATCTCTATTCAAAATACATCTTATTTTTTGTGTCTATAATAGATAAATTTGGAATGAGATAGGAATTAATAACAGAACAAGTAGAACATTAATTTTTTTCGATTCATGCAAAAAGTCTCCTTCGATAAAAATAATTAATTTTATCTTAGGAGACTCCCCCTAAAAAAATACAGATAAAAAAAGCGATCGAAAAGATCGCTTTTTTTTTAGGCATTTTCATATTTTAATTTTTTCAATTTGATAATTATTAAAAATAATGAAATTACGATAATTAAAACTAAAAAAATCACACTAAAAAAGTCAACAGTTTCTCCGCTTAGTAATTTCATACCATGAGTTGCAGGAAAAATCAACCCTATATATCTTAAAAAGCTTGGAAGCATTTCTGCCGGAAACATTATTCCAGATAACATCATTGACGGTAAAAATACTAATTGCGAATACATAGTTAATTTTGATACAGATTTTGAGTAAAGACCTAAAATTATTCCTAGACATAATGTTGCGACTAAAAATAATGCGTATGATGAAAAATACATCAATATATTTAAAGGTTTTTCGGCTTCAAAAAATATCGGAGCAGTTACAAAAATTATTAGACACACAAATAAAAGATTTACAAAACTTGAAACAAATGAAGTTAAAGGTATAACCCATAATGGAATATTAGACGATTTGAATGATTTTTTTATGTCTACTTTAAAATATTCAATTATAGTTCCTGGAGTCCCTACCAATGACCCCATAGTCACTGCAAAAATACTCATCGAAGCTATTAATGTTTCTTTTGTTTCTGGCATTATAGAAGTAAAAACAATACTCATAAATGTGTAAAATATAAGCGGAACAATATAAAATGTAATTAGTATTTCTTTATTCCTAAAATCTAGTTTTAATTTTAAATAAAGTGTATATAAGAATTTTTTCATTAATCTTGTGCCTCCTTAGTAATTTCTATAAATCTTTGCTCAAGCGAAGGTTGTTCTAAATATATATCAAGAAGTTGTGCATCATTACTTTTTATATAGTTAATTATTTCATGTATTGTTTCAAGAATTTTTTCTGTTTTAATTTTATAATACCCATTTTTATCTATTTCAAAATTAAAAAAATCAAAATCAATTTTTTTATCTGTTTTCAATAAAATCGAACATTCGTTTTTCGTTTTAAGTGCTATTTCTTTAGGTGTTCCAAACGTTTTTATATTTCCTTTTACCATTATTCCAACTCTATCACATAAACTTTCAACTTCCGCCATATCGTGTGATGCTAATATTATAGTAACCCCCATTTTTTTAAGTTTTTTAATTTCTTCATGAAGAGTAACTCTGCCTTCAACATCAAGACCTGCAGTAGGTTCATCAAGAAAAAGGATTTTAGGGTTATGCGCAAGTGCCAATGCGAGATGAAGCCTTCTTTTTTGGCCAGTAGACATAGATTTATAATATTTATTGTACATATTTTTAAATCCAAATGTATCGAGTAAATCATTTCTAAAATCAACTCCTCTCCATGTGCAAAATAGTTTCATAGCTTCTTTTGCTGTTATTAAATCCGGAAGTGATGAAGATTGAAGTTGAATTCCTGTAATGCCTTTTTTTAAAGCATCTTCTGGGGATAAACCCATAACAGAAATACTTCCACCATCATACTCTCTCAAAGATTCTATACATTCAAGTGTAGTAGTTTTTCCCGCTCCATTAGCTCCTAAAAGACCAAAAATTTCGTTTTCATAAACTGCAAAATTTGTTTCGTTTAAAGCTTTGTTGGTTCCATAAAATTTTTTTAGATTTTTTACATCAATTAAACTATTCATCTTTTCCTCCCATATCAGGTATTTGAATACCATTTTTTTGAAAATATGCTGAAAGTGCGTTAGAAATAAATTTTTCAATTTTACTGAACAATATAACAAAATCTGAATTATCAATATTATTTTTGTCGTCCCACATTTTTATTAAATTTTCGAGCATGGAAGGATCGCCGTCAGTAAAAAGCATTATCATATCCCACCATTCATTTGCGAGATTAATACCTTCGTCACTATCTGGTAAAATATTATTTTCTTGATAATCAAAAGCTTTTTCACATAAAAGTGTCATTTTTTGCATAAACTCTTCAGAGCTTTTTTCATCAAATCTTGAAATAATATTATTAAACATTTCTTTATCAAAATACTTAACTATCCAATAATTTTTATCATTTTCTCTCAGTAAAGATAAAATATTTGAAAATATTTCCCAATCTACTTTACCTAAAACGTTCATCTCTTTTCGGAATTTTTTAATAACGTTTAAAGTTTCGTCCATTTTTTTCATCTGCTCTTCTAAAATTTTCTCTTGCGTTTCAAGAAGAGCATCTGCTTCTTCTACAGTTTCAGCGGGAATCAATTTATCTTTAATATCTTCTAAAGAAAAACCAAGTTGTTTTAAATTAATTATTTGATGAAGTATAACTTGATCTTTCATAGAATATAGCCTTCTACCCCCTTCGGTAAATCCTGATGGTTTTAACAAATCAATTTGATCATAATATTGAAGCGTTCTTGTAGAAACATTCATTTTTTTAGCCAATTCACCAACAGTTAAAAATTTTGTTTTTTTCATATTTATCACCTCAAACATATAATATCACGTGACGTTACGTGATAAACAAGCGTTTGTTGTAAACGTTATGTAATTTTTATTTTAATTTTATTTTTCTAAAAACATAATTTGCAAAAAACATTTTAACCAAACAGTTACTTTAAATATATTTTTAATTAAACAAAAAGTTGTACTATCTTTATATATAACGGTTTGGTTAACTGAAAAACGTGTAGTTGTTTTAGTTAAAAAGTTAATCAGATTGTGAAAAATTTCTTTAAAATTCACGAATTCATTTTGGAGGTGTTTTTATGGCAAAGTATGAAGTAACAAAATCTTTGGATGTTATGGGTGAAGTTTGTCCTGTACCTGATGTAGAAACAAAGAGAGCTTTGAAAAAAATGAAAGCGGGAGAAATCCTTGAAGTTTTAGTAGATTATTCTATGTCAAAAGAAAGAATTCCAGAAACGGTTCAGAAGATGGGTCATGAGGTTTTAGAAGTTGAAGAAGTTGGAACTTCCGAATGGAAAATATATATTAAAGTAAAATAATAATATTCTACAATATGGGGGTAATTTTATGGTATGGACAGGCTTGTTAATTGGTTTAATTTTTGGAGCATTACTTCAAAGGGGTAGAGTTTGCTTTAATTCTGCATTTAGAGATGTAAAATTGATAAAAGATAATTATGTTTTTAAAATTGGTATTTTAACCGTGGCTCTTTCTATGATTTTTTTTCATTTTGCTGCGCAATTTGGTTGGATAAGAATGAGTCCACCAACTTTTAACTGGATTTCAACTATTCTTGGTGCGTTCGTTTTTGGTATGGGTATGGTTTTAGCAGGCGGGTGTGCTTCGGGAGTTACTTATAGAATTGGAGAAGGTTTAACTACAGCATGGATGGCTGCATTTGCTTATGGTTTAACAGCTTTTGCTGCACAAAGAGGTGCTTTAAGTTTTATTCGTAACGGGTTGTCTTCATTCAATGTAACGGTTGCTAATGAAAACGAAATGTATACTGCCGTTACTGGACCAACGCTTTCTTCATTATTAGGGATTAGCCCTTGGATTCCTGCTTTAATAGTTGCCGCTCTTTTGTTATGGTATGTTTTCGGGACAAAAACAACACCTAGAAAATCTACTATGGATTGGAGATTGTTATCTGTATTACTAGCTATTGTTGCTGTAGTTGCTTATATATTATCGTTTGCAGCTGGTAGAAATTATGGTTTAGGTATAACGGGTTCTTGGGTTGCCTTGTGGAACAGCTTTTTAACAGGGGCAAAATTAAATTGGGCTTCTTTGCTTATAATAGGTATTATTGTAGGAGCTACTATAACTGCTGTTGTTAATAAAGAATTTAAATTAAGAATGCCTAAACAACCTTCTACTTATGCAAAAGTTCTTTTGGGCGGTTTCTTAATGGGTTTAGGAGCTACTCTTGCCGGTGGTTGTAATATAGGGCATTTCCTTACCGGATTACCTATGTTAGGTATTTCATCTATACTTGCTTCTGTTTTCTTCATTTTAGGAAACTGGGCAATGACATGGTTCTTGTACGAAAGAGAATGATCAGGAGGTTTTTTTATGAAAATAACAATTCAAGTGATGGCTCAACCTTACACTTATCAGGATCTTGACTCTGCGATAAAAATTGCTGAAAAAGCTTTAGATAAAGGTCATGAAGTAGGTATTTTTTTATTTTGTGATTCTGTTCTTGCAATTAATAATCTTATAAAACCTATAAGAATGGATAGAAATATTCCTAAAATACTTGAACAGATGATTGAAGAAAAAGGTTTAAAAGTTGATATTTGTGGAATTTGTATGGATTATAGAGGAATAAATAAAGATATGATAATTAAAGGAGCTAATACAAGCGGATTACCAGAGCTTGCAGAATTGGTTTATAATTCAGACAGATTCATTAGCTTTATGGCGTGAGGTGAAATTAAATGGATAAAAAAGTTTTATTTGTTGTTTATCAGGCACCCGTTGGTTCTATTTGGACTAACGAAGTTTATAGAACTGCTTTTGGAATGTATGGTGAAGATATTGAACCAGCTGTTCTTGTTATGGATGAAGCATCTATTGGTTTATCAAGCAACACTAAACCTGAAAGCTTGAACCTTCTTCCTATTAGTATGGTTCACAGATTTATTAAAAAGTATGAAACAGAAGTTTTTGGTGTGGAAGAACATTTGAAAAAATATAATGTGAAAAATATTGATGAAAACTTTAATGCTAAAATTATTAAAGAAGATGAATTATCAGATTTTTTCCATTCATATGATTATGTTATTTATATGTGAGGTGTTTCTAAATGGCACTTATATTAGTTAAGTACGGAATTGATAATCCGGCAGAAAAAATTAAATTAAAAACTTCAAAAGATGAAGATAGTATCGTTTTAATACAAAATGGAGTTTTTTGGGCTTTATCCGATGAAATTAATAATGTAAAAGGTACTTTGTTTGCTGTTAAAGAAGATTTTATAGCAAGAGGTTATGATGAATCAGAGTGCAAAGTTAAATTGATTAATTATTCAGAATTTGTGGAAGTAATTGAAAAAGAAGAAAAATTTATAGGTTAAATAACTTGGAAGGAGTTAAATCTCCTTCCTTTTTGTTAAAAAGGATTTACATAAAATTTGTTTTCATATTACGGAAAACATTTTATGTTATGATAAAATTATAAGAAAAAACTTTTAATTTTATATTGGCTGGAGGAAGTTAGTGAAAAATTTTAACGGAAAAGTTGAAACGATGAATTTACCTATGTTGTTTAAAACTTTATCTAATCAATCAAGATTGGAAATATTGATTTTATTAAAAGATAACTGTTCAACAGCAACAGAAATTTCAAAAATGTTGAACATGGACATTTCTTCTGTTTATAGAAATTTAAAAAATCTTCAAAACAAGTCTTTAATAGTTTCTTTCACGCAAAAAGGTGTAGAAAGATATGATTTGGCTTCAAGTCATGTGTATAATTTGATAGAAGCCGCAATTAAAGTTTTAACTTCTATTAAGCAGACTAAATTGGTTCAACCTGAAGTATTTAAAATTTTCAGTAAAGATATAGATGCTTTGAGTGACATTGTAGCAGATAAAGTTTTAGATGTTAGAGGTGAGATGTGTCCTGTTCCTGATGTTGAAACTTGCAGACAACTTAATAAAATGAATTCGGGAGAAATTTTACTGCTGTTAATTGACTATCCTCTTTCAAAAGAAAGACTTCCAAAAATTTTGGAAAATGAAGGGCATGAGCTTTTAGCTATTTCAGAAGATAAATTAGGAGATATAAAATTATATATTAAAAGGAGGTAGGTTTTTTTTATGTATAATACAGTTGTTATTGGTGGTGGACCTGGTGGATATGTTGCAGCAATAAGATTGGCTCAATTAGGGAAAAAAGTTGCTGTAGTTGAAAAAGATAATGTTGGCGGAACTTGTACAAACTGGGGTTGTATTCCTACAAAAGCTATGTTGACTGCGGCTCATTTATATACTGATATAATTGAAAAGTCTAAAAAAATGGGTATAATAGTTGAAAAAGCAGATTATGATATTGCAGGTATTATGAAACATACAAATAAATCTATAACAATGTCAAGAAAAGGTATAGAATTTTTATTCAAAAAAAATAAAATAGATTTATTTAAAGCCGAAGCTGAAATTATTGATAAAACTCATGTAAAAGCTGGAGATGATATTTTAGAAACAGAAAATATTATTTTAGCACACGGTTCACAACCTTTAATGTTTCCTCCATTTAATAGTATTGAAGGCATTTGGACAAGTGATGATGTTTTCAAAATGTCTGAAGTACCTGAATCTATTTTGATAATTGGTGGCGGAGTTATAGGGTTAGAATTTTCAACATTCTTTGCAAGTTTAGGTAAAAAAGTGTATTTGGTTGAATTATTTGAACATATTCTTCCTTATGAAGATGAAGATGTTGCTGCTGAAGTTAGAAAAGTGTTGAAGAAAAAAGGTGTTGAAATTTTAGAAAAACATAAAGTTTCTGAAGTTATAAAAAATGGAGATACTTTCATTTCTAAACTACAGTGTGATGAAGAGATTAAAGAAATTGAAACTCAAAAGGTTTTACTTGCTGTTGGTAGAAAACCTGTTATTACTGAAGATATTAAAAAACTTGGTGTTGAAATAGAAAAAGGTGTTAAAACTGATAAAAAAATGAAAACGAATATAGATAATATTTATGCAGTTGGAGATATAAGAGCTCAAATAATGCTTGCGCATGTAGCTAGTTTTGAAGGCATTGTTGCTGCTCATAATATTGCTGGGGAAGAAAAAGAAATGGATTATTCTGCAGTTCCTTCTATAATTTTTTCCACTCCAGAAATTGCTTCAACAGGTGTTAGAGAAAAAGATGTAAATCCTGAAGAGGTTATCATTTCAAAATTTCCTGTTTCTGCAAATGGAAGAGCAAGAACTATGGAAGAAAAAGATGGCTTCGTTAAAGTAATTGCAGAAAAAGATACAGGTAAAATTATAGGTTTCTCAATCGTTTCTCCAAGTGCTACTGATATGATTATGGAAGGTGTTATTGCAGTAAAATATGGTTTAACTGTCGAACAATTAGCTGATTCTATTCATCCTCATCCGACTTTAACAGAAACTATTTTAGGAGCAATTGAAGGAGCAGAAGGTTTAGCTATTCATATATAAAAACGGGAGAATTTCTCCCGTTTTTTTATTGGCTTTTTATTCAAAACAAAGTTATAAAACCGGATAGTAATTTTTTAAAACAAGATAAAAATGTTATAATTATGTTGAATGAAATGAAAAAATTGGAATAATGAAAACCAATCCACACCGTCAACCTTTGCTTGGAAATAAAGAAAATTTAAAGAAAAAACCATAAAAGGTTTTATGTAGTGTAACAGCCACGCTGAACTTTGCACGGCGTTACAGCACATATGACAATGTAGATATTTTATAGATGGTGTTAGGAAAAACATTAAAACGAAATGCTTATAATAATGAAGTAGTAAATAATGATAAAATAAACGCTCACAAGAGTTCAAATTTTCTAAAAAACAGATTTCACTCTGAGAAACAATGCTAAAATTAGCAAACTCGCTACGCTCAAACATGCTATTTTCTAAACGCATTTTATCACCACCCTCAATTGTTTTTATAACGAAAATTCTCAATTGTTCGCTACTTTATTTCATAATTATTTACTGTCAAAACATTATTAAAACAGACTTTGAATTAATTCCCCTCATTGAGGGGTGGCAATCGAAGATTGACGGGGTGGACAGGTTTTAAAGAATTTGAACGAAAAAAGGCTAAGATAAAAATGTGCTAAATTTAAAGAAAAAGCCATAAAAGGTTTTATGTAGTGTAACAGCCACGCGTTTTGTGCACGGCGTTACAGCACAGACAACAACATTTGCATGAAATATGAAATCTTATATAAATTAGT
>Ga0334890_1002498_pt1 | contig 21021 bp, 22 predicted proteins | sample GraSluR1_MG_3_FD_207220 | JGI IMG/M metagenome (GOLD analysis project Ga0334890, IMG submission 207220) | Sludge microbial communities from methane-producing bioreactor in Wageningen University, Netherlands - Granular Sludge_31_08-R1 | ecosystem: Engineered > Bioreactor > Anaerobic >... | reverse complement strand
GGGTTTAGAACGTCGTGAGACAGTTCGGTCCCTATCCACCACGGGCGTAGGGTATTTGAGGAGATCTGCTTCTAGTACGAGAGGACCGAAGTGGACGAACCGCTGGTGTACCGGTTGTGACGCCAGTCGCATACGCCGGGTAGCCATGTTCGGCCCGGATAACCGCTGAAGGCATCTAAGCGGGAAGCCGCCTTCAAGATGAGATACCCCGTTTCGTAAGGAAGTAAGGCGTCCCGTAGACGACGGGGAGATAGGCCGGAGGTGTACGCCCTGCGAGGGGTTGAGCTGACCGGTACTAATACGCCGAGGCCTTTTCCTCGATATGTTTTTTCTTCTTTTGACTTCTGTTGGAGAGTGCGGCGGGTACAGAGATGGATTTTCGGTGGTCATGGCGAAGGTGTCATACCCGGTTCCATGCCGAACCCGGCAGTCAAGCCCTTCAGCGCCGATGGTACTGCGGAGGCTATCCGTGGGAGAGCAGGTCGCCGCCGGAAATCCTTTCATACAGAAACCGAAGGCCGTCCGTTATATCGGACGGCCTTCGGCGTATGTGGATGCCGACCTCCCCCCGGCAGCCTTCACCGGGGTTTGCCATTCCCCTATTCTTCCTGCATCAGACAGGAGCATATGTCTTCGTTGTGCCCTTTCCCTCTTCCGACGCGTACGGTTTCGATCGAAAGATGTCCTTCCCTCTGAAGCATCAGGAGGATGGAGAGCAGCGATGATTGCTCAATTCCTATCAGATCTGCCGTGGCGACGATATCCAATTCCTTCCCCGGCTCCGCTATGCGCCTTACCTCGCCGCCGATGAGTGCAAGCCACTGTGAGAAAAGCCCCTGTATTTCAGGGACACTGGCCGACGCCATCTGCGCGGTTTTTGTAATAGATTCGACGAGCCGAGCAGTAACAAGCGCCTCGGAGTCAAGAAGCTTTTTTATCTCCTGCAGTGCCGTTTTTTCAGACGATATTTCGCTCATGACAGTGCTCCTTTCAGTGTGTGGATGTTCGCGCGTTTCAATGGTAAACTGCGGACATGTTACAATATATTCTTGAAGGGTCCATGCTTCTCCTTCTATTGTAGTCTATTTCCCGGTGTTGAAACAAGACCGTATTGGGCAGGAGGTTTTCGATGAAACGACGGCTCGGCGTAATAGCCGATACTCATGGACATGAGGATGCATGGGAGAAGGCTTTGGATTTATGGGGCGCTTCCCTCGATGCGATTCTCCATGCGGGGGATGTCCTTTCGTCCGATATTGATACCGGGTTGGCCGGAATGATTCGCTCCGCTCCTTTTCCTGTTATAATTTCCAGGGGTAATTGTGATTATCCTGAAGATGAGAAGCTGCTTCATCGTCCTCTTCTCTCGCCGTACGCTTTTGTGTGGTGGAACGGAAAAAGCATTTTGATGGCGCACGGCAACGCCTTTCAGTCGACGCGAACTCTCGCGTTGCAAAGCGGAATGGACCTTGTGATTTACGGGCATACACACGTGGCGTCCGTCGTGAGAGAGGAGCGGACTCTCTTTCTCAATCCTGGTTCCGCATCCCTTCCGAGAGGAAGAGACCCTGCAAGCGCGGCCCTCATCGACGATGATGAGATTGTGATCGCTACACTCGACGGTATGGTGCTCCATAGAGAACAATGGAAATAAAAAGGTGAGAGCTATTTTCCCGGGAGGTAGAAACTATGAAGGATCTGACGTTGACTGATGGCAAGGATATGAAGACCCGCGAGATGGAGGGCAGGGGAGCGGAGCATATCACGCTTGTTTTCGCATTGTACGAGGAGGATTTCGGCCTTGATGTAACGTATGTAAGGGAAATCGTCAGGGTTCCTCCTTTCATTACCAGGGTCCCCAACTCTCCGGACTATATTCGCGGAGTCATCAACCTTCGAGGTTCCATCGTTCCGGTATTCGACATGGAGCTGAAAATAGGGATGATGCAGAAAGATCTCACCGATGAAGCCCGTATTGTGGTCGTTTCATGGAACGAAATTCTCTTCGGCATCATTGTGGACTCTGTCCGGGAAGTCTGCACGATCTACGACAACCAGATCGAAACCGCGGCCAATCTCAATACCTCAATGGATAAAAAATATCTCCTCGGCGTGGCAAAACATGAAGATGGCCGCCTGATCGTTCTGCTTGACCTCGCATCGCTCTTCGACATCGACCAAATCCTGGAAGAAGAGGCGTAGGAAGGCTGCATCACGCCCTGATGCTCCGTATCGATCTCCACCTTCACAGCACTTTTTCCGACGGTTCCATGACGCCGGAGGCTCTGGTCGCTCATGGGCGCAGTAAGGGATTATCGGTCATGTGCCTGACGGACCACGATACTCTTGACGGCATCCCTTCATTTCTTGCAGCGTGTTCCCGATGGAATATCGCCGGTCTTTCAGGAATCGAACTGGCTGCCGATCACGTGAGGACCGTTCATATTCTGGGGTATCGCCTTGACATGCGGAGAACGGGAATGACAGCCGTGCTCGAGAAACTCCGAGAGGGCAGGCTCGCACGGAACGCTGAGATGTGTGCGAAACTGCGGAAAATGAGTGTCGACATATCACTTGAGGAAGTGTCCCTGGAAGCAAGCGGGGATGTGATCGCCCGCCCGCATATGGCGCGGGTTTTGGTGAAAAAAGGATATTCTCCTGATATACCGTCGGCATTTTCCCGGTACCTGAATTCGGCATCCCCGGCCTACGTCGAGCGGTATCGTCTTTCCGCAGCGGAGTGCATCCGTCTTATTTCGGATGCTGGAGGTCTTGCCGTCCTTGCTCATCCCGCACAGACCTCCGAGAATCTCACGGAACTCCGAAAAATCGTAAAAGAACTGAAGAATTACGGGCTTTGGGGAATTGAATGTCTTTCTTCCCGTACTCCGGCCTGGCGGATTTTCCAGTATCTCTCCCTGGCTGCGGACTTCGGGCTCTTTCCTACTGCGGGCAATGATTTTCACGGAAATAACCGCACTTCGGCCCCGATGGGGATCGTGGTGACGGAGGATTTTCTCCCCTGGGCCCGGCTGGGAATCTCATTGTAAGAGGCCGGGCTTGAACGGACCAGTACCGAAAAGGCGAATTCCGGCAGGAAAACCCTCCGGAATTCGCCTTTTTGATGGTATTATATGAAGGCTGGATTCTGCTGTCCACATTGAAACGCATTTGTCTTTCAGCCTGTGCAAGGAGGATTTCGAAATGTTTTCTGCAGATCTAAAAAGTGATACGGTGACAAAGCCTTCCCCTGAGATGCGCAAAATAATGGCCGCCGCAGAGGTTGGCGACGATGTCTACGGAGAGGATCCCACCGTCAATCGAATGGAGGAAAAGGCCGCGCACCTTACCGGAATGGAGTCCGCTCTTCTGCTCCCGTCCGGAACAATGGGAAATCTCGTAGCCGTTTTGACGCACTGCGGACGCGGGGACGGGGCGATCGTCGGCATGGATTCCCATGTGCTGAACTATGAAGGAGGAGGGCTGGCCGCTCTCGGAAGTATTGTTCCCCTGGTGGCGGACGACTCGTCCGGACTCATCTCTCCCGAGGAAGTCCGCAGGCATTGCAGGCCATCCAATGTCCACTTCGCTCCGGCGCGTCTTCTCTGTCTCGAAAATACGCATAACAGGAGGGGCGGTCTTGCCCTGTCGCCCATACAGATCCGCTCGTCGGCCGAAGCGGCACATGACGCGGGGCTGACGGTTCACATGGACGGTGCCAGGATTTTCAACGCGACCACGGCCTGGAACTGCTCGGTGACGGATTTCACCTCGAGCCTTGATTCTCTTCAATTCTGTATTTCCAAAGGGTTGGGGGCCCCGGTCGGGAGCATTCTCTGCGGAAGCCGCGACTTTATCGACAGGGCCCGCCACTGGAGGAAAAGACTCGGAGGCGGTCTTCGGCAGGCCGGTATCCTTGCCGCAGCGGGACTGTACGCTCTGGAGCATAATATCGAACGGCTTCGAGAGGACCATGAAAATGCGGAGCTTCTCGCAACGCTCCTTTCCAGGAGCGACGTGATCGAAGTCGAACGCAACGAGAAGCCGACAAATATGGTCTACTGCCGTATGCCCGAGGGACGCGGAAAGGATCTTCACCTTCGCTGTGCGGATCGGGGCGTTTTTTTCAACGCGGTCGCCGACGGACGGTTCCGCCTTGTAACGCACCTCGATGTCTCGAGAGACCAGGTCGCACGCGCCACTGAAATCATTCTCGAGGAGGCTTCTGCTTCTTGAGAAATTTTCCGGAGAGGAGAGCGGTTGAACAGGCCGCCTTCTTCATGATCGAAAGGGCGAAAAAGAAAGGAGCCTCCGCTGCGGACGTTCTTTATACGTTCAATACCGGACACTCCATCTCCCTGCTCGACGGAGAGCCCGAAAAAATTTCCGGCGGGTTCTCGCTCGGAATCGGGCTTCGCACTCTCGATTCAAAAGGACGTCAGGGTGTCGCCCATGTCAACTCGATCGACCGGAATATTCTGGAAGAGGTGGTGGAGTGGAGCGTCGCCAACTGTGCATCCGCCGAACCGGACCCCGACGTTGTTCTGGCTGAACCGACCGCTCTTCAATCATCGGATCTCGAACTCTCCGATGATGCGATTCTCAACATCACACCGGACGAGCGCCTTGCATTCTGTAAAGAGATGTGGAGTGCGGCGAAAAGCGCGGATCCCAGGGTAGCCTCTGTCAGAAGCGCATCCTGGGGAGACGGCGCCGGAGAGGTATTGTACGTTTCCTCGGCAGGAATGGTGGGCTGGTACGAGGGAGCGAGCGCAGGTTGCGGCGTCTCCGTGGTCCTTTCATCCGGAGAAACCATGGAGATGGGCGGCTACGGAGACGAGAGTCGTTTGCTCTCCTCCCTTTCTCCCCGATCGGTCGCTCTGCAGGCCGTCGGGAGAACGGCGCTCATATTGGGAGGGGAACCGCTTCCGACCGGCAGATACGACCTTGTCCTCGATGCGGAGTCCGCATCGTCCTTTATCGAAGTCTTGGGAGAACTCTTTCTCTCCTCCAACATCCACAAGAATAAATCCTTTCTGAAGGGGACCCTCGGCAAGAAGGTCGCTTCGGGGGTGCTGACTCTCGTGGACGACGGAATCCTCAAAGGAGGGATCGCAACTGCGCCCTTCGACGGGGAGGGAGTGCCCTGCTCGAGGACATGCCTGCTCTCCAAGGGGGTTGTGCAGTCGTGGCTTTACAACCTGAAGTATGCCCGTATCGACGGCGTTCGTTCAACCGGCAACGCCGGCCGTTCCGTTGCAGGAGTGCCGGACGTGGATTCTTCAAACCTCTCGCTTCTGCCGGGAAAGTGGACTCCGGAGGATCTTCTCATCCAGGTGGGAAACGGGATTTACGTCACGGAACTGCTCGGTCTTCACACGATCAACCCCGTGAGCGGTGAATTTTCGCTGGGAATAAAGGGCGCATGCATCCGGGGAGGGGAAATCGGCCCGCCGGTCGCCGGAATGACCGTTGCGGGCAATCTGAAGGACGTTCTGCAATCGATCGACCTTGTAGGGAACGACTTCAAATATTTCGGGAGCATCGGCTCCTGTTCACTGGTGATTCGTGATGTCGCAGCTGCGGGTATTTAGACTTCTTTCCGTTTTGTTGATTCTCGCCGCTTGCCTTTCTTCGGCAACGGCCGAGGGGGCCCTTTCTCTTTTTTCGGGAAGCAGCCGTCTTGGTAATGTCTCTTCGATGAAACAGGGAGGATTGACCCTTGTTTCCGCGAACGAAATCGCATCCCTCCTCGGGTTTTCAGCTGCAGCAAAAGACGACATGCTGATTGTAACGGCGGGGAGAAACAAAATTCAGCTTGTGGCCGGAGCGGCTGCGGCCTGGCTCAATGTCGAACTTGTTCCTCTGGCGGCTCCGTGCATTCAGCGGAATGCGCAATGGTTTCTGGAAAGCAGGTCGGCTCTCAAGCTCTTTAATGCCCTTCTCTCCCGTTCAGGAAAAGACGAGTCGCTGCAATGGGGCGGCGAAGCACCCGCGGCCCCTTCTGCTCCGGAAGCTCCTCCTGCCTCGGTGCCCCGGGAGACCCCCGGGCCGCCACTTTCCCCCGAACTTCCTACTGTACAGCCTTCGCCGGGAAGCTCCGCTTCTGCGCGTCCTGTTCTGAAAGGGGTGCGATGGGGGATCGAAGAGGAAAAAATCAGGGCCGTGATGGACTTTGAGGGACAGGGAGATCCGGAGATTCAACGGAGCACCGGAAGCGTAAAAGTGTTTTTCGCGCCGAGCGCAACGTCCCTGTCCGGACTGCCTTCACCATACCGCGAGGTGAATGTCGGTTCACTGAACTTCGGAGACCGGATTCTTCTGGATTTCACATCTTCGCTGCCCGTTCTGGAAATACTCCTGCTTGATGCTCCGAGAAGGCTGGTGATCGACTACAGGAGAGGCGGCGCCTCCCCGCCGGCCCCGGTGAAAACCCCTCAGCTTCCGGATGTTCCGCGCCCTGTTTCGCCGACCCCTGTACGCTCCCCAGCCCGCTCCGGAAAGAGAATTGTCGTTGTGGATCCCGGTCATGGAGGCAGGGATCCGGGAGCAGTCGCAAACCGACTCCGTGAAAAGGACATCAACCTGTCCGTCTCGCGAATGCTCGTCGCGAAGCTGAAAGAACTCGGCATGGATGCACGTCTTACAAGGGATACGGATGTCTATCTCACGCTGCGGCAAAGGACCGATATCGCAAATCGCATGAATGCGGACGTCTTCGTCAGTGTTCATACGAACGCCCTCCCTCCGGGGAGAAGCGCGACCGGAATGGAGATCTACCTCATGGCGCTCCCTACCGACAAGGACGCGATGGAGCTTGCACGGTTCGAAAACAGGGAACTGGCCGAGCACAACGGCGATACAGATGCTGCAGCCGATAAAAGAACACAAATGCTGCTGAACATCCTCGGCAACATGCAGCAGAACGCAAAGATCCATGAGAGCACAGGCTTCGCAGAATATCTTTTCAATGCCGGCAAGACGGGCGGAATCAAGATGCGGCGCGTGGCTCAGGCTCCGTTTTATGTCCTGCGGGGGGCGGCCATGCCGGCTGTTCTGGTCGAGTTGGGATTTCTTACGGACAGGCAGGAGGCTCGCCTTCTCGCCGACAAGTCATATCAGCAGAGGATGGCGAATGCTCTCGCTCAGGGAATACATGAGTACTTAAAAAACAACTGACCCGAGGAGGACGATCGATTCATGGGGCGAAAGTACGACGACTACGAAGATGAATTCGAGATGCGGAGAGACGAAGCTCCCCCTTCATCGAGGCGCTCGCGGGAAACGGGCGAGTCCGGACGGAAGGCGCCTGTATTCGTTCGCCTGCTCGCTTGGACGGGAGTCCTGGTCTTTTGCTTCGCGGCGGGATACGTGGGAACGTCCGTCGCGTTGAGGATGCTGAATCGACAGGATATTCTTCTCCGGAAAGACGTCGCGGCGGACAGGGAGCAGGCTGAAAAAATCCTCGACGGCGACTCGGGCGAGATTCGCCTGAGTGCGCGCAGGGTATCCTTTACTCTCTATTATCCGAAGGACGGGAATATTGTCTCGGAAAAAGTGGAACTCCTCTCCGGAATCATGGAGGACGATATTCGCCAGATGCTCGCAAAACTATTCGCTCAAAATCAGGGAAGAGGCGCCTCCGACACCAAGCTGCTGAATGTATTCCGGTCGGGAGACACCCTCTATCTCAACTTCAACCCTCCTTTCCTGACGCTCCTTTCAAACCAGGGTGAACAGGGGAGCGCCCTCTTCATTACCGGAGTGGTTCAGACGATGAGCGAGAACTTCTCCCCGATCGTGCAGGTGCGGTTTCTCGTCGACGGCAAGGAACCTAAAAGCGGAGCTCCGGTGGATCTCACCGTTCCGTGGCGTCTTCCGAGAGGATGAGACGTTCCGATGCCGGCGCGCGTTCCCTTTCTGAAAAGCTGACGGTTCGGAAGCTCGACTCCCTTCTTTTCGCGAGCGGGAACCGCGGCAAATATGTCGAGGTGGTCGATCTTTTCAGGCCGCTCGGTATCACCATTCTTTTTGGTCCCGACAAGGTTGATATCGAAGTGGAAGAGACCGGGAGCAGCTACGAAAGCAATGCTTATCTCAAGGCCAGGGCGTTCGCCCTCGCCTCCGGAATCCCCTCCCTGTCGGACGACAGCGGGGTAGAGGTGCGAGCGCTGAATTGGGAACCTGGGATATTTTCCGCCCGCCTCGCTTCCGCCGATGAAGAGAGAATTTCTCTCCTGCTCGAACGGATGGAGGGAAAACAGGATCGTTTTGCCCGTTATGTCGCGGCCTTCGCGCTTTATTTCCCCTCTGAGGAGTTCTGTATTCTTACGGAGGGGATCTGCCCCGGAGAAATTCGAACCGCTCCGTCCGGCGGATTGGGATTCGGTTACGACCCTATCTTCGCCCCGTACGGGTTTGAGGGAACTTTCGGGGAAATTCCTGAAACGGTAAAAAGAAAAATTTCTCATCGGGCTGTGGCAGGATATCGATTAATGGATATCCTTTCAGGAAATTGTGTGGTAGAATAGCTTTTCGTTCGGATTTGTTTCCCATTTTTTAGGAGGTGCGCGACTTGAAGACGTTTCTCGGTGTCGTCCACATACTTCTCTGCCTGGCTCTTTCCGGAGTCATCCTTCTTCAGCAGAGAAAACAGGGCGGTTTTTCAGGTATTTTCGGCGGGGGAACCCAGGCCGACATGGGTGGAAGCCAGTGGCAGCGGTTCACTGGACTTTCAAAGGTGACTGTTCTCCTTACCGCTATTTTCATGCTCACGTCCATAGTACTCGTTCTCCTGTAAGAAGAACAGGCCATGGATCTTTCTGCCAGGGGGCAATCCCGCCCGCCCTGCCCGAAAATGGATGCTTATACGGACGTCCGCGAGTTTCAACCTGAAGGAGAGCGGCTTTACTCCGCTACTCACGAGGAGATTCTCGAGGGACTCACTACCGATGTGTATTTCGTAAAGACCCGGGATGTCCTTCGCAGGAGCGGCAAGTTGTCGACGAACGTCACGGCTGAGATCTTTGCCAGGAAGAACGGGATCTTCGCCGGTCTTGACGAAGTGATGACCATCCTCAAGGGCAGGGATCTCGAAGTGCATGCCATTCGTGAGGGCGATCCCTTTCAACCGAAAGAGGTCCTGCTCAGGATAACCGGATCATACGAGCTTTTCGGAAAGTACGAGACCGTACTCCTGGGAATGCTCGCGAGCGGCTCCGCGTGGGCGACTGCGGCGAGGCATTGTGTCGACGCCGCCGAGGGAAAGCCGGTGCTTTGCTTCGGAGCCAGGCATGTCCATCCTGCAGTTGCTCCCGTAATGGAGAGGACAGCCGTCCGGATCGGCGGATGTTCTGGCGCAAGCTGCATTCTCGGCGCCAAGCTTGCCGGAATCGAGCCGGTCGGTACCGTTCCTCACGCCGCGGTGCTGATATCCGGGGATACCGTGGATCTCGCACGGGATTACGATGCCGTGATGCCCCCGGAAGATCCCCGTATCGTCCTTGTCGATACCTTCAAGGACGAAGCCGAGGAATCTCTCCGTGTCGCGGCTGCGCTGGGCGAGAAACTGAGCGGTATTCGACTCGATACTCCCGGTGAACGCGGCGGCGTTTCTCCCGATCTTGTAAGGGAGGTACGGTATCGTCTGGACATGGCCGGATTTTCTTCTGTCCGGATTATCGCCTCGGGCGGACTCTATCCGGAGCGAATCCGCGAACTGGGAAAGGCAGGCGCCGACGCCTTCGGCGTGGGGAGCTACATATCCCATGCCGCCCCTATCGATATGACGATGGATATCAAAGAAATCGACGGAAATCCGGTAGCCAAACGCGGCAGATTGCCGGGCAGAATGGAAAATCCCCGGATGTTCCGCGTCCTGTAAGACGTACCTGATAGTCCCGAGTACCATCTTGTCCCGATCGCTCCTCCGCTGAAGAGCGGCTTTTTTCGGATGCCCCTGCCACGCTTCCGCAAAGAGAGTCGTTTCACAGCCGGAGAAGAGATGACGTATCAATAGAAGAACGAACTAGAAAGATCAAGGAAGCATTTTTTGAAGGAGGAAATACCATGTTGGGTAATCGATCCTATATGGCCACCAAAGAAAAGGTGGAGCGGAAGTGGTACATCGTCGACGCCACCGACAAACCTCTTGGCCGCATAGCGTCTCAAGTCGCCATGATACTCATGGGCAAGAACAAGCCCACGTATACACCGCACGTTGATACCGGCGATTTCGTCATTATCGTCAATGCGGATAAGGCCATGCTGACAGGAAACAAGCGCCTGAAGAGCACCGTCCATCACTATACGGGATGGCTCGGCGGCTTTCGTTCGGCGACGTACGGTGAAATGATGGACAAGAAGCCGGTTCAGCTGATGGAGCGGGTTGTAAAAGGGATGCTCCCCAGGAACAAGCTGCACTTTTACCGGAAACTCAAGGTGTATGCGGGCCCTGAGCACCCTCACGCGGCGCAGAAGCCCGAGACTCTTGAACTGTAATTGGGAAGAGGAGGAAATAGTTTATGCAGAGTTCAGCGTATTTCTGGGGAACCGGAAGAAGAAAGTGCGCCCTTGCGCGCGTCCGTATTCGTCCGGGCGATGGAACGATAAAGATCAATGACAGGGCGGTGGAAGACTACTTCCCGAGAGACTGCTGGCAGATCAATGCAACCCAGCCTCTGAAGGCGGTCGGCATGGAAGGCAAAATAGATGTTTTTGTCCGTGCTTCCGGCGGCGGCCTTACAGGTCAGGCCGGAGCGGTTCGCCTCGGTATCGCCCGGGCACTTCTTAAGCTCAATCCCGAGCTTCGCCCTGTATTGAAGAAGAACGGCTTCCTTACCCGCGATCCCCGCATGGTGGAACGGAAAAAGTTCGGCCAGAAGGGCGCCCGGGGACTTCGCCAGTTCTCCAAGCGTTAATCGGTTTCACGGAAAAAACAGGTTTTTCAGCGGGCCATTTTGGCCCGCTTTTTTTTCTTCTTACTATTGACCGACCGTCCGGTCTGTAGTAAGCTTTCCATACCGAACGGTCGGGAGGTGTCTTATGGCTCAAGAGATACGAGATTCAAGGAAAATCATTCTGAATGCTGCCCGGGAAGGTTTCGCCCGAAAAGGCTTTTACGGAACGAGCATGGATTTTATCGTCAAGAGGACGGGATTGAGCAAAGGGGCAATCTACTGGTACTTTCCGGGGAAATGGGAAATGTACAAGGCTGTGATCTCGGAGGAAGCGGAAAGGATTAAAAACATTGTCATTCCTCAGAATCTGGAGTTGCTTGGATGTGACGGAGCGGCTTTTTTCGTCACAAAGGGGGAGCGCCTAATCGACTCACTGGCCGACGACCCGTTGTGCAGGCTTCTTTTTGTCCACCTGACCCTTGAGGCGATGCGTGGAAGGGAAGAGATGGTGGAGTTCGTCACAACGCTCAGAAGCTCTATTACCGAGGATGTCGTCGGGGTCTTTCAGGCCCTCTTTCCAGCTGACTCTCTTGAGGAAGACGGTATTTCGCACAAGGAGATCGTGAATATGTTCGTCAGTATTCTGCACGGCTTGATTATGAACCTGGAACTGACGGTAAGCCGGGAGGAGGCCAAAAAGAACTGGCGTTTTCTCTCGCAGCGTGTTCTTGGAGGGGTAATCCATGGAACGTAAATTTTCGCTGATCATCTTTTTGTTCGCGCTTTCTCTGACGGTTATTTTTCTCGGTCGTGCTGCCTGGGCTGCCGGGAACCCGGTTTTGACGCTTGAAAAAGCGCTCGAGATGGCCGGGAGCAACAACCCTGTCCTCGCTGCGGCAGGAGAGAGAGTAGCCCAGGCGCGGGCCCGTCTTGAACAGGCCGCAGCATCTTCTTTGCCGCAGCTCGGAGTCAGTCTCCTCTACCAGGAGGTCCAAAACGAAATTCGATACCCTGTCCTACCGGGAGGAGGATACGCAAAGGCGGGGTTCGAGAGTACGTGGAAGGCGGCCTTGACGCTCAATTACCTGCTTTACAGCGGCGGCGCTGTCCGTCTGAACACGGAGTCGAAACGCCTTGCCCTTTCCGGAGTGGAGGCGCAGGAGAAGCGCACCCGTCAGGCTGTCGAGTGGAGTGTGACCGGTGCGTGGTACGATTTGCGCCGTGCCGAGGGCAAACTCGCCGTGGCGGAAGAAGTCCTCTGGCTTGCCCGGGAGCATCTGCATCATGTTGAGGCGCTCTTCAGAAACGGGATGGTGGCGAAGAATGAAGTCCTCCGAGTGCAGGTCGCGGTGTCCGATGCCGAACTGAACCGGATTCGAGCCGAGAACGCGGTGGAGGTGTGTTGGAAAGCTTTGGAGAGAGGAGTCGGCGCTCCTCTTCGGAAAACATGTCTTCTTCCTCCGAGAGAAGAGGAGCCGGTGTTCTCCCCGGCGCCTTCGGATGCACTCTTGATCGGTATCCGCTGCCGTCCTGAGATGGAGGCTCTCGAAAAGGCCGCACGGTCGGCTGCTCTGGCCTCCCGGGCTGCAAGAGCGCAGGGAGGGCCGCAGGTCGCACTTTCGGGAGAGCTATATGCTGCGGACGAAGTCTTTTTCCCCTCGAAGCAGAACGACTGGAAGATAACGTTGATGGCTTCGTGGAACTTCTTCGATGGAGGAGTCTCATCCGCCCGTGAGCGAGAAGCCCGTGCGGCAGCGGAAGAATTTTTCTTCCAGGCGGAGGATATGAAACGGCAGATAGAACTGGAAATCTCCGTCGCCCGACTGAACTACGAATCTTCGCTCCAGAGACTCCACGTAGGGAGGGCGATGGTGGAGGCAGCGGCGGAGGACTATCGGATGGCGCTTCGGCGATACACGGCACAAGTCGGAACCAACATTGATGTGCTCGATGCGCGGGTCGCCCTCTCAAACGCACGGAACCAGCTTGTCGAAAGTGTCTATGACTCCCTCAAGGCCCGGGCCGAAATGGACTACGCCATGGGAATCATTGGAAGCACGGAGGACGGAGCATGAAAAAGTATGGTATCGCGCTGCTGTTTTTCGCTGTCTTCGGAGGACTCATTCTCTACCGGCGGCACGAGTTCCGGTCGACGACGGTGCTTCCGGAGCCCGAACTCGTACCGGTTGAAGCAATTCTGCCGGTTTCCGTGACCTTCGAGGAGACCGTCTCTTTTGCGGCGAACATCGGACCGGAAGAGACGGCTGCGGTGGTGAGCAAGGTTCCCGGCAGGACAGTGCTTCGCGTGCATGTGAACGAGGGCGACCGGGTCAAACGGGGAGAGCGTCTCGCGGAAGTTGACGACAGCCTCCTGCGGCAACAGGTTCTTCAGGCGCAGGCGGTCCACGAGAGGGCGAAGACATACGCCGCGACCTTGACCGCGGAGTTCGGACGAATATCCGCCCTCTATGAGGAAAAAGTCGTCAGCCGTCAGCAGTTCGAGCGTATGGAAGGTGAGGCGAAGGCCGCCGCGCGCCAGGTCGAAGAGACGAGGGCAGCGTTGAATCACCTCCGCATCATGCTGGGGTACCATACCATGGAAGCGCCCGTTTCCGGCGTCATACTGGCCCGCAACATCGATCCGGGAGATACGGTATCCCAGAGCCCCGCATTCATTATTTCCCGCCAGGAGAACGTCAAAATTTCTGGGGGGGTTCCCGAGCGATATTATCCGCGGGTACGTATCGGGCAGAAAGTTTCGGTATACGTGGACGCCTTTCCCGGAGAAATCTTCGAAGGCGAGGTGTTCCGCATCGCTCCGGTACTCGACCCTGCGACCCGAACCGGAAAAATAGAAGTACTTCTTCCTTCGCAGGACCGGATACGTCCCGGTATGTTCGCCCGCGTCTCGCTCAGCCTGGGTGAACGCATGGGGCTCGCTCTGCCTCTCGAGGCTGTGGGGCGCCTTCCGGGAACCGGAGAAAGCGTCTGCTTTGTTATCTCCGGCGATGTCGCGCTGATCCGCAAGATATCCACGGAAGCGGAAAGCGGACACTACGTTGAAGTCACCGGCGGGCTGGAATCCGGAGAAAAAGTTGTATCGACGCGCTCGGAAAGGATTCGGGACGGTGTTCGAGTGAGGGTGACCACGCGATGAACCTGCCGGAACTCTCTGTAAAGCGCAGGACATCGACACTGATGGTCTTCCTTGCGGTCATCCTGCTGGGAGGCATTGTCTTCACAGGGCTGAAACTCGACCTGCTGCCGAATATCGAACCGCCCGTGGTGAACATTCTGACCACCTGGCCGGGCGCCTCCGCCAGCGACGTGGAACAGCGCGTCTCCAAGGTCGTCGAGGACAAGGTCTCCCTGATCGAGGGCGTGGATACCGTCTTCTCGAAGTCCCTTGACAACATCTCCGTCGTGACGGTTCAGTTCAAATGGGGGGAGGAGCTCGACGTCAAGATGGGGGATATTCGGGATTCCGTGAACTTCGCCAAGCGCGACATGCCTTCGGACGCGGAAGAACCGGTCCTGTTGCGCGTCACCTCCGGAACCATACCGTTCCTCACCATGTCGCTCACAGCGGATCGTTCCTTCGAGGGACTCTATCACTTTGCGAACCGCGTCGTGGTCGAGAACCTCTCCCGTATTCCGGGAGTGGGGCAGGTACTCGTCTACGGAGGAGAGCAGCGGGAGATTCAAATCCGCATCGACGCCGAAAAACTGGAGGCATTCGGCATTCCGATTCCCGCCATCATCTCCGCGGTAGAACGGGAGAATCTCAATATCCCCGCCGGATCGTTGAAACAGGGAGAAACGGAATACTACATCCGTGTTCCCGGGCGATTTTCCTCGGTCGATGAAATCGGCCGTACGGTGGTCGGTGTAGCGGAAGGCCGCCCCGTCTACCTTTCCGATGTTGCGGAGTTGCTTGATACCTATAAGGATTCCGATCTCCGGGGGTATCGCTTCGATGAACGGGCCGTTATCATGGCGATTCTCAAGACGAGCGACGCGAACACCGTCGAGGTGAGCAACGCCGTGCTCTCACGCCTCAAGGAAATGAAGGAGAAGGACTTTCCGGCGGACGTGAACTACCATATCGGCATGAACACCGCCGAGTTCATACTGAACGCCATCAACAACCTCGCGATCTCGCTCCTCGCGGGAATCGTGCTGGTTTTCGCCGTGACGTGGATATTCCTGAAGCGCCTTTCAGCATCCCTCATCGTCTGCGGGGCAATCCCGTTCTCTCTGGTCATCACGTTCATTTTCATGGGCGAGCTGGACTACACGATCAACATCTTCACCCTCTCCGCGCTTGCGATGGCAAGCGGCATGGTTGTGGACAACTGCATCGTGGCTACCGACCAGATTGTCTATCACCTTGAAAAGGGCGCGCGAAAGAGCGTTGCCGGAGTGATAGGTACCGGGGAGGTCCAACCGGCGCTCATTGCCTCGACGCTGACGACCGTGGTGGTGCTTCTTCCGCTCGCCTTCATCCGGGGGCTCGTCGGAGTCTTCTTCTCCGCCCTCACCATCGTCATGGTGATCGCGGTCGCCGCCTCTCTGTTCGTCAGCCTCTCCTTCATCCCCATGATGGGAAGCGTCTTTTTCAGGCGGGAAGAGGACGGGCTCCGGATTCACCGCTTCTCGGACGCGGTCCTTACCCGCCTTGAGACCGGTTACGAAGGATTGCTTGAATGGGGTCTTTCAAACAGAAAAAAGGTTCTTTTCACCGCGATTTCACTGTTGGCGCTCACGATAATCGCCTTCCGTTTCATCGGCACGGAGCTTGCTCCCGACCCCGACACCGGAGAGATTTCCATCACGATCACGCTTCCCGAGGGGACGAGCATCGATGAGACGGATGCGCTCGTCCTCCGCACGATGGAGCACGCTTGGAAGAACGTTCCGGAAGCCACCAACATCTTCGGCTACGACGGGCGCGACGAAAAGGGCCTCGCCATTGCAGTCGGTCAGCAGGCAGGACCGAACGTCGGCAACGTCGGGCTGAAGCTCGTCGATAAGCGCATGAGGACGAGAAGCGCCTTTGAAGTGGGGGAATCGCTGCGGGAGTGGCTGCGCGAACAACCCGGGATCGAAAAGCTGAACGTCCTGGTCACCTCTCCAATAAAATCCATGTTCCTGGGATCGAAACCGCTGAACATCGAAGTATTCGGCGATGATCCGCAGCAGGTGATCGCTGTTGCCGAAGAGATTCGACAGATGATCGTATCCATCCCCGGAACCGTGGACGTCAGCCTCAGCCAGAAGCAGAACAGACCGGAGATCTGGGTGCATGTCGACCGGGAGAAGGCTTCCATGCTCGGTCTCAGCACAGCGTCCGTGGCCCAGACCCTCCGTACTTACTTCTACGGTTACGAGACGAGGGAGAGTTTCTGGGAAGGTGAGGACGACTTTCCCATACGTTTCCGGCTGAGGGAAGAGCAGCGCAATTCGCGGAGGATTTTCAACCGGCTCATGATCCCCTCGGCTGCGGGGGGTATGGCGCGTCTCTCCACGGTCGCCTCATTCGAGGATACGTTCGGTCCTCCCGAGATCCTGCGAAAGAACAAGCAACGCTACGTCATGGTCGAGGCGAACGTTCACGGGCGCTCGCTCGGCGAAGTGACGGCTGATGCACGGCGAATGGCGGCTGCTCTTCAGATCCCCCGGGGTGTGAGCATCGAATTCGGAGGGCAGATACGAGAACAGCGGGAAGCCTTTCGGCAGATGGCCTTGCTCGTCCTGCTTGGCGTTCTGCTGGTCTACATGGTTCTGGCGGGGCAGTACGAGGCTTATCTCGACCCGTTCGTCATCATGTTCAGCATCCCGTTCGCCCTTACCGGTGTCGCCTTCGCCTACCTGCTGACGGGAATCTACCTCTCCCTCCAGGGGCTGCTCGGGATCGTCATGCTGGTCGGCATCGTGGTGAACAACGCCATCGTCCTCGTGGACTACGTGAACCTGCTGCGTGCAAGGGGAGCGTCGCTCCGCAGGGCGCTCGTCGAGGCAGGGGGAAGGCGTCTTCGGCCCGTCCTTATGACGACGCTCACAACCTTCTTCGGAATGTTGCCGATGGCGGTGAGCAACGCGCAAGGATCCGAGATGTGGAGGCCGCTCGCGGTTTCGGTTATGGGGGGGCTGTCGATCTCCACGCTGGTGACGCTTGTGCTCGTGCCGGTCATGTACAGTTTCTTCGAGGAGAAGATCAGAAGAAGAGGGCGTTTTGCAGAGGCGGTGAGAACATGATGAAGGTGGTCTGGATTCACTGTAGCGAGACTTTATCGCGGGAAGTGACCGAAATCCTCGATGCGGCGGGGGTCCGCTTTTACAGCGTATGGAAGAATGTCCTCGGCAAGGACAACTCTGGAAACCGGACGCGCTGGGACGACGCTGTTTTTCCGGGAAAGAACTGGGCTATTCAGTTCCTCTGTACCGGTGAAATCGCCGACGATCTGAAGCTGCGTCTCGACGAGTTTTTAAAGGATCCTTACGTCGGGGATTCCGGAATCGTGATGTATGCTGCAGAGGCGGAGAGAGTGCTCTGACGGCGCCCTCCGTCTCTTTTCGGGAATTAGTGTACAATAGGAGAAAACCCCGAAAGGAGGAGGATGTCCATGATACGGCACATCACCCGGGCGGACATTCAAAAAACGCTTCTCTCCCCGGTCATCTCGACTGCGGCGGCGTTGTTTTTCATCGCGCTCCTGCCTGTTTTGCAAAGAGGCCTTTCCCCCGAAATTTCCCGTTTCCTGCTGCGAGGCGCAAAAATTTTCCTCGTGGCGTCGGCGGCATGGCTCTCAATTGGTGCGGTCTATCTTCTGGAGATCGTTTTCCACAAGCACTACGACGTCTCCGTCTCGGACAATCTGAAAGCGAGAAGATTCCAGACCCAGTTCGTCATGTTCAAAAGGCTTCTGGTGACTCTTATCGTCTTCATCGCCTTCGCCATCGTCCTGATGAGTATCGATGATTTCCGCAGGATCGGAACATCACTGCTGGCATCGGTCGGAGTCGTCGGTATCGTCGTCGGCCTTTCCGCGCAAAGGACCATGGGGACCATCCTCGCAGGATTGCAACTCGCCTTTTCGCAGCCCATCAGGATCGACGACGTCGTTGTGGCTGAAGGAGAGTGGGGCCGGGTCGAGGAGATCACCTTCACCTACGTGGTTCTCCGGCTGTGGGACCTGAGGAGACTGGTCCTGCCGACGACCTACTTCCTGGAGAGACCGTTCCAGAACTGGACGCGAATCTCGGCTGACCTTATAGCCACTGTCTTTTTTCGTGTCGACCATACCGCCGATGTGGAAGAAATGCGACAGCGCTTCTTCACGCTCCTCCGGACGACTCCTCTATGGGACGGGAAGGCGAAGGCTTTTCAGCTGACGGACTGCGGTGAACGTTCGATGGAGGTCCGGGCGCTCATGAGCGCCGTAAACGGTTCAGCAGCCTGGGATCTCAGATGTCTTGTAAGGGAAGAGATGATCGCATGGCTGCGAGATTCCCATCCGGAGTGGCTTCCAAAATTCAGGCTTTATCCTTCCGGTGAAGAAACCGGAAAAGAAATAAGGGATATTTCTTCTTCCTGAAGGTTGACATCTCGATTTCACCCGCTATAATATACCTTCGTTGAGCCGGTGTAGCTCAGCTGGTAGAGCAGCTGACTTGTAATCAGCAGGTCCCCGGTTCGAGTCCGGGTGCCGGCTCCAGCTTAACAAAGCGAAAACGTGGTGGGATGGCCGAGTGGTCAAAGGCAGCAGACTGTAAATCTGCCGACTCCGTCTACGAAGGTTCGAATCCTTCTCCCACCACCATCTTTTATAAAAAAAAGCCGACTTAGCTCAGCAGGTAGAGCACATCCATGGTAAGGATGGGGTCTCCGGTTCAAGTCCGGAAGTCGGCTCCAGAAAGTGATTGCAAGCCTTTAGCCATTACGGTAAAGGCTTGTTTTTTACATAGGGAAGGGGTCTGGAAACGACCTCTCCCGACCTCACATTCTCCCGGCTTTGCCGGTTTTGAGCCGTAAAGCCTTGCAATCACAGGATTCGCCTTCTGCGCTAGTCACTACAAGCCCCTCTTTCTTCGTCGAGAAAGAAGGGCTTGCGGTTTTGTGAAGAACGTTGCTTCTTCTCTGCCGGCCGCCGCTCCGAAAGAAGATGAACGATAGCCGGTCCGGCCGAGTCCTACACGATTTCTCCGCCGGCCGCCCCTTCTTCCGTCTCTCCGGCTTCCGGCATTATTCCGCCGATCTTCCGGTTCCGGTACTTTCTCATCGAGAGCACCTCGGTGTTCTCATCGCTTCTCCTGATTCCGAGCGCGCGGTAGATCTTCTTCGCCGTCTCTCCCATGCTCTTGGGAAACCGGTAGATCTTTCCCCTCTCCGCGTCCTTCATGAGGGTCGACTGGACGTCCAGAAGCGCGTTCCGGATCTCCGCGGCGCTCAGCCGCACGTTCTGCCGCAGCTGCACCCGATACTGCAGATGCCGGAGCAGGGCGAAGGCCATGTAGTTCATCGCGATGTGCGCCTCGATTCTTCTCTTCGTCCAATGGTACACGGGCCGGATCGACAGGTCGTGCTTCTTCAGCCGGAAGGACTCCTCGATGCGCCACAGGCTCGCGTAGTGGTCGAGAAGACGCTCGACGTCCTCCGTCCGGTCCGCCTTCAGGTTCGTGATCACTCCGTGCAGTCCGTCCCAGAGTCTGTCATTTTTCTATCTTTTCGGCGTCGACGACGTACACGTCGCGCTCCTCTCCGTTTCGAACGGAGAGGTACTTCGCCGTCCCCCGGTTCTTCACGAGATTCTTTCCCTTGAGTCCGCCTCCGCCGAGCTGCTTCTCCAGGCGGGCGAGCAGCCTCTCCCGGTCGAACGCGTCCTTGCGCGCCCGTTTCGGACTCCAGGTGACGACGAGCGTCCGTTGCCGAATCCTCTCTCCGGTCGTTCCTTCCGCTGTCCCTTCCGTTGTTCCTTCCGTTGTTCCTTCGGATCCTTCACCGGCTCTTTCATCCGCTGTTCCGGACGCCTTCTTCCCGGCTCCCGCTTTCTTCTTCTCCTTCGGAGGCGGAGCCGCAAGGGCGTACCAGCACGCCGACCGAAACGCCGCCTTCGGGGCTTCCCCGGAAACGGCGGGATCTTCCGTTCCGCCGTCTACTTTTCCGGGTGTCGTCTCCGCGCTCTCCCGCACTCTCCGCGCTTCCGCCTCTTTCCCCGTACGGCGCTTCCCGCTCTCTTCCGCGTCTCCGTCTTCGACGAGCGTCTCCAGGATATTTCTCTCGGGAAGAGGAGTGTAGTTTTCCGCCGACAGAATTTTCTTCTTCACCGACTCCTTCAGACTCCGAAGCTTCGCGGAGACCACGAACGAATACCCCGCCTCCTCCAGCAGCCTCAGATTCTCCTCCGTGAACATCGCCCGGTCCGCAACGACCACCGTCTCGCCGGCCCGCAGCTCCTCGCCGCACTTCTTCAGCACCGGAAGCAGCGTGTGGCCTTCGAAGGTGTTTCCCGGAAAGATCTCGTACCACAGCGGAAATCCCTCCGGCGTCACCGCCAGCGCCAGCACCACCTGCGTCTCCTTGATCCTGTTGTCCTTGCTGAAGCCGCTCTTCCTCAGTTCGTCCGGCTCGAAGCTCTCGAAATAGAGCGTCGTCACGTCGAAGAGCATCAGCGCCGTGCTCGCGCCCGGCAGAGAGGCCGTCTCACGCGACACCACCCGCTTCACCCGCTCCGTTCTCTCCGACAGACCGTCCATCATCCGGTAGATCCGGTTCGGCGGAAGCTCCTTTCCCGAACTCCTCAGCAGCCAACGGCTCATCCCCGCCTTGCTCGACGGATTGGCGAGGACGCAGGCGAGACACTCCTTCAGCACGTTCGACGAACCCCTTCCCCGCGACGACATGCCGAAGATCCCGTCGGAGGCGAGAGAGTATCGTGAAACGCTCGCAATCAATAAATTGATTGCGGAAAACCCGGAAATGAAGGAAGCGTGGCAGAACAAGCAGCTTGCTCTTGATAAGCATCTTCCGCTTGGAGACGAGGACGAGGAGGAGGGAGCGCTCCAGACCGCGAGCGCCGTGTAGCTCCTTCGCGTCGGAGGACGATTACCCGGCAATATCCAG